>FTKR01005494.1_pt1 | contig 10818 bp, 1 predicted proteins | sample 1658141 | NCBI WGS metagenome assembly FTKR01 (sample SAMEA3914802, study PRJEB12502) | metagenome | biome: forest; material: soil | place: Canada | collected 2010-06-25 | depth 0.1 m | reverse complement strand
AACCTACACTCCATAGAGGCGCAGTACGCCATTCAGCGCCGCTCGCTTGGCCTTCGGCTAAATTGTCCGCCAACCCGGCACCCATGTCGTGCAACAACAAGTCGGTGTAGGGGTGAATAGTTTGGCTACGCAATTCAGTTAAAGGCGCAAAACTTGAGGTAGTGAAAGTTGCGGTATGGCAGCCCGCACAACCGGTTGCGGTAAATACATTTTTGCCCTGGATAACGGCTGCAGTTGAGTAATCACGTTGCGAGCGAACGCCTAACAAGGAAATGTATTTCACCAAGTTGGTTAAATGCGCATCGCTCAACTCCGTTCCGGTATTTCCGCAATTGCTTTGTGCAGAACCACAATCTGGCTTAGGCAATACGCTGGTCGTAACACCCATATCGGTGTTTAACGCAGCTGCAACTTGATGACGAACGCTTGTGGTTGCGGCTTTGTAGCCAAAACGACCGAGGCGAACTTGACCGGTAACAGGATCAGTTATTTTTTGCGCTTTGCCTGAAATGCCATCGCCATTTGCATCGCTCTCATCCGCAAGCGCCAAAACTGCGGACTCTGGAATGGCTTCCAACAAACCCATACCTACCAATTGTGGAGCAATGCGTGCGGAGTATTGCGCTGGTGCGCCACGTTCAAATTGGAAGTTGGGTTTACGCAGGCCATTAACTTCAGTGAATGAAGAAATCGATACATTTCCTTCACCAGACGCTACACCGTTTACGTTATTTGGCTGAAGTACACGGCCAATGGAAGGCGATGGATTGCCCGCGCTATCGCCTACTTTAAACACCCATTTCGTCAATGGCTCGCCAATAGCGGCGACTGGTGCGCGACCATTACGGTTATGGCATTGAACGCATGATGAGTTCACGTAGTTGGGGCCGGCTTTACCTACCATTTCATCGAAAATGCCGTTTTCATCCGACTCGTCGTGTTTACCGTTGGTGAATTCAGTGTGCGCAAGGCGACGACCCAATACGAATGGCTGGCCGTTGTCATAACCCATGCCGTAAGTCATTTGCATAAAATGATCAGCAGGCTCAGCTGAGGTTTGACGGTTAAGACTATGGATACCACCAGTCAGTGCAGCGGTTGGCATTTCGATTGAATCGCGTTGATAGGTTTTGCCACCAACGAAGGGATTCATATCAGTTACATCCCAAGGCACAAGCCCTTTGCCAACGATGTACAGGAAGGTACTACCGTAATAGTGGTTGCGGCCTCTTAACAGTGTAGATCCATCAAGGAATAAGCTGATTTCAAACTCAAGCTTGTCGCCAATTTTGATCGGGTTAAAACCGCCACGGCAGTTAGTGGTGGACTCTTTCCAGTAATGGGTTTGGTCAATCACATTCATCACGCCGTTGCCGCAAAATTCAGCCAAGGTGTTGTTGCCGAGATACCACCAGCGATTTTCTGCTTGAAGATCATCAAGCTTGCCTAAGGTAGTGACATTCATTCTAACTGTGGTACCGCCCTTGGCGACGTAATCGACAATCTCAATTGAATCAGTACGGGTTTCCCAATAAAACGGCAGGTAGTGATCATGTAATTGGAAATGGTTTTCCTTAGCATGACGATCACGTGCACGGTCGGAAAAGCGAGTCACCAAAGCATCGCCGCGATCAAACTGAATGACCGGTTCCAAAGCCGTCGTATTGTTGAACAGCGGCACTATGGTGCCAAGTGCAACGGATGAACTGCTAGAACTAATAGAGCTTGCAACGCTGGCTTTAGACGATGCGACACTGGCTTTAGACGATGAAACGGCAGAGCTGACAACCGAGGCAGTGCTCGACTTCGAACTCGCCACGCTGGCTTTAGAAGTTGATGCGGCAGAGCTAGCGGGTGTAGAAGACGTGCCTGCCGAGCAGCAATTAAATTGTACCCAAGCAGTATCGGTTTGGCCGCCTGCTGCAATACCAATGGTGAAAGAGAATCTCACCACCGCACCCGCTGGAATGCTGGTTATGTTGTAGGTATTAGAGTTATCCGCGTTGTGCGTCATGCGGATATTAAGCTGGCTGCCGCCGTTGATGGTGTAGTGAACATCCGTCCAGGGCGCATTGTTCGCGAAAAATTGCGCACTTGAACTGGTGAGGATTCGGTAGCCGTTGCCCGTGCCAGCAGCGCTGGATGAGCTTGTCGATGAACTGGCAAGAGTACAGCAGCTGAATTGTACCCAAGTGGTATCAGTTTGGCCGCCTGCGGCAACGCCAATGGTGTAAGAGTATCTAACCGTTGCGCCAGACGGAATCGCACTTAACGCATAAGTATTCGAGTTATCGGCATTGTGTGTCATGCGAATATTTTGTTGCCCACCACCATTAACGGTGTAATGGATATCTGCCCAAGGGGCGTTATTAGCGTAAAAATTCACGCTTGAACCAGATGCGACTGTATAGCCGTTTTGGGCGAATACAGTTGCGCTACCTAGCAACAGCAAAAATCCTAATAAATAGCGTAAAGGTTGTTGGTAAATACCGAGCATTTTTTGCCTCCTTCCCTACTACAGGAACACCGCACTGAATTCGCGCGTGCAAAAAACTACGCATAGCCAAAAACGGTTATGGAAGCTAAAGGCACCAGATTGTGCAGACGCTGTATTAAGGAACTTTGTTAAGGGGTGGTTGATGATTTAACGCCTTGGCCCGGAAATTGGCTTTGGCAAGTTATCGTTATTGTTGTTAAAACACGTTCTACTGCAGGCGGATATTGCTTCACCACGAAAACATAGTGGCACAGGCTACGGGCAAATACAGTCCCACTTCAGGGGCGCCTTCAACATGGGATAGGGTCAAGAAAAAATGGAACAGTGGCACAACCCGATGATGGGTTAGAAGTGTGAACCGGTATTATTTTGGCCTCGCTCCCAAGCTCCAGCTTGGGAGTGTAGATCAGCTAGTCCTGTGGTATGCATTCCCAAGCCAGAGCTTGGGAACGAGAAAAATCGAGAAAATGGCAGTGCCAAGGATTGGCTGGCAGTCTGAATTAGGATTATTAGGTCCATGGATATGATTAAATCAGCCAAAAAAGGGCGCCTAAGCGCCCCCAAAAGGAAGACCTTACTACTTACAAAGAATTTAAAAACTTAATCAGCGAGTCTTTATCGCCTGCTGACAAACGCTCATAAGCTTGTTCAGCTTTTACACCTTCACCACCGTGCCAACGAATCGCTTCATCTAAAGTACGTGCGCGACCATCGTGCAGGTAGTTAGCACTCGGTGTACAAACTTCATTGCCATCAACACCAAAGGGGGTACCACCGGGCGTACCTGTTACACCACCGGTTACGCAAGGCGATAAACCAATTCCCCAGAGTGGCGGTGTACGCCATTCAGCGCCGCTCGCTAAACCTTCACCCAAATTATCCGCAAGGCCGGTACCCATGTCGTGCAATAACAGATCTGTGTAGGGGTGGATGGTTTCATTCCGCAACTCGGTGAAAGGTGCGTAAGCTGAGGTTTTGAACGTCTCGGTATGGCAAGCCGCGCAACCCGTTGAGGTGAACAGCGATTTGCCTTGGATAACCTGGACATTGGCATAGTCGCGCTGCGAGCGAACGCCCAACAAGGCAATATATTTAACGAGATTAGTTAAATGTGTATCAGAAAGCTCTGAGCCAGCCGTATTGCCGCAGTTGCTTTGGGCAGAGCCGCAATCAGGCCTTGGCAATACCGATGTCATCACCCCCATATCGGTATTCAGTGCTGCCGCAACTTGATGGCGGACGCTTGAAGTCGCGGCCTTGTAACCAAACCGGCCCAATCTCACTTCGCCGGTAACCGGGTCAGTCACTTTTTGCGCCTTACCTGAAATGCCATCACCATTTGCATCGGTTTCGTCTGCAAGTGCCAAAATTGCGGATTCAGGAATCGCCTCCAGCAAGCCAATACCCACCAATTGTGGTGCTATGCGCGCAGAGAATTGTGCAGGAGCACCACGTTCAAACTGGAAGTTTGGTTTGCGCAAGCCATTACCAAGGTCGGTAAAGGAAGCGATAGTTACATTGCCTTCACCAGAACCCGCGCCATTAACATTTTGCGGTTGGAGTACACGGCCAATGGAGGGCGATGGATTACCTGCACCATCACCGACTTTGAAAACCCACTTAGTCAATGGCTCACCAATGGCAGCGACGGGCGCGCGACCATTGCGGTTGTGGCATTGAACGCAAGACGAGTTAACGTAGTTAGGGCCAGCTTTGCCAACCATCTCATCGAAAATACCGTTCTCTTCAGATTCATCATGTACGCCATTGGTGAACTCGGTGTGCGCTAAACGGCGGCCCAATACGAAGGGCTGGCCATTGTCGTAACCTAAACCATAAGCCATTTGCATAAAGTGATTGGCTGGTTCAGCGGAAGTTTGGCGATTCAAGCTGTGGCTACCGCCCAACATGGCAGAAACGGGTAGCTCAATGCTGTCGCGTTGATAAGTTTTACCTTGTACAAAAGGATTCATATCGGTCACATCCCAAGGTACCAAGCCTTTACCCACGATATAAAGGAAAGTGCTGCCGTAATAGTGATCGCGCCCGCGCGGCAAGAAATTCTTGTCGAGGAATTGGCTAATCTCAAACTCCAACTTGTCGCCTACCTTAATTGCGCGGAAGTTTTCACGGCAATTGTTGGTATTTTCTTTCCAGTAATGCATCGTATCTATCACGTTCATCACGCCATTACCGCAGAACTCAGCAAGCGTATTATTACCGATATACCACCAACGGTTTTCTGCCTCAAGATCATCCAGCTTAGCCAGAGTGGTCACGTTCATACGTATTGTTGTGCCACCCTTGGCAACGTAATCGATGATTTCGATAGAGGCTGTGCGGTTTTCCCAATAGAAAGGCAGGTAGTGATCGTGCAACTGGAAGTGATTTTCTTTCGCGTGACGGTCGCGGGCGCGATCAGAAAAACGCGTTACCAAAGCATCGCCGCGATCAAACTGAATCACTTGTTCCAACGCAGTTGTAGTGTTAAACAACGGAACAATATTCCCCAAAGCCACTGAGCTTGCAGAAGAAGCAGTACTGCTATTGTTGGCTGCGCTGCTAATAGCCGGTGAAGAACTCGCAGAAGACTTACTGCTGCTGGTCGCAACTACAGAACTGCTGGTGGCTGCTTTGCTGCTGGTGCTTGCTGTACTGCTTGATTTACTACTGGTAGGCGCACTGCTTGTAGTACCGCTAGCGCCGTATACCTTCAATTCAAATATCGAATAGCCATAACCATTACCTACACTACGCGCCGTACCAAAAATACGTACATAGCGATAATTGCCCGTTACCGCATTGGTGTCCGTGCGATTGCCAAAAGTGCCGCCATTAAACGTGGCCAAAATAATCCAGGTGGCATTATCGTTTGAGCCTTGCACTTGATAGCTACCCGCGTTGGCAGCTTCCCAGTCGATAACAACACTACCTAAATTGTATGCCTGACCAAGATCAACACTAATCCAGCTAGGATCTAGACCTTGGTTGGATTCCCAACGGCTTCCCGCATTGCCATCAACAGCATTTGTTGCCGCCTGTAACGCAGTACTTGCTACGGCTACACGCCCCAGCGCCAAATTAATGGTTGGCGATACACTTGATGCAACCGAACTGCTGGCGGGTTTACTGCTGCTGGATGCAATTGAGCTGTTGATGGAGGATTTACTGCTACTGGTAACTTGTGCGCTGCTGACGCTGCCACCGGAACCAGATACTTTCAATTCAAAAATAGAATAGCCCCAGTTGTTGCCTATGCTGCGCGCCGTGCAATAAATACGGACATAACGATAGCTACCGGTGACTGCATTGATATCACTACGATTACCAAAAGCACCGCCGGTTTTGGTAGCGAGGGTCGCCCAGTTAGTATTGTCATTTGAGCCCTGCACTTGGTAATTGGCGGCGTTAGCAGCCTCCCAATCAATAGCCACTGCATTCAAGTTATAAGCCGCACCCAAGTCGACGCTGATCCAGCTTGGGTCAATTGCAAGTGCAGATTCCCAACGAGTTCCCGCATTGCCATCAACCGCATCAGCTGCTGCTTGCAATGCAGAGCTTGCCGTCGCCGGGCGGCCCAAGGCCAAATTAGCGATAGGAATTCCCGTTGATGACGCGCTGCTTGATGGCGTGGATGAACTACTTGAAACAACTGTGCCGCCATACACTTTTAGCGACCAGATCGAATAACCGTATTGGCTAGTGCGCGCTGTGCCATAAATACGGACATAGCGATAATTGCCAGCAACCGCAACCGTATCAGTCCGGTTGCCAAAGGTGCCGCCGGTTTTATTCGCCAGAGTTGCCCAATTAGCGTTGTCGTTAGAACCTTGGACTTGGTAAGTCGCAGCATTGGCGGCCTCCCAATCCAGGACTACGCTGGTCAAGGCAAACGCAGAACCAAGATCCACACTGATCCAGGACGGATCGGCAGCAGCGGATTCCCAACGTGTACCGGCGCTGCCATCCACCGCGTTGACAGCGGCTTGAACCGCGGTGCTGGCGCTGGCAGTTTTATTTAAGGCCAGATCAACTTGGGCGTAAAGTGGCGCGCTTCCCAAGAACAGCGCGAGCGCCACCAGGGAATAGAAATACTTTTTGGTTGATGCAAACATGTTTTGTCTCCACCCTTTTTACAAACAACGCTCCCAAATAACAGCAAAAAATGCGCAAGCATCCACAGCAAAAGCACGTGGCGCTAAACAACAAAACTGTTAGATGAACATGGTTTTTGTAAAAGGTTATTAATGATTTAACGCCGGGATCGAGTGAGACCGCGGCAATTTATCGTTATTGTTTGTTAAACACTGCAGGCAAATAGAATTTCACCATTCAACTACTTTACCGAACCCATCGGCAAATACTCTCCCACTTGCAACACAACCCAAGCATCCTGAAAACATGGGAATAGGAAGCTTAAAAAAATTTAAACCTACTCCGTACGAAATATATTTTTAACTGTCACGCATTTTTGCCTTACTTTGAATCGTGAATAATAAATATTGTTTTATTGCTCTTATTTCGGTGCAAAAACTACAGCAACTTAAGACCCATAGTTGTGCTTAGCGCTTAGCGCAATGCCCGCATTGCGTGCACACATCTAAACCCAAAGCGTTTAATTCAGGATAAACAAACTAAAAATGCGCGCATAAATACATGAATAGATATCAATTGCCCCCTAATCCACGCATTTAATAGACGTTTAGCCTCACCAAGCCACTATTTCCAGCAAATGGCATAGCGCTTGCAAAACTCAGGTTAATCTGGAGTTTTGCATTTATGTCTTCCACCCCCACCAAAACTGTTGCGTCTGTCTGCCCTTATTGCGGGGTGGGCTGCGGCATGTTGCTGGAAACGGATGGCCAGAAAGTGTTTAAGGTCAGCGGCGATAAAAAACACCCAACCAATTTCGGCCGCCTGTGCACCAAAGGCTCGTCGAGCGCGCTTGCGCTTACCAATTCTGGCCGTATGGAATCGGCGTTTGTCCGCAATGATCGCAGCCACGAACCGGTAAAAACGGCAATGGATATCGCCATCACCACTACCGCTAACCGCTTGCGTGAAATCCTGGATAAACATGGGCCAGATGCCCTATCGTTTTATGTTTCCGGGCAGATGTCCATCGAATCGCAATATTTGGTCAACAAGCTCGCCAAAGGTTACGTGCGCACCAACAATATCGAATCCAACTCGCGCTTATGTATGGCAAGTGCGGGGGCGGGTTACAAATTATCTTTGGGGTCAGACGCCCCGCCCGGCTCTTATCAGGACTTCGACAAAGCGGATTTGTTTTTCGTGATCGGCGCCAATATGGCGGACTGTCACCCGATTTTATTTTTGCGCATGATGGATCGAGTAAAGGCTGGAGCCAAGCTAATAGTGGTTGATCCGCGCCGTACCTTAACCGCTGAAAAATCCAATTTGTTTATGCAAATCAAATCCGGCACTGACTTGTCGCTGCTTAATGGATTGCTGCATCTGCTCGTTAAAAATGGCAAAACCGATCCGGCATTTATCAAACAATTCACCCAGGGTTGGGAAGCCATGCCGGAATTTCTAGCAGACTACACACCCGAAAAAGTCAGCAAAACCACGGGCATTCCAGTAGATAACATTATCAAAGCCGCCGAGATGATTGGCGCTGCGCCAGAGTTTATGACCTGCTGGACCATGGGTTTAAACCAAAGTACCCACGGCACCTGGAACACCAATGCCATCTGCAATTTGCATTTGGCAACCGGAAAAATCTGTCGCCCCGGCAGCGGGCCTTTCTCACTCACGGGCCAACCCAATGCTATGGGTGGCCGTGAGATGGGCTATATGGGCCCCGGCTTGCCCGGTCAACGCAGCTTATTGGTAGAGAAAGATCGGGTTTTTGTCGAGGATATGTGGGGCGTTGAGCCGGGCACCATCAGCACCAAAGTCGGCACAGGCACAGTCGATATGTTTGAACGCATGGCAGCGGGCGAGATCAAAGCTTGTTGGATCATCTGCACCAATCCCGTTGCTACAGTTCCCAATCGCAAAATTGTGATTGAAGCCCTGCAAAAAGCCGAAGTCGTCATCGCGCAAGACGCCTTTCTCGATACCGAAACCAATCGCTACGCCGATATCCTTTTGCCCGGCGCGCTTTGGGCGGAAGCCGAAGGCATTATGATTAACTCCGAGCGCAACATTACGCTCATGCAAGAAGCCGTCAGCCCACCCGGCGATGCGCTACCCGATTGGCAAATCGTAGCGCGCGTTGCCTGCGAGATGGGTTTTAAGCAAGGCTTTAGCTTTAATTCTGCTGCCGAAGTCTTCGAAGAAATCAAACGCAGCTACAACCCTAAAACGGGATACGATTTACGCGGTGTAAGTTATGAGCGCCTGCGCGAAACGCCGCTGCAATGGCCTTGCCCGACCATAGATGGCGATGACCGCAACCCAATTCGCTATTTAAACGATGGCGTCAGCCAGACCTTAAAAATCCACGAAGATGGCAGCAAACCAGATTTAGTTTTCGCAACCGATTCCGGCAAAGCGATATTTTTTGCGCGCCCGCACGTCAACCCCGAAGAAATGCCGGATAAAGAATTTCCCTTTATCCTCAACACCGGCCGCCTGCAACACCAATGGCACACGCTGACCAAGACCGGAAAAATTGCTACGCTTAACAAGCTCAACCCCGGCCCCTTCATCGAAATCCATCCTGAAGATGCCGCAGAATTAGGCATTAAAGATAAAGATAAAGTTGAGATTCGCTCACGCCGTGGCTACGCGATTTTGCCCGCTGTTGTTACTAATCGCGTTCTGCCTGGCGGTTGTTTTGCACCCTTTCATTGGAACGATATCTACGGCGAAAATCTCACCATCAATGCCGTGACTAGCGATAAAGTTGATCCCATTTCGCAACAACCCGAATTAAAAGTGAGTGCAGTTGCCCTCAAGCTTGTAGAAGTTTTTGCGGCCGACACAATGAACCAAGACACAAGCTCAGCTCATCAAACTGCAAACGCAGCTCAGGCATCGGTAGCCATAGCATTTGCTGCCATGAGCAAGGAAACCAGTATGACGTTGATTGACACTTTCGCCACCACGCTCGGTTTAAAAGCTGTGATGGCGCCCGAACTTTCGGTAGATGAACGCAGCTACCTGGGCGGATTTATTAGCGGCCTACAAGCCAGTGCCACACACATAAATGCCGTACCAACACTGCCGATAGATTGCCCCGTTAGCCCCGCCAATCGCGTTTATGTAAATGGTTTACTCGCGGGGCTTTTCAGTCGCACACTGCCAATTGGCCTAAGCGCAGCGTCAATACAAGAGGGCACAAATCAAGCGAACAACAAACCAGTTCTCAATATTTTGTGGGCATCACAAACCGGCAACGCCGAAGCGCTCGCTGAAACATTCGCGGCGCAACTCAGCGAAAGTTGGGCAATTAATTTACAAGCAATGAACGATTACAGCGTAGAAAAACTCGCGCAAGATAAACACACGATTTTTATCACCAGTACCTTTGGCGATGGCGATGCACCTGATAGCGGTGGTGATTTCTGGAGCCAACTCACCAGCGATTCTGCACCCAATCTCACGCATTTGGATTTCGCATTACTCGCGTTAGGTGATTCAAATTACGACCAATTCTGCGGCCACGGCAAAAAGTTATTTGCACGCTTGCAAGCACTGGGTGCAAAACCGCTTACCGAACGGGTGGATTGCGATACAGATTTTGAAATGCCGGCTGATAGATGGTTTGCCCAACTTAATATAAAGTTGAATGAATCACTCAAAGCACATTTGCCGACCGAGACTTCATCCAACGCTTCATCCAATACAGCAAGCACGCCAGTGACTAGCAGCGCGAAAAAAACCGAAGGTGGATTCAGTAAAATCAATCCTTATTTTTCGCGTTTGGTGATTAATAAACGCTTGAACAGCGGCAGCAATTCCAAAGACACGCGTCAATTTGGTTTTGATTTGGGCGCGCTCGGCAATCAAGCCGGCGGCATTCAATATGACGCAGGCGATGCCATGGGAATCTGGCCACAAAACTGCCCGGATCTTGTTAACGAATTAGCCATTGCGCTCAATGTAAATCGTGAAGCGCCAGTTATTGTAGATGCGAATGAAAAACCATTGCGCGAAGCACTACAACATAACTTTGAACTTTGTCGCCCCAGCAATGAGGCGCTGCAATTTATCGCGCAGCGTTCTGGCAACAAAGAATTAACCGAACTTTTACATGCAGATAAAAAAGCCGAATTGCAAAATTGGTTGTATGGTCGCCAATTAGTGGATGTGATTCACGAATTCCCGATTCGCTGCAGTGTTGAAGA
>FTKR01000139.1_pt1 | contig 10877 bp, 9 predicted proteins | sample 1658141 | NCBI WGS metagenome assembly FTKR01 (sample SAMEA3914802, study PRJEB12502) | metagenome | biome: forest; material: soil | place: Canada | collected 2010-06-25 | depth 0.1 m | reverse complement strand
TGGCAGATGTTGAGGGCAATTTAGTCGCCCTATACCAACGCGATACTATTGAATTTTTAGCAGCACTTTTTGCACTTTGGCGACTGGGCAAACAAGCCTTGGTGCCCGCCAATAATTTACCGGCAAGTTGTCAGCAGTTATCGGAACTTACTCGCTATTTCGCGGGTGACTTTGACATTTCTGGCGTAATTAATCCCAAGTTGAATGACACCACTTCGGCGTTAACCGACCTCATACTTCCGAAGCCGCAAACCCAAGCGCTGGTATTATTTACGTCTGGCTCCACCAGCCAGCCGATCCCCATCGCCAAAACTTTTGCCCAACTGGAAGCAGAGCTGTCCGCACTGGAACTTCAATGGGGTTCCGTAGTTACGGGCGCAAACATCAGCAGCACTGTTTCTCATCACCATATTTACGGCCTGTTGTTTCGTCTATTGTGGCCGCTGTGCAGCGCTCGACCTTTTGTCCGGCGCGAGCGCGATTACTGGGAAGAATTGGTTAAGGATGCACAAAAAAATGCACCCTTAGTGATTGTCAGTAGCCCCGCTCATTTAAGTCGTATACCGCCGTTAAACTGGCCTGAACATGTATTGAAAGCTGTCTTTTGCTCGGGCGCGCCCTTGATAACTGAAGCCGCTTTTGCTGCCAAAGCCCAGCTCGGACACACCATTACCGAAGTTTATGGCAGCACTGAAACTGGCGGCATTGCCTGGCGTGAACAGGACAAAAACTCGGCCTGGACCTGCCTGCCCGGGGTAGAAATAAACCTCACCCAAGGCAACTCTCTATTACAGGTGCGCAGCCCCCATCTACCGGATCACAATTGGTTCAGCAGTGCCGACCAAGCCACACTTAATGACGATGGTCGCTTTAATCTCTGTGGCCGCGCAGATCGTATCGCCAAAGTCGGCGGTAAACGTATTTCCCTGAGCGCGATTGAACGTATTCTTGAGCAGCAAGCGGGCGTTGCTCAAGTGCGTGTCATACCGCTGCCAGAGCGCGGCGACCGCCTTGGTGCAGTGGTCGTGCTGGATAACGATGGCAATAAACTTCTGGTCGATCAAGGTAAAACGGCCATTAATCAACGACTCAAACAAGCGCTGGACGATCAGGTAGATCGCATCGCAATTCCACGCTATTGGCGCTATCTCGGCGAATTACCGCAAAACCGCCAGGGCAAAACGACGCTAGTGGAGTTACAGGCACTGTTTGCCAACGAGCCCTTACCGCGTTTGCCCAACCTTATCAGCAAGCGCGAGGCGGATAACGGCCTCACGCTAGAGCTATTTGTACCCGCAAACCTCTATTATTTCGATGGCCATTTCCCCGGTCGCCCGGTATTGCCCGGCGTGGTGCAAACCCATTGGGCGATTCATTATGGGCGCGAACATTGGGGCGATTTAGGTGATTTTTCCGGGCTCGAAGTCGTTAAATTCCAGCGTGTCATTACGGCCAACCAAACACTGCTGCTACACCTCGACTATCAGCAAGAGAAAGGCAAGCTCTATTTCAGTTACATCAGTAATACCGAACAGGCCATAGCTCACGCGAGTGGTCGAGTTGCGTTTAATCGGGGAGCCAACTGATGCCTGATGCCCGCCTATTCAAGCCCTGCGTGTTGGTGCCGGTGTATAACCATCAGCAATGCCTTGCGGAAACCATCGCCAATATCCGCATTCACGGGTTGGCTGTCGTTATGGTAGATGATGGCAGTAATGACATTTGCAAAGCCGTTATGCGTGACATTGCCGCGAGTGGTTCGCACCTAAGTTTAGTTGAGCACCCGAGCAACAATGGCAAAGGTGCAGCCATTAAAACTGGTTTGCGCTCTGCCCTCGATCTCGGTTTCAGCCACGCCCTGCAAATTGATGCAGACGGCCAGCACAATAGCCTGGATATTCCCCGTTTTTTGGCGATCGCCAAAGCGCATCCCAATAGCTTAATTTCAGGTATGCCCGACTACGACGACAGCGTTCCTAAAGGGCGGTTTTATGCTCGTTACCTTACTCATGTGTGGGTGTGGATCAACACGTTGTCCCTGGATATCCGTGACTCCATGTGCGGATTTCGCGTTTATCCACTACAGCGCAGTTGCGACCTAATTGCCGCTGAAACCATGGGTGACCGCATGGATTTTGACACAGAATTTATGGTGCGCTGGCATTGGCGCAATTGGCCTATACAGCAATTATCCACCCGCGTGATTTACCCTGAACATGGCGTTTCACACTTTCTCGCCTGGCGCGACAACAAATTAATTTCGTGGATGCATACTCGCCTATTCTTTGGAATGCTGTGGCGCTTACCACGCTTGATGGCGAATAAATTTCGCGCAGAGGTGGTATGACGACTCAATCCAACTCTGGACAAAAGTCCGCGCCGCTAAAGAATTCCAAATCCGGCCATTGGTCGCAAGTCTCTGAAGCTGGGGCGATCACCGGCATGCGCTTTCTACTCGGCTGTTACAAACTTGGCGGCCGCCCCTTATTTAAGCTCGTATTGCTGCCAGTCATTAGCTACTTTTTCCTGTTTCGCCATGATGCGCGCGCTGCCTCTATAGCCTATTTGCGGCGCATAATACGCAGCGGCGCGCTGCCTCAAACCAGCTCCGTGTATTGGCTCAGTGTTCGTCATTTTTGGAGTTTTGCTAACGCATTGATCGATAAATTTGCGGTGTGGATGGGCCAGATCCCGCGCGCGCAGGTAGAAATCCACAACGATGAATTGATCGTGCAGCAAATGGCAAGCAAGCAAGGTGCAATCTTAATTATGTCGCATCTGGGCAATTTTGAAATTTGCCGCTGTATTTCTTCCCGTCACGGCAGCATGCGTTTAACGGTGTTGATGCACACCAAGCACGCACTTAAATTCAATCGCCTCATGAAAGAACACGCTAGCGGCAGCCAGCTGGATATTTTACAAGTCACAGAAATAACGCCAGCCACCGCCATGATGCTGAGTGAGCGCATTGAGCGCGGCGAGTTTATCGCCATCGCTGGCGACCGCGTCGCCGTTAATCACCCCGAAAATGCGCTGGTGGTAGACTTTCTGGGCGATAAAGCGCTCTTACCCATCGGCCCATTTACCTTGGCGGCAATTTTGCGTGCGCCCCTGATTTCACTCTTTTGCCTGCGCCAAGACAAGGGTTTCCATATTTATTTTGAAAAGTTAAGCGATGCAATACAGGTTCCGCGCAAGGCGCGCGAAGCGCACCTAAACCAGTTGGCGCAAACCTATGCAAACCAGTTGGAGGGCCACTGCCAACGGCAACCTTTGCAATGGTTTAATTTTTTCGATTTTTGGCGGCTGCACGATCAAGCGCTACCCGGCAACAATGAGCCACCGAATCCAGCAACCGAATCGGGCAGCGCAAAGTAACTAAGACCTTACACAGAAACCAACGACAAAAACCCAGACAGAAAACCAAGATACAAAACCGAGATAGAAAGGATCACCATGACCACCCTGATTTTTGATCAACAGCGGCTGACCATTGAAGATGTATTGGCCATCGCCCAGGCGCGACGCAGTTGCGCACTCAGCAGTGCGCCGGAGTTTGTCCAATACATTGAGCAGGGCGCGCGTTTTCTCGACCGCCTGCTGCAAGAAGATGGAGTGATCTACGGCGTAACCACCGGTTATGGCGATTCCTGCACCACCCATATTCCTCGGGATTTAGTCGAACAACTGCCACAGCATTTATACACTTTTCATGGCTGCGGCCTGGGCGCAGAATTTTCGCCCACCGCTGGCCGTGCGATTTTAACCGTGCGCCTCACCTCGCTAACACGGGGCTATTCAGGTGTTAGCTACGGTTTGCTGCAACAACTGGTCACGCTGCTTCAGGAAGATATTATTCCGATTATTCCCGAAGAGGGATCAGTCGGTGCCAGCGGCGATTTGACGCCTTTATCTTATGTGGCGGCCGTGCTGTGTGGTGAACGTGAGGTTTACCATCGCGGTGTGCGCCGACCGACCGTTGAGGTTTTCGCGGAGCTGAACATCACACCAATCAAGCTGCGCCCAAAAGAGGGCCTGGCATTGATGAATGGTACCGCTGTCATGACCGCGCTCGCGTGCATGGCCTACGACCGCACTGCTTACCTCGCCCAGCTGGCAACCCGCATTACTGCGCTAAATTGCATAGCAGCTGATGGCAATGCCCATCATTTCGATGAGTTGTTGTTTTCCGTTAAACCGCACCCTGGCCAGCAGCAAGTTGCAGCCTGGCTGCGTGAAGACCTGCATGCCGGCGAGCCGCCGCGCAATCCCAGCCGCTTGCAAGATCGCTATTCCTTGCGCTGTGCGCCCCATGTGATTGGCGTGACCAGCGACAGCCTGCCCTGGTGGCGACAATTTATTGAGAACGAACTCAATAGCGCTAACGATAATCCTATTATCGACGGCGCTGGTGAACACGTACTGCACGGCGGGCATTTTTATGGCGGCCATATCGCCTTCGTGATGGACACCATGAAAACCGCGGTAGCCAATATCGCCGATTTGCTTGACCGCCAGCTTGCGCAGCTTGTCGATACGAAATTTAACCACGGTTTACCTGCGAACCTTTCCGGCGCGCCGGAAGCCCGGCGCGCCATCAACCATGGTTTTAAAGCGGTGCAGATCGGTGTTTCCGCCTGGACTGCCGAAGCGCTCAAGTTGACTATGCCCGCCAGCGTGTTTTCGCGCTCGACGGAATGCCACAATCAAGACAAGGTGAGCATGGGTACTATTGCCGCGCGCGATTGTTTGCGCGTGTTGCAACTCACCGAACAGGTGGCCGCCGCGGTTTTATTGGCCGCTTGCCAAGGCTTGGAGTTGCGCATGCAGGCGGGCACTAGCGAATATAATCTGCAGGGCGGGATTAAAACCACGTTTGAAGAAATCCGCGCGCAGCATCCATTTTTGAGCGAAGACCGTGCGCTGGAAGGCGAGTTGCGCAAGCTGATTGCACGTATCCAACAGCAAGGGCTGAGCTTGTACAAGGCCGGGGAGTAAGCAAGTTATGACATCCATGCCGAAAGATTTACCCGCAAACTGGAGTGTCAGTGTCGAGCTGGAAATTCCTTTCCATGATGTGGATATGATGGAAGTGGCTTGGCACGGGCACTATGTGAGGTACTTTGAAGTTGCGCGCTGCAAGCTGTTTGATCAGCTGGATTATAACTATCCCGACATGCGCGATTCCGGCTTCGCCTGGCCGGTGATTGATATACACATCCGCTATGTGCAACCGCTATTGTTTCGCCAGAAAGTTACCGTTACTGCCTGGGTTGCCGAGTGGGAAAATCGCCTGCGCATTCAGTATGTGATTACCGATTCCGCCACAGGTACGCGTCTCACCAAAGGCCACACCGATCAGGTGGCGATCAAACTGCATAGCAAAGAATTGTTGCTGGCATCGCCACCCATCCTGCTTGAAAAACTGGGGCTCGAAAAACTGGAACTTGAAAAATCAGGAATCGCATCGTGAAGAAATTTGTTATAGCAGCGGTAATCGCCAGCACCAGCCTGTTTGCGTTTGGCGCTACTGAACCACAAAAGGCGGATTCGAAAAGTGAAGCCACAGCCAGCAGCGCCCCAAATATTCCTGCCAATAACGCCGCGTTACTGGCGCAACTGAGCGCACGCAGCAAAGCCATTCAGTCGTTACAGGGACATTTTGTGCAGCAAAAACATATTGCCGTGCTGCCCGTACCGCTCAATTCCACGGGAAAATTTGAATTCGAACAGGGCAAAGGTGTGGATTGGGAAACCCTGACGCCGGTTCGCAACGCGGTGCATCTGACCCCTACAGGTATCAGTTTTGAGGATGATAAAGGCAAAGCCCAAAACCCGGCGGCGCAACAGGCCGGAGTGGAAGTTGTTGCCAAGATTTTTATGGGCGTGATTACCGGTGAACTTGATGGCCTCAATAACTACTTTTCAGTCACTGCCAGCGGCTCCGAAAAACAGTGGAAATTACTCCTAACACCGCGCTCGGCCAATTTGGCGGCTTATATCCAGATTATTGAATTGCAAGGTGGCGAATTTACCGAGCAATTGGACATCGCCGAAGCCAATGGCGACAAAACTCATATCGTATTCACCACTGACAAGGTTGTACGCAAGGCCGAGTGATGAATCAACCCAACCTTCCCAAGCAATCTCTAGCGCGCGCTAATCTAGTTTATGCGGTGGCGTGGCTATTATTATTTTGCCTAAGCGCGGCGTTTTGCCTGTGGCAAGTCACGGTAAAAAAGCCCTTCCACAGCAATTTATTAGAACTTTTGCCGCACGACGAACGCAATCCCGCTTTGCACGAGTTGAGTTTGCTCATGGCAAGCCGCTTTGAAGATAAATTATTAATACTCATTAGAAGCGATAATCCTGAAACTGCGCTACCGCAAGCCAAAGATTTGCAGGCGCGATTGCTCGCTTCAGATCGTCTTGCTGCTAACAACGTATCCCAGACTATCCAGCAAGAACTGATCAAACTCTATCGCCCTTTTAGCCAACAGCTTTTGAGTAACGAGCGGCGGGAATGGCTCCAAACCCATAGTGCGGAAGAAATTGCTGAGCAAAGTTATCGCGATTTATTTAGTCCCGTCGCCCTGCCACGACCCTATGGGTTTGCGGAAGACCCCTTCAATCTCGGTGGAGCTTGGCTAACCAGCTTGGCCCCACGCGTGAAAATGCAGGAGTACCAAGGCTTTCCGCTAGTAACGGATGAGCGTGAAGGTGCAAGCCAAGCCTGGCTATTGATAACGGCAAAATTGAATAGCTCGCCATTTGATGTGACCACTCAAAAAGATGTCATAGGCGCGGTTCAGGCCTTTCGCCAGCAATGGCCGAGCGCTGAAATTTTCACCTCAGGCATGATCTTCCACGCTGCCGCTGGTACCCAACAGGCTACTACTGAAATGAATACCGTTGGCTTGGGCTCAAGTATCGCCATAGTTGCATTGGTGTTACTGGTATTTCGCCGTTTTACACCGCTGGTCGCGGTATTTTTGAGCATGACCAGCGCTTATTTGCTGGCCTTGGCTGTCAGCCTGCTGGTATTCGGGCGAATCCACATTATTACCTTGGCATTTGGCAGTACGCTGCTGGGCGTAGCGGGGGATTACGCGATCCATTTTCTCGTTACCAGTCATGCTGAAGGTAGCGGTTTGGCTGCACGCCGCCATCTGAAACACGCCATGGCGATTGGCGCACTTACCGGTATGGGCGCTTATTTGTTGCAATTCACCACGCCTTTCCCGGGCTTACAGCAAATGGCAATTTTTTGCGCCGCAGGTATTTTCGGCGCCTGGATGACGGTGTTGGCCTTAGCACCTTTCTATCGCGTAAACCAAAAATCAATTAACTCACCCATTCTTGCTGCTGATAAATTTTACCGAATAGCACAGCGGATTTATCCCAAACTCTGGAACAACCCGCGCTGGGTCGGTGCTTTCCTGACCTTAATAACAGTTATTGGCGTTTTAGCCATTGTGCGCGGCGGTGTGAACGATGCGGTAATCAATCTCAATACGTCGCCTATGGCGTTACTGAATTCTGAACGTCAGGTGCAGCAAATAATGCAGCAACCTTCCGTCAGCCGTTTCTTCTTTATTGAGGCCAACTCACCTGAGCAATTGCTGCGGCAAACACAGACATTGAACGAGAAACTCGCCGCCTTGGGCGACCCGGATTTGCACTGGCAAAGCCTGCAACAATATGTTCCTTCACAGGCGCAACAAGAAGCCAATCGCCAGTTAATCACTAGCAAACTCTACGGCGAACAAGGTGCGTTGAAGTTGCTCTGCGCAAAGCTAGCCACTGTGTGCAATGCGCCTGTCGCTAGTAAGCAATCCTTAAGCCCCAATAGTCTTAACGCCAGCACTTTGGGTGAACTCTTACCACCTATGATGCACGAAGGCGAAGCTTGGCGAACACTGGTGACCCTTAGCGGAAATGGCCAAAACCGGAATTTGGCTGAAGTGGCCAATGGCGTGGAAGGTGTGCGACTGGTTAACCAAACGGAAGATTTATCGCAATTATTAGGGCGTTATCGCAGCAGTGTAAGTTTGGTATTGCTACTGACCATAGTGCTCCTGGCCGTGGGTTTAACCCTTCGTTATCGCCGACACGGCTGGCGGATGCTAGTGCCTTTAGTAATTGCTATGACCTTGGCGTTGGCCTGTGCCTCGGTGGGTGGAATTACCTTATTCCATATTATGGCGCTGCTCTTGATTATTGGGATAGGTCTCGATACTGCGGTTTTTTATACGGAAGGAGGATTCAATGCTGAATCCTGGCTGGCTTCAAGCCTTTCATGTGGCACATCAATTATCGCTTTTGGTTTGCTATCATTAAGCGCTGTTCCGGTTTTACATCAATTTGGTTTGATTATTTTGGTCGGAATGTTGAGCTGCTGGTTGCTTACGCCGCTATTTTTCCGGCCCCGCCCTGTCGCTCAGGAATCTTATAACAAGTAAATGGAGTCACCCATGCAAGCTCAAGTAGCCCAAGCTGATGAAAATAGGGCAGATGTTGCCATCATTGGCGCTGGCCCGGCAGGTGCCATTATCAGCGCGCTGCTCAACCGTCAGGGCCACAACGTGGTGGTGATTGAACGCCAGCATTTCCCGCGCTTTTCCATCGGGGAAAGTCTGTTGCCTCAGTGCATGGAATTTATTGCCGAAGCGGGCATGCTCGACGCTGTCAATAATGCCGGCTTCCAATTTAAAAATGGCGCTGCTTTTACCCACGACGGCAACTACAGCTTTTTCGATTTTACGGACAAATTTTCTCCCGGTCCTGGCACTACGTTTCAGGTACAGCGAGCAACTTTTGACCACTTACTTGCGGGCGAAGCGCAAAAGCAAGGCGTAGAAATTCGTTACGGCCACAGCCTCACAGCAATAAATTTCAATTCCGAAGGTGCTGAACTTCAGGTACAACCGGATACTGGCGACGCTTATCAACTCAACGCCCGTTTTGTATTGGATGCCTCCGGGTTTGGCCGAGTGCTGCCGCGTTTGCTGGATTTGGAATTGCCGTCCAATTTTCCGGCACGCACCTCGGTGTTCACCCATATTCAAGACAATATCACCGCTGACTGGCATGACCGCAACAAAATTCTGGTCACCGTTCATCCCAAACATAGCGATGTCTGGTTTTGGTTAATCCCGTTTGCAGGCGGGCGCTGCTCCCTCGGCGTGGTTGGTGAGAGCCATTATTTTGAAAGTAAAACCGATCTGCAAGAATGTTTACAGGGTTTCGTGAATGAAACGTCTGATCTCGGTGAACTGTTGCGTAATGCAGTATTTGATACTCCGGTGCAAAAACTTAGCGGCTATGCCTGCAACGTTAAATCGCTTTGGGGCGAACACTTCGCCCTGCTCGGCAATGCAGGTGAATTTCTCGACCCGGTATTCTCCTCCGGCGTTACCATCGCGATGAAATCTGCCAGTTTGGCTGCACCTTTGGTGGATCGCCAATTGCGCGGCGAAACGGTGGACTGGCAAAACGAATACGCGATTCCCTTAAAACGTGGTGTAGATACCTTCCGCAACTACGTAAGCGCCTGGTACGACGGCCGCTTTCAAGATGTGGTTTTCTTCCGCCAGGAGAAGGCATCACCCAAAATTAGCGGCATGATTAGCTCGATTCTCGCCGGTTATGCGTGGGACGAGAACAACCCTTTCGTTGCAGAACCTGCGCGCCGCTTAAATGCCTTGGCAGAGTTATGTCGCGGATGATTGCCCTACGCCTGCTGTTTACGTGCTTGCTGGTTGCCTTTGTCAGCGGCTGCGCAACTCGCCAGGTTCAGACCTTGGCGAACTTGCCTTTGCCCGCAGATCAAAGCGGCAATTGTTGTTGGCAGGCGCTGCAGCAATTGGATATTACCTACGATAAACAACATTACAAACTCACGGGCGCCCTGGCGCAAACTTGCGCTGGTGTAACGCTGGTGTTGCTTGACCCTTTTGGGCGTCGTTTACTTTCGGTAAACAAGCGCGGTGAAACTATCACTAGTTATCGCTCACCGGACCTACCCGAAGGTCTGCCCGAGCGTTTTTTATTGGCCAGCAGCATGCTGGTATGGTGGCCCTTGGCCGATTGGCAGACACTGCTGACATCATCCAAAACGGGCTGGCAAATAAGTGTTAGCGACAGTGAGCGCGTGCTGACCTACGGCGGCAAAGCGGTAATTCGCGCTCGCTATACGCCCAAGTCTACCGCTGTGGTAGAAGGCATGAATAAAAATATTGTAGCAACCCACGAGCCGGTGGTTTTGCAGCATGAGCACCAGACCCTCAGTATCCAGGTCGAGACCCAAAGTCTCGATGCTGTCGAGCAGGAGCGAGTGCAATGACGGACTTCAGCATGAACCTGTGTTACATCCAGCAAGTTGCGGCCATCTGCACATTGGGACCAGACATACCCACAATCAATGCACAATTGTTTGCAGCAGCCCTGCCGCCGCTGACCTTTACCGAAGCTTATAGCCCAGGTCGCCTTCTACCCTTGGGAATGGTTGCGAATATCCCAGCCAAAGCCGACACCCGTAATAATTCGCTGCTCGCTGCAGCTATTGAGCCTTTACGAGTGCATATCGAATTATTGAAAACCCGCTTTGGCGCCGGGCGCATTGGTGTAATTTTGGGCAGCAGCACATCCGGCATTGCGGAAGGCGAAGCCGCCGTTGCACATCATCTGCAAACCGGTATTTTCCCGCCTGAGTTTCGTTACGGCCAACAAGAGATGTACGCCCCATCGGCCTATGTAGCCGCACAATTGCAGTTGCAAGGACCATGCTGGACGATTTCCACCGCTTGCACCTCCGGTGCCAAAGCTATCGCCAGTGGCGCGCGTTTGTTAGCGCTAGGCGTGTGCGATGCGGTTGT
>FTKR01004848.1_pt1 | contig 10946 bp, 10 predicted proteins | sample 1658141 | NCBI WGS metagenome assembly FTKR01 (sample SAMEA3914802, study PRJEB12502) | metagenome | biome: forest; material: soil | place: Canada | collected 2010-06-25 | depth 0.1 m | reverse complement strand
GAGAAGAAGCTGGTGGAAGACCTGATCCCGCAGGTAGTTTCGACCGCCACGCTGCAACGCGTGCTTCAAGCTCTGCTAAAAGAGCGCGTGTCGATCCGTGATCTGCCGGCTATCCTAGAAGCGCTCGGCGAAGCGGCGTCGCACACCAAGTCGATCACCCAGATGGTCGAGCATGTGCGGTCGCGCCTGGCGCGGCAACTGTGCTGGCAGAACCGCTCGGACGACGGCTCCCTGCCGATCGTCACCCTGTCGCATGACTGGGAAAATGCCTTCGCCTCGTCGCTGGTGGGGCAGGGCGAGGACCGCCAGCTGACCATGGCGCCGTCGCATTTGCAGGACTTTATCCGCGGCGTGCGCGATACCTTCGAGCGCGTATCGATGAATGGCGAGGTGGCGGTGCTGCTGACCTCGCCGAATATCCGGCCGTTCGTGCGCTCGATCATCGAACGCTTCCGGGCCAATACGGTGGTGATGAGCCAGAACGAAATCCATCCGAAGGTGAAATTGAAAACCGTCGGGCAGGTTTAATGCCCAACGCCTTTGACCGTAACGAACCCAATCTGCCGCCCGGTGCGCGCGATGTGCTGGCCACTATCCGACTGCACGGCTGGTCCTATGCGCCGGACGATCATCACGCCTATACCACCGGTTTGGGCTGGAGTCTGAAGGCGCCGGAGATCGTGGTGTGCAGCCAGCCAAGTCATGTGGCACGTGACCTGTTGGCCGAAGCCTATCGCCAGATATCAGCGGGCGTGAAACTGCGGCCCGGCAAGCCCTATGAAGGCTTTTTCGACGATTGCCCGGTCTTTTTCCAGCCCATCGAGCGGCGCTGGTATGATCGCTATCTCGGCTGGAGCATCTGGTTCTATGGCGATTATAATTTCAAAGCCCTGCAAATGGTCGTGCCGGATTCCACCGGTCTTTTCCCATGGCAGGCAGGGTTCGATCCGGCGGAGGCGCAGCCGGATTTATCGGTCGGCAACTGGGGCGGCAGGCCGCGTTAACCATCTGTCCGGACAGAAGAACTTGACAATACAGGCCTAAACGCCTTTTAACAAAACAGCGGAAGACAAATTCGTCTCGCGGGCGAGTCTCTTTTGGGGAATAGTGTGCCAATGAAGCGCATCATCAGACAGGTGTTCGGTACGACGCGTCCCAAGGAAATCTGGGGCGATCTGCTGACGTTTGAGCGCCTGGTCACCAAACCTATCGTCCATATCATTTACTGGGTCGGGCTGGGGCTTTTCACCATCGCCGCCTTTGGTGTGCTGGGTATTTCCGTCGGCACCGCCATCAAGGAAGGCATGCCGTGGGGGATTATGCTCGCCCTGCCGTTCTTTATCGTCGGCATGTTGTCGATTCTGGTCGGCGTCCTGCTGTGGCGAGGTTTCTGCGAATTCTACCTGGCGGTCATGAGCATTGCCGAGGATCTGCGCACCCTGCGCCAGTATCAGGAAAAGCTGGTCCAGCCAGGCGCTTTCGGCAGCGCGCCGGTCGCCCCGCAAGGTGAGCCCGCGACCGACATCATCGCGCCGACGCCTGATACGGCCGTGGCCGAAGAAGCGTCGGAACCGATTGTCAAGGGCAAGTCCAAGGACAATATTCTCGAAGATCCGTTCTTCCGTCCGCGCTTCGAGCGCAAGGATCTGTAATCTTTTCCTCCCCCGCTTTGCAGGGGAGGAGATTTTCTTTCTATTTCTGCGCGCTGACAAAGGCCTGGGCCAATGGTTTCGGCCGGCCCCGGTTGTCAAACAGCACAGGCTCATCCGGTATAAGCGATTTGCCGCCTTGCGCGGTATTCAGCCAGGAATCGGAATCGCGCAGGGCCCACATCGTCAGGCCATAACGCTGGCGGTCGGGCACGTCGTGATAGGCCTCAAGCAACTCACTCATCACTCGTACCTGATGGATGCGCGGCGCGGCCAGATTGACCGGATGGGGCTCGCGCAGGCTGATATCGACCTCCGACACATGCACCATCAGCCCCAGCGAGGCGATATCGCGGATCGCCGTCTTGATCAGGCCAGGGGCGATACCGGAATCGATATGGGTCTGCGTGCCGATGCCGGACAGTGGCGCGCCTTCTTTTAGCAGCTTTTCGCACAGCTTCAGGAAGGTTGTGCGTTTCTTCGGCGTCAGTTCGAGATTGTAATCGTTGATGAAGAGAATGGCTGCCGGATCAGCCCGGTGCGCCACTTCCAACGCCAGGCCGATATAGTCATCGCCCAGGGCTTCCTGCCACAGGCAGGGCCGCAGGCCGCGGCCGTCATTCCAGATGGGTTCGTTGACGACATCCCAGCCCTTGATGAAGCCCTTATAGCGGCCCATCACGCCGTTGATATAGCCGACATAGGCGTTGAGAAAGGCGTCGGGTTTGGTCTTCAGTTTCTGGAAGAATTCGCCATCCTGTGCGTACCAGATCAGGGTGTGACCGTGGATATCCATGTCGTTGCGGCGGGCAAACTGGACCAGCGCGTCGGCGCGATCGAACTGGACGCTGCCATCAGGCCGCAGCATATATTCCATCTTCATTTCCCACTCCGCCGTCAGGCGTGAGAAATGGATGGCGGCCAGTTTCGACCAGGCCGGATCCTTCAGTTTGGTGAAGGTCGCGGCCACGCCAAGCGGATAGGGCGTGACGGATTTAAGCGGGGGGATATCCCCATAGGCCGCTTCGGCGCCGGCGGGGATCGTCTGGCTGAGGGCAATCGTGGCAGCGCCGGCGGATAACCCGCCCAGAAGGCCGCGCCGGTCCATCAATTAAGCGGGGCGTTTTGTGCGCAGCGACACTTCATCAAGCATGGCGTTTTCGATACGCTTGTCGTTGGCGACTTGCTTGAGATGGGTGATTTCGGCGACGTGTTCGAATTTCTTCAGGTCCTCGAAGGCCATGCCGAGTGAATCGCGCACGCCGTCTTCTTCCTTGGCGATCAGGTCGAGATCGCTGGAGACGGTATCGCGGCGGTGCTGGAAACCGCGTTTGTAGGCGGTCAGGCTGTGTGACAGCATCGGGTCTTCCGAGGCGCGGACACATTCCAGTTCGTATTCTGCGTCGAGCGTGGCCAGCTTCATTTCGGCGTGCGTGCGGCGGGTGACCACCTCGGCCAGTCGCTTTTGCAGGGTTTCGACTTCAAATGTGGAAAGACGGATCAGAGACTTTGCCCACTTGGTCATAACGCACTCCTGCATTTTTTAAGCTCAAGCGCCGCATGGCTCGTCGCATCAGCGACGGCGGCCGGTCGGCCTTGCCGAAAGCACGGCTTTCGGAAATCGGGTAAAATTAACCCTTGCTAAGAATGTCGGCCAAAAGAGTAAAGGACTCGTCAAGAGGCGTGTAATCTTCCTTATCCTGACGCAAAAATTGTTCGATATCCGGATTGAGAATTATGGCGCGATCGACATCGGGATCGGCGCCGGACCGATAGGCGCCAATGCGGATCAGTTCCTCCATGTTGGCGTAGGCTGACATCACCTTGCGCGCCTCCCGCACGACCTCGCGTTCGGGGATTGACTGGCATTCCGGCATGGTCCGGCTGATTGATTTCAACACATCGATGGCGGGAAAACGGCCACGTTCGGCGATGGTCCGGCTCATGACGATGTGGCCATCGAGAATGCCGCGCACGGCGTCGGCGATCGGCTCGTTATGATCGTCGCCATCGACCAGAACGGTGAAAAGCCCGGTGATCGGACCAGTCTGGGTGCCGTCTTCCAACATCGGGCCGGGACCGGCGCGTTCCAGCAGTTTCGGCAGTTCGGCAAAACAGGTAGGCGTATAGCCCTTGGTGGTCGGCGGCTCACCAGTGGCCAGGCCGATCTCGCGCTGGGCCATGGCGAAGCGCGTGACCGAATCCATCAGGCACAGGACTTCCAGCCCTTGGTCGCGCAAAAATTCTGACAGCGCCATGGTCATATAGGCGGCCTGGCGGCGTTTCAGCGCCGGCTCATCTGAGGTGGCGACCACAACGATGGCACGTTTCAGGCCTTCAGGCCCCAGCGTTTCTTCAATAAATTCGCGCACTTCACGGCCGCGCTCACCGATCAGACCGACCACGACGGCGTCGCAGGTGGCCTCGCGCGCCAGCATCGACAGCAGCACCGACTTGCCAACGCCGGAGCCGGCGAAGACACCTAGTCGCTGCCCGCGACAGCAGGTGGTGAAGACGTCCATGGCCCGCACACCGAGATTGAGCCGCTCACCGACGCGGGCGCGTTTATGCGCGGAGGGCGGGGCGGCTTTCAGCAGGTAGCCTTCCTTGCCTTGCGGTAGCGGGCCGTGTTCATCGATGGCATTGCCAAAACTGTCGACAATACGTCCGAGCCAGGCCGTGGTCGGGTAGACCTTGGCGCCTTCGGCGGAGATGCGGATTTCGGCGCCGGGGGTGACGCCTTCGACCGGGCCGAAAGGCATCATCAGGGCGCGGTCTTCGCGGAAACCGACGACCTCGACGGGCAGGGGCACATCATGGCGCCGGATGATCTCGCAGCGCGCCCCGACCTGCATGTAGGAGAGGCCGCCCTTGGCCTCGATCAACAGGCCATTGACCACCGCCACGCGTCCATAAACGCGCAGGGGATCGATATTCTTCACCATGTCAACGAGATCTTGCATAGCTGTGATTATGGTAAATCAGAGCTTAAGAAAGGTTAACCGTGGGATGAGAAAGTAACAAACCCCACCACCACATCTCGCCGCTTCGCGTTTCGTGCGGTCCCCCTCCCCACCAAAGGTGGGGAGGTACAAGTATTGGCTTCCTCCCTATACCTCCCTGGCTATGCCGGGGAGGGGGGCCGGCGCGCCCCTTGCGCGTTGGTGGTGGGGTTTCTTGCTTACCTGATCAATCCCGCAGAATAAATACTCCGACACGGTGCTCGCAGCTTTGGCGTTCCGGTGCGTCGGCGGGGGTTTCATGATGTTTGAAAGCTGTATGGAACACGGTTTTCAAACCCGCATCCGGGGCATCCTTGAAAAATTCAAAAATCTTGAAGACCAAAACCTCGCCAGTGGTCATCTCTGGATAATAGTGCCAGCGATGGTCAGGATTATAGCGCAGGGATAACTGATTGGTGTTCTTGCCGCTGGGCGCGAAGTCGACCAAAGCCGCAGGCACCAGGTCCTCACGCGCCACCGATGCCGGGTGACAGACCGTTAGCGGCATATGTTGCAAGGGCTTGTCCATGTAAACGGTACGCCAGAAATTGAGCACCATATAGCCGGCAATGTCAGGCTGATCGAACCGTGCCCGCCACGCCTGCGCATATTCCGGCGTCGAATAGGCTTCCAGGCTTTCCTGATAGTCGTCAGGCGTCAGGCCATGGTCCTGATGGACACCCTGGGCGTAAGCGTTGCTGCCGGGACCGCGCCGCACCAGATAAGGCCCCTGACGGATTTCCAGCCTGCGGCCAGGCAGCAGGCGATCACGGATCAGCGCTTCGATCTCCGGCATGTAAACCCGCAGGATATCGTTTTTGCTGAGGTCCCGCGCGCTGCCCGAATCCCAGTCGCTTACCTGTGAGTCATGATCGACCAGCACGAAGCCATTAGCCGCCAGGAACGCATGTTCGGACAAGTCGCCCGTCTGCAGGGCACGGGCGTCACTGATCGGAATGGGCGGTGCGGCTTCCCAAGGTATCGGACCATCAGCCGGCCCATTGACGCGGATCAATACCGGACCCTCTGTCACCAGATCGCGGCGTATAAAGCCGTTCAATATCGCTTCCACCATTGTCGCCTCCCGCTTTTACCTAAGATTGGCATAACGTCCATTGAGTGCAAGAGGAGGTGTTACTTGACCCCTGTGCGTGCACCTGGTCTAACGATCGGGGGAGACGACATGCGAGCCTATTATACCGCTGACCGGGCGAAACTCGTCGCCGATTCCGATGACCATATTCTTGGTGAATTGGCGCGCGGGCACAATTTCGATCTTGTCATAGGGCAGCGGGAAGCTTGGCGGGAGCAGATCAGTATTCTACGCGAAGCACTGGAGGATCAGCCAAACTTTACGCTCTGTTTCGAGTTTGCTATTCCGCGCATGGGAAAGCGTGTTGACGCGGTGATCTTGATCGGTGATTGCGTTTTCATCATAGAATTCAAATCAACTGAAAAATTTGAATCACATGCCATTGAGCAAGTCGAGGACTATGCGCTCGACCTGAAGAACTTCCACGAAGGTAGCCACGGTCTTTCGATTGTGCCTGTGCTTGTCCCGACAAAAGCGGTGGCGTCTCATATCATTCAATTCGAACTACCCGGCGATCATGTAGCCAGGCCATTGTGTATTTGCTCAAAGGATCTGGACTATGTGCTGAGGGTATTCAGTTCAGGGAGTAATAAGAATTTCGATATAAAGACGTGGGCGGCCAGCGGGTATCGCCCGACTCCGACAATCGTCGAGGCGGCGCGGGCACTCTATGCGCGGCATGATGTCGAGGACATAACCCACCATGAAGCGAGCAAATACAATCTCAGCCGCACACAGGACGTGGTCTCGGCCGTAATCGAGGCCGCCAAGACTAATGAACGCAAGGCAGTCTGTTTTATCACCGGTGTGCCGGGCGCCGGCAAGACGCTGGCGGGGCTCAATATCGCCACCCAGCGCAGTGAAAGCCATGCCGAGGAGCATGCCACCTTCCTGTCGGGAAACGGGCCGCTCGTGGATGTATTGCGTGAGGCTCTGGCGCGGGACCAGAGTCAGCGAACTGGCCGTTCAAAGGCAAATGTTCAACGCGAAGTGCGTGCCTTTATCCAGAATATCCATCACTTCCGTGATGACTATGCTGGTAATACGACCATTCCCAGCGAGCATGTGGTGGTGTTCGATGAGGCTCAGCGCGCCTGGACGAAAAACCAGGCGTCGAAATTCATGCAGACCAAGCGGGGTGTCGCCGATTTCGATATGTCCGAACCGGAGTTCCTGCTCAGCGTCATGGATCGTCATGACGATTGGTGCACAGTCGTTTGCCTGATCGGTGGCGGGCAGGAGATCAATACCGGCGAAGCCGGTCTGTCCGAATGGATGGCGGCGATCCGCGATCGCTTTCCGCACTGGCAGGTCCATGCCTCGGCGCAGATTGTTCAGCCGGATTACGATCTGAATAATGACGCCAGGGTCTTTATCACCGGTGAACAGGTCAGACTGCATGATGACCTGCATCTCGGCGTATCTATGCGTTCCTTCCGCGCCGAAACCCTGTCAGACTTTATCTCCCACCTGCTGAATGGCGATGCGGACGCAGCCCGGCGGGCGCATGAAAAGCTGGAGAACTATCCTATTCTGCTGACGCGCGATCTGACTGCTGCCCGGCGCTGGTTACGCACGACGGCGCGCGGCTCGGAGCGTTACGGTCTGGTCGCTTCTTCCGGCGCGCAGCGGCTGCGGCCGGAGGGTATCCATATCAAGGCGGCGATTGATCCGCCCAACTGGTTTCTCAATGATCGTAGTGATGTGCGCTCATCCTTTTATCTGGAGGAGGTCGCCAGCGAATTCGACGTGCAGGGGCTGGAACTCGATTTCACCGGCGTCTGCTGGGATGCCGACTGGCGCTTCATAGATGGTACGTGGCAGGCGTGGAGTTTCAAGGGCACCAAGTGGCAGAAGGTGAGTGCCGATATTCGCCGTCTCTATCTGAAAAATGCCTATCGGGTCCTTTTAACCCGCGCGCGTCAGGGCATGGTGATCTTCGTGCCGCATGGCGATGACGCTGACTTGACCCGGCCGAAGCGCTTCTATGACGAGACCCATGCCTATCTGGAAAGCTGCGGCCTGAAATCCTTGTAACCGAACCTGTCCGGATGTCGTATAGAGGATATGCGCAATAGGAAACGCACGCATGATCCTCTTTATATTGGCCTATCTCGGCGGGGCGCTGACCATTGTCAGTCCGTGCATCCTGCCGGTTTTGCCGTTCGTGTTCGCGCGTGCCGATCAGCCGTTTGTCAAAAGCGGATTGCCCCTTTTGCTGGGGTTGACCCTGACCTTTGCCGGCGTGGCGACTCTGGCCGCAATCGGCGGCGGCTGGGCGGTGCAGGCCAGCGGCATTGGCCGGATCGTGGCGCTGGTCATACTGGCCCTGTTTGGCCTGCTTCTGTTGTTTCCGGCCCTGGCTGATCGCGCCACGCGCCCGCTGGTGGCGTTAGGCGCGCGCCTGACCGAAAAGACCAGCGGCTCATCCGGTTTTGCTACGTCGTTTCTGCTGGGTATCGCCACCGGTCTTCTGTGGGCGCCGTGCGCTGGACCGATCCTCGGTCTCGTCCTGACCGGTGCGGCGCTGAATGGCGCCAGCGTCTCGACTACCTTCCTGCTGCTGGCCTATGCGCTCGGTGCGGCCACCTCGCTGGCTCTGGCCCTGCTGGTCGGCGGCAAGGTCTTCGCCGCCATGAAGGGCTCGCTCAAGCTGGGCGAAACCGTGCGCAAGGTACTCGGCGTCGCGGTTTTACTGGGTGTCGTGGCCATTGCGTTCGGCCTCGATACCGGCCTGCTGTCGAAAATATCGCTCGCCGGCACCTCGAAAGCCGAACAGTTCCTGCTCGATAAATTTTCGGCACAGAAACCCATGGCAAAGGCGGTTGGTTTGCCAGAAGGACCGTTGCCAGTGATCGGTCAAATGCCCGAGCTGGATGGCGCCGGTTTGTGGCTCAATTCGAAACCGCTGAGCCGCGAAAGCCTGAAAGGCAAGGTCGTTGTCGTCGATTTCTGGACCTATTCCTGCATCAACTGCCTGCGCACCCTGCCTTATGTGAAGGCCTGGGATGTGAAATACCGTGACCTGGGGTTGGTGGTCATCGGCATCCATACGCCGGAATTCGCCTTCGAGAAGGATGTCGGCAATGTTCGCAAGGCGCTGACCGATCTCGGCATCACCTATCCGGTGGCGACCGATAACGACTTCAAGGTGTGGAAGGCATTCAACAACCAGTACTGGCCGGCGCATTACTTCATCGATGCGCAAGGGCAAATCCGTTACGTGCATAATGGCGAAGGCGGTTATGCCGAGTCCGAGCAGGTCATTCAGCGCCTGCTGGCCGAGGCCCATGGCACCCCTTACGTGTCCGGCGTCTCTGTGGTCAGTGGCGCAGGCGTTGAGGCGGCGGCCGGCAGTGATGTCAAGTCGCCTGAGACCTATGTTGGCTATTGGCGGGCGAAACAATTCACCTCACCGGGCGGCTTCTTGAAGGATGCCGGCCATGCCTATGCGCCTGGCACAACCAATCTCAACGACTGGAGCCTCTATGGCGACTGGACGGTCGGCGGCCAGATGGCGACGGCGAATGCGACCGGTGGTGGCATCACCTATCGCTTCCATGCCCGTGACCTGCATCTGGTTCTAGGGGCGATGGATAAGCCGGTACGTTTCCGTGTCATCCTCGACGGTAAAGCGCCTGGACGGGATCATGGCGCGGATATCGATGAAAACGGCTTCGGCACGATTACCGGCAACCGGCTTTACCAGTTGATCCGTCAGGACAAGGCCGCCGACCGCACCTTCCGGATCGAATTTCTCGATCCCGGCGCGCAGGCCTATGCCTTTACCTTTGGCTAATCGTGCGTGTCGCAGCCGATAACGGGCGGGTTGATTTGCGCCTCCCTGACCGTTCCGGCGTAGTTATGGCAATAGAGCAGTTCGTCGGGGAAGCCGGCCTTCGTGGCCGTGCGGATCGTGACCAGCACATAGGGCTGGCCGTCCATAATCTGCGGGAAGATTTTCGGGTCGATGCCATCACCGGTCATGTGCATACGCCGAGCCCGACCATCAAAAGCCACCTTGTCATAACCTATATCGAGGCGGTTCAGCTTATCCGCCTGTGCGCGATATTGCGGCCTGGCCATGCCATAATAGTAGGCGTCGACGGTGAAGTGCCGGTCCGAGGCCTTCAGTTTGGCTTCTGCTGCCGGTGTCAGTTGCAAGGTCAGGTCGTAGGCGTAGGGGCCGGGCTTTGGCGTACTTGCCCGCTCGCACTGGCACAGACCGAGCATTGATGCCAGCATCAGGCTGGCCTTCAGAAAAATCTCGGGAAACCTGTCCGACATGACGTCACCCCTGTATCTTGCTGGCTGTTTTGCCTTACATAGCATATGTTACCGCGACCGGCTCCCGAATTATTGATCGGACGGCGTAACGCGGTTGTGTTACATTACACATAAGGGCGGGGACTAACTGGGTGTAGCCCAAGGAGTGTCATATGTTCTTCATGAAAGATGCGGCGCAGCAGGCGCTTGATATCAATATCGGCCGCGTGCTTGAGATGTTCCGCACCGGTGTTCTCAACCGCCAGCAGACGTGCGAAGGCCTGACGCGCTTTTTCGAAGGCGCCTCTCACCATGATGCCGCCGATCTCGAAGCCCATCTCATGCGTATCGTCGAGCGGGTCGATACCGGCGCGCTCGATTGCAAGGAAGCCCGTCACAAGCTGGTGAAGGCCGCCCTGGCGTCGGAAAAGAACGATCTGCGCTATGTCGATATCCTCCACCATATGGTCGAGGAAGCCTGATTAATTTTCCATCACGATTTTCCGTATGGCGCGTTTGCCTGAAATTTTTTGGGGCGAGCGCGCCATACTGTGAGTCTGGCTGTGTGATTCAAATGACTCACCCCCGGAAAATGGCAATAAAAATCCTGTGCATAAAGAGAATCGTTGACTCACGACTCTTGCCCCCGATTCGCAAATCACCTTACCCCTTGATTTCTGAGTTTTTAGATCTGAGTTGTTAAGCTTAACGAATCTTAAGGGATTTCCTGTTTAGCATGAAGGTTAACGGGTATTCGCATGTCGCGGATGCTGCTTTCGTTACCCACGAGCCGGGAGGGGCTTATATGCGCGTACTACTTATTGAAGACGACAGCGCGACCGCTCAGAGCATCGAACTGATGCTCAAGTCGGAAGGCTTTAACGTCTATACCACCGACCTCGGCGAAGAGGGTATCGACCTCGGCAAGATCTATGA
>FTKR01055542.1_pt1 | contig 11027 bp, 13 predicted proteins | sample 1658141 | NCBI WGS metagenome assembly FTKR01 (sample SAMEA3914802, study PRJEB12502) | metagenome | biome: forest; material: soil | place: Canada | collected 2010-06-25 | depth 0.1 m | reverse complement strand
TGCGCCTGGGCGAGCGCCTTGCGCTGTTCGGCCAGTTCAATCGGGGTCAGCAGGCGGTGCTTGGCTTTATTCATCGGAAATATCTTTCAAAAACGGACGTATGACAGCTACGCCAAACAAAGTACAGCCTAAGGCAGCTTCATGCCGCGCTCGACCGCCGGTCGGCGGCCCACCTCGGCCAGCCAGTTGGAAATAAACGGCCGCGCCTGGATTAGCGGTTCGATATGATCCGGCACCCGCGCGCGATACTGTTGAATCCACGGATAGATGGCCATGTCGGCGATCGAATATTCATTGCCGCCGACATGCTGCGATTCACTCAAGCGCTTTTCCAGCACATTGAACAGGCGCTCGACCTCGGCGGCGTAACGCTTGACGCCGGTGGGCGTCTGCCCCTTGTCCGACACCACGAACCAGCCGAGTTGGCCCATCATCGGCCCCAGGCCGCCCATCTGCCACATCAACCACTGGATGACCGTATAGCGTTCGTGCGGCAGGGTCGGCAGGAAGCGGCCATATTTGTCAGCGAGATAGATCAGGATCGCGCCCGATTCAAACAGGCTAAGCGGCCCGCCGTCGGCGGCATCATCGACGATGGCCGGTATCTTGTTATTGGGCGAAATGGCGAGGAATTCCGGTTTGAACTGGTCGTCCTTGCCGATATTGACCGGGTGAATTTCGTAGGGAACGCCGAGTTCCTCCAGCATGATCGTGGCCTTGCGGCCATTCGGGGTGCCCCAGGTGTGAAGGTGGATCATGGCGTCGCTTCCTCTCGATATGCTGCCCATTCAACATAGGCACTTACCACCTGCTTGCAAGCCTATCCCGGCCTGAAAACCATCAGCCAGAAGATCGCCACCACTGCCGGGAAGGCCATGTTGCCAAGCGTGATCCACCAGGTATTCAAAGCCCAATAGGCCGACGGCAAGGGCGTATCCGCGGCCAGAGCCTCCGCCGCCATGCGCTTCATGCGGATTTGCATCCACACCACCGGCAGCCAGCAGGCACCGGCAAACACATAGAGCGCGAGGCGGCCACAAGCCAACCGGTTGTCAGTGTCACACCGGTCAGGTGCATCAGCATAAGGCCGCTCAGAGGCTGGAAAATGATCGCCGGCGAGGTGAAACACCAATCCGCGATCACCAAGGTGCGCGTGGCGAAGGCGATAGCGCGGATATCCTTGCTGAGATTGGCCATCAACATGAAGAAGGCCGTGCCGATACCGGTGCCAAACAGCACGGTCGACGATAAAACATGCAGCCATTTGACGCAGAGATATAACATTGCTGACGGGCCGCCCTGTGGTAAGATTTTGCGAACGGAGCTTAAACATCACATGCCCGCGCCGCAATCACAACCTGACGAGACGCCCGCTATCTGGCTGGTTTATGACGGCGATTGCCCCTTCTGTTCGGCCTCGGCCCAGATGATACGGATCAAGCAGGCCGTCGGGAAACTGCATATTCTCAATGCGCGGGAGGCGACGGATCATCCGCTGATGGCGGAGATCACGGCACAGGGGATGGACCTCAATCAGGGCATCGCCGTCAAGTTCCAGAACAGGCTCTATCATGGCCGCGACGCCCTGCACCTGCTGGCCCTGATAGGCTCCGAAAGCGGCTGGCTCAACCGGTTGAACGTCGCCCTGTTTCGCCACAGGAAAACGGTCGATTTCGCTTATCCCTTCATGAAGGGCGTGCGTGACCTGACCTTGAAGGCGCTTGGCAGGACGCCGATATGACGCGACCGATTTTTGCCGATATTTTCGTCGAGCAATGGGACAGCCTGCCGCCGGCACTGAAAGCCCATTATGCCAACCGGCCGTTTTCCAATGACCGCGTGACCGTGACGGGCAGGCTAACCATCCGCATGGGGTCTTTGCTGCGACTAACCTCGCCGTTGTTGCGGGCACTCAGCATGCTGACACCATGGCCGGGCGATAATGTGGCTTGCAGTGTGACCTTTCTCAGTGAACCCGGCAGCAACGCCTTTATCTTCGAGCGCCGTTTCGACTTTCCCGGCCGGGCGCCTTATGTTTTTCGCTCGAAGATGATCCCGCAGGGGCCGCATGAGGTCATCGAATATATGGCCTTCGGTATTGGCTGGCGCTGCGGCTATGTTTATGAAGATGGTCAGGTTCTGTTGCGGCACCGCGGTTATGTCTGGCATCTCTTCGGCGTCAACCTGCCACTGTCCTGGCTGGGTGAACTTGTGCTGGGTCGCGGCGATGCTTTTGAAGCCGCGACCGACGACCAGAGTTTCCGCATGTGCATGACGCTTTCCGGCGGGCTGTTCGGACGGCTGGCGGCATACAGCTATGAAGGCGAATTCAGCGTGACGGAGACCGCTTGTGGCGAATGAAATCCTGATCCTCGGCGGTTATGGCAATTTCGGCAAACGCATCGCGCAGGCGCTAAGCCGGCATAGTCTGCCGCTGGTGATCGCCGGACGCGACCTCTCAAAAGCCGAAGCTATGTGCCGTGAATTGCCGAATGCACGTCCTTTGCGGCTCGATATCCATGGGGACTTGGCGAAAGTGTTGGCGAGAGAAAAGCCCTCGGTCGTTGTCCATACCAGCGGACCGTTTCAAGGCAGCGACTACAGCGTGGCGCGGGCCTGCATCGCCGCCGGGGCTCATTATGTCGATCTCGCCGATGGCCGTGATTTCGTCCGCGACTTTAGCCAGCTTGATGCCGAGGCGAAGGCCACCGGTGTCACCCTGATCAGCGGCGCCAGCACAGTGCCCGGCCTGTCGTCGGCGGTGATCGAGCACCTGAAACCGCACTTCGGCCGCATGGACACGCTCGATTTCGGCATTTCTCCGGGCCAGAAAGCCGAGCGCGGACTGGCGACCACGCTGGGCATTTTGAGTTATGTCGGCAGGCCCTTGCGGCCTTTCGCCGGCCATCCGAATCCTCATGGCTGGCAGGACACGCACCCGCAGGCCTATCCGGTCATGGGGCGTCGTTACCTCAGCACCTGCGATATTCCTGATCTGGATCTTTTGCCGCCCGCCTATGGCTTCCGGTCGATCCGCTTCGGCGCGGGGCTGGAGCTGGGCTTTATGCATCTGGGTCTGTGGGGATTGTCATGGCTTGTGCGACTGGGCCTGCCGCTCAATCTGCCGGCCCTGGCCAAATCGTTGCTGGCCATCAGCGATATCTTCAATTTCATGGGCAGCGATATCGGCGGCATGCACGTTACGATCAGCGGCATCGATCCCGCCGGCGCGCCGCTCACTCGCTCATGGTTTATCGTGGCGAAATCCGGCGATGGCCCGCAAATCCCCTGCGTCCCGACCATTCTGCTGGCCAGGCGCCTGCATGAAAAAGACCCCGGCATTGCTGCCGGGGCCTTTCCTTGTGTTGGTCTGCTCAAACTCGAAGACTATCTGGAGGAACTCCGGCGCTTCGATATCGAGACCATTGACGCTTAGCCGCCGAGATAATCCGACTTGCCGATCGGCACGCCGGAGTGGCGCAGGATGGCGTAGGCCGTGGTGACGTGGAAGAACAGGTTGGGGATGGCGAAACCGGTCAGATAGCTCAGGCCGGTGAATTCGATCGTGCGGCTGGGGAATTTCAACACAACTTCGCGCGTTTCCGAACCGGCGAAGCCCTGGGCATCGACCGATTTGACGAAATCGATGGTCTTTTGCAGGCGTTGATGCAATTCGGCGAAAGTCGTTTCTTCATCGGCATAGGATGGATTTTCAACGCCACCCAGACGCGCCGCGAGACCCTTGGCGGTGTCACTGACCAGTTGGATCTGCTTCGAGAAGGGCAGCATGTCGAGCGCCAGACGGGCATTCAGCACGGTAGCTTCCTTGACGTTCTTTTCCGCGGCCCAGGCCTCCGCCTTGCCGAGAATGGCCTTCAGGTTGGTAAGTGCATTGAGCACTACCGGCACGGACGCCTTGTACATATCGATTTGAGCAGCCTCAGACATGATCTTCCTCTTGGTTTGTCAGGTAGGAGCCACGCATATGGGGTCAGTTCGCCGGCTTGGAAGGCCTGTTGGCGGTAATATATTCAAGCTCGCTCTGGGCAGTCTCGTCATCCGGTTCAAACTTGAGTGAATCCTTGTACGCCGTCTCGGCTTCGTCCCAGCGTTCCAGTTCGACTAGCACATAGCCGCGTTTGCGCAAGGCATTGGCCTTCATTTCATCCGGCAGGTCAGGGTTGCGCGCCAGATAGGCGTCAAGCTGGCCGAGCGCTTCCGGGCTGCGGTGCAGCGCCGCCAGGGTCAGGGTGTCTTCCATGATCAGTGAATTATAATTCAGGTCGTTCAGCAGCCCCTTGGCATAGGCATCATGCGCCGACTGGAAGTTTTCATTCTCGAATTCGATCCAGCCAACGACAAAGGCCAGCAACGGATAAGGCAGAACTTCATGTTGCTCCACCTTCGACGCGCCGAATTCCTTTTCATGCCCCTGGATCATGGCCGAAACCGTCAGCACATCGCTCAGCTCATCCGAATAAACAATGATGCTATCACCACAATGTTCGGGATGCGACGGCACGTCTGGCGCATGACCGAGCGCCGCTTTCAGATCGGGCAGCATGGCGTTCAGCTTGTCCATGTCATGGGCCTGGATAAGATCGAGCGCCGACATCGCCAGGGCCTGGTCGGCCTTCTCCTGCGCGGCATCGTGTGTCCGGCACTCGACGATCAGCATATCCGGCAAGCGCGGTGTCGTGTCCTCAGCCAAGGCCGGCGAGGTCGCAAGAAAGGCCGTGGCTATCAGGCCAAGTGTACGTAAAACTGTCATGATCATCCCCTGCATATACCGCGAAAAGACCACACTTTTTTCACAGAGGCAATCGCCACATCTTATCATCCACCGCCGCAATTACGCCGTATAACAGGGGGATGAATTTCGCTCGAAATGTGACGGCAGCCACTTGAAATTCAAAACAGTAACCACTATTGTTACGTTTCAATTTTACGACTCACCCCTGAAGAGATTCCCCATGACCAAGTTCGCGCTTAAATCTGTTTTCTCCGCCTCGGCTTTCGCCTTCGCCCTGCTGTCTGTGTCGGCCCCGGCCTTCGCCGCCGACACCTACACCCTGGAACCCACCCACACATCGGTGACGTTCCAGTACACCCATTTCGGCTTCTCGCACCCGACCGGCAAGTTCATGAACGCCGTGGGCACCGTGACGCTTGATGAAGCCACCCCGGCCAACAGCTCGGTTGAGGTTTCCTTTGCCATTGACGGCGTCAATACCGGCGTCGCCGCGCTGGACACCCACCTGAAAAGCGCCGACTTCTTCGACGCCGCCAAGTTCCCGACCGCCACCTTCAAGAGCACCAAGGTCGAGCCGACCAGCGCCACCACTGCCAAGGTGACCGGTGACCTGACCCTCCATGGCGTCACCAAGCCGGTGACCCTCGATGTGACACTGAACCAGAAGGGCCCGAACATGATGAAGAAGATCACCGCCGGCTTCACCGCCAAGGGCACGATCAACCGTTCGGATTTCGGCATCAGCACCTATGTGCCTGCCGTCAGCGACCAGATCGATCTCTATATTGAAGCAGAAGCCAACGCGAAGTAATCAGAAAAGAGGGTTCGAATGTTCAGACTAGCCGCCATTTGTGCAACGCTCGGCCTGCAGGCAACGCCAGCCATGGCGGCTGATATCCTGAAATTCGAACCCGACCACACCTCGGTCGTCTTCCAGTATGAGCATTTTGGCCTGTCGCATCCTTCAGGCAAGATCATGGGTGCCAGCGGCACCCTGACGCTTGACCATGACGACATGACAAAGAGTGTGGTCGATATCACGCTCGAAATCAATACATTGACCACCGCCCTGCCCGATTTCGACACCCTGCTGAGGGGCGAAAAGTACTTCGACATCGCGCAGTTCCCGATCGCGACCTTTAAAAGCAGCAAGGTTGAGCTGACCGGGGAAAACACGGCCAATGTCACGGGCGATCTGACCGTTCACGGCATCACACAAAGCGAAGTTCTGGTCGTCACCTTCAACAAGAAAGCCTTCAACCCGGCCGTCTTCAAGACCGGCTATGGCTTTTCCGCCACCGCGCATCTTAGTCGCAAAGCCTTCGGGCTGGGCAATCTGGAGCCAATCGTCGGCGACGATATCGACCTGATCATAGATGCCGAAGTTTATTGAGAGCATTTTCCCATGACAAGAACCCCGACTGCCTACATCCCTCACGGCGGTGGACCGTGCTTTTTCATGGACTGGAATCCTGCCAATATGTGGGACGAGATGGGGACATACCTCAAGCGCCTGCCCGCAGATGTCGGTGAGAAGCCCAAGGCATTGCTGATCGTATCGGCCCACTGGGAGGAGGCGGACTTCACCGTCATGACCAAGCCCGCGCCGGGCATGTTCTTCGATTATTATGGCTTCCCGCCGCATACCTACGAACTGAATTATCCGGCACGCGGTTCCGAAGCGATTGCCGCGCGGGTGCAGTCGCTCGCCGCCGAAGCCGGCATCACCGTCGCCACCGACAGCCAGCGCGATTTCGACCACGGCGTCTTTATCCCGATGCTGATGGCCTGGCCCGACGCCGAAATCCCGACCCTGCAATTGTCGCTGAAGAAGGGACTCAGCCCGGCAGAGCATATCGCGCTCGGCAAGGCCCTGGCGCCCCTGCGTGAGGAAGGCGTTTTAATCATTGGCTCAGGGATGAGCTTCCATTCCATCCCGCGCCTGATGGGCCGCGGTTCCGGCAGCGGACCGGCCTCGCACGCTTTTGATTACTGGCTGACACAGACGGCGGCCGGCGATATCAACGGTCTGACTGGGTGGGCCAGCGCCCCCGGCGCTCATGAGTGCCACCCGCGCGAGGAACACCTGATTCCCATGATGGTGGTGGCCGGCGCCGCTGATGGCGATACCGGCCGCCGGACCTATCACGAGGATAATCTCGGCAATACCGGCATCGCCATCAGCGCGTTTCAGTTCGGCTAAAGTCCGTCGAAGAGCGCCGTCGAGAGATAGCGCTCGGCAAAGGACGGGATGATCACCACGATCGTCTTGCCGGCATATTCGTCCTTAACAGCCAGGCGGAAAGCGACTTCCAGCGCCGCGCCCGACGAGATACCGACCGGCAGCCCCTCGACCTGGGCCGATTTCCGCGCCATGGCGAAGGCGGCGTCATTGCTGACCGTCTCGACGCTGTCGATGACCGCACGGTCGAGAATGGCCGGCACGAAACCGGCGCCAAGGCCCTGGATCTTGTGCGGACCGGGCTCGCCACCCGAAAGGATCGGCGAGGCTTCCGGCTCGATGGCCACCATCTTCACTGACGGCTTTTTCGCCTTGAGCACCTCACCCACGCCGCTGATCGTGCCGCCGGTGCCGACGCCCGAAACCACCACATCGACAGCGCCATTGGTGTCGTTCCAGATTTCTTCGGCGGTCGAGACGCGGTGAACGAAGGTGTTGGCTTCATTCTCGAACTGTTTCGGAATGACCGCGCCCGGTGTTTCCTCGAGCAGTTCCTGCGCGCGGGCCATAGCGCCGCGCATCCCCTTTTCGGCCGGCGTCAGTTCAAGCTTGGCGCCCAGCAGCAGCAGCATCTTACGGCGCTCGATCGACATCGATTCCGGCATGACCAGAATGCACTTGTACCCCTTGGCGGCGGCCACGAAGGCCAGTGCGATGCCGGTATTGCCGGAGGTGGCTTCGATAATGGTGCCGCCGGCCTTCAGCTTGCCGGCGTCTTCCAGCGCCGCTATCATCGACAGGCCGATGCGGTCCTTGACCGAAGCGAGCGGGTTGAAGAATTCAAGCTTGGCCAGCACGGTCGCCTTCGCACTATAGGCCTCCGACAGGCGCGGCAGGCGGATCAGGGGCGTATCGCCCATGGTGTCGAGAATTGAATCAAAGATCTTGCCGCGGCCTTTGCGGGCGAGGGAGGATTGAGCATCAGCCATAAGGGGTCTCCAGATTGTTTTTCTTTATGAACAGGGAATTTCCGGCGATCGGCCCTGCGCGCGTGCGCTTTGTAAACCGCTCGTTAAGATATATGAAAACATCTTATCTCTTCCTGGCTTCCAGAGTAAGGCAAATCACCTCACACTTCGGATCAGTCACACTAAACTGAAGACGACCCCAAAAGCCTGAACAAGCGAACGGATAAGAAGATGAGCATGGATGATCTGTCAACACCGAACCTGAACAATGCAGAGAATACCGCTATCGACTCCGCCGTGCCCGAATCCCCGACTCTGGAGATGAACCCGCACGACCTGGCCACGCAACTGGTCGGCAAGCTGTGCCATGACTTCATCTCGCCCGCCGGCGCCATCATTTCGGGTCTCGACCTGCTGGAAGACCCTTCGGCCCAGGACATGCGCCAGGAAGCGCTTAACCTGATCGCCGCCTCGGCCAAGAAGATGGTGACGCTGGTACATTTCGCCCGTGTCGCCTTTGGTGCCGCTAGCACCTCGGAAGCCTTCAGCGGCGCGCAACTGGAGAAAATCCTCGGCGATATGTTCACCACCATGCGCGCCGAACTCGATTTCGCCATCCCGGCCGACATGCTGTTCCAGAAGCCGGCGGCTCGCATCCTGCTCAATCTCGGCCTGCTTGCCGGCAATTCACTGCCGACGGGCGGCAAGGCGACCCTGACCACTGAAACCACGGATAGAGGCATGACCCTGATCGCCGACGCCGCCGGTCCGCGCGCCCGCCTCAAGGCCGAGGCCATCGAAGGCCTTAAGGGCCTGCCCCTGGGTGACGGCCTGAACGGGCAGTGGATTCAGCCGCACTGGCTGTGGTCGACGGTCAATGAAGCCGGCGGCACGCTCGATTTCACCGCCGAAACCGATCATCTGGTGCTGACGGTGAAACTGCCGGCTTAGGATTTGGCAGCTCAGCCGCCAGGCGTTTTCGGTTGACGTCAAGCAGTCTTGTGACGTTGTTTGCAGGGGTTCACAAAGAGACGACCATGCAAAGAAATAACGCCATCACGCTCATGATTTGCGGTCCCCTGATAGCCGCGTTTCCCCTCATCATAACTTTTGCAATAATAGCTGTCGTCAGCATTTTGCGCCTTCCGGGATGGCAGGGCATTTGGGACATGGCAATATTGGCCGGAATGGGTTTGCTTATCAGCGTGCCCGCCGGGATAGTCGTATTGATCGTTGGTATTGCCGGCTTCTTCTTTTTTAAATCAAAGCCAATACAGTCTGACGCCCGTGACTTGATGCGTTAATTCGCAAAGAGGTACCGTCTAATTCGAGCCCACCAACACCACGCCAACCAATATGGCGACATAGTGCAGGACCGCGCCGGTCAGGACATGGCCATGCCAGATGGCGCGGCGGAACTTCAGCTTTTTCATGGCATAGAAGATGGTGCCAACGCTGTAAGCCACGCCACCGAGCGCCAGCAGGATCATGGCCGGCAACGGTACTTCACGCACCATCGGCCCGATGGCGATCACCACCAGCCAGCCCAAAATCAGGTAGAGCGCGATCCAGAAGCCTTTACCCAAACCGGGCAGGAACAGCTTGGCCAGGATGCCCAGCGCCGCCAGCGTCCACACGCCGACGCTCATCCACAATGCCCATCCGCCTTTCAACGCTTGCGTCGTGAAAGGGGTATAGCTGGCCGCGATCATCAGGAAGATGCCAGCGTGATCGAGTCGGCGCAGCAGCGGCTGCCAGCGCGGCACAGCGAAATTATAGGCTAATGAGAAGGCCAGCATGGCGATCATGCCGAGCGCGTAAATGGTGATGGCGGCGATCCGCCCCAAAAGCCCGTGACTGACCGCTAGACCTAGCGCCACACCACCACCAAACAGGGCAAAGGCCAGCGCCACGATATGCACGATGAGGTCGGCATGGCGCGCCCATCTGGTGGGGTAGTGCGATAGTTTTTCGGTAAGCTGCTCGATGGTCATGGTCGTATTTTAGGCCTCTGCCGGCGGTCTTCCCAATCACAATAACGCGTTGCGAAGAGATAAAATCTAACGTTTACGTAAGCGGAAAATCTGGCGAAGTAAAGGCCGGCGGCAATCAAGAAAGATGACGCGTTCTTTCGACGCCGCTTGCCTCTGTAACTCTGTCGGTTATATATCGCGTCGGGCCTCCCCACCCCAGAGATATAAGCATGACCTCCGCCAAAACCACCCTTACGCCAGCGCTTGTCGGTCTGTTCGCGCTCGCCTGCGGCGTCATCGTCGGCAATCTCTATTATGGTCAGCCGATCATCGCCCTGATCGCTCCCGATGTCGGGCTGTCCGACCACGCCGCCTCACTGATCGTTTCGCTGACACAGATCGGTTATGGCCTGGGTCTTTTGTTCATCGTGCCTCTGGCCGACCGGATGGAAAACCGCCGGCTGATCATGATCCTGCTGGCGGCGTCCTTCATCAGCCTGCTAATGGCCGCCCTGGCCACCAATGGCAGCCTGTTCCTCATCGTGTCTTTGCTGATCGGCGTGGCCGCCGTCGCCGTTCAGGTGCTGATGCCCCTGGCGGCGCATATGGCCCCGGATGAAACGCGCGGTCGTATCGTCGGCAATATCATGGGCGGGCTGGTGCTCGGCATTCTGCTGTCACGCCCGTTGTCCAGCTTGATTGCCGATCATTTCGGCTGGCGTGCCGTCTATTTCACAGCGGCCGCCTTTATGGTGTTGCTGGGCGGCTTGCTGGCCATGACCCTGCCCTCGCATCAGCCATCGCACAAGACGACCTATGTGCGGCTGATCCATTCGTTGACGGTGCTGTGGAGCGCCCATCCGGCCCTGCGCCTGCGCACCCTGTTTCAGGCCTGCATGTTCTGCGCCTTTTCGCTGTTCTGGACCGTGGCGCCGCTCGAACTGGCGCGGCGTTTTCATCTGACGCAAACCCAGATCGCCCTGTTCGCGCTAGTGGGGGCCACCGGCGCGTTGGCCGCCCCGATTAGCGGCCGGCTGGCCGATGCCGGCCATACGGTCAAGGCGACCTTCGCCGCGCTCGCGGTCGGTTCCGCCGCCATGCTGATCACGCTCCTGCCATCGATGCGCGGCGTCATCGTGCTGGCGCTGCTG
>FTKR01001502.1_pt5 | contig 11117 bp, 7 predicted proteins | sample 1658141 | NCBI WGS metagenome assembly FTKR01 (sample SAMEA3914802, study PRJEB12502) | metagenome | biome: forest; material: soil | place: Canada | collected 2010-06-25 | depth 0.1 m | reverse complement strand
AGGCGAGGCCGGCCACGACGATGACGCCGCCGAAGATGAGGAAGAGCGGACCGCGGGCCTTGGAGTTGACGGGCTTGGCGGGAGCGGCGGTTTCCGAGGGGGAGGCCAAAGAAGAGGATTGATCGGGCATGATGCTGAACTTCGTGCTTAATTCGATTGAAAGCCACCGCCGAGAGCGGCGATGAGACTGATACGGTTGTTATAGGCCTGGGCGGTCAGGTCGGACAGGTCGAGTTCGGCGGAGGTCAGCTTGACCTGGGCGTCGATCAGGTCGAGCTTGCTGGACAGGTTGCGCTGGACGCGCAGATTGACGAGATCGTAGGTCTGGCGGGCGCTGTCGACGCGGGTTTTCGCCTCGTCAATCTGGTCGGCGGTCGATTTGGTGCTGATCGCTGCGTCGGAAACCTGGCGCAGGGCGGTGACCAGGGCCTTGTTATAGTTGGCGACGGCCGAGTTGTAATCCGCTTCGGCGCCGCGGTACTGGGCACGCAGGCGGCCCTGGGCAAACAGCGGCAGGCTGATAGCCGGGCCGATGTCGCCGATCACTGAATCATGCCGGGTCAGACCTTCGAAATCCAACGTCTGGATACCCCAGTCGGCGTTGAACTTCACGTCGGGGTAAAAGTCGGCTTTGGTGTATTTGACGTTCTGGCCCTGGGCTTCGACCATCAGGCGGGCGGCTTCGACGTCCGGGCGGCGACCGAGCAGGTTGAGACTGGCATCGGCGGGCAGGGAAGCGAATTCGACCGGCGCGAGGTTAGGGCGCTGGATCGTCAAGCCGCGATCCGGACCGGCGCCGACGAGGGCGGAGATCAGGTTGTTTTGCAGCTTGATGGCGGCTTCGGCACCAGAGAGACGGGCGGCGAGGCGGGCCTGATCGTCGGCATTGGTCAGAACCGAGTCCTTCGGTTCCAGATTGTGCGCGGCGCGGGCCTGCATCAGTTGCAGGCGGGAGTCGCTGTTGCCCTTGACGGCGGCCAGATCGTCGCGCTGCTTGTAAAGGCGGTCGAGTTCGATATAGGCGCGGGCGACGGCGACGGCGATATCCTGCCGGGCGGCGACGCTTTCGACCTCGGCGCCCTTGCCCTGGGCGAAGGCGCCCTTGCGGGCGGCTTTCGCCTTGCCCCACAGGCCGAGATCATAGTTGGCGCCGATGGTGGCGCGGGTCAGCGGATGGTAGCCCTTTGGCAGAAAATCACGGAAGGCGGCCGGGTAGCCCATATTGAGGCTGGACTGCGTTTCGGTGATCGAACCATTGAGCGACAGGCTGGGCTTGAGCGACTCGGCGATCTGGTCGCTGCTGGCCACGGCCTTGAGCAGGCGGGCGTCGGCGGTCTGGATGTCGGGCGAATTGGCGAAGGCTTCGTCGATCAGAGCGTTGAGCTGCGGATCGTTGAAGCCCTTCCACCAGTCCTGCGACGGCCAGGCGCCATTTTCAGACGGCAGGCTTTGCGTGGCGGCCAGATCAGTGCGTGGGGCGATGGTCTGGGAAGCGGGCACGGCGGCGCAGTTGGCCAACAGGGTGGCCGCGATGGCGAGGGTGCTCAGGCTGGCCGCTTTTTTCAGGAAAGCGAGCGCGAAAATCGGCGCGTTAAATGTCTTTGGGGAGGGCATCGGGGGAGGTCCTGAAACACAAAAAGGTGAACCGTACTGTACAGTTCGGTTTATTTGCGCTAAGATGTTTATCAAGTCAAGCGCTAACTGTACAGTATGGTACAAATTTTATGGAAATGCCAATTAAAACCTTGAGGGACGCCCCCACTTTTAGAGATCAACGCCGCGAGCGCATTATTCAGGTCGCTCGCAGCGTATTTTATGAAGTCGGTTACGCCGGCGCCAGCATGTCGATGATATCGAGCCGCCTTGGTGGTTCGAAAGCGACGCTCTATGCCTATTTCAACAGCAAGGAAGACCTGTTCGAGGCCATCATTCGCGAACAGTGCGGGCAGATGGCAGATCTGTTTGCGGCCCACACCGGCACGGATGACCTGCGCACGACCCTGAGTGTCATGGGGCGCGAACTGCTGACGGCGATCATGTCGAATGAGGCGATCCGTACCTTCCAACTGGTTGTCGAGGAAAGCTACCGCAATCCGCAACTGGCCGAGATGTTCCACAGTGTCATTCAGAGTCAGGGACGTTCCAACCTCACGGCCCTGTTGCAGACTGCCCATGACAAGGGTCAGATCCACGCGCCCAACATTATGGAAGCGACCATGGTACTGAAAAGCCTGATCTTCGGCGACTGTCATTTCAAGCGCCTCATGAATCTGGCCATTGAACCGACGGAGGCGCAACGGCATCGTCAGGTCGATCTGGCGGTCGATATTTTCATGACCTATTACGGCGTGAAGCCCACCGTTTGAATGTTTACGAAAGTGTAAACCTTTTTGGTTAACGTCCGTTAAGCAAAGGGTTTCACATGGCCAAAACAACAGATGAATCAACGCCTTTTGATGTTCGCCCGAATCTCAAGGCGCAGGACCGCAAGCGCCGCCGCGCTGGTGAATTCGCACAAATCTGTACGTCCGTCTGTGAACTGTCCGCCGCCATGTTCGATCTGCCGATGGCCTTCCTGAGTCTTTATGAGGACGGACGGCTGATCCCGGTTTCCGCCTTCGGTATCCCCAATATCGAGGTGCTGGATACGCTGGCCTTCACGGAGCGCAAACTTGTGGCGGGCGAGGGGCTGCGGATCGACGACGCCACGCGCGACGCCCGCTATTTCCTCGAAAGTGCCGTGCTGCGCGCGCCGCATATGCGGTTTTACGCCGATATGCCGCTGGTGCATGACGGCGAAATTCTGGGCGTTATCGCCATCGCCGACGCCATGCCTTGTCCGGATTTTTCGGAGCCGAAGCTGGCCGTGTTCGCAAAATTTGCCGATCAGGTGGCGACCCTGTTGTCTCTGGCACAGGAATCGGGTGGCGACGTGCGCGGCGAGTTGCAGGCGCAACAAAAACGCCTGGATATGGCCGCGGAAATGGCCGGTTTCGGCTACTGGACGATCAATCTGGCCACCCGCGACGTGACCTGGTCGAAGGGGTTGTATACCCTGCTGGGATTGAACGCGAAAGCCTACATGCCGCAGGTAGCAACGCAGCTTGATATCTATGCGGCTGAGGATCGTCCCGGTGTGATCGAGCGCTTCCAGCGCGCCGTCAATGCCGGCGAGGATTTTGATTTCGAATTGCGGATCACTCGCCGCAAGGACAAGGTTGCGCGCCTGATCCGTACGAAGGGCGGGGTCGAATATGACGGCGATGGCGCGCCGGTCCGGCTGTGCGCCGTGATCCGCGATGTCACCGAAACAGGAGTCAGTGACAACTTGCAGGATGGTTTGCACGATGTTTTCTTGGGCCATATCGCCGATGAACTGCGCGCTCCGCTCAACGATATTGTCGGCTATGCCCGCCTGATCGAGACACGGCCTGTCTCGGGCAGTGACATCGTCGGTTATGCCCGCCATCTGCTGACCTCCGCCGAAGCGCTGCAAAGTCTGATTGGCGATACTCTGGCCGCGGAACCCGCAGCGACCACCGACGAAGACGACGAGATCACCGATGTCGCGGAAATGATCCGCGAAACGGTGGATACCTTTATGCTTCAGGCGCAGACGGCGCAAACCCGGCTCAGCACGCATTTTGTCGATTTTACCCGTACCACTGCCCGTCTCGATGTCATGCGCGTTCAACAGGTGCTGCAAAACCTGATTTCCAACGCCTGCAAGTTTAGCCATGGAGGGGTCATCAGCGTCACCGCCAGTCAGGTGACGGCGGAAAATCCACAGACGCTGAAACCGGAAATCCACCTGCATGTCAGTGTGCGGGACAGTGGCATCGGCATGGAGGAAATGCAGGCGCATGGCCTGTTCAATAGCGGCCATAAAGGTCTTGGCCTCTCCATCGCACAAACGATTGTCGAGATGCTCCGGGGGCATATCGGCGCCGTGTCACGGCCAGGCGAAGGTGCCAATGTCTGGTTTGAAATCCCTGTCGAGTGGGTGGAAGTGCCGGCTGCTGTGAAGCCTGACCCGAAGGCAGTTCCGGTGCCGCGTACCCTGACGCGGCAAAGCTTTGATCGGGGCTTTGAAGCGTCGCAATCCCGTCCGGCCTATGCGCCGTTGCGTCCGCGCTTTGAAGCGCCTCCACCGCTGGAACCGGTGCGCCATGCGCCGGTCGATGAGGACCGCATCAACCGCGAATACCTGCGCGCCCTGTTGCAGGATATGAAGCTCGACCTGTAACAGCGCCTTAAGCGGTATTTTAAGACTTGCTTTGTAGTCTGCCCTTGACCAACCGCCAGTAAGGCGGACCGCCAGGAGCTGGCCAGGGACAGGGAATGACTGACGATCTCAAGACGCAGCGCGACCGCTATATCGCTTTTTCACTGGCGGCCGCCGACCTGTTGATTGAGGTCGACAGCGATTTCCGTATCGTCAAGACCATAGGCGCCACGCAGGCGCTGCTCAGTGGTCTGGCCGAGGGCGTCATTGGGCGTGAGGTCTGTGATGTCTTTATCGCCACCGACCGGGCGTTCGCACGTCACCTGCTCATCAAGGCGCAGACGGTCGGCCGGATCGAGCCGTGTGGCCTGAATTTGGAGCAAAACCAGGGCCCGCCCCTGCTGGTCAATATGGGCGCTTGTTATCTCGGCACGGGTGACGGCAATACCTTTATCAGCCTGACGGTCCTTTCCGACGGTGTCATGGCGCAAGCCGAACCCGGCCAATCCGGCGGGTTGCTCAATCTCGATGCCTATCTCGGTTTCGCCAGAAAGAAGATCGGCATCAAGGGCGAGACGGCGCCGAAAAATCTCAAACTGGTGCGGGTGCGTGGTTTGTCACAGGCGATGCGGCAATTGCCGGCGGCGCAATCGGAGCTGCTGCTCGGTGAAATCAGTTCGGTGCTGCGGGCGCAATCCATGGGCGGCAGCGCGGCGGCCCGGCTTTCAGATGAAGCCTTCAGCTACATGCCCTCGCCCAAGGGCGAAAGCGCGTCGCCCGAAGCCATTTCGCGCGATATCCGCGCGGCGGCGGTAGCCGTTGGCCTGGCGGCGGACAGTTTGACACCCTCGGTGATGAATCTCGAACTCTCGACCGGCAATCTGGACGAGGACAGCATCGCCAAGGCCCTGCAATATGTCCTGAACGATTTCTGCAAACCGGAGCGCAGCCCGATCAGTTCGCTGGCGCAGGGGCTTAAATCGGCCATGGCCGAGACGGTCCAGCATTTCGACAGCATCCGCGCCCTGATAGACAGCAACAAATATACGCTTTTCTACCAGCCGGTGGTGCGCCTGGACGACCGTTCGACGCATCATCACGAGGCCCTATTACGCTTTGCCGATGGCCGGACGCCGTTTGACACCATTCGTTTGTCCGAACAGCTTGGGCTGGTGCAGGATTTCGATCTCGCCGTAGCAAAAAAGGCCATAGAAACGCTAAAGCTGCGAACGGACGTGACCATCGCCATCAACCTGTCCGGCCTGTCGATCCAGAGCGATATCTTCCGGGAGCATCTGCGTCATCTACTGGCTTCGGCTTCCAGCATCGGCCAGCGCCTGATGTTTGAACTGACCGAATCCAATGCCATCGATGACCTGGAGGCGGCCGGCACCTTCCTGCGCTGGCTGCGCCGGGCGGATTATCGTGTCTGTCTCGATGATTTCGGTTCGGGCGCGGCCACCTATACCTATTTGCGCAATTTCGACGTTGATTTTGTCAAGATCGACGGGCCGTTTTTGCGCGAGGCGCGTGATAATCCACGCCAGCGCGCCCTCATCCGCTCGGTCAGCCATCTGTGCCGCGAACTGGATACGCATGTGGTCGCCGAAATGATCGAGGACGAGGCCATGGCGAAACTGTGCCAGGAAATGAGTATCGGTTTCGGTCAGGGCTATCATTTCGGCAAGCCGAAGCCTGAGATCGACGCGCCGAAGGAACTGGTGGTTGGCCGCCGCAAGGGGTTCAGCGAAAGCTGGGGGTAGTTGGCGGGATTGTCCGGCGGAAAAACCGCTGCCGGGCATCTTAAGTCCTATGAAAACACATTTTCTTGCCATCCTTCCGGCTATCGCCCTGCTGGCCGGAAGCCCCGTTTCGGCTCGTGACTACTGGTTCGGCGCCGATCTGTCCTATGTCAATGAGATGAAGGCGTGCGGCGCTAAGTACGACTATAAGGGCGAGACCGACGCCTACAGGATCTTTGCGCAGTCGGGCCATAATCTGATCCGCGTCCGCATCTGGGTAGATGCCAAGTGGACGCCCTATTCCAATCTCGCCGATGTCGAAAAAACCATCACCGCCGCGAAGGCGCAGGGCCAAAAGGTGTTGCTCGATTTTCATTATTCCGATGACTGGGCCGACGGCGGCAAACAGCTGGTGCCCGCCGCATGGGCGGGTCTTTCCGAAGACGATCAGGCGAAGGCGCTTTACCAGTATACACGCGACACGCTCAGCGCCTTGAAGGCGAAGAACCTGATGCCGGAAATGGTGCAGGTGGGCAATGAGACCAATGGCGAGATACTGCGCACCCAGCCGGAGGAACATGTCGCCATCAATTGGGAACGCAATGCCAAACTGTTCAATGCCGGCATCAAGGGCGTGCGTGATGCTGCGGCGGATAGTTCCATAAAGCCGGAAATCATGCTGCATGTCGCCCAGCCGGAAAATGTCGAACCCTGGTTTGCGGCCGCTACGGCTGCGGGCGTGACCGGCTATGACATCATCGGCCTGAGCTATTACAGCAAATGGTCGAAAGAGGACTTCACGGGCCTGGCCGAAACCATCCGCCGCGTTCATGCGCGGTTTGGCAAGGACGTGGTGGTCGTCGAAACGGGTTACGCCTTTACCGATGAAGCCGCCGACCGCGCCAATAATCTGCTTGGTTCGGATTCGGCGCTGAAGGACTATCCGGTCTCCATTGCCGGCCAGGCGAAATACATGCACGACATCATGCAGCTGACGCTTGATGCTGGCGGTATCGGCGTCGTCTACTGGGAACCGGCATGGGTTTCGACCAAGTGTAAAACCCGCTGGGCGCAAGGCTCGGACTGGGAAAATGCCGCCTTCTTCGACTATAAAGGCAAGGCATTGCCAGCGCTGGAATGGCCGAAAGCCGCCTATGTGTGGCCGGTCGAGACGACGTTAGCCGTGGCCGATCATGGTCAGTCGGCACAGTACCTCAGCGGTGATTTTGCCGGCGGCGTGTCGGTCGCCATGCAAAAAATCGATGGCCGGTTTGTCTATCAGGCGTGGTTGCGGCCGGGCAGTCATGTGCTGGTCGGCACGGCGGCGACCGAAGACGCGCTGAGTGATGCCGAAGCGTTTGATGTCACCGTGCCCAAAACCGGTGGTCCGGTTGTGTTGACAACGCCACAGCCCTGACGTCACGTGCTTATTGTAGTACAATTATGTGGAAGACCGTCGTTATTGTGTTATAAATCTACAAAAGCTCGGCAAGAGCAGATAAAAACACACGGGGAGCGGCGGAAATTTCGATGTCAAACATCGTACATACAGGGCTATCGGGGGAAGCGCGCAAAGCGCTTCTGGCTTTTGTCGGCACGCAGATACTACCGCATGAAACGGATCTGCGCCATTGGCTGTTGCGACTGGGTGTAAAGGCGCATGAACTCGATGATATCGTCCAGGATGTCTATTGCCGGCTGCTGCGGCTGGAGCGCTTTGATCATATCGAAGATCCACGCGCCTATTTTTTTCGTTCGGCGCGCAATGTCCTGCTTGAACAGGTCCGGCGTAGCAAGGTGGTGTCGATCATGACCGTGCAGAACCTTGATGAACTGGGGGTGGCCGATCTGGGGCCCAGCCCGGAAAGCGCGGCGTCGTCGCGCGGTGAACTGACCCGGGTATTGGGTCTGATAGAAGGCCTGCCCGATCGTTGCCGTCAGGTGTTCGAGTTGCGCAAGGTGCATGGTCTGTCGCAGGCGGAGACGGCGAAGGCGCTGTGTATCAGTGAGAATATTGTTGAAAAGGAAACCGCCCGCGGGCTGAGCCTGATTCTGCGTCATATGGCGGAAGCGGGATCAGCCGTGGTGACGGCTCTCAAACCCAGGATGGGGCGCCCGAAGTTGTCCAAGAGGGTATATGTCGCGGATTGATGAGGAGGCGGCCGCATGGGTCGCTCGCCTGAATGGTATTGAGAGTGACGAGACGCGTAAGGCTTTTGAAGTCTGGCATGAGGCGGATCCGCGCCATCAGGGTGCCTATCTGCGCGCCGAGGCGGCATGGGCGATGCTCGACCGTGCCCAGGTGATGACGCATGGTGATACCCTCCTGGCCCGCCGCGCGCTGGATCAAAAACTGAAACGTAACCGCGCCGTTGTCAGCCGGCGATATGTCATGGGCGGCGCGATGGCGGCTTCGCTGACGGGAACCGTGGCCGTCGGCTATGTACTGGCCAATCGCCTGAGCGTGGCCACCGGCGTCGGCGAATTGCGCAGCGTGCCGCTCAAGGACCGCTCTGTTGCCTCGGTCAACACGGACAGCCAGATCGATGTCGATATGACGCCGCAAATCCGCCATGTGGCGCTGGTGAAGGGCGAGGCCTGGTTCGAGGTGGCGAAGAATCCGGACATACCGTTTGTGGTCTCGGCCGGAGATATCCGCGTACGTGCGGTTGGTACGGCGTTCAGCGTTCGCCGCCACGACACCGGTGCCGATGTGCTGGTTACCGAAGGCACGGTCGAGGCGTGGAACGTCAATGACAAGGACAAGCGCGTCACACTGACGGCGGGGCATGAGGCCTTCGTGCCAGTAAAACCGGAAACCGTCGCGGTGGCCTACCGCCCGGAAGAGGTTGAGCGCAAGCTGGCCTGGCGCGAGCGCGAGATCGTGCTCAATTCCGAAACCCTGGCCGAGGCAGTGGCCGAATTCAACCGCTATAATGACCGCCAGATCGTCATCTCCGATCCGGCGCTCGGCGCGCAGAAACTGGTTGGCGGTTTTCATGTCGATCAGCCGGAAACCTTTGCCCGTGCGGTCCATGCCGCGCTCGATGTGCCGGTCAGTCTGACCGATGACCGTATCATAATTGGCACAACCGGAACGGCGCTTTAAAAAATTGTCGTACAATTCGGCGGAAAATTTCCGGCGGGGCATCTTGGTTTGGAGAAGGGGTGAGCAACATCCCTCGCAACAGATAAAGAGTCAGGGAACACATATGTCATACTGGAATAACGCATTCCGCACCGCCCTTATGGGATCGGTCGCTGCCGTTGTCATGGTCGCGCAACCCGCCGCCGCGCAAACAAAAGCCTTCAACATCCCGGCACAGGATGCCACCACCGCCATTCCGGCCTTCGTCAAGCAGTCCGGCCTGCAGGTGCTGGCTACTGCGTCCGATTTGCAAGGCATCCAGACCAACGCCGTTTCGGGCAGCCTCACCAATAACGCGGCGCTGAACCAACTCATCGTCAATACCGGCCTGACCTTGAAGACCAATGACGGGACGTCCGCCGTGATCGTGCGCGCCTCCGCCGCCGAACCGGTTGCTGAAGCCGATCCACAGGAAGTCGTCGTCGTCGGGATGCGCAAGTCCCTGCGTGACGCACTCGATATCAAGCGCCGCAATACCGGCATTGTCGAAGCCATTTCCTCCAAAGACATCGGGGCCCTGCCGGACGTCACCATCGCCGAGACGCTCAACCGCCTGCCGGGCGTGATGGCGACGCGCGACCGTGGCAATGATTCACAAGCCTCGATCCGTGGCCTCGGCGCTCGCATGGTGTTGGGCACGGTCAACGGCCGTGAAGTGGCCTCCTCCGAACCCGACCGCAATGTGCGCTGGGAAGTCTATCCCTCAGAAGTCATTTCCGGTGCCTCGGTTTATAAATCCTCGGAAGCGAAACTGATCTCTGGCGGCATTTCCGGCACGGTCGATCTGCAAACCATCCGCCCGCTCGATTACAAGGGGCCGTCTTTCGTGCTGCGCGCCGGCCCGGTCTATTATGACGGCGGTTCGGCCTTCCCCGATTATGACGGCATGGGCTATCGCGCCTCAGCCTCGCTGGTGCATCGCTTTTCCGACCAGTTCGCCGCGGTTGTCGGTCTAACCTCGCAGGTTCAGAAGAATGGCTACGAGTCGGTCCAGGGCTGGGGTTATAATTCCGGCGCCGACAATGGCGCGGTGATCGCCGGCGACGCCACAAAATACAATACCCCTTGGGGCGCGCAGGCCGAGGCCAAGCGCCTGAAGGAATCGCGTATCGGGGCTTCGCTCGGCCTGCAATACAAGCCGAGCGACAATTTCCAGCTCAGCTATGACCTGCTCTATTCCGATATCAAGATCGACGAATTGCAGGACCAGGCCTGGTATGGCGATGGCGTATGGGGCAACTGGGACGGCGGTAATCTGGCCAACTATGTCGATGGTGCCGCGGCTTCGGGCGAAGACCCGGTCATCAATGCCAATGGCGATGTAGTGGCGGCCACCGTCACCTGGGCCGGCGATAAATCCGTTGTGGCGCGCTACACCGAAGATAAGACTCTTATTGTCCAGGGCCTGAATGGCAAATGGACCACCGAACACTGGACGGTCTCGGCCGACGCCTCCTATTCCAAGGCGCAGCGTTATAATCTGTGGGCGGCCAATGAGTTCGCCTACTGGCCGAGCCTGATGACCTATGACTTCCGCGGCAAGCCGGTCATTACCGTATCATCAGCCCCGGAGGACAATACCCAGACCGCGCAGGGTGGCCAGACGTCACTTGGCGCCGTCACCGACGAACTGGGCGCCATCCACCTCGACGCCGAACGCCATTTCGACAGCGGGTTCTTCAAGAGCGTCCTGTTCGGCGCGCGCGTCTCCGACCGCACCAAGGCGCTGGGTTCGCTCGACGGCACGGTTAGCCCGATCATCGGCGCCGTTCCCGATTACCTGCTGACTTCGTACAGTTTCAAGAACTTCGACATCCCGACCATCCTGACCGGCAATTTCGGTGCGATGGCCACGCATCTCTATGGCACTTCGTTCGATATCGATCCGAAGACGACGCCGATCACCGACCGGGTCAAGGAAAAGGTGGCGGAAGCCTATGTCGAGGGCACCTACGCCACCACGCTTGGCGGCATTCCGGTGGACGGCAATATCGGCGTCCGC
>FTKR01805615.1_pt1 | contig 11164 bp, 6 predicted proteins | sample 1658141 | NCBI WGS metagenome assembly FTKR01 (sample SAMEA3914802, study PRJEB12502) | metagenome | biome: forest; material: soil | place: Canada | collected 2010-06-25 | depth 0.1 m | reverse complement strand
GACGAGACCAATGACAAGTCGAGCAGCAACACCACGCTTGGCGCCTCGTTCGACATCCAGTACGCGCTCAACAGTAACAGCGTCCTCTTGCCCGTCGCCCGCGCCGACGGCCTGACTCGCGCCGTCAGCTATCCCGGCGCTGCCGGTATCGCGCCCTTCATGGGGCAGGCGGCAGTGATCAAACTGGTCGAAAACGGTGATATTCTCGAACGCCCTCAGGCCGCCATGTACGTCCAGATCGGCAGCGCCACCTTGTCGGCCGCCGGGGGATCGCGCAGCGCCCAGTGGCAACTCCTGCGCAATGCCCTGACCGAGGCCGGCCGCTACAAGCCCGGTCAGCCCGACCAGCCAATCACGCGACTGGATGCCGAAGCCCTGCAACAGGTGCTGAAAGGCCAGCTTCTGGTCATCCTGACTCAGCGTGAATCCGATATCCGTCAGGCCATTGCCCTGGCGAAGGACTTCAAGCTGCGCGTCGCCATCATGGGGGCTGACGAGGCCTGGCGCTGCGCCGATGCGCTGGCGGCGGCGAAAATTCCGGTCATTCTCGACCCGATGGACAACCTGCCGATCAGTTTCGACCAGATCGGCGCCCGCCTCGATAACGCCGCTATCCTCGGCAAGGCCGGCGTGCCACTGGCCTTCTATGCCTCCGGCAACACGATCTATCTCAGCTATGACGCCGGCGAAGCCATGCGCGAAGTGGCCGGCATGGCGGTCGCCAACGGCCTGCCCTACGAAACGGCGCTGATGGCCATGACGCGCAACCCGGCGGCCATTTTCGGTATTTCCGACCATTACGGTACGCTGGCGAAAGACCAGGACGCCGACCTCGTCATCTGGGACGGCGATCCGCTCGAACCCGGCAACTATCCGTGGAAGGTCTTCGTCCAGGGCCGCGAAGCTTCGCTCGAAACCCGCCAGACCCTGCTGCGCGACCGTTACGCCAAACCCGCCGCCCTGCCTCCGGTCTACCAGAAATGAAAACCCTGCCCTTCGTCGCCCTGCTGGCGCTTTTCACCGCATCCACAGTTCACGCCCACGATGACGACCTGCCCGTGCCTTACGGTAATGCCGTCGGCTGGATCAAGGACGGCGCCGGCGCACTCGACAACACCCGACCCCGCCAGGCCAGGGGGCAGGTTCTGCCGCTGAAGCCTACGCGCAAAATCAGCTTCGATACCGACGAAGGCACCTGGATGTCCTTAGGCGTCTCGCCCGACGGCAAGACCATGGTCTTCGACATGCTGGGCGATATCTACACGCTCGATACCAAAGGCGGCGCGACAAAACCCTTGCGCACCGGCCTGCCGTTTGAATCCCAGCCGGTGTTTTCGCCCGATGGCAAACAGATCGCCTTTATCAGCGACGCCTCCGGTGCTGACAATCTGTGGATCATGAAGGCCGATGGCACGGGCGCGCGTCAGGTCAGCTTCGGCGAGGACGATACCGTGCTGCTGTCGCCGGAATGGGCGGCGGATGGCCAGACCCTGACCCTCAGCCGCTATCGCCCCAGCTACAATGCTTACGAGCTTTGGCGATATGGCCTTGATGGTACAGAAACCCTGATCGTGCCGTCCAAGGCCACGGCTGACCAGGGACGCGACGCCTGGGCCAGTAGCCTCGGCGCCACGCCTTCACCGGACGGCAAATCGCTCTACATGGCGCGACATGTCGGCTCCGATGACCCGGACCTGCGCGATGAGTGGACCATCGTCAAACGCGATATCGCCACCGGTACGGAAACCACGATTATCGCCGAGCCCAACGGTTCCGGCCACAACCGCAACCCCGGCGCCTATTTCCGCCCGGTTGTCTCACCGGATGGCCGTTACCTTGTCTATGCCACGCGCTTCGACAACCAGACGGGCCTGCGCCTGCGCGACCTGCAAACCGGCGACGACAAATGGCTGGCCTTCCCGGTGACGCACGATCAGGTCCAGGCCAATAGCTGGCTTGATCTGTTGCCGCGCTATACATTTACCCCCGACAGCCGGTCGATCCTGATCACGGTTGGCGGCAAGTTCCAGCGTATCGCTTTGGATGGCAAGGCCACGCCGGTGCCGTTTACCGCCCATGTGCAACTGGCCCTGGGCGCGCTCAGCCGGCAGAAAATCACCGAAGACAGCGGCCCGATCCACGCCCATATCATCCAGACACCGCAGATGTCGCCGGACGGCTCGCAACTGGCCTTTTCAGCGCTTGGCAAGATCTATGTCATGGCGCTTGAGGCGGCCGCCAAGCCGCGCGAGATCGCCGATGGCTGGCAGCCGTCGTGGTCGCCGGATGGCAAGTCGCTCGCCTTCGTCACCTGGTCGGCGCGGACTTCGGGCGATGTCTGGACCGTGGCGCTCGATGGCAGCGCGCCACAAAAGATCAGCTCGGCCTCCGACTACTACACCTACCCGGTCTTCACACCGGAGGGGTCTCAAGTGCTCGTCGAGCGCTCACCCCAGCGCGACCGCCTGCGCCTCTATATGGAATACGGCGCCCTGCGCGAGGCCACCCTGGTCAGCCTGCCGGTCGCGGGCGGTGCTGCGCGTGATATCGCCAGCCTGACCATGGGCCAGCGCCCGACCTTCACCAATGAGCCGCGTGTCGCCTATTTGCAAACCGGCGCTGGCCTGTCGCGCATCGACCTCAAGAGCGGCACGACCACGGACATCGTTTCGGTCAATGGCCCCGGCTGGTATTTCCAGGATGGCCCGGTGGCGGTCGACGCCCTGCGCCTCTCGCCCGATGGCAAGTGGATCGCCGCCCTGGTCGGCCAGCAACTGCATGTCGTCGAGCGTCCCGCCGCAGACGTAAAGCAGATCGACCTCTCCGATCCGAAGCTCAGGCACCGCCGCATCACCGATGTCGGGGCGGACTTTTTCGAATGGTCGGCCGATGGCAAGACCCTCACCTATGCCCTCGGCTCGACCTTCTATACGCGCACGCTCGATAGCATCACCTTCGATGACAAGCCGAACTGGTCGGCCGATCCGGGCAAGCCGGTCGCTTTCCACGCCGATGTTGTCGTGCCGCGCGATGAACCCAAGGGCCGGCTGCTCCTGCGCAGCGCCACCGCCCTGCCCATGGACGCGCCGGCCATTGCCAACGCCGATATCCTGATCGACGGTAACCGCATCGCCAGGATCGGCCCGCGCGGCAGTTTCGATATTCCCGCTGATGCCGTCATTCGCGATGTAAGTGGCAAGACGATCATGCCCGGCTTTGTCGATACCCACGATCATATCGGCACGGTCCGTCGTGATATCCTCGACAGCGAGGATTGGGCCTTGCGCGAACGCCTGGCCTATGGTGTCACCACCAGCTTCGATCCGTCCACCCTGACGATCGACGAGATTGCTTATAAGGACATGCTCGACGCCGGCCTGATGACCGGGCCGCGCCTGCCCTCCACCGGCACCGCTATCTTCTCGTTCAATCGCTTCTCGTCGCTTGATGAGACGAAAAAGGCGCTCAGCCGTTACCGTGACGATTACGGCCTGCACAATATCAAGTCCTATCGTGCCGGCGATCGCAAGGTCCGCGAATGGATCAACATGGCCGCCCTCGATCTCGGCCTGCAACCGACCACCGAAGGCGCCCTGTCGCTCAAGCTTGACCTGACCCAGATCATGGACGGCTATTCCGGCAATGAGCACGCGCTCGTCGCCTTGCCGATCTATAATGACGTTATCCAGTTGCTGGCGCAGAGCCGCACCAGCTACACCACGACCCTCCAAATCACCAATGGCGGCGCCACCGGGCAAGATTACTTCATCGCCCGTGACAACCCCTCGGCCAGCGCCAAGTACCGCTATTACACACCGCATTTTGCCCTGGCCCAGATGACCACCCGCCTCGACCAGTGGCTGCCCTTGTCGGAATATGCCTTCCCCACGGTGGCGAAAGGCGCTGCCGATATCCAGCGCGCCGGCGGCCTTGTCGGCATCGGCGCCCACGGCAATACGCCGGGCGTCGGTTTTCACTGGGAGCTTGAAGCCCATGTCATCGGCGGCATGACACCCGAAGAGGCCCTTCATGCCGGCACGCTCGGTTCGGCGGAAACGATCGGCCGCGTCGGTGAGATCGGCAGCCTGACACCTGGCAAGTTCGCCGACCTGCTGATCCTCGACGCCGATCCGCGCAGCGATATCACCAATGCCTGGAAGATCGCTCAGGTGATGAAAAACGGCCGGCTTTATGACGCGGCCAATCTGAACCAGGTCTGGCCGGACACCGTGCCTGCCGCAGAACCCTGGTTCGCCAACGAATATCCCAACCCTGGAGAAACGAAATGATGAAATCCGTTCTGCTGGCCACCAGTCTGCTGCTTTGCGCTCCTGTCGTGGCCGCCGCCGCCGAACCGGCGCCGGTCGCCAGCACCATGGTCGAGATCTACCGCATCGCGCCAGGCCAGCATCAGGCGTTTCTGGAATTCATCGCCAAGTGCGACGAAGCCAACAAACTCGCCGGTCTGCCGCCGCGCCAGCTTTATGTCCACAGCGACGGCGCCGACTGGGATTTCATGCTGATCCAGCCGGCCCATACGCCGCCGGAAAAGTCGGCCGCCCTCGACGCCGCCTGGGACAAGGTCGGCTTGCCATCCGGCTCGAACTTCTTCTTTGAAATCCGCAAATATATCGCCGAGCACACTGACACCGTCACGAAAGGGCCGACGACGGCTGCCGACTACCTGGCGACCGCCAGCAAATAGTCTGGCCGTTTGGCCCGTTCGGAACATTAATTGATCCGAACATCGTAGTCCGTCAGGCCCCGCGGCCGTTAAAGTGCCCCTGCTATTGCTAAAATGAATGAAAATCGCGTTACAGGATATCCAATCGGTGCTTAATACGACTTCAACCCAGGCTGGTGCAGACCTTGATCCCGGCGTGCGTGACTTTATCCGGATCACCGGTGAAGCTTACGTCACCCATGGCAGCGACCTGGAAAAGACCGTCGTCAATGCCCGGCAGGTCGCCGAAAAGGTGCGTGCGCCGTGGGTTCAGGGCGGGCCGGTGATGTTTTCCACGGTCGAGCAAAGCGTCCCTACCCCGCACGGACCTGTCCGCATTCGGGTCTATAACCCGGACAGCACCGCGAACAAGCCGGCCATGATCTATATCCATGGCGGCGGCTGGGTGATGTTCAGCATCGATACGCACGACCGCATCATGCGTGAATACGCCGCGCGCGCGGGCATCTGTGTCATTGGCGTCGATTATTCCCTGTCCCCCGAAGCCTGCTTCCCGGTCGCGCTTGAAGAGGTTGTCGCCGTCGTTCATCATGTACGCAATCAGGCGTCATCGCTCGGTATCGATCGGGACCGGCTGGCCCTCGGTGGCGATTCCGCCGGCGCCAACCTGTCGCTGAGCACGGCGCTGCACCTGCGAAATACCAGCGCCCTTCATGGCCTCCGGACTTTGGTGCTTAACTACGGCGCCTTCGGAACCGACTTGTCGCCGCGCGACGTCCGTAACTATGGTGGGCCGCAATATATGCTGACGGCCAATGAAATGGCCTATTTCTGGACCCAGTACCTGTCCACTACCGATGACCGGACGAACCCGCTGGCTGTGCCGCTTCTGGCCGACCTGCATGACCTGCCGCCCGTTTTTGTCTGCGTGCCCCAGTGCGATGTCCTGACGACGCAGAGCCTGGACCTCGACGCCCGCCTGAAAACGGCAGGCGTGCAGACACGCACCATTGTATATGCCGGCGCATCGCACAGCTTCCTGGAAGCGGTATCCATATCCGCTGTGGCGGAGCAGGCCTTCGCAGACACAACCGTCTGGCTACAACAGCATATCTGAGCGATATCCGGCAGATCGTTGTCGTATCCGGATCAGAAGACCCGTCTCAAACCGACATTGACCTGCAAATAGTCGTATATCCCTATCGCCAGGGGGGTATTGCCGTATTGCGCGCCTCCCCAGACGGACCATATGCGGCCGATGGGCGGACTTGTTACCTCAGCCGTCAGGAGTCGTGTGGTTGTCCAGCCGCTTCCGGCATCCCGTTGCGCGCCCATTCCGCCCGCAACCATATATCGCCATCCGCCGGAATACCGCCGCAACTGCACCACGGGAAGAACCTGCGCGTACCAGCGCGGCGAATAGTAATCAAATTCGCCAGGCACCGTGCTGTAGAAATAGCGCCCCCTTAATTGAACGCTCAAGCCCCAGTCTTCCTTGAGAACGTGAACATAATTGCCGCGCAGATGCATGCGCACATTGCGTCCCGTAAAATCCTGCACCCCGGCAACCACAGTCAAATTGTTGCGAGGATCAAGCGGCACATCGATCGCAGCGCCCGCAAAGGTGTAATAGATCCCGTCCGTTATACCCTGGGGCGTCTCGATCATGTCACGCTCGACAAAATACTCCTGGCGAAACCGCGAGTCATTGTGGATAGTGGCCGAGCCAAGCAGCGAGTGGCCATCCGTACCGAATTGACCGTTTGATGACCAATGGCCATCCGTGTCGGCATAACGCACATATACGCGCTCGAAATCCGTGGTCGCCTGACCAAGCGGTTCATACCAGGCCTTTTCGACCCGGAAGCCCCAATATTTATCCGGCCCGCGGTAATTCACATCCAGGTTCACACCGGCGCGGTACAGATTGGATTGATCCGCGTCCGTCGAGACAAACATATCTGTTTCCACCGCGTGCTGTGCTGCGTCCTTCGTATCCGCCGGCGCGGCATCCATCGCCTGCGCCGCCGCAGGGCAGGCAGTCAGGACAAGCAGGCCTGCAACTGCGGCCACAAGAGTAACGGATGTCATTTGGTATCCCATTTTTTCTTCATACCCAATATCTCGACAATGTAGCCCCAAACGCAGACCGGCTGCATAAGCAGGCTGTAGGCGAGCGTAAAGAACAAAAATCCACGGAAATTGCGGCGCACCTTCATGCCGTTTCGATGGAAGGTGCGCCGCTGAATGCGGAAGATGATTATATTCCACAGTCCCGCCAGCGGCAGTACAGCCAGCGTCAGGGGGCCGGCTATATAGTAATAACCAAAAAGCGCTATCAACAATCCTGGAATGAATACGAACGTGTAGACCAGGTCCAGCGGCAGAAACAGGACATTCCACCAGATGAAGATCGTCGTCATCCGGGGCTTGAACAGCAGCGACGAGTATTTCTTGAAGGCTTCCATAAGCCCGCGGGACCAGCGCTTCCGTTGAAGGGCGAACACGCGCACCTTTTCGGGCACATTGGTAAAGGCGAACGCATCTGCCGCATAGCCTATGCGATGCCCCTGGGCCAGCAGCGCCCAGGAAACGACAATGTCCTCACCCACGCATTCCGGCCATCCACCAACCGCCTCCAGCGCGGCGCGGCGATAAAGCGAGAAGGCCCCCTGGGCCACAAGCGTGCCATTATACATGCCCTGCATTCTCTTGACCGCAGCGATGCCATGGAAATAATCCCATTCCTGGGCACTGGTCAGCAGATTGGTTCGCGAGTTCCGGACCATGACCGCCCCGGCAATCGCCTGGGTATTTTCGGGATCGGACAGCAGCCGCTGGACGATCCGGCTCAGTCCGTCCTCACGGATCCAGCAATCGCCGTCTATCGTAACGATCAAATCATGACCGGCCGCCCGCAGCCCGTCGTTGAGCACCGCTGATTTGCCGCGATTGACCGGGAAATCGATCAGCCTGAACACAAACCTGAGCGACTGGCCAAGTTCGGCCAGCGTCGCATTAACCACGGCGACAGTCTCATCGCTCGATCCGTCATTCAGGATCAGTATCTCGCAGGGCCCCGCGTAGTTCTGCCGCGCGATACTGACGAGCGTGTCCCGGATAGCGCCCGCCTCATTGTAAGCGGCGACCAGGATCGTGACGCCAGGCCAGTCCGTAACAGGTCTGAGCGCAGGCTTTCGATCCAGCAGCATCGTGCATATCAGGAAAGCATTCATAAAGCCGGGTACGTAGGCGATAAATCCGATCGCGATGAGAGCGAAGGCCCAGCCAGCCGCCGAGGCCAGATCGGCCAGCCATCGCAGGGAAAGCCAGATGCTTACTCCCGTCCACATCAGGGCGAAGCATAACGCCAGTACGAACTTCACCCGTACAGATACGTAGAATCGGCGCCGCTCAATCCCGGGATCATATGTCTCCAACGGCGAGGTGGCATCGGACAAAGGGGGGATGTCCGTTGCCCCAAAGGTAGCGAATTTAAGATCCGTTTCAGGACCCGTCTTGGGGGCCTCCGGGATCATGTCAATCCTCCGGATGGCGCATTCCCGGCTTTGTTTGCCACAGCGGCCGCAATACTGCCGGCAGCATTGGAAGCCATGCCGGCGATGCCAACGGAGACTGTATCCGCAGGAGACATCACCAGAAGAATCCGTCGTGATGCGGTGCTGCCAATAGGTGGGACACGCGCGGGGAAGCGTGAAAGGTGGCTCGTTTGTCCCGAAACACTCATATTAAACTGCTCGATTCCGTAAATAATTGCAGGAATATCGATCAGAAGAAGTTTTATTTCCGAATATATACGGAATTTTTTGAACTAATTTTTACTTATACTTCTGACGAGCCGTCATTACGAAATGTAAAATGAACAGAAAATGAACAAAAAAACGTGTATATATTCATCAATAGCCAAAATAAAGAATTTTATACACGTAAATATACACGTATTGTGATCATTATCACGATTAATACCATTAATATGCGATATTTTGAAACAAATTTACTAAAATAATAAATGATTTTACAAGACCGGACCACACAGTCCGTAACCGCACACCCGTCAGGTGAATGCCTTCGCAACGCATATAATTTAATGTACCTGCCAAATATTTGGCTGAACCGGGCCAGGACCGAACACCGCTCCGGCCAAGAGGCGCATGCCTGCTGTCGATACGACTGAATCAGATGTCTTGATGCTGAAGATCTGGCGCCACTGCGATTGCCGGGCGCCTGTATGCACCATCATGAGATGGCGCACCCGACAGGATTCGAACCTGTGACCTCTGCCTTCGGAGGGCAGCGCTCTATCCAGCTGAGCTACGGGTGCCGCTATAAGGGGCCAGAGCTACCTAAGCGAAAGCGGCCCGGCACTCAACCGCAAAAATGCGATTACCCCGTTTTGTGGCGCGAACTGTCGCGCATCACCAATTCCGGCGCTATGATAATGCCTTCGCTCACCCCCTGCTCGCCGTCTTCCAGCGCCGCGACCAGCATCTCCAGGCCCCGATGGCCAAGGTCGAAAATCCCGACGCGCAATGTAGTCAGCGGCGGCGAGGTAAAGCGCGCGATCGGGATATCATCAAAACCGACCACAGCCACATCTTCCGGCACCCGGACACCCGCTTCGCGCAGAGCCAGCAGGCAACCGACCGCCATCATGTCATTGGCGGCGAAGATACCGTCCGGTCGCTCATTCAGCGCCAGAAAAGCCTTGGCGCCACGATAGCCGGATTCCTCGGTGAAATCGCCCTCGTAGAGCGGCGGTGTCCCGCCATCGAATGTCGATAAAAAGCCACGCCGGCGTTCCTGCGCCTCGAAATTGCGCGACGGTCCGGAGATATGAGCCAACCTGTGGCAACCCTGCTCACGCAGGTGCGTAATTGCCGTAACGCCGCCGCCGAAATTATCGACACTGATAGACCGCTGATCGGCGCCGATGCGACTGGCGATAGTCACCACCGGCAGATTGAGCGGCAAGACGGCAGCCAGATCGTGCGACTCGACGAAGGGCGACATGACCAGCAGGCCATCGACCCGCCCCCCCATGGCGCGCATGATGCGCAGGGCCTCGTCGGGATTGCCGTGGGAGCCCGATACCAGCAGGTGCAGGCCGCGCGCGCGCGCCGCCACATCGATGCCACGGATGATTTCGGCGAAAAACTCGCCATAGATATCAGGCAGCAGAACGCCGATGGTATTTGTGCGCGACATGACCAGCGAGCGAGCGCCGCCATGCGGCACGTAGCGCAGGCGCTTGGCGATCTCCAGCACGCGCTGCTTCACATCGTCGGCGACATTATCGAGGCCATTGATGGCGCGCGACGCCGAGGCGATCGACACATTGGCTTCGCGTGCGATATCTTTCAGCGTGGCCCCGGCCATGATGTCTCCTTCGAGGTAACGGTATTTGGTTTATGTGACGCTGTAAACACCGTCGAGTTACGGGTGCAGGGACTGCGTCCCTGCTCAAAAAGGAAAGGCCGTCACGCCCTTGATCCATTCGTCGATGACCAGCGCCTTGACCGCCGGTGGGGCGGCCCGTTCGCGGCAGTTGGGCCGCTCGCACAGCCGGCACATGGGTCCGGTCTGGACGGCGTTCGGCTGAGCAAGATCGAGCCCCCGCGCATAGATCAGCTTCTCGGCGTATTTCAGCTCGCAACCAAGCCCGATCGCCTGCTGCGAATAGGCGCCATCGGCATAGGCGCTCAAGCCCCGGTCAAGCGTGCGCGAGACAGTGAAATAGCGCTGGCCGTCCGGTGTTTCGATGACCTGGGTGATGATCCGGCCGGGCGTCTGGAAGGCCTGGTGGATATTCCAGCGCGGACAGGCGCCGCCATAGCGGGAAAACGGGAAATGTCCGGCGGCGAAGCGCTTCGACACATTGCCGGCGGAATCAATCCGCATCAGGAAGAAGGGTACACCCCGGCTGCCGGGCCGGGACAGCGTGGTCAGGCGCTGGGCCGCCTGCTCATAGGAAACCTCGAACGGCGCGCGCAGAAGCTCGATGTCATAGGCGTTGTTTTCGGCTTCATCGAGAAAGCGGCCATAGGGCATGAGCGTGGCGGCGGCGAGGGTATTGAGCAGGGCGATCTTGTAAAGCCGGGTGGTCGTCAGGTCAGGCGCTTTCACCTTCTCCACGAGCGCATTGATCTCGGTGCCATATTCGCTGAGCGCCAACTGGTAGAGGATGGCGAAGCGCCGCGACGAGCCGCCGAGGGTTTCGGAGATCATCAGGCGGCGGCGGTGCGGATCGAACCGGCGCTGGTACATCATCATTACCTGCGCCGGCATCAGGCGGATCTCGATGCCGTATTGATCCTTGAGCCGTTTCAGCGCCGCCTCTTCCAGCGTATGCGCATCCCCGCCGAGCGTGGCGAAAAGCTGCTCGCCCAGTTCATCGATTTCCGGGAAGAAGTTGTGATGGCTCTGAATCTGGTCGCGCACCCAGTCGGTCGGTGATTGCTC
>FTKR01000056.1_pt2 | contig 11189 bp, 8 predicted proteins | sample 1658141 | NCBI WGS metagenome assembly FTKR01 (sample SAMEA3914802, study PRJEB12502) | metagenome | biome: forest; material: soil | place: Canada | collected 2010-06-25 | depth 0.1 m | reverse complement strand
GGTGCTCCTTGTGATCAATGCTCAGTCTCACTGAGTAGTGGCGTTGTTCCAAGTGGCTGAACTAACCCTTCGGTCCCGCCCCAACCCGCATGTTCGACATCCGTCGTGACGGCGACGAGTGGCGGCTCATTCGAAGGTACGACTGACGTCGCATTACGCGGTGTCCGCGAGGGTGACCTCGGGGAGTAGCGGTTGGGGTCGCATCGACGCCAGCTGTCTCCCGATGCAGCGGAATACGGCACCCCCACTCAGCCCGAGTTCGTGCCATTGTGTTCGCTATGGCGGAAGAACAGACAGTTCGGCTTTGCGCGTTCTGTGGGTTGCCTGGAAAGATGACGCGGGAGCACATCTTTGGTCGGTGGCTCCCCGCCCTCGGGCTCGGCGATGAGCCAGTCGAACTCTTAGCTGGTCCGCTAAATCGTCCGTACACCCGCTACAAGGCGCAAGCCCCGTTTACTCAGACCGTCAATGGCATTTGCCAGACTTGCAACAACGGCTGGATGAGCAAGTTGGAACAAGTCGCGCAGACGGCGCTCACGCCCGCAATCCAGGGCGAGTCCTCCGTGATCAAACACGCAGACATCGCCGCAATTGTTGCCTGGGCGCAGAAGACTCTGCTCGTGTCCTTGCTCGTTTCGTCCAAGAAAGCACGTTCTGAGGGTTACGGCATCCCAACCGAGGAGTACCGCAGCCTGTTCGCTCGGAGCAACGACCTTCAACCACTCCCTTCGCAGTTCTGGATCGGGAGGAGCGCCGCCGGACGGTCCGGTGGGGCGTGGGGCAGCCCACTTGCGTTCGTGAACGGCGGGAGCCACCAAGACGGTCTGCCCGATGGCTACGCGATCACCGTGACGATCGGAGAGCTTTTGCTTTTCGGAGTGCGACTGCCCGGCAGCACTCAACGACTTGATCTCAATCCGACGTCCGGAGTCGTTCCTTTCTTTCCAGCGGTTGCCGATGCCCACTGGTCATTTGATCGCGCGGTCGGTCAGGAAGGGTTCTTGGCGCTCTCAAGGGGAAGGATGCTGCAGTCGCGGGACGGCGAGGAGGCGATTGGACCTTGGACTCCCGCTGTGGACTTGCCGACGAGCGAACTCGTTGGATCGTCCATTGCGATGCCGGCGATGTGTGGCGAGCACACTCTCTCGTATCCGATGCAGTTAGCTTCAATCGCGATTGCGGGTCAGGATTGCTGGTTCGTCTTGTCCTGTGCGTGTCACACCTACCTATTGCGGGCTAAGTCGGATGGCGTGCGCGTTCGGGATTATGGCGATCTCGAAAGCATGACTGCGCGGTTCCTGTCGTTGCCCGGGAAGAAGCGATACGCGACAAATGACGACCAGCGGATCGTCTACAAGTTCGCCCGGGGATAGATCGTCCTCACGGCTCCACCTTCAGGCAAGTTGGTTGTTCGGGTCGAGTTCGGTTGACTCGATCGTCGATACACCGCGTGCCGCATTCTCAGATGTCATAGGCAGGTCTGAGACTTGAGGCATGCCAAGTGACAATCCAGAAGCGCCTGCTCAGACCGACTCGATCGACGACGCGATGCGAATAGTGCGCGAGGCTGGCGCATTCGACGAACAGATCCGACAGTTCGCCGGTATGTATGCGGACATCGAACGGGTGCTCCTCCCGTCGCCAGTCACCGAGGCACTCCGGATGGCACCGATCATCCGCGTACCGAATCTCAATACCGAATTCTTGCGGACGCTCGCCCGGATACGTGTGCCCAACATCAACTTCGACACCGGCATACTCGACGTCATCGCAAAGATGCAGCTTGCCGCTCCCGCAATCGATCCCACTGTCCTGGAGACGTTGGCTACGCTCAGCGATTTTGGTCGCCGTCCGATTCTCGATGCGCGTGCGCTTGACAGCCTCGCCCGCACCTCTCGAATGGCAGTTGCCGGTCTTCCTGCGCTTTCGCAGACAATCGTCTCGCCCGCGATCCTCAGCATGTCAGCACAGGCAACAGAGATTATGCAGTCAGTTTCTGCTGGGCTGATAGCCCAGGTCTCGGCGACGATTGCTGCTGGGCAGGGACCGAAGATGGGGGCGATTGCTGCGACGCGCGTGGCGATCTCTGCCGGGACAGGTCCGAAGCAAACGCACCTCGCCGCCGCAGCGGTCGCCGCTGCCGCAGCACAAGCCGCGCGTCGAGCCACAACGGCGAGCATCAAGAACGCCGTGGCAACCGCGCCGGATCCCCGACGGGCAGCAAACGCGCTGCGACAGGCAGCCTTCGCCAGCGATCCCGGTCCGTCCGAGCTGGCGCTCGAAGCTGCTTTGACAGCAAGCCAGCGTCTCCAAGCGTCCTGGCGAATCGAATCGACCGAAGACAATGTGCCGGGCGCGCCGACCAAGGAGGGTGCAATTCCGCCAAGCGTCGAGGTGGTCACCCAAGAGGTGATCGAGCGAACCTTGTCTGTCGTCGTCGCGCCGTTTGAACGCGGGGTTGACTTGCTGCTCCAAGCAATCGAACAGCAGACCCAGCAAGCAGAGCGGTTCGAAGCGCGGGCAATCAACGACCAGGTAGACCGCCTGCGAGCCGAAGCCGCAGCAAAGTTGGGGTTCAGCATTCAGACGTTGTTGTTGGTCGATCTTCAGCTAGCAACCGTCGTCATTGGACTGCTCACCACGGTGTTTCCGAGCTGACCGGTCGTTCCCTGTACCTACGTCGTGCGGGGGGAAGACCAGAGACCTCACGAGATGGCGGACTCCACTTCGATCATGAGCACCAGGCTAAGAACTTCTTCAATTCGCGCAACATCTATCGCGCGTTGGAACTGAACAGATTCTGGAGCATCTCTGGCAACCGGGTGCGCCAACGTAACGAACCTGAGCTCGCCTACACAGCGGCGCACTCCGTCGCGTTACAGTGACTGTTCGACGGCAGCGCGCAGTTCCTTCATCCGAGTGTCCATGTGGATCGAACTCAAAGGTCCGGTGAACCGTGCAATATATGCCGCTAGAGCTTTCGCTTGAACACTCACGAACTTCACCTTGATGATGTCGATGAGTTTCGCGAATTGCAGCTGCGGATTGGAGTAGCTGAGCAGTCCAGCAAAATCTGGTCCGGTCACTTGAAACAGAACCCAGTTGGCTTCTGCCGGTGTCATCTTTTGAAAGAGGTCCGTATAGATCGGAACCGCGCCGACAGATACGCCTGCTGATCTCCCGAGGAAGGATTCGATGAGCGCGTAAGCGTAGCGTGCACGCACTCCCGCCGGCACAGGCAAGTTGCCGACGTAGCTTTGCAACTCCCGTGCAATTGGTGGCTCATGGTAGAAGTTGTCCCAACCGTGGTGCGCGTTGTGGAGCCTCTCCACGAGAACATCGATGTCGCCTTCGCGGACTCCTTCTGGGAGGTATGAGGATCCGGCGACCGATTCGAGAAATTCCTTCGCGAAGTCGGCTTGAGTGGTGTCCAAGTTGGCGGTAAATCGAGCAAACCGGACGCCGAAGCTGAACTTAACATCCTCAGCGAGGCTCGACCAGATGTACGGCAACAGGAGTCGAATGTTGTCCCGCATGAGTGCAGTCGAGTCGGGCGCTACGTAGATTCCAAATAGCCCGTTCGCGAGTGTCTCAGTTTGCTCTCGTCGAAGCCCTGAAACGAGACCTGAGAAGCTAGTCGCCTGCTCGGTTGTGACGGTTTGTGATTTTACGTTCGAAAGCAGCCGCGATGTCTGCACCATTGTTGGCGACTGAGGAAGCATGATCACTTCGCGGATGCACGTTTCCATGTAGCCGAGCAGCGAGTACGGCTGCAACTCGTGCTGGTTCGGATGCGCGGCGCTGGCATGATTGCGCATGAACCGGACAAGATCTAGCTGCTGCTGACCGGCGGGGGAGATGAACTCCATTCGCGCTGCGGCTCTGATGAGATCGTCATCTGTGATCTTGAGGAGGTCTTCGGGACCGCTGAGCTCCTTGCGCTTCTCGGGGGAGGTAGCGGCGAGATCGAAGAAGTAGTTCAGGTCGTAGTCGACGATTCGTTTTCGAAGCTCGCCGATCGTTTCGTCCCAGAGGTAATTGAGAGCCGCATCAAACAAGCCGGCGCTCACCGCGAACATGAACTTCGACAAGTAAAGAGAGGTCGCTCGCTTTTCCTGCGGCAGCGCCGCCATCGCGTCGTTCATGTTGTTGAGGACTTGAATGCGCGGACCGATGTCCACCAGCACACCGGCGGAAGGGAGACCCATCTCGGTCGCTTTTGACAGCAGCGCTTCCTCGAACGTCAGAATCGTCGCGCGAACGTCGATTCCAGACTGAGGAGACGCAGGAACGATTGCGTGTGCATCGCTCATCGTGTGCCTTCCTTGTAGCCGGCGCCGCGGTCGGGATTGTGATCGGACGCTGCTCGGCTAGGTTATTCCAACGCAGGTCCATCCGTAACAGGGGTATCCATCGGTCCATTCCGGTCCCGACCGTTTACTCTTTGCCCATGAGCGAAGAACTTCGACGTCAGATCGAAGTCAGTGCAATCAGCCAAGACGCACAATTTGCACGGCGCTTCGCCGAGGGATTCAAACGCAATCCGGACACCGCTGTCATTGCGATCTTCGGCTTGTTTCCATCGCTCGCGCTGATGGTCTACGAGTCGCAAAGGTACCTGGCAAAGCACTTTCCCGACGTGGCTGATCAGCTCCATTTGCAACACGCTGATTTGATCGCGCGCTCCCGTCACTCTCTGAAATTCTTCGATCAGCCCAAAAAGACCGTGAGTGAACTTCTTGACTATTTCGATCGAGAAATCCGCCAGCCTCAGACCGAAGAGTTCACCGGGAACGCTCGGTTCGCCTGGGCGAGGCGATTCGAGACGGACCTTGGACTGTACTTTTTCCGCAAGACCCTGGTAACCAACACACACGCAGCAGCGCTCGCCTTGGGTCTCTCGTCAGGCGAATTTCGATCTGAAGACAGATCGTCTCTCCTTTATGGCGCGGGGCTCGACATTGGTCATTACTTCGGAGCTTTGTCACTTCCCGGCGAAGTACAAACGACGTTTGTCGACTTCGTGAGCAAGACCGACCTGCACTCCAAAGACGTCAAGTCGTGGCGCTACTACGTCGAAGGCGACCGTTCTCCCGATCAGGCTGCGATTGCGCACGGCGGGCTCTTGAAGTCGTTCGAGGCGGCTCTTGGATTTGTTCAGACGATGCTCTCGCTTGACATGCTTGAAGAGTCCCGTCCAACGGTCTTCAAGATCAAGTACATAACGGTGTACCAGATAGTCTCGAGCCTTCGTGTTTTGGAAGAGGACGAGTCAGTCTCCCTCTCGGAGAAGCAGCGGGCGCTTTGCAGCGGGCTTCAAAGCAAGGTCGACCCGGGCTTGTTTTCGTCCAAAGGCTCCCGGTTGCTTCGAAACACGCTCGTCCACTACGAGCTGATGAACAACATTGATGTTGGCAGCCTGGACGTGACACGACCGCTTTACGGACTCGTCGAGTCCTATCTTGGGTTGCCAACTCTGCAGGTCGCCGAGCAGCTGCTTGATGCAGAAATCAACGAGCTGCTCGAGCTCTTTCGGCGGTAGACGTTTCGCCTGCATCGTGTTTGATTCGCCGGTTTCGTCGTCCTCATTTGCTTGAGTGTGGCGTTGTAACTGAATGTCCCCGGGACCCCCCACAATGACTTTGTGGAGGAATACGCATTACCAGACGTGTCGGACACTTCCGCACTCCGGAAGGCGCGAGGCGCGTTCTTCACCCCTGAGCCCATTGCTCGCTTCATCGCCGACTGGGCAATTCGGGGCTCCGCGGATCGAGTGCTTGAGCCATCGTGCGGCGACGCGGAGTTCCTCGTTCACGCGGTGGAGCGGCTCGCTCACCTTTCGCAAGCCGAGGGTTTGCTCGCCGTGACGCCCCAGGTTGACGGGGTCGAGATACACGACGGGAGCGCCCGTGAAGCGCGTAAGCGAGTGGTCGCTGCTGGTGGCGAAGCAGAAATTGTCGTCTGCGACTTCTTCTTGGTCGAACCCTCGGGTGAGTACTCCGCGGTGATCGGCAATCCTCCCTACATTCGCTACCAGGACTTCTCTGGGGAAGCCCGCACCAGGTCTCGCGCTGCCGCGCTGCGAGCGGGCGTTCCCCTGAGCGGCTTGGCATCGAGCTGGGCGGCGTTCACGGTTCATTCGGCACTATTCCTGCGCAAGGGTGGTCGCATGGGCTTGGTGCTGCCTGCGGAGCTTCTGAGCGTCAACTACGCGGCGGTCGTTCGTAAGTTCCTGTTCGACCGCTTCAAACGGGTAGACCTCATCCTCTTCACGGAGCGAGTGTTTCCAGAGGCAGAGACCGACGTCGTCATCCTTCTCGCCGATGGGTTCGACGAAGGTCCGACTGATCACGCCCGTGTGGTGCAGGCTCAAAATGCGGCAGCGCTGACCTCTTTGGCGGTTGCCCAGAAGTGGACGCCGGTTGACCCTGCTGACAAGTGGACTCCTTCGCTTCTCAGTCCAGACGTGCTCTCCGCGTACTCGGGATTGCTCTCGGACGGAAGTTTTGTTGGATTGGAGACCTGGGGTGACACGACCCTCGGGATGGTTACCGGCAACAACCGTTACTTCGCCCTGTCCATCGAGAGGGTGAAAGAACTCGGGCTGTTGCCGACTGACCTGATGAGCCTTTCCCCACCAGGGAGCTCTCACCTCCGAGGACTTACTTTTGGCACCCGGGCTCTCCACGAACTCGCGCGTAAGGGATCATCTGTCTGGCTATTCCGCCCCGAAGGTGAACCCTCGGCTGCTGCCCGGGCGTACATCGCGGCGGGGGAGATCGCGAGTGTCGACCAGGCTTACAAGTGCCGGGTGCGTAAGCCTTGGTGGCGGGTACCAATCGTGAAGCCAGCCGACCTTCTCCTCACATACATGAACGCTGACACGCCCCGGCTCACGACCAACGACGCGAAGGCGTATCACCTCAACTCCGTGCACGGGCTGTATCTCCGAGCTGAGTACCGGACGACGGGTCGTCGGCTCCTGCCGCTCGCCTCGCTCAGCTCGATGACGCTTCTCGGAGCTGAGACAGTTGGTCGGTCCTACGGCGGCGGAATACTAAAACTCGAACCGAGGGAAGCGGATGTCCTGCCGGTGCCTTCGCCTGACGTGGTGCGCGCCTCTGCAGATAAACTTGCCGCACTTCGCCCTCAGGTCGGCACGTTACTGCGAAACTCTCGTCTGACTGATGCCGCGAAGCTCGTTGACGAAGTCCTGTTGGTTGGAGAACTCGGAATGAAGCGTGGAGATGTGAAGCTCCTTCGTGAGGCGCACGCGGAATACACCGCGCGCCGCACCGCGAGGTCGCAGCGTGTCCAGGGTTAACGACCTCCTCGTTGCCGCGGTGAAGTCCGTCGGCGCGAAGCCGGCAGACAGTGACTCGCGCGAAAACAAACGGAATTGGAACCAGAAACTCTCGAACGCTTTTGCTCTCGCCATCGCCGAAGAGTTGCGCTTGAGGGGAATGAAGGAAGCGCGCCCAGCTGGTCCTGGTGAACTTGGGCTGTCCGGTGCCGAGCGGCGTCTCGCAGGAGGCATCGGCGCCAAGAAGGTCGATGTCTCGTGGGCGACTGAAGAGTCGGGATTGCTGCTTGCGTGCTCTGTCAAGACAATCATGTTCCGTGACGGCGGCTCGGGCGCTTTCCAGAAGAACCTCACCAACCGTCGCGGAGACCTTCTCGTGGAGGCGGTAACTCTGCACCGTCGTTTCCCGTATGCGGTGCTGGCTGGCTTTCTGTTCCTGGATCACGAGGCTGAGCACGACCACACTACGCGTCGCCGCTCGACGTTCCTGAACGCATTTCCACGGCTTCGTCTTTTCACTCGTCGCCCAGATCCGTCTGGGCGCGAGGAACAGTATGAGCGCCTCTATCTCCTCCTCGTCGACAGCAACGCATTCCAGCCGAGTGTTCGCGCGTTCGAGGTCAACGACGAGAAGACGGAAGTCGACCTCGATGCCGCCTTCAATGACATCGTGGAGCTGCTGGGGGAACGCAACTTTGATCTTTACGACGGAACGGACGGCAAGATCACCAAGGCTTGAGCCCGAACCTACAGCTCACTAGTCCACCGAGCGCACGCTGCAGCTCCCTTGCGACGGAGGTCTCAGCTCCCGCTGGACTGCGCCCACCCCGCAAGCAACTCGGTCACAAAAGTGGCTGCTTCAGCGGAATTGTTTTTCACCCAAAGGCGGGCGAGCGCCGAGAGCCCAATTTGTCGCCCGTACTCCTCACCGATTCGGTTGACCCAATCGTGCGAATCAGCGCCCTCGAGCGTCTCAAGTAGTCCCCGGATCTCGTCCTCTGACGTCCCCAATTCCAGAGCCAGTTCGGCAGGTGAGCTCGCCAGACTCCTGAAGAGTTCATCGGGATCGGTCTCCGTGGGGAGAAAACAATTGGACCAGTGCTCGCCGGGCTGGTTGGAAACGTTGCCGCGTTGATCGCCATCAAATACTGGGGCAAACCGCACCTCCGCCCCTGGCGGTCGAGGAAGGTGTGTGTGCAATGCGCGGAGCCCACCTTCGCCTTTGCCCCACACAATGCTGGTGGATCGCCAAAGCGGCTTGTTTTGCGACCGAAGTATCTCCGACGTCAAGAACCAAGCTGACTCGTCTTCGCAAAAGAGTACATTTTCGATCGGACTCCGCGTCAGGAGGTGTTCGGCGATGTTCGGATTGTCATCGGAGTATTGAGCGATCGTCGCACCGGTGTCGTCGACCCCCAAGAGCATCAACGCACCGCGCGAAGCAGCCTGCCGGATGAGCTCGTCCGAGTGGGTTGACATAACCAAACGCCAGCCGCGCTTGAGGCAAATAGCGAGCAGGCGGGCTAGCAAGCTTGAGGACGCGATCGGAGGAAGGTAGGCATCCGGCTCGTCCAGTAGCAGTACCAAATCTGTCTTGTCCCGATATTGATCGAGCACCCAGAAGAGCAAGTGGACGGCGAATTCTCCAAGCCCCATCCCGAGCGACGAATACGACACACTGCGATATTCGGCGGTGAAATACGGGAGGAGCGGGCTCTGCTCCTCGTCCCCCCACCGGAGGGTATCGTCGGGGTCGAAGCTCTCCGCGAGCTCCAGCTCTAGGGCGAACCAGGACACGCTCGCATAGTCTCGTCCGACCACTCGCCGCAGGTCGGAGAGTTGTTCTACATTGGGACCAATCGGCGAAAATTCGTCAGTCATTTCCTCATAGTCATTGCGACTGCTGGTCGCGTTCAGAACGAGCTGAGTGAGATGACTGAGTTCAATCAGTATCGCTCCCGTGCCGAGTGCAGCTGCAGCCGTGCGAAGGAGGCGCGTCTTGCCGGTGCCATTTCGCCCCGCCACGATCGTGCAGCTTTGGCGAAACTCGAGCGAGTTCCCACTCGGTAGCGCGATCGTGATGGGGGCTGCTGACGGGACAGCCGCGCCATACTGGTCCCAAATTCGGTTCTCTTGGGCTTCTCTCATCCGACACGCCCGCTAGGTACAAGAGGCTCGCCCCAGTTGGACTGCGCCAAGTACTCATCGAGCAACGCCTGCGTCGAGAGTGAAGGGCTCGAATGGAGATCGCTTAGGAGCGCGCCCGAACCTCGAACACTCGGCGTTCCGAACGTTTCCTCCGAGAAGAGGTGGATGGCAACGTCGCGGATCAGGACCGAGGAGACATCTGTTACTCGATAAGAAGCGCGGTCATCGTACATCCGAACAACACCGACAATTGGCGCCTCACGAATAGATTGGTCCCCTTCCCCTCGACGGGCGGCGAGCCGTTGCGTCTCGAACGCCACGAATAGTTCGTCGGGGACTTCGCCCACGACTTGCGGAGCCCAATAGCAATAGAGGAGCCAGGTCTGCAGTGTGCCCTTGTTGAACTTGGCATGCGCACCAGCCACATCAATTTGGTGCGCCAATCGTTCGCTTGACTGACGCACCCCGAACAGCGTTTCGGACGAAAACGCTTCGTCTCGGTAATAGCGTTCGACCGTGTCGTTGTTGATGTGACGTCGCAGCGTGTCCATTTCCACCGCGACGCAGGTCCTCGCAATGATGTCGTCATACGCGAGTCTGTGATTGTTAAAGCCGACCACTTCCTTCCGTAGAAACCCGCTCCTGTCGAGATCATTGACCAAATCTTTGACCTGGTCGCGCGCAGGTCCGTGCAGAGCGTTGCGTTTCTCCGGCGGAGTCAGGTTGTAGGACTGGTTGAGGCGAAAGAACAACTCGTTGGGCTCCTGTGGCTTGAAGTGAGTGAGGCGGATAACGGGAATGACGAACGTCCGAAACGCTCGCTGCCGAGCCGGAGACAGGTCGCGAAAGTACAGACCGTCAAGTGCGCGAACATCGCTGTCGTCTGGTTGTATCGAGCCGTCAATCGGGAACAGGTTTGCCACAAAGTCGCGAAGTGCGGCGAGCCTTTGCTGACCGTCGAGAACTGCTTCCCGCCCATCGCGTTCGTCGACGACGATGTGCACTGCCGGAACGTACCAATCGCGCAGTACCGTGTCGACGAGGCGCTGGCGACGCTTGCCGTCCCACACTTCTCCGCGCTGGAAGTTTGGTTGAAGATCGAGCTCATCCGCGTCAATTGCGTTCAGGAGTGTCTCAAGCGAAGGGTCAGACTTGTTCGCATCCAACGGAAACTCCAACCTAAAGAGACGTTCAGGGCGATCGACTAGTCCGACTGTATTGCACCCGTCACCTGCGCGGTCGGACTCCCACAGGTGATGATTTGATCCGCTGACTGCAATCGATCTCACGATATTGCGGCCCAGCTTGAGCCGTGTATCGCGTGAGCAGACGGCGCCGGTCGGTTGGCGCGAGCTGCGAGGTGCGGTGAGTCCACGAACAAGTGGTCAATCCGTCGGTCAAAAACGTCGCTCGCGCGTGTTAAGAGTGTGAGTGATCGTCGCCAGGCGAGCACTCGCGAGCGGATCGGTCGATAGTAAGCGAGGGAGGAGCGATCCTCCAGAGCGAAGGAGCAGATGTTCATGGCAATTCAGTTCATAAGGCACAAGATCGACGAGCACCGGTACGCGGTCATCGTTCCCAGCCAGGCAAGTCGCCATGTTGCTGATGTGCAGTTGGAAACGGACGGGACTTGGTCCACTCGGGTTTTTCCTGCCTCGTTTTGGGTCGAGTCGGGAATCGTGACGACGTTTGCGAACCAGCCGACGGCGCGACTTGCGCTTGAAGCACTTGCAATGTG
>FTKR01046451.1_pt1 | contig 11207 bp, 8 predicted proteins | sample 1658141 | NCBI WGS metagenome assembly FTKR01 (sample SAMEA3914802, study PRJEB12502) | metagenome | biome: forest; material: soil | place: Canada | collected 2010-06-25 | depth 0.1 m | reverse complement strand
GTTGATGCGCAGGATGCCGTAGGTCCCCATCTTGAGGAGCACGCCGGCGAGGATGACGCTGATGGCCGTGGGCGCCTCGACGTGCGCGTCGGGCAGCCAGGTGTGGAAGGGGAACATCGGGATCTTGATCGCGAACCCGACGAACAACCACACCCACACGAGCTTCACGGCGCTGACGCCGAGGATGGTGAGGCCCTTCGAGGCCCAGGCCACGCGCGCCAGCTCGGGCATCGAGAACGTGCGCAGGACCGCGTGCCCGTCGGAGAGATAGGACGGGTCGCAGTTCAGGTAGAACCAGATGAACCCGAGCAGCATGAAGACGCTGCCGGCGAGGGTGTAGATGAAGAACTTGATCGCCGCGTACTGGCGCCGCGGCCCGCCCCAGATCCCGATGAGGAAGTACATCGGCAGGAGCATGACCTCCCAGAACACGTAGAAGAGGAAGAGGTCGAGGGCGATGAAGACGCCGTACATGCCCGTCACGAGCAGGCAGTACATGGCGAAGTAGCCCTTGAGCTGATCCTTCACGCTGTAGCTGGCGAGGACGCCGACGAACGAGATCAGCGCGGTGAGGAACACCATGGTGATCGAGACGCCGTCGACGCCGGCGAAGTACTCGACGCCGAGGGAGCGGATCCACACGCCGTGCTCGATGAACTGGTAGCCCTCGTTGCCGTCGACCTTGGTGAAGCCGTTGTCGAACCGCACGTAGAGCCAGGTCGCGAGGACGAGGTTCACGGCCATCAGCACGACGACCATCAGGCGGAGGTTCTTGTCCTCTTTGTAGCCCATGAGGTGAGCGATGAAGATCGCCACCACGCCGAGGAGCGGGAGGAACGTGAGGATCGAGAGGATGTGCTGGCCGATGAAGCCGAGGCCGTAGCCGCGCTCGGCGTGGATGCCGATCGCCGCGGGGCGCCCGGGCTCGTCGAGGCCGCGACCGACCGAGTCGGACTCGATGATCACGTGGCCGTAGAGCTCGCGGGCGCGCGCCTTGTCGGCGTGCCACTTGACGATCACCTTCTTCGACTCGCCGGGGGCGATCTGCGCCGTCGTGATCCCCTCGAGCTCCGCCGTCACGCCGGGGGGCGTGCGCGGGTCCGTCGGCGAGGTGCGCACCGCGACGCGCGTCACGTTGAGCGGGCCCACGCCGACGTTCTCGATCATGAACGTCCCGGCGAGGTCGTTCTCGTTCCCGGTGAGCTCCACCCGCTGCGACGAGCGCGCGCCCTCCACGTGAACGTCGATCCGCCCGCGGGCGGCGGGATCGGCGGCCGCCCCCTCGGCTCGGGCGCGCCCGCCGAGGCCGAGCACGAGGCCGAGCGCGAGCAACAGAGGTCCGATGAGCTTGAGCATCTTGGACTGTCGAACGTTGGACATGCTGGATCCGGGTTGGAAAGGCTTGAGGGCTCCCGCCTTGAGAGCGCGGGAGCGAGGAGCGGATGCGCCTTGCGCGTGGGCGTGATGCTTCACTTGAGGAAGTACTGGATGATGGCGAAGAAGGCGACGCCGCCGAGGAGGCCGTAGACGTAGTTCTGGATGCGGCCCGTCTGGAGCTGCCCCAGCTTCTTGCCGGCGGTCATCGTGCCCTCGGCGATGAAGTTCACCGCGCCGTCGACGATGTACGCGTCGATGGCGTTGTTGACCCACGCGACGGAGACAGCCAGCACCGCGATGCCGTTGACGAGGCCGTCGACGATCCAGCGATCCATCTCGGCGAAGACGAGGCGCAGCGCCATGAAGCCCCGCACGATCGTCGCCTGGTAGATCTCGTCGACGTAGTACTTGTTCTGCATCGTCAAGAAGCCGGGGAGCGTGCGCTCGCGCGCGGCCCAGTCCGCCGGACGATCGGCCCCGTAGCGGCGCTTGGCGATGAACCACGCGCCGATCGCGCCGCCGACCGAGAGCGCCATCAGCGCGAGCTCGAGCCCGAGGCTCTCCTTGGCGAACGTCGACTCGGCGTGGGCCAGGACCGGGTGGAGCCAGTCCTCGAGCAGCGGCTCGCCGTGGCCGCCGATGATGTGCTTGGAGAAGCCGAAGACGAAGCCGGCCACGGTGGAGAGCACCGCGAGCACCGCGAGCACGTAGATGATCGCGCCCGGCGACTCGTGGACCTTCTTGGCGATCTCCTTGCGAGCGTGCGGCCCCTCGAAGGTGAGGTAGTAGCTCCGCCACATGTAGAAGGAGGTCCCGAGCGCGGCGGCGAGGCCCATCAAGTAGACGAGCCCGCCGGGCACGACGCCGGTGCTGGTGGTGGTGAAGGCCTTCCACAGGATCTCGTCCTTCGACCAGAAGCCGGCGAAGAAGGGGATCGGCGCCGCGGTGATGGCCAGGCAAGCGATGCGGTAGGTGAGCGCCGTCGTCGGCATCACCCGGCGCAGGCCGCCCATGTTGCGCATGTCCTGGACCGCGACCTCGTCGTGCTCGACGGCGTGCATGCCGTGGATGACCGAGCCCGATCCGAGGAAGAGGCAGGCCTTGAAGAAGGCGTGCGTCATCAGGTGGAAGACCGCAGCCCAGTACGCGCCGACGCCGACGCCGATGAACATGAAGCCGAGCTGGCTCACCGTGCTGTAGGCGAGCACCTTCTTGATGTCGTACTGGAAGAAGCCGATCGTCGCGGCGAAGAGCGCCGTCGACGCGCCGGTGAGGGCGATGATCCCGCCCGCGGTCGGGCTGAGCGAGAAGAGGAAGCTCAGCCGCGCGATCATGTAGACGCCGGCGGTGACCATGGTCGCGGCGTGGATGAGCGCGGACACCGGCGTCGGCCCGGCCATCGCGTCCGGCAGCCAGACGTAGAGCGGGATCTGCGCGCTCTTGCCCGTGGCGCCGACGAAGAAGAGGAGGCACGCGAAGGTGATCAGCGAGATGCCGCCCCACACCGTCTTCTGCTTGAGGGCCTCCTTCAGGAACGCCTTGCCGGTGCCGTCCTTGAGGATGAGCTGATCATGGAGCTCGCGGAACGTCACCGTCGAGCCGACGGTGGCGATGACCGTCTCCTCGCCGCCGGTGATGATCACGTGATCGATCGCCGCGACCTGGTTGGAGGCGAGCGACGCGGGATCGTCGCGCGTGTCGCCGGCGACGATCGAGCCGCCCCCGGGGACGATGAGGATGTTGTGCGGGCCGGGCGTGACCGGCTCGCGCAGGAACGGCGCGACCCGGAAGAACTTGGGCGGGGTGAGCCCGGTCAGCTGCCCGGCGTCCTGCACGCCGACGTCGAGGTAGACCTTGGCCCCGGGGTGGCTCGTGAAGGTGAGGAAGCCGGTGTCGCCCGCGTGCTTCTCGACCTTGTGCCCGGCCGCCTTCTCGTGCGCGGCCTTCTCGTTGCCCGCCTTCTCGTGCGGGGCCTCGTGCGCGGCGGCCTTCTCGTTGCCCGCCTTCTCGTGGCCGGCGTGCTCGTCTGCCTTCTTGTCGCCGTGCTCGTCGGCGTGCGCGACGCCCTCGATCAGGCCGAGGCCCTGCGCGTGGTGCTCGCCGTGCTCGTCGGCCTCTCCTTCTTCACCCTCGGTGAGAGGCTCGGCCGCGACGGCGACGAAGCGCGCGTTGTACGCGGGGCTGTAGCGGCCGTTCTCGAGCCACGCGCCGCCGAGGCCCCAGAAGAGGAGCGCCAGGCCGCAGATGAAGCCCCAGTCGCCGACGCGGTTGACCACGAAGGCCTTCATCCCCGCCGAGGCCTTCTTGTAGTCCTTGTACCAGAAGCCGATGAGCAGGTAGCTGCAGAGCCCGACGCCCTCCCAGCCGAAGAACATCACGATGAAGTTGTCCCCGAGGACGAGGAGCAACATCGAGAAGACGAAGAGGTTCAGGTACGTGAAGAAGCGCCAGTAGGCCGGCTCCGTCTCCATGTACGAGCTCGCGTAGATGTGGATCAACGTCCCGACGCCGGTGATGATCAGCGTCATCAGCGCGGAGAGCGGATCCATCGCGAACGAGAAGTTCACGTCGAGCGAGCCGATGCGGAGCATCTGCCACGCGTGGGTGTAGAGGTAGCGGTGGCCGGGCTCGAGCGAGACCAGCTTCGCGAAGTTCGCCACCACGAGCGCGAAGGCCCCGAGCATCGCCCCGACGGCGACGGCGCTGACGCCGAGGCTGCCGATGTGAAGGCGTTTGCTCGTCTCGCGCCCGAACTCGGACTTCTGGAGACGGCGCCCGAAGATCGCGTTGATCACCGCGCCGAGGAACGGCAAGAGCGGGATCAACCAGAGCGGCGTCAGAGACCACTCGACGTGCGTAACCTGGCCGGAGAACTCGGACATCGTCGTGCTACTTGGCCGCGAAGGTGGTGGGTTTTAGGCTCGAAGAAGCCCGTAGATCCGTAGGGATCTTGCTGCGGTGGCCCGCACCCCCGGCCTTATCTAAGGAGGGGGTGCCCAGGGCGGCGCGAACGTTAGCGGAGCCGGCGACGGCGGGTCAAGGCCCCGGCCAGGGAGGGCGCGCGCAGTTTTCGCGCGGCTGGTCCCGTGAAGTGAGGCCGGGGCGCGAACGTTCAGGGATTTACCCGATCGCCGGCCCTTCTTACTCCACGGCGCTAGCCGTTCGCAGGCCCTTCTTCGATGTCGATCGTCCCGTCCAGAGCCGCGCGCAGAGCGCCGAGCGCGCGGGCCGCGCGGGACTTGACGGTGCCCAGGGCCACGTTCTCGCGGGCGGCGATCTCGGGGTAGCTCAGCCCTTCGAAGAACGCGATCTCCAGCGTCTCCCGCTGCGACGGCGAGAGCTTGCCCATGGCGAAGCGCACCGCCTCGCGGTCGCGCTCGAGCCAGGAGATCTGCTCGGGGTCGAGGATGCGCTCCGCCGGCTCGTGGCGGAGCTCGTCGTCGACGATCTGCGCGCGGCGCACGCGGCGGCGCGCGCGATCGAGCGCGAGGTTGCGGACCATGGTGACGAGCCAGGCGATCAAGCTGCCGCGCTCGGGCCGGAACTGATCGGCGCGCTCGACCACGGCGATGAACGCGTCGTGGACGACGTCCTCGGCCTCGTTCTGATCGCGCACGATCTTGAGCGCCATGCCCATCGCGAGCGTCACGTAGCGATCGTAGAGCACCGCGAGCGCGCCGTCGTCGCCGGCGCGGATGCACGCCATCACGCGCGCGTCCTCCGCGTCACGCTCGGCTCGGTTCGGGTGATCGTCGGCGCTCATGCAACGACAAGCAAAAGGAGTTGGGCCCTCAACGTCAACCGTTTTGATCGACGGGCGGGGCGACCTCGGCCTCGGACGCGACCTCGCCCGCAGCCTCGGCCGCGGCCTCGGCCTCGCTCATTGCGGGTACCTCTCCACCAAAGGCTGCCTTGCGGAGCGCGCGCCACAGCTCGCTTCGCCCTTCGGCCGTCTCCGAAGAGAAGCCGATCACGCGCCGCCCCGAGGACTTGACCAGCGCGGCGAGCGCCGTTTTTCTGGCGCTGCGCGGGACCTTGTCGAGCTTGGTCGCGATCACCAGGACCTCGACCGGACGACGCGTGACCTCCTTCGCGGTCTCGACGAAATCGATCAGCTCTTGATCATCGGGCTCGAGCCCGCGACGGATGTCGACGAGCACCGCGACCGCAGCGAGCGTGACGCGAGACTGCAAGTAGCCCTCGATCAGCCCCGCCCACGCCGACTGCTCCGACTTCGAACGACGCGTGAAGCCGTAGCCGGGGAGATCGATGAGATGGAAGCGAGTGCCGTCGGCGGCGCGCGCCTCGTACTGGTTGATCTGCCGCGTCGACCCCGGCTTCGAGCTCGTGCGCACGAGACTCTTTCGCTCCACCAGCGTGTTGATGAGGCTCGACTTTCCGACGTTGGAGCGACCGCCAAACGCGATCTCCACGCAGATGGGCGCAGGCAGAAACGAGCCCGGCGCCGCGCCCGCGAGGAACTCCGCGGCGATGATGCGATTCGGATCCGACGGCGCGTTGCCCTTGGGTCTGGACACGTTGCCGCCGGACTTGGACACGTTGCCGCTGCTCTTGTGCACGTTGCTCTTGTGCGCGTTGCCCTTGGGCGCGTTGCTCTTGGGCGCGTTGCCCTTCGGCGCCGAGACCTGCGCTTTATTCTTGAGCGAGCTCATGGTGCACGCGTCGGGTCGAACGAAGGTTTGCACTCGTCGCACTGACAGAGACTTCGAAGATAGCGGTACGTATAGAGGCCCGAGTCGTGGCGGTCGCCCCAGGTGAACTGGAGCGCATAGTTGCCGACCTGCTGGATGTCGCGCAAATCGAGGTCGCCGCCGGGAACGAACTTGATCGTCCCGCCGTGGCCCTGGCAATGAGCGCACGGGCAATACCCGCGGAGGACCTCGTGCGGGAGGATCGCCTTGTGGCCGTCTGCCCAGTCGATCTCCATCACGCGCGCGCCGTGCGGCGCCTTCACGTTGGTGGGCTCTGTCTTCGGATCATCGGCCATGGCAGCTCTCCAGAGGGCGGCGAGTAGCACGATCCTTCTTCGCCGCAAAGGCGACGGGCTTGCCCGCAGTGTTGCGGCGCGCGACCATCCGCACTTCACGCGTGCCCGACGAGCGAGCTGACCACCACCCACGATGCGGCGCTTCTGGATTGCTCTCTACTCGCTCACCGCGCTGACGCACGTACCCTTCGCCGTCGCGGTCGCCCGCGCGCTCAGCCGCGCTTCTCTCCCTCTGCCTGCGCTCTTCGCCGCTCTCCTCTCCACGAGCGCGGTGATCCTCCTGCGCGGGCGCGTGGCGAACATGCGAATGGATGGACCCATCGCGCGGTGGCGGCTCTACCTCGTCGAAGAGCCATTCTACGTTCACTGGTGCGCGACGGTGGTGAGCGCGCCGCTCTTCGCGCTCGGCGCGCTCTTGATCATCGCGCGTCATCTTCTTCTCCATGCGTCCGGCTCCATCACCGGAGAGATCGGCGACCTCGCGATCTGCGCGCACCTCGCCGCGCTCCCTCTCTCCTTCTATGGAGTGGTGGTGCGGCGCCGCTGGGTCCGCGTCCGCACCATCGAGATCTCCGTGCCCGGCCTCGGCTCTGCGTTCGAGGGGTATCGAATCGCGCAGCTCTCCGATCTCCATATCGGCGGACTCGGCCCACGGCGGCGCGCGGCGCGATGGGTGAGGCGCGCCAACGCTCTCGACGTCGACCTCGTGGCGCTCACCGGCGATTACGTGACGAGCGGTACGGCATTCCATCACGACATCGCCGCGGTGTTGACGGAGCTCCGCGCGCGTGACGGCGTCTTCGCCGTGCTCGGGAATCATGATTACTTCGGCGAAGGCGAGCCGATGATCTCCATGCTGCGCCGAGGCGGAGTGACGGTGCTCCGCAACGAGCATCGCACCATCTCACGCGGCGACGATCGCCTGGTGGTCGCCGGTGTCGACGATACGTACACGCGCCGCGCCGACATCGCGCGTGCGCTGCGAGGGCGTGAGCCGGGATTGCCTGTCGTCGCGCTCGCGCACGATCCGCAGCTCTTCACGGAGCTCGCGCGCAGCGGCGCCGCGCTCGTGCTCAGCGGTCACACGCATTGGGGTCAGCTCGCGCTCCCGTTCCTCGCCGAGCGCGTCAACCTCTCGCGACTCTCGTATCGGTATCACGCTGGGCTCTACTCCTCCGGCGCCTCCACGCTCTACATCAACCCCGGCCTCGGCACGACGGGACCGCCGGTGCGCCTCGGAGCACCTCCAGAGATCACCGTGCTCCGCCTCCACCGCGCCGAGGCTCCCTCCTCGACGGTTGGAATGCCCCCGGCCCTGGGGATCGAGCCCCGCCCGTCGATCCACGATTGATGAGAGCGCCGTTCGGGACACCCTAGCGAAGAGACGCGCGGGGCCGATGAAAGCAACCTGATCATCCAGTTTCAACCTTGAAATACTCGCGAACGCTAAGTCTCCGAATCAATTCACTGATTAGGAGGCTCGCAGCGGCAATGGCTGGGAGCAAAGGCCTCCCTCGAGGGTAGGGCGAATGCTGATCGGGAGCCCCGTGGAGACCCGAAGCGTCTCCACAAGCTGATGGCCTCCCACCCTCCCCACCGAGGAGGCCACCTCCGGCTCCGGATGAAAATTCGATTTGTTGAAGATCGGGAGTTGACAAAGACTCGCCATCCATGAGACTCGATGTCTGATGAGCAACGCCGAAAACAACATCAAAAACCGTGTCGATGCCTTCGTTAACGATCTGAGCGACCTGATTCGCCAGTCCGCCCTCGAGGCGGTGGCGGAAGCGCTCAAGAAAGGTGGAGAGGTCACTGCTGCTGCGCCCGTGGCGCGTCGTCCCGGCCGCCCGGCCAAGGTCGTAGAGGCTCCCGTCGCTGCCAAGCCCGCTGGCAAGCCTGGTCGTCCGGCCAAGGCTGCCTCGGCGGCTTCGTCTGCCGCCGCTGCCAAGCGCCGCGCCGGCGAGAAGCGCTCGCCTGTTCTCCTCGCCCAGGTGACGGAGCAGGTCGGCAACCACATCAAGTCGAACCCCGGTCAGGGCGTGGAGCAGATCGCCAAGGCGCTCTCCACCACCACCAAGGAGCTCACGCTCCCGATCCGGAAGCTCCTCGGCGACAAGAAGATCACCTCCAAGGGTCAGAAGCGCGCCACGCGCTACTTCCCCAAGTGAGGCGACCGGCGGGGCGCTGATCGAGCCGCCCCGCACTGTCACCCGAAGAGGGCACTTGGTGTCCTCGGGCCTTGCGCCCTCGCGCATTGCCCCACGCTTGGTGCCCCCCTGGGACACCAGGAATCGTCTCTCGCGCGAGCGCCCGAGACGTGCCGTGCTGTACCCACCGGTGAAGCCCGGAGGGATGTCCTTTCTGTCGCTCCGGCGCAGAACGAACGTCTCTCCGGGCTTCACCGTTTTTGTCTTCTCGCTCGCTCGCTCGAGCGCCGTTGACCCAGCAACGCGCCTTTACCGAGCCCGCGCCAGCCGAGAGCACGACCTCAGCGCGCCCACCCGATCTCGGACGGCACCCGATCTCGCCGCCTCCCGAGGTGGAGCGCCGGACGATCTGCCGCCCAGAAAATTCACGCGAGCCGACAGAAGAAGAGGAGGCGCGGCGACCAGGGCCCCTCGAAATCTCCCCGCCGGCCCGCCTTCCTGTGCTCTCTTTCTCCTTCAAAACAAGCCTATTTCAACTCACTCGACGCTCTCTTGGGGGCGCGAGATCTCCTCACCAGGAGCAGCGGTGATCGCGCGCTCGTGGTCGATCCCGACCTCGCTTGGTCGACCGGTCGAGCCGTGCGGCGCTCCAGCTCGCCGGTGGCGAACGACACCGGCCACGAGCCCTGGTTGTCGGATCTTCACCGACATGGTTGAGCGACACCCAGTTGCCGGACTGGGTGTCGCGCCGGCTTCTTCGCTGTCGACGCGACGGGTGTTGCCGCAGCGCGCAGGCGACGTCAGGTCCACCATGAGTGAGCTGGCCGCGCAGCCTCGGAGTGGGCTCGCGGCCCGCGCCCGCGCGTGCTCACGTGAGGTCCCTCGAGAGCCACGGAGACGCTCTCCCTCGCACGAGATCAGGAGGCCGGGGCCGTCAGCCCACCGTCGCTCTCCTCGCACCGGAGTCGCACTGGAGAGGCGCCGCCGAACCCCACCCGCCCTCTCGAGTCGGCTCGCCCTCTCTGTCGCAGGCATTGAAGCGCCGAGGACCGAGAGGCGAGTTGCCTCACCGCAATGGTGACCGTCCCGGCCACGCGCCGCGAGCGACCACCCCTCTTCAGCCGGCAACCGTCTTCCAGCCCACGAGCAGGAGCCTTTCGCCGATGCCCACTCGACGCCGCTTGATCGGCTGATCGTCGCCCTCTACCCTGCGCCGCCCAGCTCAAGTGATCCGACTCGATGGCGAGCTCGCATCGCCCCTCTCGCTGAAGAGTCACTCACAGGCGGCTGGTGTCTCTCGACACCATCGCGGAGCCGTCGGCTCTTAAGGAGCAGCAATCCAGCGCACGCGACCAAATCGGCTCGCGCGATGGAAGTTGCCCAGGCCGAGGATCGGCGACCAGGCGACGCCGCCGTTGTTCTTCATTGCATAGAAGTTCATTCGCCACGCGTCGCCCACGCTGGGCGGTGATCTCTTCGCCTTGGTGAACGAGGCCCACGGGATCTTCGCTTCGACGGTGTAGCCGCGATCGGTGTCCGAGTCGTCGTCGATGGTCCCGTGAAGGACGATGGCGCTCTCGAGGTTGGCGCTCCACTCTTCGTGACCGAAGGGGCCGCGGCCGTTGCCGTTGGGAGAGTTGTAGCCGTCGTACTGGGTGTCGAAGACCAGGTTCTGCGGGCTCACCTGGAGCTCGTAGTAGTCCTTGTTGTCTCCGTCGCCGTCGGGATCGGCCATGATCTCGACGGTGTCTTTCTCCCACAAATGAGGGTCTTTTGCGCCGGCCGGCCAGCCGCCGCGCAGCTTGGCTTCGAGGACTTCGAAGCCCACGTAGAGCGCGGTGTCGTCCCAGAGCAGGCGCGCTTCGCCCTGCACGGGGATGCCTGGATTGGGGCGGCCAGAGCCGACGTCGACGAAAGGCCCCGTCCCCGCGGCGCCGGCCCACGCGCTCTCGTCGAGCTTACCGTCGATGGTGATCGCCGCGCCCGCAGGCAGGTGAGGAGCCGCGAGCTCTTTGACCTCGGCGGCGAGATCCTTGCCGCCGGTGTCGAGGCGAAGGGCGATGGCGCGACCCTCCTTGTCGACGCCGGCGCCCTTGGCGGGCAGGCGCGATGCCCCGCGATAAATGCCCACCGCGACCGCGAGCTGTGGCGGTGGATTCACGGGCATGATGAAGGTGAGCTCGTCGCGATAGAGCTTGCCCGGCTCCCAGCGTGACGGCGACAGCGGCTGTCCAGGGGCACCCTCTCGATGACGGAGCGGCCCCGCGGCGTCGAGGTTCAACACCGTCTGCCCCGCCGGCCCGAGCAGGTGCGTGAAGAGGAGCCAGCCCTCGTCGAGCTTCTGATCGCAGCGCCAGACGAGGGTGACGGTGACCTTCGAGCCCGGCGGATACACAGCCCGTGTGGGCGAGACAAGGAGTCCGACGAGGCGCGCTTTGCCGTCGAAATCGAGGTCGAGCGGCGTCATCCCCGCGGGCGGAGAGGTGCTCACGTAGGAGGAGAGATCGGCGTCGCCGCCCGCGCCGCTGCGACACCCCGGCGCGAGCGAGATCAGGAGAGCCGCGAGGGCGGCCGCACCCGGTCGTCGCATCGAGCTTACTTCCGGCCCTTCTTGCGGGCGTCACGCTCGCGCTTGCGCTGACCCTTCTTCGCGTTGCGCTCGGCCGGCGTGAGCG
>FTKR01009437.1_pt1 | contig 11239 bp, 12 predicted proteins | sample 1658141 | NCBI WGS metagenome assembly FTKR01 (sample SAMEA3914802, study PRJEB12502) | metagenome | biome: forest; material: soil | place: Canada | collected 2010-06-25 | depth 0.1 m | reverse complement strand
GGCGAAGCGTGATCTGGAACTCAAGCCGGAGGTCGCGCGCGTCTTTGCCGAGAACTATGAGGTCTATGGCGTTCGCAAGGTCTGGCGCCAGATGAAACGGGAGGGGTTCATGGTTGCCCGCTGTACAGTCGAGCGATTGATGCGTGGCCTTGGTCTGCATGGTGTCATCCGCGGAAAGCCTGTTCGTACAACCGTTTCCGATAAGGCGGCGCCTTGTCCGCTGGATCATGTGAACCGGCAATTCCGCGCACCGGCCCCCAACCGCCTCTGGGTGTCGGATTTCACGTATGTCGCCACCTGGCAGGGCTTTGTCTACGTGGCTTTCGTCATTGACACCTATGCCCGACGGATCGTCGGCTGGCGCGCCAGTCGTACGGCCCATGCCAGTTTCGTCCTCGATGCGTTGGAGCAGGCGATCTATGATCGCAGACCAGTCCATCGCGGCGGTCTGGTTCACCACTCGGACCGCGGAAGTCAGTATATTTCTATCAAGTACACCGAGCGCCTGGCAGAGGCGGGTATCGAACCCTCAGTCGTAAGCGTCGGCGATTCCTACGACAACGCCTTGGCTGAAACCATCAACGGGCTTTACAAGGCCGAGGTCATCCACCGTAAAGGACCATGGCGAAACTTCGAAGCCGTTGAGTTTGCCACCCTTGAGTGGGTCGACTGGTTCAATAACCGAAGGCTTCTTGAGCCTATAGGGAACATACCGCCGGCTGAGGCTGAACAAATGTACTATGCCGCTCTCGACACCGAAGAGATGGCAGCATAACTTTTATAAACCGGCCTCCGGCAAATCCGGGGCGGTTCAATGTCGATAATCTCCCGGCTGAACAGGGCAATGAGGTCGAAGAGATTGACTCGGACCCAACCACTGAAGCCGCCGGCGCTTATGAACCGAGTAAAAGCGACATCGATCTGGAAGACGATGAGGACGATGAAGACACCGTTGATGCCTTTGAAGATGAGGACGGTGACGGCATCTAAGATAACCAGGGAAGCGTACCGCAGGGCGCGTCCCTTTTTTTTGCAGAAGGGCCCGGCCATGGCAGGTAAAACCTATTTCAGTCTTGACCGCTTCGTGGCCGCTCAGGCGCCCGTTTATGAGACGGCGCTGAGCGAGCTTATTGCGGGCCGGAAGGAGAGCCATTGGATGTGGTTTATCTTTCCGCAGCTTCGTGGGCTCGGTCGCTCCTCGATGGCGGACCTGTTTGGCCTGCCATCCCTTAATCACGCACGGCAGTATCTGGCGCATCCAACACTCGGACCGCGCCTCGTGACCTGTACGCATGCAGTCAATGCCGTGAAGGGAAGGTCGCTCAATGCCATCTTTGGTTCACCGGACGATCTTAAATTCCGGTCGTCAATGACCCTCTTTGCACTGGCGGCAGGAAAGGATGGCGAAGTTTTTCGGCAGGCGCTGGACCAATGGTGTGAAGGCGTAATGGATCCACGTACCGCCTCCCTGCTAGAGGGCGGCAACAACAGCTAGGGAATGGGCATCACGACTGTGGCATCTGCTGCTGGGGCTTACTTAGCCGTTTTGAATCTGATGCTGACTTCGGATGAATCCACCCATTCGGCGTTTTCCCAACACTCAAGGACGTATTTACCGATGTTGCGGAATCCGGTCAGGTTGGAGGGCTTAGTAAGATATCCGACAGGCCTGTCACCTAACGGCACGCCAATAACCTGTGACGCGGGTGAGCTCGACAAGATCATGATCGGGATTTTGTCTGGGCGAGTTTGGTTGGCAATCTCTGCGACAAACTGTGCACCGCTCATCTTTGGCAGATTCAGGTCGAGGAGGATCAAATCATAGAGGTCCGGATCTTCATCGAGCGCGTCCAGGCCCGCCTCAGCCGTCGTTACCCAGGTTAGATCTGCCGTGGGCGCAGCGTGCTTGAAGCCCAGCTTCACAAGCGTCGCGTCGCCACCATTGTCCTCTATCAGAAGGATCTGCATCGACTTATTGCCCGTACGTTTCGTTTCAGACGGTCTGCGTTCATTCAACTATCGCGGACGAGTGTAAACAAATCCGTCTACTCGTCTTAGAATTGATCCCGACAAAAAAATGGATGATGTTTGGACCGGGTAACGCCACTATTGCGGGGCAAGACTAGATGTGAATGTCCTTTGGCGATGCGGAGTAGTGCGTCGACAGACCGAGTTGCCGTGCCGCCTGCATATTCAGCATACTTACGATATCGGGCACAGCCTCGGCGACATAGAAGGGGCGACCGTCGATGTCGTAGCTATAGCCACTCACCTTGAACAACGCGGGGTTCGCGCGGTCCTTCAAGACCTGGCGCGGTTCGTCGCTATCGCGGAACATCACCCAGGCGCTGTCGTATAATCTGATTGCCATGACTTTCTCTCAATTGAAGCGGCGCCGGCCCGCACACTGTCTGTAAAGTTGAAACCTTGCTCAGGCGTGAAGAAGGCCGAAGACCGGCTCAAAGATAGCCGTCGTCACGAATTGGGCAATACGTTTCTGACGCTGACTGACCTCGCGCGCGCCGGGTGTCGTGTGGTCCCAGACATTGGCCACCGCCGGTGCGTCGGGATGAAGGGGACGGGCCTCGGCATCGTAAGGGTAATTGCCGATATAGAAGACGCCGGCATGACGCGGGTCTGCTTCAACGACATGAATGAGCCAATCGCCGGCGACGTCGGCGAACAAGCCCTGACAAAGGGCGAAATCTGCATTTTGCATAGGACTCTCCATCGACTTGAGTAATGTTCCCTTTTTGTTCCTTTGGCGGCGGAGAGTCAAGAAGGAATCTTTTGAGACAGGTTGGCTTAGCCGCGAGACGGGGAGTTCACCTTAGTGATTTGCTATTCCGCTCGTGGACGCGTAGGTCTGCCGCACGCTGAACTGAGCGACTGTTTTGGTCCTTCGTTCATCACCAACTCCTAGGAATTTATGACGACGCACATCGACGGCGCCGAGCGTGCCGGTATCCAGGAAGTCCTGTTCGATATCCTGAAACGGCATAAAGAGAAGACATTGAGTGATCCACGCGGGCGTAGCGCACTCTCCGCCTTCATAACCTCCTATGCGCCGGACGAATTCTTCACAGAAAATACGTTGGCTCAGTTTGAAGTCTTTCTCGATATCACCCTGCAACTCAGCGCGCGGTCACATTTAGTCGACGACCGGGAGATTGCCATGCGTGTCGATCTGATGAGTGACGTGGCGCTTGGAAGCGCTGACGCTCTGGCATCGGCGATTACCATTTAATGCCGGATGTCCGGCAAGCGCGGCACCTTCAGTTAGCCTGAAAATCAGTAAGGTCAATAAAGCGCGGAAATCTCTGCGCCCGCATGGACCTGGGTTGCTTCGGTTTGCCGATTAATGAGGTACATGCATAAAACGGCGACCATGATCAAACCCATCACGCCGGCGGTAAACAGGTGGGTATGTCGGGGGGCAGTAATCTGTGTCTTTGTCATAGTCGACCGTTAGGCTCTATTTTGTAAGTTCTCACCACGGCTTGTCGCGCACCTTCACGATAGGTGTTTGTGCTGACAGGTTATGCTTCAAGCGCTTTCGCGGCCATCGTCGTCTTTGCCCACCAGACCAACTCGTCGAGCGCGGTCTTTGTCGAAGGCAACAGGTTTGCCTCGATCGTCTCTATCGGCTTACCGCCGAACATCGGATGAATAGCCTGGGCATCGCTACCGCCAATATGCACAGCCGCATGGGTCGAAACCATCTGTAGTTCGGTACCGATCAGGCGCAGATGCTCGATGGCACGGGCTGCGCCGACGCCGCCATAGCCGATAGCGGTGAAGGGCTTGCGGATCCATTCCTTGTAGGCCTGATCGAGCGCGTTCTTGAGGACGCCGGTGATCGAATGGTTATATTCCGCCACGACGAAAATGTAGCCGTCGTACTTGGCAATTGTTTCCTGCCAGCGAATGGCTTCTGCATTCTGGCTCGGCGCCCACATGTTGGACGCCACCTCGTCGAAGAACGGCATAGGATGATCGCGCAGGTCAACCATTTCCACATCCATGTCACCGCGCGCCTGCGCCTGCTTCAGTACCCACTGTGCCGGCACGTCGGCGAAGCGGGTGGGACGGGTGGAGCCGATGATGACGGCGATCTTGGGTTTGGATGTCATGGTAACCTCACGGGTGTTGATCAGGATGAAATCAGCATGAAGACGGCTGTACGAACGCGAAGCTTCGCTTTCGTAGTAACTTATGGTATGCTGGTTTCTTGGCGATACCAGTTTACGAAAGTTACCAGTCCTCAACAAGGAGGCACTTTGTCGACACTAGATAACCATCAGGATACCGCCCGCTGCGAGCATATCAGCCGCCTCATGGCGCGGATCAGCGACAAGTGGACCATGCTCGTCGTTCGCGTGCTCGGCAACGGCCCGCGCCGCTTCAACGCCTTGCGCCGTGACATAGGCGAGATCAGTCAAAAGGTCCTAGCTTCAACGCTGCGTGACCTCGAAGAAAATGGCTTTGTTTCCAGGACCGTGACCCCCGTTGTGCCGGTGCAGGTTGAATATGCATTGACCGATCTCGGCCGGGAATTCCTTTGCCCGGTGAAAGCGTTGGCGGAATGGGTAGTCACTAACTCAGACCGCATGGATGCGGCGCGTGCCAGCTATGCCGAACGCCGCAATCGCGACGTTGGCGGCTTTTAGGCCTGCGATATGGAGAATGACTCGTCTGTAGCCTTTGCTTGCCTCTAAAGGCGTGTGCGGAGATGGCGCCTATTCGTCGTCCTCGGCCAAGGTGCGCACCAGATCCAGGATCTTTCGACGCTGCCTGGCGGACTTGATGCGTGGAAAGGCTTCGGCCAGTTCAATGCCTTCGGTCGTCATCAGGAAGCCATGGACGAACTTTTCGGAGTCAGATTCATTGAAGCCTTCTGGTGTCTCGCTATCGGCATAATCTTCGAAGAAGTAGGAGACAGGTAACTTGAGGGCCTTGGAAATCTCAAAGAGTTTGGAAGCACTGATCCGATTGGCGCCGCGCTCATACTTCTGGACCTGTTGAAAGGTCAGTTCGAGACTATCGCCCAGAGCTTCTTGGCTCATGCCGAGGAACTTGCGCCGCATCCGGACGCGGCCGCCGACATGCAGGTCAACAGGATTGGGTTGTTTGTCGTCGAAAGCCATTTCTACACACTCACTTCAGATGGTGGATAACCAAGCGCTACTTGAATTAGGATGCTTGTCCCTGGTGACGCGCTCTTTTACAGTCTTGGCGCGTATTCTTGTCGCTGTTATGTTCTAAGTTGAATGTTTTGCATACAGCTTGAAATAAAACGGCGAGTTCTTGACCGCTATTTCTCGGGACACGCGCATTATGCAAGAGAGGCGTGTTCTGATCAATTGCCTGCGACGACAAAGTTTGAAGAATTACCCGGCCAAACCGACGAGCAAAAAAAAAGATTCCACATCAAGGCTGATATCTAAGCCGTTGTAGCACTGACAGATTTCAGAAACCCGACAGGTGCGATAACGCCGCTGCTCCGTCGGATCGCGATTTCGCCGTATTGACTCCGTTTTTAAAAAGAACAAACATAGAACAAATTTCAGGTATTCCGCCTACTTAAGCTCCAGAAGGGATCTTTGATGTCATGTCAATCGCCAGTACGGCCACACTCGCAGACCTCCGCCAGCAAATCGAAGGCATCGAGCGGATTTATACCCGCGCCCGGACGGTTCTACCATTCGATGTCCCCGCGATCGATGCAAAGCTACCAGGGGGCGGACTCGCCTTGGGTGCTCTCCATGAGATTGCCGGTGGGGCCGCGGGTGCAGTAGACGGCGCGGCTTCGGTTGCGTTGGCGGCCGGTATTGCCGCACGGACGCGTGGCAAGGTGCTGTGGTGTCACTACAGCGATGATCTTTTCGAACCCGCACTGGCCCGGTTCGGCTTGACAGATGATCGGGTGATCTTTTTCAGGGCGCGTGACGAGCGTGATCTGCTGAGTGGTTTCGAAGAGGCGCTCCGCCATGGTGGCCTGACGGCGGTGGTGGGGGAACTGTCCGGCCTGTCCCATTTGGCCTCTCAACGGCTGCAACTGGCGGCGGAAATGACCGGCACCATGGCCCTGGCGGTGCGACGATGGCGACGGCACGTCGATGGGCGGGAGTTTGGCCTGCCCACCACGTCTTTCACGCGATGGCGGGTGACGGAGATCAGGTCAGCACCACTGCCGGTACGCGGCGTCGGGCGCGCCAGATGGCATCTGGAATTGATGCGGTGCCGGGCTGGTAACAGCGCGGATTTTGAAGTTGAGGCCTGTGATGCCAAGGGTATTATCTCTATTCCTGCCTTACTGGCCGACCGACCGGCTGAGGCGGGCGATGGGGGCTTCCGGGCCGCCTCGTGAGATGCCCTTGGCCCTGAAGGGTTCGGATGGCCGCAGGCGCGTGATCTCGGCCGCCGATGATCTTGCCTTGCAGATCGGGGCTCATGTCGGCATGCCAGTGGCCAAGGCCGAGTCGCTGTTTTCTGATCTGGTCATCATGGACGCCGACCCGGTAGCTGACGCCGTAGCGCTCGAGAATCTGGCCTTGTGGGCTTTGCGTCTCTATTCGCCGAACGTCGCGGTTGATGACGCCGATGGGGTGATCCTCGATATTCAGGGCGCCGCCCATCTCCATGGAGGAGAGGCGGGCCTCATCTCGGATGCCCTGCGACGGCTGACTGAAGTCGGTATAACGGCTATCGCGGCCCTAGCCGACACCTGGGGCGCGGCGCATGCTCTGGCGCGCTTCGGCCGGCAGACGAACCCGATCCTCATAGAGCCGGGGAAATCCGGGGAGGCGCTGCGCCGGCTGCCAACCGTTGCGTTACGTTTGCCGCCGGACATGCTGCCGGACCTGCATATCCTGGGGCTCGACACCATAGGCGAACTGGCCGCCAAGCCGCGCGCACCTCTGACGAAGAGCTTTGGGCCGAAGCTGTTTCGCCGGATAGACCAGGCCTTAGGCAGGGTCGCCGAGCCGATCGAGCCGGTCGACGCGCCGGAACTGATCAAGGTGCAACGCCTCTTCGCCGAGCCGATCAGTGCGGAGGAGACAATCGAAAAATACACCCGTCGCCTGACTGACCAGATGTGCGAGCGTTTGGAAGAACATGGACTGGGCGTACGCCGGCTCGACCTGCATTTCATCCGCGTCGACAACCGTGTTGAGACGATCTTCGTTGCCACCGCAAAGCCGGTGCGTGAACCCAAACGCCTGGCCAGGCTCTTGTGTGACAAGATCGAGACCGTCGATCCCGGCTACGGCGTCGAGAAGATGATTATGACGGCGGCCTTTGTGGAACCATTGGTCATGAAGCAGACCCTGGCATCGTTTGCCATCGAGGCGCGGCCGGATGTCGAAGACCTGTGGGATGTCCTGACCAATCGTCATGGCGACGGGTGCCTATATAGGGCCATTCCGGTGGCCACCGATATTCCGGAGCGAGCCGTCAAGCGGCTACAACCGTCCTCACTTGAGTCCGGCTCGACGCGCAACGCCGGTTATCGCCGGCCGCAACGCCTTTACCGCAAGCCCGAAAAGATCTTGGCGCTGGCAGGTTTGCCGGACCATCCGCCGCGTGCCTTCACCTGGCGTGGCCAGCGCTACAGCGTCGCTTGCGCCGATGGCCCCGAACGCATCCGTGGCGAATGGTGGGTGACCGATAAGGAGAAAGGCAAGGTCCGGGACTATTTCGTTCTGGAGGTCGAGAACGGCGAGCGCTTCTGGGTGTTCCGGACCGGCGATGGCCAACACGAAGATACAGGTCCCCTCCAATGGTACATGCATGGGAAGTTCGAGTGATGTCCTACGTCGAGTTGCAATGCGCCTCGTACTTTTCGTTTCTGCAGGCCTGTTCGGCGCCGGATGACCTGTTCGCGCGCGCTAAAGAACTTGGGATGGAGGCCCTCGCGATTGCCGACCGCAATACCCTGGCCGGCATGGTGCGCGCGCATGTGGCCGCGAAAGAGCAGGGCGTTCGCTTGATCATCGGCTGCCGCCTCGATCTGAAGGATGGCGTGTCGCTCCTGGTCTATCCGACAGATCGGGGCGGCTATGCCAACCTGTGCCGGCTTCTGTCGCTGGGGAAGTCGCGGGGCGGGAAGGGCAAGTGCGATATCGACTGGGCCGACGTCGAAGACTTCCATGCAGGTCTGATTGCCATTTTCATCCCCGATGAGGCGGATGACCTCTGCGCGGTTCGCCTGCGCAAGTTCAAGGTGCTGTTTGCCGATCGCGCCTATATGTCTCTGAGCCTGCGCCACCGGCAGAATGACCATATGCGGTTGCACGGCTTATCGAACATGGCGGTCAAACACCGCGTTCCGACGGTGGTGACCAACGACGTGCTCTACCACACGTATGATCGGGCCTTCCTCCACGACGTCATCACCTGTATCCGGAACCGCTGCACGATTGACGACATGGGGGACCTCCGCAGTCTATATGCCGACCGTTTCCTGAAGTCGCCGGACGAGATGCATCGGCTCTTTCCGGACTACCGCGAGGCGATGCGCCGGACCGAAGAGATTGCCGACAAGTGCCGCTTCTCCCTGTCGGAGCTGGAGTATCAGTACCCGGAAGAGAAGCTGATGCCGGGTATATCGGCGATCGAAGCTTTAAAGCGCCTATCCTGGGCCGGCGCCAAGTGGCGGTTCCCAGAAGGCGTGCCGGACAAGGTCATCGCGCTTCTCAAGCATGAGCTGGAATTGATCGAGCGGCTGGATTACGCGCCCTACTTCCTGACCGTCAATGCCATCGTCCAGTTCGCCCGCTCACGCGATATCCTCTGCCAGGGCCGCGGCTCTGCCGCCAATTCCTGTGTCTGCTATGTTCTGGGCATTACGAGCGTCGATCCCGACCGCAACGAGCTGCTGTTCGAGCGCTTTATTTCCGGCGAGCGGAAAGAACCACCGGATATCGATGTCGACTTCGAACACCAGCGCCGCGAGGAGGTCATGCAGTGGGTGTTCAACACCTATGGCCGCAACCACTCGGCCCTGACCGCCGTCGTCAACCGCTTCCGTACGCGCGGCGCCATGCGCGATACGCTGAAGGTCCTGGGTTTCCCGGAAGACACGATCAAGGTCCTGGCCAAGAACATCCGCCATTGGCATTCGGAAGGCTGTACCGAGGAGATGGCGGCCGAACTGAACCTCAACACCAAAGATCGACGCCTGCGCCTGGCATTCGAGATCCATCTCCTGCTGCTCGACGTGCCTCGCCAACTCTCCCAGCATCCCGGTGGCTTCGTCCTGACCCACGATAGGCTCGACGAACTGGTGCCGATCGAGCCGGCCCGGATGAAAGACCGGCAAGTCATAGAGTGGGACAAGGATGATATCGATGCGCTGAAGTTTATGAAGGTCGATTGCCTGGCGCTAGGCATGATGTCCTGCATGAAGCGTTGTTTCGACATGCTGGCGGAGACAAAAGGCATCAGCATGGATATGTCTTGCATCCCGCCGGAGGACCCGAAAACCTACGCCATGATCAGGCGTGCCGACACCATTGGTACCTTTCAGATCGAGTCCCGCGCGCAGATGTCGATGCTCCCGCGAACCAAGCCGCGCACCTTTTATGATCTCGTCATCCAGGTGGCTATTGTGCGGCCTGGGCCGATTCAGGGCGATATGGTTCATCCGTACCTGCGTCGTCTGGAGGGCCTTGAAAAGCCTGACTATCCCAGTCCGGAACTGGAAGGCATCTTGGGTAAGACCCTGGGTGTGCCCTTGTTCCAGGAACAGGCGATGAAGGTGGTCATTACCTGCGCCGGTTTCTCACCGGGCCAGGCGGATCTCGTCCGCCGCGCCCAGGCCACTTTCAAGAAAACAGGCGGCATAGGCCCCATAAGCCAGGACATCATCAATGGCATGCTGAGCAATTGTTATACCGAGGCGTTTGCGATGGCGTTGGTTAAACAGCTTGAGGGTTTCGGCTCTTATGGTTTCCCGGAAAGCCATGCTTTCAGCTTCGCCATTATCTCGGAAGCCTCGTCCTGGATGAAATGCCACCATCCGGATGTCTTCCTGGCGGCGATCCTCAATAGCCAGCCCATGGGTTTTTATGCGCCGGCGCAACTGATCCGCGACGCCAAACTCCATGGCGTCGAGGTGCGCTGGTTCTGTGTCAACACATCTCGCTGGGACTGTACGCTTGAGCCGACCAGCCAACCGGGCCGGTTTGCGGTCCGTCTGGGGTTTCGGCTGGTCAGTGGCATACGGAGCGCAGATGTCGCCGACATAATCCTGAGCAGAGGCGAGGCGCCGTATAAATCCATTCCCGACCTATGGCGTCGCGCCAGAACGCCGGTGCCAACCTTGCGGAAGTTGGCGAGGTCAAATGCGTTCGAAGAGGCTTTCAAACTGGCCCGCCGGGAGGCTTTGTTTGCCATCCGCTCCCTGGGAGACAATGTCCTGCCTCTGTTCGATTGCGTGCTGGATGACCAAGGACGCAGTGTCTCAGAAACCAACCAGCCGGAGATGAATTTCAAACGCATGACGGATGGCGCCAGCGTGGTCGAGGACTATAACCAGGTCGGTTTCAGCCAAACCCTTCATCCTGTGGCGTTCCTGCGTCATGATTTGATGGAACGGACCATCATCACCTGCAAGGAGGCCATGGCTTCGAAGGACAAGCGTTATGTTCAGGTCGCAGGCATGGTCAATGTTCGCCAGCGCCCAGGTTCGGCCAAGGGTGTGATCTTCATGACGATCGAAGACGAATCCGGCGACGCCAATGTCGTCGTGTGGGAAAAGGTCGGCGTTGAGTACAAACAGGCCGTTCATGGCGCTAGTCTGGTGCTGATCACCGGTTATATTCAGAAGGAGGGCGAGGTCGTCCATCTCATCGCCCGTACAGCGGTGGATCTCTCGCATATGCTGGCGACTATCGGCGACCGCAACGATAAATTAAAGGCGCCGCACCAGCCGGGTGATGAATTGCGAAACGGTGGATCTGGTGAGGTCCCTCGTACGGTGAGGGCTGAGCAAACACCCCTTAGCCATCGAAGCCGGGACTTCCGATAGCTTAAACTGTTTGCTTTTCTTCTCTACGAAAGTATGCAACCCTCGATTTAATAGACGCGAGGTGTCAGGGGGACGCTTATTGCTCGCATCAGTGCGCGAGCCAACGGTGGGGAAATATGCTATCAAGTTTTTCGATCAAACATGCAGACGGTAAACTTAAAAACTCGGCGAGAGATGAAGTTGTCTTCATATCAATTGTAAATT
>FTKR01000168.1_pt1 | contig 11254 bp, 10 predicted proteins | sample 1658141 | NCBI WGS metagenome assembly FTKR01 (sample SAMEA3914802, study PRJEB12502) | metagenome | biome: forest; material: soil | place: Canada | collected 2010-06-25 | depth 0.1 m | reverse complement strand
GAAGGATAAAAAAGACTTGCGGGGCGCGTCGTCTGGCTCAGCCATGGGTGTGTTCAGGTCCATAAGGATCGGCGACATTAAGGCTTTTCAGAATATCGCGTTCGAGATTTTCCATCTCGTTCGCCTCTTCATCGGTCATGTGATCATAGCCCAATAAATGCAAAGCGCCATGGACAGACAGGTGGAGGACGTGATTTTTCAGTGTCTTTTGCTGTTCGGCGGCCTCACGCACGCAGGTTTCCAGTCCCAGGGCGATATCACCAAGGTGCGCCATGCCCTGCATTTTCGGTGCGGGGAAGGACAGCACATTGGTCGGCGCGTGCTTCTGGCGGTATTCCTTATTGAGCGATGTCATCTCGGCATCATCGCACAGCAGCACGACAATGTCCGTCTGCTCCGTGATATCGACCGCCTTGAGCGCCGCCAATATGCCCGTCTGCACCACCGCCTGAACATCCGGCAGGGCATCCAGCCAGCCGTCTTCTTCGACCTCGATATCGATGAGATGCGTATCTTCGTGGGCCATCAGCTCTTGTACTCATTATCGTAGGCCCGGACGATGCGTGCCACCAGCTCGTGACGGACGATGTCCTCGGCCTTGAGTTCCGCCTTGCCGACGCCTTCGACCTTATCGAGCAGGTGAACGGCGTGGACCAGACCGCTGTCGCCACGGTTGGGCAGGTCGATCTGCGACGGGTCGCCCGTCACGACCATCTTAGAGCCTTCGCCGAGGCGAGTCAGGATCATCTTCATCTGCATCCGCGTGGTGTTCTGCGCCTCGTCGATAATGACATAGGCATAGGAAAGTGTGCGGCCGCGCATATAGGCCAGAGGCGCGACCTCAATTTCCTTGGTTTCGCGCTTCTTGGCCAGCAGCTGCGGCCCCAGGATATCATCGAGCGCACCCCAGATCGGCGTCAGGTACGGATCGATCTTCTCATTGAGATCACCCGGCAGAAAACCTAGTCGCTCACCGGCCTCGACCGCCGGACGGGTGATGATCAGTTTGTCCACCGCGCCCTTGAGTAGCAGCGAAACGCCATGCGCCACGGCGAGGAATGTCTTGCCAGAACCCGCCGGCCCAAGCGCGAAAACCAGATCGTTCGATGCCAGTTCGTGAATATAGGCGGCCTGACCGGCGGTCTTCGCGGCAATCGCGCCGCGCCGGCCCATGACGATGGTGTTGCGTTGATCGAGCGGCACGGCGGAAGGCGTTTTTTCAGATCGGCCCGTCAGGTGCGGCTCATTGATCAGCCGGCGCACATCAGCCTCGGCGATGTCGACACCCTGATCATACATATCAGCCAGTGTGACTATGACAGCCTTCGCCTTCTGGCGCGCGCGGGCATCACCGGAGACAACCAGACCGCCGCCCGGCATTTCGACCAGCACCTTGAAGGCGCCCTCGATCATGGCGAGGTAGCGCTCAGATGGCCCGACCACGGCCATCACACACGGATCGGTCAGGTTGATGAAGTCGTCCTTGACAGCGGCCATCAGACCAACTCGCCCTTCAGGCTGTTATTGCTGTTGGCGATGATTTTCACCTTGTGGATTTGACCAATCAGGTGCGCGGCGTCTTCGACGAACACCGATTGCAGGTAGGGCGAGCGGCCAATGGCCTGGCCCGCCAGACGGCCCGGCTTTTCAAACAGGATATCGAGCGTCTGGCCGATCAGCTTTTCTTTGAAAGCCTGCTGCTGCTCGATGATCAGGGCTTGCAGGGTTTGCAGGCGGGCATCCGCTACCTCATCGGCCACCTGACCCGGCATACCGGCGGCAGGCGTACCGGGACGCGGCGAATATTTGAACGAGAAGGCCGAGGCATAACCAACGCGGCGGATCAGATCGAGCGTATCCTCGAAATCCTTGTCGGTCTCCCCGGGGAAGCCGACAATGAAATCGCCGGAAAGCGCGAGATCGGGACGCACCGCCTTGATGCGGTCGATCAGATCGAAATAGACCTGACGGCCATGCTTGCGGTTCATAGCGCGCAGGATCTTGTCCGAACCTGACTGAACCGGCAGATGCAGATAAGGCATGACAGCGGGCAGATCACGGTGGGCGTCGATCAGATCATCACCCATATCATTCGGGTGCGAGGTGGTATAGCGCAGGCGGTCGATGCCTTCGATATCGGCCAACGCATACATTAGCTTGGCCAGGGTCGATTCCGCGCCATCGGCATCCAGGCCGTTGTAGGCATTGACGTTCTGGCCCAGCAGCGTTAGTTCGCGGACCCCCTTGGCGGCGAGGGCGCGGGCTTCATCAAGAATCGATTTGATCGGACGCGACCATTCGGCGCCGCGCGTATATGGCACGACGCAAAAGGTGCAGAACTTGTCGCAGCCTTCCTGCACGGTGAGAAAGGCGGTCGGGCCGGAGACGGCGCGATCCATGGTCAGGGCGTCGAACTTGGCTTCCGGCGCGAAATCAGCGGAGAGGCGCTCGCCCTTCGAGCGGTGGGTGCGGGCGATCAATTCGGGCAATTGGTGATAGGCCTGCGGCCCGACAACCAGATCGACGGCCGGGGCGCGGTTCATGATTTCCTTGCCTTCGGCCTGGGCGACGCAGCCGGCCACGGCGATGGTCATGCGGCCTTCGCCACGCGCTTCCTTTTCCTCACGCATTTCGCGCAGGCGGCCGATCTCGGAATAGACCTTTTCGGCGGCCTTTTCGCGGATATGGCAGGTATTGAGCAGGACAAGGTCGGCCCCTTCAGCCTTGTCAGAGACTTCATAGCCCAGTGGACGCAGGATATCGACCATGCGTTCGCTGTCATAGACGTTCATCTGACAGCCGTAAGTCTTGATGTGGAGCTTCTTTAAGGGGACGTGATCATTCATCAGGCGGTTATGGTCGTTCGCTGTGGAAAATTCAAGAGCAGGGGCAGGGGGACACAGCCCTGCTTCCGAAAACACGGCTTCCAATAAAGTGGCCGCAGCGACTTCATACCCTATGAGCTTGTTACAGTTAGGGTTCGTTTATGTATTATGTTGAGGCCGACAATGCTCATCAACAATACAAACGCTGAGATACCCATGATCTCACAATCTTTAAGGGATACATATCCGTTATTCCCAATGACGGCATTCATTCGGTATAAAAGACCTTGTAATTATCAGGTTCTGCCGGTCGATGTGTTTTCAAATAATTTCCATACACAAAGAGCGTCATTGATGATGCCCAAAAAGAGCACCACAAAAAAAATTCGGAGTGATTTTGATAATAAGATCACAGCGACCATACCCTAACAAATCAGGTTGCCTTGCAAGGCAAACGCATCGCTCGCCGCTTTCCATAAACGGGCGCAAGCGGCCACGCCTCCTGCATTCTTACTTCTCTTCCCCAAGCGGCACGCCATAAAGCTCCAGCTTGTGGCCGACCAGCTTGTAGCCCAGCTTTTCCGCCAGAGCCTCCTTCATCTTCTCGATTTCTTCATCGAAAAATTCAACGACCTGGCCCGTCTTGATATTGATCAGGTGATCGTGGTGATCATTGCCGGCTTCTTCATAACGCGACCGACCATCACCGAAATCATGACGCTCGACCACGCCGGCTTCCTCAAACAGGCGCACGGTACGGTAAACCGTGGCCAGCGAGATATTGGGATCGACCGCCGCGGCGCGATGATACAGTTCTTCAACGTCCGGATGGTCTTCCGCCGCCGACAAAACGCGCGCCACAACCCGGCGCTGATCGGTCATTCGCATACCTTTTTCGATACATTGTTGTTCTATGCGGTCCATGGCCTGCGCTCCGGTTTAGGCAAAAAGTCTCGCAAATGTATGGCGTTGCGCCTCAGAGTGCAAGCCTCAAGATATGTGCATCCACCGGTGGCTTGCCCTTGCGGCTGTAATAGGCCTTGCGCCGCCCGGTCTTTATGAAACCAACGCTTTCATACAGACGCAGGGCCGCCGGGTTATCGATCGCCGCCTCAAGAAACAGCGATTCCGCCCCCTCCGCACGCAGAGCCTTGATCACCTGCTCCAGCAGCATCCGCGCCAGGCCGCGCTTCTGGAAATCCGGATCGGTGCAGATGGTCAGGATTTCGCCCTCGCCGGCCACCACCGTCATCACCACGAAACTGACGATCTCACCCTCGACTTCGAAAACATAGGTGCGATGGTGCGGCTTGATCAGCAGATCAGCAAAGACCCCTTCGCTCCAGCCATAATCAAAACACCGCGTATGGATGTGCTCCAACTGCATGGACGGCGCATCTAACTGGCGGATCAGGGTCATGGGGTTAAGCGGGCTCAATCAGGCTTATAATGCCGCGCGTCGAGGCAATAGCGTCGGCTTCGCGCATATAGAGCGGGGTCAAATCATCGTGACCCACATCTACGGTCAGCCTGGAAAGCGCGTCAAGCGCTGGCCACGTTTGGGGGAATTCACGCGCTTCGGCCCAATAGCCGGCCAGGAGCGTGGCGGCAGGGCCGGTCAGGAAATCGATCGGATTGACTGCCGCGAATTCAATAATAGCTTCCGGCACATTCACATCGAGAGTCATGGCCGATCCGCCGGGAAATCGCTGGACATAAACCTGGCCACGACCGCCATTCACCACCGCCAGGCGGCTTTTATCGAGTAGGCCATCATGATGGCCAAGCGCTTCCAGCGTACCGACGCCTTTCAGCGGCACACCGGCGCCCGCCGCCAGACCCTTGGCGAAGGACAGGCCGACGCGGACACCTGTAAAGGAGCCTGGTCCCAGCGTCACACCAATGATATCAAGCGCTTTCGGCTTTATTCCGGTCGCCTGGAAAGCCTCCAGCGCCATGACCGGCAGACGCTCCTGCTGGCCCCGCGTCATGCCTTCGGTAATCTGGAACAGGCAGGTCTCGCCATCGAACAGCCCCAGGCCGCAGGCGTTCAGTGAGGTATCGATGACCAGACGCAAAACCAATTACAAAACCTGCTCGATGGATTTCACTTCAGGCACATAGTGCTTCATCAGGCTTTCGACACCCTGTCGCAAGGTGGCCGAGGACGACGGACAACCCGAACAGGCGCCGCGCATATGCAGGTAGAGCGTACCGCTGTCCATGTCGAAGCTGTCAAACTCAATATCGCCACCATCCTGGGCCACAGCCGGGCGGACGCGGGTATCGAGCAGATCCTTGATTTCGGCGATGATCTGGCCGAGTTCGCCTTCATAAACGATATCGTTTTTGACTTCGACTTCGCGCAGGATCGGCTGACCGCTGGAATAAAAATCCATGATGGCGGCCAGGATCGGCGGCTTGAGCTGCGCCCAGATCAGGTCCGAGTCCGGCGAGCGGCGGACAGTCAGGAAGTCATTGCCGAAAAAGAGTCCGGCGACGCCATCGAGCGAGAAAAGCGCTTCGGCCAACGGAGACACTTTCGCGTCTTCCGACGTGCGGAATTCCCTGGTGCCGGTGTCGAGCACCTCCTGACCGGGGATGAACTTGATGACATCAGGGTTCGGGGTGGATTCGGTCTGGATAAACATGGCCAATGCCTTTGGAACTGTAACTGCGCTGTAGATGGGCCTAAAGCGGTTCCAAGACAAGAGGCATGTTATATCCCGCTTACGCCTGGGCGAAGCTGAGCAGGTAGCCATTATTGTCGCGGATAGCGAATTCCAGCATACCATAAGACATGCGCTCAGGCCCCCACTCGGTCGTCACCCTGTCCTTAATATTGTCATAAAGCGCCATGACGTCATCGACGACGATGTATTGCGTCGCCGTCGCCTGCGGTTTTCCCAGATGATCATTGGTCATGAACATCAACTCGGCCTTGTCTTTCACCAGATGGCACCAGTTGTCATCCGGCCTGGAGACACATGTGAAACCCAGCACCTCGGCATACCATTGTCTGGTTGCGGAGATGCTTTCGGTTTGCAGCATTGGAGTCAGGGCTACGAACATTTTTTAGCTTGCCTATGTTACAGCTTCGCCGCCCATTCCCGGATCAGGGCATTGACGATCGTCAGCTTGGCGAAGCTCCAGCCACCCGTTTCCATATCAGTCATCATCTGTTGCAAGGGCTCGATCAGCGTCTTGTTTTCGGCTTCCCAGTTCTCGATGATCTGGGCCGGGCTTTCCGACGGCGACATGCGCGTCATCATGGTTTTCACCACCGTCTTCTGTTCGGACAGGACATCCTCGATCAGGCGGCGGGTCGCCATGCGGTCCCAGGGATCGCTTGATGCCAGATCGCCGGCGCCGACCTGCAAGCCATCGAAACCGAAATGCGCGCCGGTGAGGAAATAGAGCTCGGCTGTCTTGTCGAGCGGTTTCTTCTTTTCCGACGCCAGATCGATGATGTCGGCGACATGATGCAGGGCGCTTAAAATGGTGATCCGCTTCGCCAGATCGACCGGGCAACCGAGGATTTCCAGTTCGGCCACGCGGTCGGCCAGACGCGCCTTGATCGATGACGTAAACGCGGCTTCGTCCTGGGTCAGCAAATGTGCAATCCCTTCCGCATAGGGCTTCAGCATAGCGGCCAAATCAACGGCCTGGCTGGCATTGCGACGGGCGATCCAGTAGGTCTGGTGACGGACAAAACTGGCCAGATCACTGTAAAGCGCGGTCTGCGCTTCGGCGAGTATCCTGTTGTCGAGCGCATTGACCTCGCTCCACAGAGCATTGATATCGAAAAGCTGGCGGGTGGCCTCAAAGGCGCGCACCAACGCCGAGGTGTCAACGCCGGCGCCGCGCGTCACCCGCATGGCGAAGCTTGGTCCGCAGACATTGACGATCTCGTTACTCACCACCGTGGCGATGATTTCACGGTGCAGGCGATGCTTGCGGATAGCGTCTTTATAGTCATGCAGGGCCGGCGGGAAATAACGCACCAGCACAGGCTCGAACCCGGCATCATCCGGCGCGTTACCTGCCACGATGTCATCGAACAGGACCAGCTTGGCATAGGCGGTGATGACCGCCAGTTCCGGCCGGTAAAGGCCATGGCTGCTGACCTTGCGGGCTTCGAGCACCGAATTAGCCGGCAGGACCTCGACCTTGCGATCGAGACGACCACGCTTTTCCAGGCCCGACATGAAGGCCTGTTGCGCGCTGTTGTCTTCCGCAGAGGTGGCTTCCTGAAGCGACAGCGCCAGGGTCTGGTCGTAATTATGCTTCAATACATGCCGCGCCACATCGTCGGTCATGCTGGCCAGCAGGTCATCACGCGCCTCGGCCTTAAGCTTGCCGGAGGCGATGACCTGGCTGAGCAGGATCTTGATATTGACCTCGTGGTCGGAGCAATCGACGCCAGCGGAATTATCGATGGCGTCGGTATTGAGCCGCACCCCGGATTCGGCGCACGAAATCCGCCCGGCTTGCGTAACGCCGAGATTGGCGCCCTCGCCGATCACCTTGGCGCGGACCTCCGGACCATCGATACGGATGGCGTCATTGGCCTTGTCGCCGACATCGAGATGGGCCTGCACCGGCGATTTGATATAGGTGCCGATCCCGCCGAAATAGAGCAGTTCGACGCGCGCTTTCAGAATGGCCTGCATCAGCTCGAACGGCGAAACTTCATTCGCTTCCAGATCAAGCAGGGCCTTGGTTTCCGGCGACAGCGGAATCGATTTCTGACTGCGCGGGAAGATGCCGCCACCCCTTGAGATCAGTTCCTTGTTGTAATCCTGCCAGCTGGAACGCGGCAGAGCAAACATGCGCTCGCGCTCGGCGAAGGATTTGGCCGCGTCGGGATTAGGATCGATAAAAATATCGCGGTGATCGAAAGCGGCGACCAGCAGGGTTTCCTTCGACAGCAACATGCCGTTGCCGAAGACATCACCCGACATGTCACCGACGCCAGCAGCGGTGAAGGCTTCGGTCTGAATATCCTTGCCGATTTCGCGGAAGTGACGCTTGACCGCTTCCCACGCGCCACGCGCCGTGATGCCCATGACCTTGTGATCATAACCGACCGAGCCCCCGGAGGCGAAGGCATCACCCAGCCAGAAATTATAGTCGGTCGATACCCCATTGGCGATATCGGAGAAGGTGGCCGTGCCTTTATCCGCAGCAACGACCAGATATGGATCGGGATCATCCCAGCGGATGACATCGGCCGGCGGCATAATATTGCCCCTGGCGTCGAGATTGTCGGTCAGGTCGAGCAGGCCGCTGAGGAAGGTCTTGTAGGCGACGATGGCGGCGTTTTTCACCTCATCGGGCGTGCCATTTTTCGGCAGCTTTTTGGGAAAAAAGCCGCCCTTGGAACCGACCGGCACGATGACCGCGTTCTTGACCTGCTGCGCCTTGACCAGGCCCAGCACTTCGGTGCGGAAATCATCCTTGCGGTCCGACCAGCGCAGGCCGCCCCGCGCCACCGGCCCGAAACGCAGGTGGACGCCTTCGACGCCCGGCGACCAGATGAAGATTTCACGATAGGGTTTGGGTTCCGGCAGGTCGACCAGTTCACGACTGGCGACCTTGAAGGAGATATAGGGCTTGTCGTTACCGTGAACCTTCTGGAAATAGTTGGTGCGACGCATGGCGCCGATCAGAGCGGCCAGACGACGCAGGACGCGGTCATGATCAAGACTGGCGACCTTTTGCAGCAGGGTTTCGATCTGGGCCGCCGCGGCCTCAACTGCCGTCAGGCGCAGTTTTGCATCACCACCGTCAAGCGCGAACTTGGCGTTGAACAACTCAAGAAGCGCTTCGACCACCTCAGGATTATCGCGCAGAGCGGCTTGCTGGATATCCGGGCTCGGATCGAGGCCGGACTGCACACGATAACGGCAGAAGGCGCGCAACAGCGCCACCTCGCGCCATGACTGGCCGGTCAGGGCCAGAGCGTTGAAGCCGTCGTCTTCCGTCTTCCCGTACCACAAGGCCAGCAGGGTCTGCTCGAACTCATCACGGAAATCGGCGAAGGCGCTGGCATGGCCGCGCGGCAGCTTCAGAATGAACTCATGCACCCAGTAGGTGCCGATCGTTTTCGAGCGGACGTGGTAGCCATATTCTTCCAGCGTTTTCAGGCCCATATTACCAAGCACCGGCAGGATATCCGATAGCGGAATGGCCTTTTCGGCGCGGGTATAGAGCTTGAAACAGAAGTGGCTTTCGTCATCTTCCAGCCGTTGATAGGCGCGGACATTGACCGGCGCATCGTCGGATAGCCCTTGCAGATAGATGGTATCCGTCACCGCTTCGCCGGTGGTGTAACGCTCCTGGTAGCCGGCGGGGAAGGCGCGTGCCCACAACATCCAGTCAATGCCGATCGGCGCCTGATCGAGGCTTTCGACCTGCTTCTCCACCTTTTGCGGCCAGGTGCGCGTGATGTTCTCGATATCGGCCTCGACATCGGCGATATTCGGCTCGAAGTGGTCGCCGGGGGTCACGCCGATAATATAGTGGATACAGGAGAGCAGCGATTCCGTGATGTAGGAATAGGATGCCGAGACCCGTCCGCACCAGGCAGCCGCGAGAATTTCACCGGCCTGTTTCTGCATCTGCGATTGATAGATCTCACGTGGAATATACAGCATCACCGAAATGAAGCGATCGAACGGATCAACGCGCGTGAACAGACGCACGCGCGGCCGATCGGACAGGTGCAGGATGCCACGGGCGATGCGCAGCAAGTCCTGCTCGGTCATCTGGAACAGTTCGTCGCGCGGATAGGTCTCGACGATATTCTTCAGGCGTTTTTCATTATAGCCGCCCTGGAGACCCAGCGCCGCTGCTTCGTGCAGCACATGCTCCGCCTTCCTGCGAATAAGCGGCACCTCGAAAGCCGGGCGGTCATAGGCTTCTGATGTGAACAAACCGACAAAACGCACTTCACCCGAAGCCTTGCCGTCGGCGCCGTATCGTTTGATTCCAATGTAATCCATATAGACGCGTCGGTGGACCCGCGATTTAAGATTCGCCTTCGCTACGGTCACGGGTTCGGAATTTTCCAGTTGTGTCATCAGTTGCTGACTGAGCACCGCCGGCTCGCTGGACCGGCGCAGAACGGCACGGCCGGCATCACGTAACACGCCAAAACCTTCCTGCATCTGGTTCAGCGGCTCTTCGCGCGCATAGGAGCCATCGCTCTCACGCGGATAGGCATAGCCACGAGCGCCCAGGAAAACGAAATGGTTTTCATCGATCCAGCGCAGGAAGGCCAGGTTCTCGTCCAAAGCCGACGGATCGATGGCCGCATTGCCGCGCTGCTTTTCCAACGCGGCAATTTCCTCGGCCAAAAGTTTTTGCATCCGCGGAAAATCACGCACGGCCAGTTTCAGGTCATTGAGGCTCTGGTCGGCGCCTTCGATTATCTGCTTGTGACGCTCTGTGCTTTGGCGCTCGATGAAGACCAGCATCATCGATTCTTTGATATCATCGCCGGTCCTGACGCGGTTGCCGTCGAAATCACGATGCGCGGTAACGACCGGATGGAACATCGAACGGATCGAGACACCCTGGTCGATCAGTTCGCCCATGACGGTTTCAACGATGAACGGCGAGTCGCTCTGTATGATCTCGACAACATCATAAGCGGTTAGCTGGCCCTTGCTGTCCCGCGCGGGCGTAACGCGCCGCAGGGTTTGGGCGCCCTCTCGCTGGCTGCCATATTCCCAGAAACCGGCGATGACGCGATTAAGGTCGCCGGCACTCAGATCGGCCAGTTCATCGGCGTCGAAGTCTTCCAGTATCTGGGTCAGGAAGTTTTTCTCACACTCATCAAGCCGGAGAAAATCCTTCGCTCCCCTGCTCGTTATGAAAGCCTTGGTCAGGGCATCCTTGGAGGGGGATTGGCTTTCGCCATGCGTGAGCGTGTCCATGCGTGTATTTCCACTTGATCCTGACCGCGAGTGTCGGGGTGGCGCCGGTTCGCGGTTCGTTATTATAGATCCCGAAATATGGGACCGGAGTATGTGATGCAATGTTTAACAAAAGCGCGCAACGGTTTCACTACAAACTTGCCTTCGCAACCGACTTTGTGATCACTTTGTTGCCGCTCAGGCGGCGCGTATTTTTAAGCGGATCACGGAAAAGGCACAGAAGGAGACGGAAAGACACGGAAATATGAGTGTGCTGATGTCCTTATGCCCGAAGAGCGACAATGCTTGTGAAAACGGATGTGAATGGAGGCGCTTCGCGCAGGCGTTGCCGCACAAGCCTTCCGTGTCTTTCCGTCTCCTTCTGTGCCTTTTCCGTGATCCGCTTGACTACCGCCCAGTAAAAAGCCGCCAATCCGGCGGGGGATTGGCGGCTTGGGCGTAAAAGCCTCTTTATGGGGGGAAGCGGCTTTTACGTCTTGGTTCGAT
>FTKR01001835.1_pt4 | contig 11356 bp, 12 predicted proteins | sample 1658141 | NCBI WGS metagenome assembly FTKR01 (sample SAMEA3914802, study PRJEB12502) | metagenome | biome: forest; material: soil | place: Canada | collected 2010-06-25 | depth 0.1 m | reverse complement strand
TGCCGCCGGTATCGCGGTTGCGTGACGATTCCAGCCGGTAGAAGGGCTCGAATACCGTTTCCAGCGCTTCCGGCGGCAGGCCGGGGCCGTCATCGATGACGCGCAGTTCGGCCTTGTCGCCGCGTGACGATAATTCGATGCGGCAGCCGCCGGCGTAGCGCCCGGCATTTTCGACGAGATTGATCAGGATGCGTTTCAGCGCCACGGCGTCGCCCTTGACCCTGATATTGTCCTCGATCCGCGCCGGTTCCATGGTGCAGACGGCGCACAGGTCGTCGCTCAGGGAATCGACCAGGGCGGAGAAATCGAGCGGACGCAGGGTTTCGTTCATCTTGTGGGCGCTGGTGAAGCTCATGGCGCTGCGGATCAGGCCATCCATGTGGGCGATGTCGCCGTTCAGCTTTTCGCGCAAAGGCCCGGGTACGTCCTCGATGCGCAGGCGCATCCGGGCCAGCGGGGTCTTGAGGTCGTGGGCGATGGCCGCCATCAGCATGGTGCGACTTTCCACCTGCTTGCGGATACGGGCCTGCATCTCGTTCAGCACATCGGCGGCGGCGCGCACCTCGCGCGGTCCGGCGGACAGGACGGGCGGGGCATTGTCCTCGACGCTCAGCTTGGAGGCGGCTTCGGAAAAGGCGATGATCGGACGCGAGAGGCGTTGGGCAAGCCACCAGGCCAGGGGCAGGATCAGCAGGGCGGTCAGGCCGAAACCGAGCAGAAGTCTTTCCTGCCAGGGAGCAATCAGTTCCTTTGGTGGCTCAAGGACGCGCCAGGTGCCGTCCTTGAGTTTCCAGGCGGCGCTGAAGGCGGGGTAAAAGATTTCGGCGCGGGTTTCGCCATTGAAGCTGACAACACGACTGGCGCCGAATCCGGGGCCATTGAAGTTGCCGTCGGGCGGTCCCATGTCAGGGCCCGGACCGTTCCGCGGGCCTTGCGTTTGTGTGTGGGCATCGCCCTGGGGCGCAACTGGACCATGACCATTATCTCGAGGCATCTGCGAAATCATGAAACCAGGCCCGGCATTAAAGTTGTCCCGCTGGAAGCCAGGCTGCCTCGGCCACAAGTCGTAGCGGCGACGGGGCTGGAAGTGAACGAAGATCGTATCTGCCGGTACATGCAGTTCCGCCGCCAGCCTCTGGGCGATACTGGCCTGGAAGCTATAGGCCCGCACAGCGCGGGCGTCGGTCTGGTCCGGCGCCTTGTCGATGAAAACGGGGCGGGTCGAAACCGTGGCGGCCTTTAGATGGTGTCCATTCTGAAGGCGAACCTCACCGGTCTTGAGAGCAGTGACGGCCTCGGTCAGGCTGTAACCGGAAGGCGGCGGTTCGGGCGCCTTGAGCACGACCAGGGCAGGTATGACGATGGAAAGTACGAGCACGGCGAGGCACAACCCCATCACCTGCCAGAAGATAGGCAGGGAGATCAGCAGTTTGCGGGGCATGGCGGCAGATGCAGTACTCAAGTCGGGTCCGTTACTTCAGATAGATTACTTCAGGGGTTTGAACATGTAGCCGATGCCGCGAATGGTGCGGATGATGTCTTCATTGGCATCGTCGCTCAGCTTCTTGCGCAGGCGCGAAATCTGCACGTCGATGGCGCGGTCGAAGCTGTCGGTGTTCGGGCCATGCAGATAGTCGAGGATCTGGTCGCGGGAAAGCGCCCGGCCGGGACGGTCGAGGAAGACGCGCAGCAGTTCAAATTCGGCATTGGAGAGGGCTACCTGCACACCGTCCGGGCGGAGCAGGGTGCGCTTGATATTGTCGAGCTGCCAGTTGAAGAAATGCGTGATGGGCGATTTCTCGCCGGTCCCGTTGCGGGCTTCACGACGGCGCATGACGGCGCGGATTCGGGCCAGGAGTTCACGCGGGTGGAACGGCTTGGCCATATAGTCGTCGGCGCCGAGTTCGAGACCGACAATGCGGTCGATCTCTTCGCCACGCGCCGACAGCATGATGACCGGAGGGCCGTTCTGTTCGTTGATGCGCTTGCAGATGCTGAGACCGTCCTCGCCGGGCATCATATAGTCGAGCACGATGAGGTGGATGTCACCGCGCGCCAGCACCTTGTCCATGTCGCGCGCGTGCGCGGCCGTCTGGACCTCGAAGCCGTTCTGGCCGAGAAAATTGCTGATCAGTTCGCGCAGATCGGCATCGTCATCGACGACGAGGATGCGGGTGGACGTGGCGGTTGCGGGGTCGGACATGCGTGACAGGGCGGTTGATGACATGGGGATGATACTCGCTAAATCGGATGCCTGGTAAGAAAAATAACTGTGCCCGTAATGACGCAGGGTTGCGGCTTTCAGATGTCGTTCCTGTCATATTAAATCTTAATTTGACCTCATTGTGCCGGCTGGCTGACATTGCCGGGCAATACGGAAGGTGCATGCTAAGACATACGGAGAACATCAGATCATGTTGTTTTCTACTCAATTAATGAGGATAAACAGTATGTTGAGATCTTTTCTATGGTTAGGTCCCGTTCTGGCGCTCTCTGGAATATGCACCCTGCCTGCCTTGGCCAGTGAGGCGGATGCCCCAAGAGCAGACGGGCCGATGAGGCCCGCGCGCCCGGCCTTCACCGCTATCGATACAAACAAGGACGGCATGATCAGTCAGGCGGAATTTGAGGCTTTTCATCCGGAAAAACCGGGCGGGGATCATGATGGTCCGCCATCGTCGGATAGGCATTGGCGGCATCGTGACGACAGGGGCGGTCTCATGCCGTTCCATGGACCAGATCTGAAGCGTCTGGATACGGACAAGGATGGCAAGGTCAGTCTTGAGGAGTTCATTGCGCCGATGAAAGCACACTTTGCCCGGATGGATGCAAACAAGGATGGTTTTCTCGATGAGACGGAGTTGAAGGCACCGCCCCCTCCGCCTGAAGGTGGCCCGGACGGCGATGGACCGCCGCCGGAAAAATAGGTTTTTGTTAAAGAGCGATAGACGCAGGTTCGCTGCGTATATCGGTCCAGAGATGCCGTGGATGGCACAGACTGGCCGGAGCGAAAGCTCCGGTCTTTTTTTGTGAAAAATTCCGCGACGGAAAATATCACCGCTGCCGTTTGATGGGTAACGGCACGAATGGGGACTGTTCGTTCTATCCACCCTAGGAACTCAACCATGTCACGTACACTGACGTTTGTTTCCCTGATGGTGCTCGGCGCTGCCCTTGTTGGCGGTGCTGTGGCCCAGACTGCTACGGATACGGCTAACCAAAAGCATCATGGCCGCGGCTTTGACGCTATGGATACCAATTCGGACGGCGCGCTCGACAAGAGCGAAGCCAAGGGTCGTCTCGCCAAGTCTTTTGACGAGATCGATACCAATAAGGACGGCAAGATAACGAAGGACGAACTCAAGGCCGGCTGGCAGGCAAATCGCACTGACCGTCAGGCTGAAAGGCTCGCCCGTATTGATACCGACAAGGACGGCAAGGTGTCGTGGGCCGAAAGCGAAGCGCAGGCGAAAGCCCGTTTCGACAAGGCCGATGTCAATCATGACGGCTTTCTCGACGCGTCGGAACTGTCGCAGGGCCATAAGGGCTGGCGTCATCACGGCAAGGATATGGCGCCCCAACAAGGACGCTGACAGGTTTCTGTGATGTCCGTATCTCCCCGGAGCGGACATCATAGAATTGGAGCCGTGACGGCCGCCGCCGTCACGGCTCTTTTATTTTTAGGTAAGAGATTGCGCGCAAACGTGCGCGGCGGGCGGTCGCCCTTGCCAAAACGCGATTAGTCATCGCATTTTGGAGGCATTAAAAAACCCTCGTCCAAATGCTAGGCGAGGGTTTTATTTTGAGTTGGTGGGGTGCTTTTTTACAGCGCGGCCTTGACCTTGGCGACGACGTTTTCGGCGGTGATGCCGAATTCCTTGTAGAGGCGATCCGCCGGGGCCGAGGCGCCGAAACCTGTCATGCCGACGAACAGGCCGTCCTCACCGATAAAGCGTTCCCAGCCGAACCTGGTGGCGGCTTCGACGGCGACGCGTACCGGCGCGGTGCCGATAACCGAGGCCTTGTAAGCGGCTGGTTGCGCGTCGAAGATATCCCATGACGGCGTCGAGACGACGCGGGTCGGGATGCCGTCGGCTTCCAGTTGCTTCTGCGCGGCGACGGCGATGGAGACTTCCGTGCCCGAAGCGAAGATGGTCGCCTTGGCTTCACCCGAAGCGGCGACCAGTTCGTAGGCGCCCTTCAGCGACAGATCACCAGCCTGGCTGCGCACCGCAGGCACCTTCTGGCGCGACAGGACCAGCATGGACGGGCCCTTGGCCTTGACGGCGGCCTTCCAGCATTCGGCGGCTTCGACCATGTCGGCCGGGCGGAAGACGTGCAGGCCGGGCATGGCGCGGTAGGAGGCCAGGTGCTCGACCGGCTGGTGGGTCGGGCCATCCTCGCCGACACCGATCGAATCATGCGTCATGACGTGAACAACCTTGGCGCCCATCAGCGCACCGAGGCGGATGGCCGGACGGCTGTAATCGGAGAAGACGAAGAAGGTGCCGGCATAGGGCAGGACGCCACCATGCAAGGCCATGCCGTTCATCGCGGCGGCCATGCCGAATTCACGCACGCCGTAGTGGACGTAACGGCCGGCGTAATCAGGCTCATCGAACGGCACCATGCCCTTGACCAGGGTATTGACCGAGCCGGTGAGGTCGGCCGAGCCGCCGATCATCGACTCGATGGTCGGGGTCAGGGCCGCCAGCGCCTTGCCGGAGCAGGAGCGGGTGGCGTCAGCCGGCTTGGTGGCGACGGCATCGTTGATGTGGTCATCGAGCGCATCAAACGCATTAGTAGGCAGTTCGCCGCTCATGGCGGCAGCCAGTTCGGCGCCCTTGGGGTGCATCCGAGCGTAAACTTCCCACGTTTTACGAGTCTTGGTGCCCTTGCGGCCGGCGGCCAGCCACGCCTTGCTGATATTTTCCGGCAGGGTGAAGGGCGCGGCCAGCCAATCCATGTGCTCGCGGGCGGCCTTGATCTCATCGTCCATCAGGTTGTAGCCGTGGCCGTGCTTGTCGCCTTCCTTGGCGCCGGCGCGACGCGAAACGGCGGTCTTGCAGGCGATCATGACCGGCTTGTTTTGCTGGGTGGCCCAGCGCATGGCAGCGGCGATTTTCGAGTGGTCGTGGCCGTCAACAGCCTTCACGGCCCAGCCGGCGGCCTTGAAACGCGCCAGTTGGTCGCCGGTTTCGGCCACGGTGGCATAGCCATCGATGGTGACATTGTTGTCGTCGAACAGGACGATCAGGTTCTTCAGCTTGAAGCGTCCGGCGATCGAGATCGCTTCGTGCGACACGCCTTCCATGAGGCAGCCGTCACCGGCGATGACCCAGGTCTTGTGGTTGACGAGGTCGTCACCGAAGCGGGCATTGAGGTGACGTTCGGCCATGGCCATGCCGACCGCCGTGGCCAGGCCCTGGCCGAGCGGACCGGTGGTGCATTCGACGCCGGCGGTATGACCGTATTCCGGGTGACCGGCGGTGGTGGAGCCCCACTGGCGGAAGTTCTTGATATCTTCCATCGACACCGACTTGAAGCCGGTCAGGTGAAGCAGCGAATAGAGCAGCATCGAGCCGTGGCCGGCGGAGAGCACGAAACGGTCGCGGTCGGCCCAGTCGGGTTGCTTCGGATCGTACTTCAGGAACCTAGTCCACAAGACGGTGGCGACATCGGCCATGCCCATAGGCATACCCTGGTGGCCCGACTTGGCATTGTGTACGGCTTCCATGGACAGGACGCGAATCGCATCGGCCATGAGGACACCGGACGGCTTTGTTGTGGGAGCGGCTGTAACAGCGCTTGTGGACATGGGTGAGTCTCTATTAAAGTGTTAACGAGGTACTGGGATTTGCCGTGCCTTTAGCCGAACTTGCCGGCTAAGTGTAGAATTTAATGCGTTTGGTGCGTGATTCTTATCGGGTTTGTTCCGAAAACGGACGAATCGAAGGGCGCGCGGCGCGTATCGGAGGAGAGCGGTTATGGACCATTCACCGAATCAAACGGCCGGCGGTAGCCTGAATGTCGCTGTCGACCGACTGGATCGCGCGCTTGAGGCGCTTGAGGCGCGTGTGCGAGCCTTGCAAGGCGGCGAACCTTTGCCGGAATTTACCGGTTCAGGCGGTGGCAATGCAGAATATGAGCGGGTGCTGGCCGAACTGGAAGAGGCGCGGGTGTCGAATGCCGAACTGGCCGCCGCCGCTTCTGCCGCGCACGCCGCCTTGGGCGCCGCCGCCGCCAATATCCGCCACCTTGTCAGTGGAGCCGCGTAATGGGCGAGGTCACGGTCCGCGTTAATAACAAGCCCTATACGGTCGGTTGCGCCGATGGCCAGGAAGGCCGCGTGCAGGAACTGGCGCGTAAGTTCGACGAACATGTCGAGATGGTGGTGTCCGATGTCGGCTCGATCGGCGAGGTGCGGCTTTTCCTGATGGCGGCCCTGCTGATGATCGATGAAATGCAGGATCTGCGCGCGCAACTGGATGAAGCCGGGTCAGCCACTTCACGCATGAGCGCCGGCGCGCATGAGATGGAGCGCAAGGCGGCCTTCGCTATTGCCGATGCGGCGGCGCGGCTGGAAAGGTTGCTTGGGGCTTAGGTTTTATACCTCCCCAAAACGCAAGAGCGTTTCAGGGAGGTATAAGGTCAGAGCAAGCACCCCGCCACGATATCGGCCTCGGTTTCGGTGTTGTAGATATGGAATGACAGCCGCAGGGTATCGCCGCGACGGTCGAAGCGACAGCCGGCGGCGGTAAGGGCCGCCATCGCTTTTTCCATATCGGCCGGTTTGTGGCAAAGCGTGCCGCCACTGCCGGCACGCTTCGAGGGATCGATGCGGGCGATCAGAGCGCGATTGTGCGCCAGAATTTTCTCTACGCCGATATCGGTGATGGTACGGATGCCGGTGGTGGCCAGCACATAGGGTGCGACGGACGGTGTGCCGCCCCAGAACCGGCGGGCGTCCGGTGCATAGCGAAAATTACGGATATCGAATTTAAACGGATTTTCATGTGAGAACCAGCCCACATTGAGCGGTTTCAGGTCATGCGGACACCATAGAAAACCGGCGCCCGGTCCGCCGCACAGCCATTTCAGGCACGATCCGATCAGGGCGTCCGCCTGCCAGGCATTGACATCCATTGGCAATATGCCGGCTGATTGCGCCACATCGATAATACTGAATATGCCGCGCGCACGGGCCATCTCGGCGATTTCGGCCACTGGTGACATTACGTTGGTATTGGAATGGACGTGCATGACCAGCGCGACTGCGACATCGGGTTTCAGCGCGGCACCCCAAATGGCGATATCGGCCGGATCGCTCTCCAGCAGCTCAAGGCGAAACCCCAGCCGTTCGGCCTGTAGCGCCACGAAACCCAGTGACGGAAAAGCCTGCGTCGACATGATGATCCGGTTACGGCCCTTTTCCAGCGTCAGGCCCGACAATAGCGCGAACAGCCCGGCGGAGACATTCGGCTGCGGGCAGTAATCCGCCATCCGTCCACCAAGCAGGCTCGCCAGCGCGTTGCGGAAATCATCAATCGCCGATAGCCACAGCGGCCAGCTTTCGCCGGGTTTCGCGGCCCAGGGCGTAAAGAAATGCGCCTCGAATTCGCCGCGCGCCGCCGTCGGCAGCAGTCCAGCGGAATGGCTGAGCAGGTAAGGGCCATCTGGCGGCATTTCAAACAGATCGATCATTCGGCGACACTCAGTGAATTCCTGATTTTGCCATAGGTTCCGCCCCAGGCGTCAGTCATTTCGGCGCGCACGGCCCACAGTTCAGGGAAGAAACGATGACGCGCGCCGGCATCGAGCAGTTTGACCGGCCGGCCCTTCAATGAGGCGGCGCCCATACCGATAGAGCGCTGGATCAGGAAGATATGGCTGGCGCGGAACTTGCCCATGCGTTCGTCAAATTCCATCAAACATTCGGCGAGCACATAGGCGTCATCGTGGGCATATTTGGTGTCGTAAATCTCACGCACGGTCAGCCCGCGACCAGTGAGATAGCGCGTTTGATAGGTCTCCCAAAGTTCCGGCGGCATCTTCATCAAGGTGCGGAAACCGGGGGATTCCTGGCCGGAACCATTGCCCAGTTGCAGTCGGATCTGCTGGTAATCGTGCGGCGACATGGTTTCCAGCAGATCGAGCTGTTCGATCATCAGCCGGATGATCATGTTGCAGCGGGAAAACAGCGTCACAACCTTGTGGGCATGGTCTTCGCGCAAGTGGTCGTCGATGTCGAGCAGGGTGTGGACCATCAGTTTCATCCACAATTCCTCGACCTGATGGACGATCTGGAATTGCAGTTCGTCGGCATTGACCATGGCTGCCATCGGCTTCTGGCAGGCGAGTAGCCGGCCGGTATCAAGATAGAGTTCGTAATCCAGTTTCGCGGGCGCGGACAACTGATCGTAATAGGACTGGCGGTTCATGGCGTGGCTCCCTTTTTAGCCACGATAGACCAATCTGGCGTAAACATTGTTTCTAATGTATCTTTGTGAGCGGCATGTGTGGGTATGTTTGGCTGTAATTCGCCGATATGGAGAAACGAATGGATCGATTCGATGAGGCCGTTTTGCGCGAACTGGAAGCCGATGGCCGGTTGTCCTTCGCCGAGCTTGGCGAACGCACCGGACTGTCGAAATCGCCATGCTGGAAACGGGTGCAGGCGCTGGAAGCGTCCGGCGTCATTCGCGGTTATCGTGCCGACCTCGATCCGGCAATGCTGGGGCTATCGACTCTCGCCTTTGTGCAGGTGACGGTTTCGTTCGAGCGTCACGAAGCGTTCGAGCAGGCGGTGGCGGCGCATCCGGCGGTCCTGAGTTGCCACGCCACGGTCGGCGCCACCGATTATCTGATGCAGGTGATCATGTCGTCGATGACGGCGCTGGATGAGTTCCTGCGCCAGACCCTGTGGCGCCTGCCGGGTGTCGAGCGATTCACCACCACCCTGGCGATGCGGACGATCAAGGATAATGGCCGATTGATGCCGTAATATTGCCAGCTTGGACGGGACATGCTCAGATCAGGTCTACGCCGATGGAATGCCGGAAATGAATGATAAAGAACGCCCACCGTTGGAAGAAGATATTTGCATCCATATCTTTACGGTGTCGTCGGGCATGGTCGGGGTGTGCCTGACGGCGGTGGGGCTGCTGCATGTGGTGGCATCGATCCGAAAGGTGGCGACATTCGCGGATGATATCGTGACTGTGGATGCCGTACTGTTCCTGATCTCTGCCCTGAGCGCCTACTGGGCCTTGCGCACCCGCCGGCGTCAGCGGATCTATACGCTGGAGCGCTTTGCCGACGGCGTGTTCATCGCGGCCATGGTGTTGTGCGTGGTGGCGATTATCTTCATCACCTACTGGCTCAACCGGGAACTTGGGTAAATCACCCCTCCATTACGATGGGAGGCGATTATTCTTTCTTCTTGCCGATCTTCGGTTCCTCGCCCTTGAGCAGGCGGCGGATATTCTCCCGATGGCGGATATAGATCAGCACGGCCATGAAAAGCGCCATGCCGAGAAACGGATAGGGGGCGACGTGCAGCAGGAAGGCCAGCGGCACAACCAGCGCCGCCGCGACCAAAGCGCCAAGTGACGAGATACGAAAGATAAACGCCGTCAGAAGCCACAGGGCCGCGGCGATCAGGCCCATCGGCCAGCAGGCGGCGAACAGGGTGCCGAAAAAGGTGGCCACGCCCTTGCCGCCCTTGAATTTCAGCCAGACCGGAAACAGATGGCCCAGGAAGGCGGCGGCACCGGCCAAAGCCATGGCGGTCTGGCGGGTCTCGATGTCGGATTTCAGCAGCAGGAAAAAGGCCAGGCCAACCGCCAGCGCGCCCTTGCCGGTGTCACCGATAAAGGTGATGGCGGCCAGGTCCTTGCGGCCGGTGCGCAGCACATTGGTGGCGCCGATATTGCCGGAGCCAATCGTGCGGATATCGATACCGGCGGCTTTCGCCGAGATATAGCCGAACGGGATCGAACCGAGCAGATAACCGCCGATCAGGGCGGCTGCATCGGTAAGAAGGGTTATGAGACCCGGACTAAAGACGGCAAGGTTCGTGATCAACGGCGTTTCCAGTTATTCCCCCTCTCCCTGCTTGCGGGGAGAGGGTGGCCGACAGGCCGGGTGAGGGGCGGCTCGGAAGCCGGAAAGAAGCCCTCACCCCGACCCTCTCCGGTAAACGGGGCGAGGGTCGGGGTGAGGGGCCATTATATTAGACTTCGTAGACGATACGGCCGTCGACGAGGGTTTTAAGTACCTTGCCCTGTAAGGTGCGGTTTTCAAAGGGCGAGTTTTTCGATTTCGACAGGATGTCTTTTTCGCGCAACGCAAACGGCGCGTCGATATCGACCAGGATCAGGTCGGCCGGGGCGCCCGTAGCGATGCGGCCGGCGGCCAGGCCCAGCAATTGCGCCGGGTTTTGCGTCACGGTGCGCAGCAGGTCGATCAGCGGGATGTCATTTTCGTGGTGCAGGCCGATCAGCGCCGCCAGCAAGGTTTGCAGGCCGAGCGCGCCGGGCGTCGCTTCCGAGAACGGCAGGCGCTTGTGCTCGGCCGGTTCCGGCGAATGGTTCGACACGATGACGTCGATCAGGCCGGTGGCGACAGCGTCGATCAGGGCCAGGCGGTCGCGTTCGGCGCGCAAGGGGGGATCTAAGCGGAAGAAGGTGCGGTAGTCACCGATGTCGAGTTCATTGAACATCAGGTGGTTGATCGAGGCCGAGGCGAAGACTTCCAGCCCTTTGGCCTTGGCGCGTTCGAGGGATTGCAGGCCTTCGCGGGTCGAGACCTGATCGACGAGGAAACGCGCGCCGGTCATTTCGGCAAGCGCCAGGTCGCGTTCCATCATGATGCGTTCGGCGAGCGGCGAGACACCGGAAAGGCCCATGCGCGCCGCCATTTCGCCGGAGGTCGCCACGGCGCCTTCGGAGAGCCAGGGCTCTTTCGGGCGATGCGCGATCAGGGCGTTGAAGCCGGCGGCATAGTTGAGCACGCGGCTGAAAATCTTGGAATTGACGATCGGCTCGTCGGCATTGGTGAAATAGAGCGCGCCGGCCTCGGCCATCAGGCCGATTTCCGCCATCTGCCGGCCTTCGAGCTTCTTGGTGGCGGCGCCGGCGGGGTAGACATGGACCAGTTCAATATCGCGGGCACGGCGCAGGATAAAGTCGGCCATGGCTGGTTCGTCGATGCACGGATCGGTATCTGGCTGGACGACAAAGGAGGTGACGCCGCCGGCGGCAGCGGCGAGCGAGGCCGATTTCAGCGTCTCGGCGGGTTCGTGGCCGGGTTCGCCGGTCTTGACGCGCATGTCGATCAGGCCGGGCAGGAGGGC
>FTKR01000587.1_pt1 | contig 11399 bp, 10 predicted proteins | sample 1658141 | NCBI WGS metagenome assembly FTKR01 (sample SAMEA3914802, study PRJEB12502) | metagenome | biome: forest; material: soil | place: Canada | collected 2010-06-25 | depth 0.1 m | reverse complement strand
GCCTTGCGCGCCGCATCGATGCGCAGATTACGGGCAATGGAATAGATCCAGGTCACCGCCGAGGCCTTGGATGCGTCGAACATGTGGGCCTTGCGCCAGACATTGAGCAGGGCTTCCTGCGCCAGATCTTCGGCCTCCTGAGCCGTCATGCCCTGTCCCATGACGAAGGCCTTCACCTTGGGGGCGAAACGCGTGAACAGGAGCGCATAGGCCGCACGGTCCTTCTCTCCGGCTATGCGGGCGATAAGCATTTCCGGCGTATCGGGGCAATCTTTCGGGTCCGGAGATATCATGCGGACAGAAGAGCCGATTGTGAGGGCGCGGTCAAAGTGCATTTTGTCCGTTTCAGGGATTCACATCAAAAGCGGGTCGCTTTTGTGTATTCGCAACTTTTACGGCCCGTCGCTGGAAGCGGATCACATCGCGAGCGGAATAGTTTCCTATCATGGGAGCGATCAATAGTGATCCGCGTTGACGGCATGGGCGTAAACCGTCCATGAAACGCACACCAGACATCATTCCGCTTTCCGGTCAGGCCCGCAAGAAGGTGGCCATTATCGGCACCGGTATCGCCGGGCTTTCGGCGGCCTGGATGCTGAACCAGACGTGCGATATTACCGTCTTTGAAAGCGAGGCCGAGATCGGCGGTCACAGTCACACGATCAATGTCGGAACGCCAGAAAAGCCGTTGTGGCTCGATATGGGCTTCATCGTGTTCAATGAACCCTGCTACCCAAATCTCGTCCAGCTTTTCAAACACCTGGATGTGCCGCACCAGCTTTCGGACATGTCGTTTGGCGTGTCGATTGATAAGGGCCGGCTGGAATATTCGAGCCTCGGCTTGAAGGGGCTTTTCGCCCAGACGCGCAATCTCTTCCGGCCGCGATTTATCTCGCTGCTGCTCGACATCATGCGTTTTTATCGTGAAGCGCCGAAGGACCTGGTGGCACGGGCGCGCGAAAACTACCGGCTGGGCGATTACCTGAAGGACCGCAATTACGGCCGCGCATTTATCGACGACCACCTGCTGCCCCAAGCCGCCGCCATCTGGTCGACCTCGGCCAACCAGATCATGGACTACCCCTTCCGTGCCTTTATCGCCTTCTTCGAGAACCATGGCCTGTTACAGATCATGGACCGGATATTGTGGCGCAGCGTCATCGGGGGCGCGCAGGCCTATGTGAAAAAACTGGCCGCGCCGTTTGCCCATAAGGTGCGTACCAATACCGCGATCAGGACGGTGCTGCGCGGACCGCAAGGCGTGGTCCTGTCCGATCAGCATGGGGTCAGCTACCTGTTCGACCAGGTGGTGTTCGCTACCCATGCCGACGTCACCCTGCGCATTCTGGCCAATGCCAGCCGCGACGAGATCGAAACCCTCACCGCCTTTACCTATACGCCGAACGAAGTGGTGTTGCACACCGATACCGCCTTCATGCCGAGGCGCAAAGCAGCGTGGTCGAGCTGGAACTATATGGGCGAGCGCTCGGCCTCCAATGAGCAGCAGCTTTGCGTTACCTACTGGATGAACCTGTTGCAGGTGTTGAAAACCGAGCAAAACTATTTCGTCACGCTCAATCCCACCCACCCTGTCGATCCGGCGAAGATCATCAAGCGGACTGTTTTTGAGCACCCGCTTTTTGATGCCCGGGCCATTGACGCACAGGCGCGGCTGGGTAATTTGCAGGGCCAGAACAACAGCTGGTTTTGCGGCGCCTATTTCGGCTCCGGCTTCCATGAGGATGGTCTGCAATCGGGTCTCGCCGTTGCGGAAGCGATCACCGGCCAGCGCCGACCCTGGGATTTTGATTGGAGCCAGAGCCGCATTCAGTATAATCCATGGGAAGAGGTTGTGCGCGAGGCCGCCGAATAATGGAAAGCGGGATCTATATCGGTGAAGTAATCCATCAGCGATTTGCACCCAGGGTACACAGGCTTCGCTATCGCATATTCCAGATGCTGATCGATCTCGACCAGCCGAACGAGGCGCTATTTTTTTCACGAAACCGCTTCAATCTGTTCGGTTTTTACGATCGTGACCACGGTCCGGACAAGGCGAAGGCCAGAACGGCCTCACTACGTGACCGCATGATCACATTATTGTCCGAACACGGATTATATGCCCACGGCGATCGACTTTTCCTGATGGCCATGCCGCGCGTACTGGGCTTTGTGTTTAATCCGATCAGCCTGTATTTTTTGCAATCAGCACAAGGCGTGATGAAGGCTGTGGTCTATGAAGTCAATAATACCTTCGGTGACCGTCATTCTTATGTTTTGCCCGTACGCCAGCCGGGAAAGCTCATTCGCCAGGCCAGTGAAAAGCGACTGCATGTCTCGCCGTTCATGGATATGGACATGGCTTACAGCTTCGAGCTGATCGCGCCGGAAGACGTTTTCACATTGAAAATTGATCTCAAAAAAGGCGACCAGAAGATGTTATTCGCCGGCTTCGCGGCGCAGCGTAAGCCCTTGCGCGATCGCACATTGCTCTGGCTGTTTTTTGCTATGCCTTTGATGACCCTCGGCGTGGTCTGGGGCATCCACTGGGAGGCGTTGTTGCTGTTCATCAAGGGGATGCGTCTGCGGCCCAAGCCCCCGACCGAGAAATCGAGCGCCAGCATTAATGCCTGATCTCATGACCAAACGCAGCCTGATCACCACCCTTGGCCTGGCTCCCCTGCTTGCAGCCTGCAACACCCTGACGATGTTCAATACATTTACCCCGAAAGATGAGGCTGTGCGCGTGGCGCACGATGTGCCGTTCGGCGATGATCCACGGCAAAAACTCGATATCTATGCACCCAAAGGCGGCGGCAAAGACCTGCCCGTGCTGGTCTTCTTTTATGGCGGTGGCTGGAATACCGGCTCGAAATCCGACTATGTCTGGATGGGCCATTCGCTGGCGGCTCTGGGCTATCTGGTCGTCATTCCCGATTACCGGCTGGTGCCGCAGGTGCTTTATCCGGTCTTTCTTGAAGACAATGCGCTGGCGGTGAAATACGTCATGGCCCATGCCCCGGCCTTTGGCGGCGACGTCAAACGGCTGGGCGTGATCGGCCATTCGGCGGGCGGCTATGCAGCGGCTATGATGGCGCTCGATCCGCGTTATCTGGGCGAGCCATCGCCGTTAAAGGTCTGTATCGGTATCGCCGGTCCCTATGATTTCTACCCGTTCGATGTCCCCGCCTCGAAGGACGCCTTCGACCAATGGCCCAAGCCGGCGGAAACTCAGCCGGTGAGCTATGCGCGCAAGCTCGACACCAAATTCCTGCTGATGCAGAGCCGTGCGGATGCGGTGGTCGGTGTCCATAACGCCGTCAATCTCGACACCAAACTGAAGGCCGCCGGCACCGATGTGACGCTGAAGCTATACGACGGCCTGAGCCATCCTGATACCGCGGCGGTTTTCTCCATTCCCTTCCGCAAGAAGGCGCCTCTGCGCGCCAATGCGGCCGCGTGGCTGAAGGCCAATCTCTAAAACGCAAACGCCTGACAATGGTGGGCAATGAAATCGGCATGACCGGGCATGGCCAATAGGGTTCGGTCATAAATGGCGCGGATATTGGCCATGTATCCGGTGATGTCGGTCTCCGGAACGGCACGTGTCAACGGTGAACAGCTTTCCGGTATAATGCCCTGGCCGATCAAGACCTGCACCCAGCTGCCTTCCTTGAAGAGATCGTCTTCCTCGACCAAAACACGCCCATGCTGGCGGAAAAAGGCGATCTTGTGCGCCAGGCTGTCAGGCATGGGCGTAGCGCGGATATGCCGCCAGAAAGGACTGTCGTCACGTTCGGTCGCCTTATAGTGCAAAACGATGAAATCGCGGATCAGTTCATATTCACGACGTGTCTGGCGATTATATTCGTCTATCTCGACCTGATTGAAGCCCTTGTCCGGGAACAGGCGCAACAGGCGCTGGATGGCCGATTGCGCCAGGTGGATACTGGTCGATTCCAGAGGCTCCATGAACCCGCTGGCCAGGCCTACCGCGACACAGTTCTTCACCCAGGATGATTTGCGACGACCGGCCGTGAATTTCAGCAGACGCGGTTCGGCCAGCGCCTCACTTTCGAGATGATCCAAAAGAATGCGACCCACCTCGTCCGGCTCCATAAAGGCGCTGGCAAAGACATGGCCATTGCCGACACGATGCTGCAACGGAATGCGCCATTGCCACCCCGCCGCATGGGCCTTCGCCTGCGTATAAGGCCTCAAAGGCTCCGTCGAACGGGACGGCACCGCTAAGGCACGATCGCAGGGCAGCCAGGGCGTCCAGTCCTCATAACCCGCCTTGAGTGCGCCCTCGATCAGCAGACCCTGAAAGCCCGAGCAATCGATAAAAAAATCACCCGTGATCACCTCGCCCGATGCCAGGGTCAGGCTGTCGATAAAGCCGTCCGCAGCGCGCAGATTAACACCAGCCACCTTGCCTTCACGCCGGATAACTCCACTGGCTTCACAGCGCTGGCGCAGATATTTCGCCATCAGCCCGGCATCGAAATGCAGGGCATGGGCCAGTCCATCCATCGGCGTATCGGGGATCAGCGGCAGGCGCGCGAACCGGTTCTGTTTCGCCGCCAGATCATTGAAGCTATAGTCCCAGAGCGAACCGGCCTGGCCGCCCGCCAGATGCTGCTTCAGCCAGTATTGATAAAAGGGCAGGCCGGCGAGAGGATGCCCCGGCACACCGAAGGCATGGCTGTAGGTCGCTCCTGTGTGCGACCAGTCCTTGAATTCGATGCCCAGTTTGAAAGTACCCTGGGTGTGGCGGATCAGGTCATTTTCATCGATGCCCAACCCCCGTAACATACTGATCAGTGGTGGAATCGTCGCCTCACCAACACCGACAATGCCGATCTCGTCCGACTCGACCACGGTGATTTCGACAATGCGACCGAGCAGTTTCGATAACATGGTCGCACTCAGCCAGCCGGCCGTGCCGCCACCAAGAATAACCACGCGCTCTATTGGCTGTGCCGCCATCAGATCCTCCGCTGTTTAATCAGATTGCCATGTTCGGAACAAAAAAACACCTGCCGATCGCCAGGACCGGCAGGTGTTTTTGAACAAGCGACAAGCGTTTACTAGAATTTGTAGCCAACGCTTATTGCATAGGTTGCGCCATACTTTTCATACTTGAGTATGTTTGTTGGGGCATCCTTGGTGTCATAGAGGACGAACGGCCGGTTGGTAATGTTCGTCGCCGACAGATTCATCGTCAGACCCCTGGCGGGACCGTCCTGGAACTCATAACCGATCTGCGCATCGACCAGAGCTTCCGCCTTGACGTAGTGGGCGCCGAGCGAGTTGTCGAAATTTGGCACTTCGCCCAGCCAGGCGTCACGGTAGCGTTCGCTGACACGAGCTGAGAAGCCGTGCTTTTCGTAATACAGGGTCGTATTGATGACCTGTGGTGACAGCCCCGGCAGTTCGATCTTGCTGCCAGCCGGCTTGACTTCCGACTGGTTGAAAGCCGCACTGAAGATTACACCAAAGCCGTCAAGTGGCGACCAGATGGTTTCACCGGGTAGCGACACGGTGAACTCGGCACCTTGGACATGGCCGCCATTGCCGTTTGCCTTGACCGTAAGCACGCCGGTAGTATTGGCACGCGCCAGATCATAGCAGCTGCCGACGGCGCAACCGGCGGGATCGCTGGGTGATGTGAAGCCGGGCAGTGTACTGAAGTCGGTGATGCGGGAGTTATTGTAAACGTAGCTGTCCAGTGTTTTGTAATAGAGCGCGGCGGACACATAGCCCTTGCGACCGAAATACTTTTCCAGCGACACGTCGAACTGCTTGGATTTCCAGGGCTTGAGCTCCGGATTGCCGCCGCTGCCACCCCAGTAATATTGCTGGTTGCCTTGATTGTCCGGATTGGAATTGGTCCGGGCACCATAGGTCACGCCACCAGCCATATCGTCGAGGCGGGGACGGGACACAGTGGCAGCTGCCGCAAATCGCAGGCTGACATCGTCGGCCAGGGCGAAGTTGAAGTTCGCGCTCGGCAGGAAATCGCCATAGGTGGTCTTGTAGTGATCCGTCCGGATGTGCAGTTGCTCAAGCGGCGACAGGCCCGGTGTGATCTTGTCGACGCCGGGCGAGGACAACTGGGTCACCTGCTGATCGGCATATTGGTATTGCGCGCCGATATTGCCGGTAACGGGAACGCCGAAGAGCGTCGATTCGATGTCAGCCTTGACGTAGGCCGTGGTCAGCTTTTCTTCAACAGCCCAGGACTGGCTGACTTCAAAAGTGCGGTCGCCATCTCCCGCATTGGTATCGACCCGCGCATCGATGGTATCCCAGAAGCCGCTGCGGTAAAGACCTATGGCATCATAGGAAATGATACCATTGCTATTACCGAAAAAAGCGCCGTCTGTCGTGCCTGTGCGGTATTGGGTCGGGACCACGGCGGTTGATTGACCGACGGGCAGATACAGTATGCTCTGCCACAGGTACTTGTCCTTCTTGCGGTCGGCAAAGTTAACGCCAAACGTAACGCCCTTGAAGAAAGAGCCACCCAGCGAGCGCGTCGCCGCTAGCTTCATCGCCTGAATTTCGTCATTGACGGTTGGGTTGCCGACGTAACCGGAGCGACGCGGACCGCCACCCCATCCACCCGGATCGGTCAGGAAAACGCTGTCGAAGTCGGCATAGTCGAGCGATGTGGTTTCGTTCGTGGTGCCGTTGGCATTGGTTGTGAAGCCCAGATTATCCTTGACCACTGCACCGGCCGTACCGGTGCCGGCGGTCGATTCCAGGCGCAGGTCGGTGCGATGAACCTTGGAATAGCTGGCATCGGCGTCCAGGGTCCATTCGTCGTTCAGTTTATAGCTGGCATTGACGCCCAGGGAGTCGACCGTGGCGTTGCGCTCATTGTTGTAGTTTTCAACAATGGTCGTGACGCCGTTGAAGGTGCCACTCGTAATACGGTCAGCATCGGACGTATAGCCCGGCTGCAAGACGCCTGTCCCCCAGACCGTCCCGTATTCGAGACGGCGGATGGTTTGCGCTTCCTTGAATTCGGAGTGGAAGCCATCGATGGTTACGTGCAACTGGTCGTTGGGCTTGAATTCCAATATGCCCATGAAGGCATCGCGTTTATAATAAGACGCCTGGACACCGTCCTTCGAGCCACCGACCACAATCTTATCGGCATCCGCCGGCAGGCATTGGGTGCCGCAGGTCGGATACCCCCAGTACTCACGGGTCTGGGCCTGGTACGGCGTGGTGTTGTGCGCGTAGCCAAGCGCCAGGCCGACGGTCTTGTTGAAGAACTGATCGATATAGGTCGCCGAGTAGCGGTCACCGGCTGTCATCGCATCAGGTACCGGCGACTTCATCGAGTTCATTTCGCGGCGATAATTGAGTGCGATCGCCTGTTTGCCGTAGGCCAGTGGATGGACGGTTTCGATGTCGGCTGTGCCGGCGATACCGTGATAGGACTGGGCGGCGTCCGGCGTCTTGTAGACCTTCACCTGGCTGACAAGTTCCGAGGGATACTGGTCGAATTCGACCGTGCGGTTGTCATTGGTCGAGGCCTGCTCACGGCCGTTGAATGTAGTAACTGTATAGTCCGGACCCAGGCCGCGAATCGACAGGGTCTGCGCACGGCCGTTGGTGCGTTGGGCGGCAATGCCCGGTAGGCGGGCAATGGATTCGGCGATGGAGCCGTCCGGCAGCTTGCCGATATCTTCAGCCGAAACGGCTTCGATGATCGACGAATCTTTTTTCTTCGCGCTGATGGCATCCTGAATGCCCTTGCGGATGCCGGTCACAACCACAGTGGTCGTGTCGTCGGCGGGCGCAGCGGCCGTAGCTTGAGCGGCGTCTTGGGCCATGACGGGGACGGCGAAAGCGCAGGCCGTTACGATGGCCGCGGTGGCGCCACAGGTCAGCAGACGCGCACGCGTCGCATTTTGACCCTTGGAATTACGCATTAGGTTTCCTCCTGGTGTTGCGTTTCGATCTTTTAACGCTTGCCCCGTTCTTAATGCAGGACATTCGCCTTAGACATCTCAACCCTCACGGCACTCTGACGGCGCCTGTTGACCTGAGTATCTACAACGTGGTTCTTTTTGCAATGCTTTGCAAAATTTTGCAGACCGAAACCCGCACAATTCGTAATATTGTGGCTTTCAAGATACGAATAGGGGCCAGGAATTGATAGATTAGGGCTTAAATATAATACAATATGCCCCGTAGGGCGTAAAATAGATATACTCAGTGACAACTACATTTTTGACGCTTTATGTAAAAAATTGCAAAAATATGCAAAGATAACGCTAACATTACGGCGTTGCCTATGGTAACGCCTACCCATAAGATCGAAATATCGATTAGTGAGATTACCCGCCGCAGGATTCGCGGACGACCAGTTCCGTCGAAACGATTTCCGAATGGCTTTCATCATTGGAGATCGAGCCGATCAGTTTGGAGACCATCAGCTTGCCGGCGCGTGCCAGATCCTGCGAGATTGTGGTCAGTGATGGGTGCGTCAGGCTGGCCAGCGCGATATTGTCATATCCCACCACCGAAACATCTTCCGGCACGCGGAGGCCGACGCGCATCAGGCCGCGAATGGCGCCAAACGCGATGATATCCGAGCAGGCGAACAGGCCGTCGAATTTGACGCCCTTATTGACCAGATTGAGCACGGCGGCTTCAGCCGAGGCCAGTTCGAAATAGGTCGGCACGACAAGGCGCGGATCAAATGCCAGCCCGGCCTCAGACAGCACATTCAGATAACCCTGATAGCGCTGCTTCATTTCCGTGCCCTCGGTTTCGCCGAAAAATGCGATCCGTTTGCGGCCGAGCCGCGCCAGATGCGAGGTGGCGCGGGTGCCGCCCTGGAGATTATTCGAACCGACCGTGCAGTATTTCTGGCCGGGAATTTCCTGGCCCCAGACGATGAACTTGTTGGTGCTGCCGGCCAGATGATTGAAGCGGTCGTGCAGATAGCTCTGGCCGAGGAAGATGACGCCGTCGGCCTTGATATTGGCCATCAGGGTCGCCAGGTCGTTCTGGCTTTTCGGCGTCAGGTGCGACAACAGCAGGTCGCAGCCCATATCACGCGCCGCCTCGCCGACGCCGGAGATCATTTCCTGATAGAAGGGATCGGAAAACCGGCCTTCGCGGCCATGCGGCGGGGGGATGACAATGGCAATAGTGGCCTGCGAGCCCGACATGGACATCGGCATGTCCTGGTTGAGGACGTAATTGTGGTCGCGGGCGATCTTCCAGACGCGGCGCTTGGTGACGCGGTTGACGGCAGGGGAATCGTTGAGCGCGCGCGATACGGTGGCGACCGATACGCCGGCGATCCTGGCGATATCTTCAAGCCTGACCTTGCCTGATATGGTGTCCATCATCCCACCCCTGCCCGCTTAAGCGGATTTCAGCGCAGAGAACACAGTTTCCCTTATGAAAGCAAGCGCTTTCATTTTCATGAAAAAGCTTAAGGGTTGAGCAGGAACACCAGTGGCACGTCCACGCGCTTGCGCCAGTCCTTCTCGCTGTGTTCCGCGCCCTTATAAACCGGCGCATGGAAATCGGAGTCCGTCCAGCCATTCGCCCGAAACACGGCCACTGATTTTTCCTCATAGGGCGTAAACTGGCCATCGAGCCCGACCGTGCCCTGGTCGCTGTAGATGCGGTTCTTTCCCGGAATCATTCTCGTTGTTTTTAGCCAGACCTGCCAGCCGGTGGCCACGGTTTGCGCATCCGCTGCAATGGCGGCCGGATCTTTTGCCGGATCGACCATCAGCCACGGCATGGAAAGGGATGCCGACGCGCCGAAGACGTCCGGATATTCCCCCTGCGCATAGAGCGAGATATGCGCCCCCATCGAAGAGCCCATGATCGAGGTATTCTCCGGCCCTGACGCCGTGTGATAGGTTTTATCGATCAGCGGTTTCAGTTCGGTGACGAGGAATTTCAGAAATTGTCCGCGTCCGGCGTTTTTCCATCCTCGAAGGCGCGGATGCGCGCCTGACAGGCCGCCGGCATCAGGTCATAGACCCGCTGCGGCATATATTCGCGTGTCCGTTCGGGGATATTGTCGATCCCGACGATAATGGCCGGCGGTACTTTGCCATCATTGATCAGCTTTGGCAGCCTCTTGGCGATGCCCCAATCCGCGCCGCTGTATTGACTGGGCGAAAACAGGTTTTGGCCGTCCATCATATAGATGACCTTGCACCGGGCCTCCTCCGCTTGGCATTGATCCGGCACGAAAACGACCACATCACGCGGGATAACGTATTGCGACGGCACCTGCGTCAAGTGATCGAGGCGCGCCTCCGCTGCGGCGGGAGTCGCCAGCAGCAGAGACGCCAGGGCCAGGTGCAGGTACATCACTTCTTCTTTTGGGCCGCGAAGCGGATGGCCTCGCCGCCGCCGGGCGCCATGCGCAGGGTCAAGGTGTCGCTGGCGGTCACCGTCTTTTCCTCGATGACGATATTGAAGCGGGCCTCGCCTTCCATGCCGGCATTCGGGCCGTCACGATAGATCTGCGCCTTGTAGGTGCGTCCGGCTTCGAGGAAGGCCAGGGGCACATCGACGCTGCGCTCGGTCTCGTCGGTCACCGCGCCGAGATACCAGTTATCCGAATGACGATCCTTGCGCACGATGGTGGCGAAATCGCCCGGTTCGCCGTTGAGCGCGATCGACTGATCCCAGTCCACCGGCACGTCCTTGATGAACTGGAAGGGCTTGGGATATTTGGCATAGTTTTCCGGCAGGTCGGCCGCCATCTGGATCGGCGAATAGAGCACAACATAGAGCGCTAGTTGCTTGGCTTGCGTAGACGGGATCGGCCTGCCCTGCCCTTCCAGGCTGAGGATGCCCGGCGTGAAATCCATCGGCCCGGAGAGCATACGCGTGAAGACCAGATTGGCCTCGTGTTCCGGCGGGTTCTGCGGATCGCCCCAGGCATTATATTCCATCCCGCGCTGGCCTTCGCGCGACACCCAGTTCGGATAGGTGCGGCGCAGGCCGGTGTCCTTGATCGGCTCGTGCGTATCGATGGCGATATGATATTTCGCCGCCGTCTGGACGTTCAGCAGATAGTGGCGGACCATTTCCTGGCTATCGTTGAAGGTGTAGCGGATGCTGCCGTCCGGCGCCTTGACGCGAGCGCCGCCGGCATCGGCGACATAGCCGGTCTTTACCGAATCGACGCCGTATTTTTCATATTGCGCAAAGCCGGCTTCCATCTGCGGTTCATAAACCGAGACATTGCCGGAAGTTTCATTGTGGCCGACGAGGTGCACGCCCTTTTTCAGGCCATAGGCGGAAATCGCCGCCAGGTCGAAATCGGGATAGCTTTCGGTGAAGGAGAAGTTGTAGCCCTTGCCGAACCAGTCCTCCCAGCCCTTGTTCCAGCCTTC
>FTKR01000598.1_pt1 | contig 11457 bp, 9 predicted proteins | sample 1658141 | NCBI WGS metagenome assembly FTKR01 (sample SAMEA3914802, study PRJEB12502) | metagenome | biome: forest; material: soil | place: Canada | collected 2010-06-25 | depth 0.1 m | reverse complement strand
ATTCTCAACCATATGGGGATGCCGGTAGACACTGATCTCACCAAATGGCGCGAGGGCCTGGCCGCCCTGGCCGCCCTGCCCCACGCGGCGGTCAAGATTTCCGGCATGGGCTTTGTCGATCGCCAATGGACGATGGAGTCGGTGCGTCCGCTTATCCTGCAAACCATCGAAACCTTCAGCCCCAACGCTTGCGCTTTCGCCAGCGACTTCCCGACCGACAAGCTGTTCAATACCTATACCAGGGCGCTGGACGCCTATGATGACATAACCAAAGACTTCAGCGACGATGAACGGGACGCCCTGTTCGCCGGAACAGCTGAGCGCATCTATAAAATATAACAATCATTCAGGAAACGCAGATGAACCCCAATCCCCTCTTAGGCGTCCTCTTTCACTGGCTGGGGGGCTTGTCCTCCGCCAGCTTCTATGTGCCCTACAAGCGCATCCGCTTGTGGTCATGGGAAATCTTCTGGCTGACCGGCGGCATCTTCTCATGGGTGCTGGCCCCGTGGATCGGCGCATTTATCGGCAGCAAGGACCTGATCAATGTGCTCGCCTCCGTGCCGTCGCACACCCTGCTGATCTGCTATCTGTGCGGCGCCGGCTGGGGTCTGGGCGGCTTGACGTTCGGCCTGACCATGCGCTATCTCGGCCTGTCGCTCGGCATGGCGGTGGCGCTCGGCCTGACGACGGTCATCGGCACTATGGGGCCGCCAATCTTTCGCGGCACCCTCGGCACCCTGGCCTCGACCTCCAGCGGCCAGATCACCTTCCTCGGCATCGCGGTGGTCGTCATCGGCATCATCATCGTTGCCATGGCCGGCGGCGCCAAGGAAAAGCAACTGGCCAATGTTTCGGGGGATGCACAAGCACCCGATCGCGGTGAATTTGATCTGAAAAAGGGTATCCTGATCGCCCTGTTCTCCGGCGTCATGTCGTCCTTCTTCGCCTTCGGCCTCGACGCTGGCGGCCCGATCCGCGAAGCGACCGCCGCTGCCGGCACCGGTCCGTTGTGGGTCGGCCTGCCCGTGCTGTGCGTGGTGCTGGCCGGCGGTTTCACCACCAACTTCATCTGGTGCGCCTACCTGATCCTCAAGAACAAATCGGCCGGTGAATGGACCGGCAAGACAGCCGCCGTTTCCGATATCAAGACGCCGCTGCTGGCCAATTATCTGCTGGCGGCGCTCGGCGGCACCCTGTGGTATTTCCAGTTTTTCTTCTACACCATGGGCGAGAGCCAGATGGGCAAGTACGGTTTCTCGTCTTGGACACTCCACATGGCCTCCATCATCCTGTTCTCGACCCTGTGGGGCTTCGCGCTCAAGGAATGGAAAGGTACGGCCAACAAGACACAGTTCATGGTCTGGCTCGGCATCGGCACGCTCGTGATCTCGACCGTGATCATCGGCATCGGCAATATGCTGGCAACCTAAATCATATATTTCCTGGCCAGGGCGGTGTAGGTCTCGACCTGCGCCGCCTGCCATTTTTTATTACGCCCCAGTTCCTCAGCCATGATCTCGGCGACGCGAGGTGCGATGCCCACGCTCGCCACCGCATCCAGCAACAGGGCGCGCAAACGACGGGCCAGTACATCTTCAACGGCGCGCGCTTGTTCGAAGCGCACGGCCCAGCGAACCCCAGCCTCGGTATAGGGCAAGTTGGGATGGAGCTTTGTATTCGCGCCCAGCAAAGCCTCGACGGCGGCTTTGTCGCTGCCGTAAACGTCGCCATTTTCTAACCAACCATGTAGGCGCAGCCCAGATGTAACGCTCGGTCGTAGCGGCAATCCAGCTTCGGAGACAGCGAGATCGATCGTGTCCTCGCCCATGCGTCGATAGGTCGTCCATTTGCCGCCGGTGAGCGTTATCAGCCCGCTTTCGGAAACCACCAGCGTGTGTTCGCGGGATAGAAATTTTGTATCGGCGGTTTGGGCCTTCACCAAGGGCCGTAAACCGGCAAAAACGCTCAGGATATCCGATCGCTGCGGCACCGGATCGAGATAGTCGCCTGCCGTCTTCAGAATAAAGTCGATCTCCGATTCCAATGCACGCGGCTCCAGGCTGATCTCAGGCACAGGCGTATCGGTAGTGCCGATCAGGGTCCGGTCATGCCACGGCACCGCGAACAGCACGCGGCCATCGTTGGTTTTCGGCACCATCAGCGCCGTATTACCCGGCAAAAAACGGCGATCCACCACGATATGCACGCCCTGGCTCGGCGTCAGCATGGGCGCAATATCAGCCTCATCCAGCCGTCGCACCGCATCGACGAAAATGCCCGTGGCGTTGATCACCACGCGGCCTCGTGCTTCGTGCTTTGCGCTTGTTTCACTGTCGGTGAAGCTAACACCCGTTACCTTGCCGCCGGTTTTCAGCAAGCCGGTGACCGGCGCGGCATTAAGCGCCACGCCACCTTGATCCTCCAGGGTCCGCAACAGGGTGATGGCCAGTCGACTGTCGTCGAACTGCCCGTCGAAATAAAGAATGCCGCCCTTGAGGCCCGTCACCTTCAAGGTCGGTACGTGAGCCAGCGCCGCCTTGCGCCCGAGCGGACGACTGGGGCGCAGATTGAGCCGGCCCGCCAGCAGGTCATAAAGCTTGAGGCCAATACCATAGAAAGGCCAGCGCCAGAATTGATAGGTGGCGATCAGGAAACCGAGATCGTGGACCAGATGCGGCGCATTTCGCTTCAGCAAACCCCGTTCATGCAGCGATTCCTGCACCAGATGGAAATGGCCCTGCGCCAGATAACGCACCCCGCCATGGACCAGCTTGGTCGAGCGGCTGCTCGTTCCCTTGGCGTAGTCATGCGCTTCCAGCAGCAGGGTCTTGTAGCCGCGCGACGCCGCTTCCAGCGCCGTGCCGAGCCCCGAAGCCCCACCGCCGATGACGATGACGTCCCACAGGATATCGACGGTCACCTTGGCAATCAGGTCGGGACGCGGATCGCTCAAACACCGTCCTCCCAGTGCGCGCTGCGGCTGACCGCCTTGCGCCATCGCGCCATCTTCGCGGCGCGTTCATCAACGCTCATTGCGGGCTCAAAGACGCGATCGACCTGCCATTGCGCGCGCAATTCATCGGTCGATGACCAGTAGCCGACCGCCAGTCCAGCGAGATAGGCCGCCCCCCGCGCCGTGCTTTCGGTGATCTTCGGCCGCACCACCGGCACGCCCAGGATATCGGCCTGGAACTGCATCATCAGGTTATTATTGCTGCCGCCACCATCGACGCGCAGTTCCATCAGGTCCACACCGGAATCCGATTTCATCGCCTCCAGAACCTCCGCCGACTGGAAGGCGATGGCCTCCAGAGCCGCGCGGGCGATATGCGCCTTTGTGCTGCCGCGCGTCAGGCCGATGATGGTGCCGCGGGCGTAGCTGTCCCAATGCGGCGCACCGAGCCCCACGAAGGCCGGCACCAGGCACACGCCGCCGCTGTCCGGCACCGATGCCGCCAGCGCCTCGACCTCACCGCTCGACCGGATAATCCCCAATCCATCACGCAACCATTGCACCACGGCACCGGCGACGAAGACAGAACCTTCCAGCGCGTAGGTGCGTGTGTCGTCTATCTGCCAGGCCAGGGTGGTCAGGAGCTTGTTCTGGCTGGGCACCGCCTCGCCCGCCGTGTTCATCAGCATGAAGCAGCCGGTGCCATAGGTGTTCTTGGCCATGCCGCGATCGAGGCAGGCCTGCCCGAAAGTCGCCGCCTGCTGATCGCCCGCCATGCCGGCGATGGGGATACGCGCGCCGAATAACCCTTGCACCGTCTCACCATAAACCTCGCTGTTGCTCCGCACCTCCGGCAGCAATTCGCGGGGAATTGCCAGCAGTTCAAGCAGGTCGTCGTCCCATTCGCCGGTATGAATATTGTAGAGCAGGGTTCGGCTGGCATTGCTGGCGTCAGTGATATGCAGGGCGCCGCCCGTCAGGTTCCACACCAGCCAGCTATCGATGGTGCCGAAAGCCAGTTCACCCAGCATCGCCCTCGCCCGTGCGTCCGGCACCGTATCCAATAGCCATTTGATCTTGGTGCCGCTGAAATAGGCGTCGAGCCGCAGGCCCGTTTTTTGTTCAAACAGCGGTTCATGACCCGCCCCGATCAACTGGTCGCAGATGCCCGCCGTACGCCGGTCCTGCCAGACGATGGCATTGTGGATCGGCCGACCGGTGGCGCGATCCCATATAACTGTCGTTTCGCGTTGGTTGGTGATGCCGATGGCGGCAATATCGCTCGCCCGCAATCCGGCCGCCGTCAGGGCTTCCTGCGCCACGCCCATCTGGGTGCTCCAGATCTCGCGCGCATCGTGCTCGACCCAACCGCCTTGCGGGAATATCTGGCGAAATTCCTTTTGCGCCACCTTGAGGATATTGCCACTACCGTCGACGATGATGGCCCGGCTGGAGGTCGTCCCCTGATCGAGCGCGAGAATATAGCGGCTCAATCCGCGACCTCTTCCTGCCAGACCTTGCGCGCCGCGCCTTCTGGGTCATTTTCGACGCGACAAGCCGTATTGATCAGCATGACCGGGCGATCCGTCGTGGTATAGCGCGGCCAATCCGGCTGGCCCGGCGCGGTCGGTTTGCCATCGCGGGCAAAGCTGGTCCAGAAAGCGCTCATGTTTTTTGAGGCTTCCGCCAAGCCAGGGCCATTGCCCTCAAGGCCCGCTTGATCGGTATTGAGGAACAGGGAGGCGATCTCGGTGGCGTGCCCGGCTTTCAGCGTGGCGGAGGTGCCGGGGACCGGAAAGTTAGATTCATAGTCGTAACGATAGCGATAGACCGGCGCCGGTTGTGCCGATTTTCGATCTGCCGTCGTGGCCGATTCCTCACCAAACCAGCGCGCCGAGGCGATGGCGATATATAGCTCGCTCGGTGTCACCTTTGGGTACGTAGCGCGATAAACCGTCAGCAGCTTATCGGCGTCACCGGCGAATTCCGTCGCCAGTCGCGCCTTCAGGCCAGCCTCATCGAGCGTGAATGTATCTGGCCGGCCCATATTGAAGAAGGTCGCCTCTTCGTGGTTATGGCCGACGATCAGCGGCACATCGGCCATCAGGGGCGAGGCCACGGGATCGAACGGATCGGCGGGCAGAACAACGCCCTCCACCACCGGGCCGTAACCGCCGGGCATGGGATATCCCGCCGTATGCAACAAGCCAGACCGTGCCGGCGCAGATGAACCATCCGAAGGCATCGTCATTGCCCCCTGCCCCTGCTCCGCCGCCAGTTGGATGGCCAGGATTTGTTCGGCGGGAACATCGGCCAGTTTGTGCAGTTCGTTCGACGCGATGCCGAGCCCCTTCAGTACGCGCCGCGCAGTTTCGGTCGCCATCGCCTGCGGCATCCGCCGCAGGGCGGCCCCGCTCTGAATGCTCGCCTTGTGGAACAGCCCCTGCGCCGCCGGCATGGCCAGCAGCGTACCCACCTTGAAACCGCCGCCGGATTCGCCGAAAATCATCACATTATCCGGATCGCCACCGAAGGCGGCAATATTGGCCTTCACCCAGCGCAGGCCGGTCACGATATCGAGCATGCCCTGATTACCGGAGGTGGCCCACTCCGTCCCGCCCAATTCACCCAGGTAGAGATAACCCAGCAGTCCCAGCCGGTGATTGGTAGCGACCACGACCACATCATAGGTAGCCGCCAGGCGCGCGCCGTCCTGAGCGGTCGATCCGGCCGAACCACTGGCGAAACCGCCGCCGTGGCAATAGAACATGACCGGGCGTTTGCGGCCGTCATTTACCGCTGGCGTCCAGACATTGAGCACCAGGCAGTCCTCGGCATAGGCCGGTTCCTGCTCACCATACGTCGATTTCGGTTTTTGCAGCGAAGGCGCGCCCAGATGCGTGGCATCACGCACACCGGTCCAAGGCGCCACCGGCGGCGCTTCGCGGAAACGGGCGGCACCCGTAACCGAACCGGCATAGGGAATACCCTTGAAGGCCAGGGCGGCGCGATTGTGTCCACCACGCAGACGGCCATTGGCAATCTCGACCTCGACATCAGGCCCGGTGGTTACCGTGGAGCGGGAAACCCCTTGCGCACAGGCGACGGGTATCAACCCAAACGCGCCAGCCGCCGCCATGCCGCTGCCTAAAAGGTGCCTGCGAGTCCACATTCCGCCCTCCTGTTTTATCTGGTTTTCCAGACTCATAACATGACGCTGAACAGGTGTCTGTTCCTCGTCAAAAATGACACAAAAATATAAGAGCGCGACTTATTTCCGGCAAAATAAAGCGACACATGGATTTAATACCCGAAACAGTCCTTCACAACGCATCACGTTTAAAAATGTCGTATAGGCTTTTAGTTCCGCTTCAGCTGTTTGAGCCGCTGGGATTTTTCCTCTTATTTCACCTTTACACGTTAGTGAGAAACCACGACCCAATTTTCAGGACGCCCAGCGGCGCCACTCCTGCATAGTCGGGCGGCATTCGGGCTGAATTTTCCAGGTGAAACGCGTACATAAATGAGCAAGGCCCATCGTCCCCTGTCAGAACGAACCGCTCACGCCGGCATGTTGACCGTTGGGGGCAAGCTGTTAGCAAAATCGCTCGACTTCATCTCCCTGCTTGTTCTGGCCCGTTTCCTTGGGCCCGCCGAGTTCGGCGTGGTCGCCATGGCATGGACTACGGTTCAGATTGTGGAAGCATTGTCCGAAATGCCCCTCGGCGCCGTCCTCATGAATATTGAGAAACCATCCGAGACCATGTACGACACGGCATTTACAATGGCCGTCATTCGTTCAGTCGCGACGATCGGCCTGTTGGCCGCCCTGTCGGTCCCGCTATCGATCTTTTACCACGAGCCCCGCCTGATCGCGCTGCAATGTGCCCTGGCGACCGCACCGGCCATGCGCGGCCTGGTCAGCCAGCGTCTGGTTGAATTCACCCGTGTGCTGGATTTCCGTCGCGACGTGGCGCTTGAAGTCTGCGGGAAGTTTTGCGCACTCATCATTGCAACGAGCATCGCCGTCATAACGGGCAGCTACTGGGCTATTGCAATCGGCGCCATTTCGACGTCAGCGGTCATGATGATCGTATCATACTTGTTTGCCCCGCAGCGCCTGCGCTTTACCCTGTCTCACTGGAGACTGTTTGCCGACATGGTGGGGTGGAACGCCGCGGGCCAGGTGGTTTCCGCCATCAACTGGCAAACCGACAAGCTCGTGCTGCCACGCTTTGTCGACACCATGACCTTCGGGCGATTTACATCGGCCGACAATCTGATCGGCATACCTGTGCAGGCCATTATTGTCCCCATTTCACGCCCCCTCTTTTCCGCCTTCCTGGCAGTACGAGAGACGGGTGGTGTTGCGCGGGTCTATTTAAAAGCCTCCGTCGGCATATTCTCGCTTGTCGGTCCGATTCTGATGATGATCGCGTTCCTTTCCCATCCGATCGTCCGCCTCATTCTCGGTCCCAAATGGGAACAGACAGGAACCATTCTGACCTGGCTGGCCTTCGCCGCAATTGCCTTGCTGCCAACCGTCGTGCTGCCATCGCTTGCCATGGCCCTGAATAAAACCCGGATGGCTTTTATCCGCAATCTGGCGGAATTTTGCATCAAGGTGCCGCTTATCCTTGTTCTGGCATGGATGTTCCACTTGCAAGGCGTCCTGATCGGTCACGCCATTTCCTCTGTCCTGGTCTTCTTTTCGTGCCTGGTAATCGTCAGTATCCTGATTGGCCTGCCGGTCAAAACACAGATTATCAGCCTGCTGCGCCCCTCGATCGCCATGGTGCCTGCCGGCATTTTTCTTTATCTGATGGCAGGAAATGTCTTCGCCTCAAGCGACTCGCTTTTACACACGGCCTTTAACCTCGCCTGGGTCGGCGCGTCTGCGGAAATTATCTTCATCGGCGTCAACCTGACTCTCTGGAAACTGGCAGGATATCCCGACGGCTGCGAAACCATTGCAATAAGAATTATTAAAAACGTGCTGCGAATACGATGATCGCAAGATTTCAGAATGGATACACAACTCAGTCGCCATTCTACACTTGGAATGATGGCAATTAACCAAATATAATTTCGTGTGGCTTTACACTTATATCCTGTGGCCTAATTCTTGCTTGCACACTATGATTAAACGTACAGGCTCCATACCTCGCCAAATCGTGTCTTTTCCATCGGAGTTCTCAATGAGTCTGGTCTCTAAATTTTCTACCGCCTTCGACGCAATGGGGTCGAAATGAAGATCGCGATCGCCATAGCCACGGCCGGCCGCCGCGACGGGATATCCGAAACGGTTGAGTATCTGCGCCGTCAGACGCGACCTGCCGACGCGCTTTATATCTGCCCTGCAAGCGACACTGACCTGGACGAGGCCTGCCTGAAGAACTTTCCCAGCCCGACCCACGTCGTCAGGGGGCCGCGCGGCCTGCCAGCGCAGCGCAACGCCATATTGCGACAGTTGGCTGACGAAGAAATCGTCATCTTTTTTGATGACGATTTCCTGCCCGAAGCCACATTCATGGCTGAACTCGAAAATCTTTATACAAATCATCCTGACGTCCTGATGGCCACCGGTGATGTGGTCGCCGATGGTATCAAGGGCAAGGGCATAAGCCGGGATGAAGCCGTGGACATCATCGAAGCCCTGCCGCCGCTGCCAGTCTGTGAATTGAAGCCGTCTTATTCAGCCTATGGCTGTAACATGGCCCTACGCATCGATGTGGCCCGGAAAGCGGGCATCGAATTTGATGAAACCCTTCCCCTTTACGCCTGGTGGGAAGATGTCGACTTTTCTCGCCGCATGGCGCGCCTGGGCCGTATCGTGAACTGCAACCGGATGCGTGGCGTTCACCAGGGGAGCAAAAAGGGTCGCACACCGGGCAAACGCATGGGCTATAGCCAGATCGTCAACCTGATCTACCTGAATCGCAAGGGCAGCATCGAATCCGCCATGGCATACGGTCAGATTTCCAGGCACATAGCCATGAACCTGGCCCGGTCATTCTGGCCTGAACCGTGGGTAGACCGTCGCGGCCGGCTGGTCGGCAATCTGATGGCCCTGGGCGACGCGGCCAGGGGCAAGGTAGACCCCCAGCGCATTTTGGAATTATAGGTGGCAACGGACCAGATGGTCGTTCGGTGAGACTGCAAAAGGTCGGCAAGTTGAAGTTCAGCATCATAATTGCAAATTATAATTACGAGCGCTTTGTCGGCAAAGCCATAGACAGTGCGCTGGCTGTCAGGTGGCCCGATGTCGAAGTCATTGTTGTCGATGACGGCTCCACGGATCAGTCAAGGCAGGTTATTGCCACCTATGGCGACCGCGTCTTTCCCATTTTGCAAAAAAATGCCGGGCAGCTCACAGCCTGCAATGTCGGATTTGCCAGGGCCACCGGCGACTGGATTATCTTTCTCGACGCCGATGACCTGCTCGATCCTTCTATCGCCGAGGAGGTGACGCGCGCCGCCACACCGCGCACCAGCAAGGTGCAATTTCAAATGGAGCGTATAAACAGCGAGGGACAAGCGACGGGTTCGCGCTTCCCTGTCTACGATCCTCTGCCAACACCTGAAAAGGTAAGGGACTGGGTTGTGCGTTTGACGGGTTACCCTACGCCTCCGGGATCTGGAAATGTCTATTCGCGTGCTTTCCTGGACAAGCTTTTTCCGCTCGACAAAGCCTGTGGCGAAGCCCCTGACTCGGAACTTGTGACCGCTGCGCCCTTTTTCGGCGATGTCGTGACCGTCGATAAGCCCCTGGTGAAATATCGCATTCACGGCGGCAACGACAGCAACCTGTTCGCCAAGGAAGGCCTGTTCGCCCGAGAGGTCACCCGCGGACATGCGAAATTCCTATTCTCGCAACGCATTGCGAAGACGGTCGGCATCAATATACCCGACGCCAACTTCCGTAAAAACCTGCATGTCCTTCAACACCGGATTCCTTCCGTGGCACTCAGTCCGGCGCTGCATCCGCTTCCTTGGGATAACAAATATCAGGTCCTGAAGGACACAATCAGATCGACCATCGGTTTTGACGCCATGTCGCCCAGGCGCAGACTGGTTCTGTTCGTCTGGGGCCTTCTGACGCTTTTAGCTCCGAAACCAATCGCCAGAAAGCTGATCCAAAAGAGGTTCAGCCACTAAATTCAGATATCCGTTTCGGCCAATGACAAAAGCGTTGCATTACCGCCGGCAGAAGTGGTGTCGGTCGAGATCGTCCGCTCGCTGACAAAGCGCATCAGGAAGTGCGGACCACCGGCTTTTGGTCCGGTGCCAGACAGGCCCTCGCCACCAAACGGTTGCGAACCAACGACCGCGCCAATCATCGAGCGGTTGACATAGAGGTTGCCGACACGAGCGAGGTTGCTCACCGTTTCCGCGGTCGAGCGGATACGGCTATGGACACCCATCGTCAGGCCGTAACCCTGCGCATTAATGCGGCCGACCAGGTCTTCCAGTTCGCCGGCCTTCCAGGTAACGACGTGCAGCAGCGGACCAAACCATTCCGTCGTTAGATCTTCGACTGCATCGAGACGGATCAGGGTCGGCGGTACGAACGTACCTGCGCCCGCCGGCTTTTCCAGCGCGTGAATCCACTTGTCCTTTACCGACTGGCGATAGGTTTCGAGCTTCATTTGCGCGGCGGTATCGATCACCGGCCCGACATCGGTACGGATATCGACCGGATCACCAATCACCAACGTATCCATGGCGCCGGTCAGCATTTTGAGCAGGTTATCGGCAATATCTTCCTGCACGATCAGCAGGCGCAGGGCCGAACAGCGCTGGCCGGCGCTACGGAAGGCCGAGGTGATGACATCGGCCACCACCTGCTCCGGCAGGGCGGATGAGTCGACGATCATGGCGTTCAGGCCGCCGGTTTCGGCGATCAGCGGCACGATCGGGCGGTTGTCGTCCTTAAGCAGGTTGCGGGCGATGGTCCGCGCCGTCGACAGCGAGCCGGTAAAGGCCACGCCGTTAATGCCGGTGTGGGAAATGATCGCGTCACCGACCTCGATCCCGCCCGGCAGGAAGTGCAGGACTTCCGGCGGGATGCCGGCCTTGTAGGCCAGCTCGATGGCGCGGAAGGCGATCAGCGGCGTCTGCGGCGCCGGCTTGGCGACCACAGCGTTGCCGGTAACGAGTGCCGCCGTGATCTGGCCGAGGAAAATGGCCATCGGGAAGTTCCATGGCGAAATGCAGGCGAAGACGCCACGCCCGACCAGGCGCAGCTCGTTGCGCTCGCCGGTGGGCCCCGGCAGGATTTCCGGCGCGAGACCAGAACGCGCCTGAATGGCGTAGTAACGGCAGAAATCGACCGCTTCACGTACCTCAGATACGGCATCGCCGATTGTCTTGCCGGCTTCACGGACGGCCAGACGCAGCAGTTCCGGGCGGTGTTCCTCCAGCAGATCGGCCAGCCGCTCCAGACAGGCGGCGCGCTCATCGACCGGGCGGGCGTTCCAGATCGGCGCGGCGGCGGATGC
>FTKR01816349.1_pt1 | contig 11504 bp, 13 predicted proteins | sample 1658141 | NCBI WGS metagenome assembly FTKR01 (sample SAMEA3914802, study PRJEB12502) | metagenome | biome: forest; material: soil | place: Canada | collected 2010-06-25 | depth 0.1 m | reverse complement strand
AAGGTCTCGGTCATGGGCACGCAACTGAAGGCCAGCGCTTTCAACCTGTCAAAGCCGATTCCGACCGTGGCCATCGAAGGCGATGACCTGGTTCTGGCGGCATCGGATACCGAATATCCCCTGCCGTTCAATACGGCGAAATCGCTGGAGGTTCATCTGCGGCCGACGACCAATGTGGCTGACAGTGCCGATATCATGCTGAATTTCGCCGGCGCGCAGGGCCAGCCGAAAACCCTGGCCGGTGATTTCGGCGCCAGCAAGGCGCTGTCCTTGCAGGTGGAGGGGGCGATCAATCATGTGTCTGCCATCCGGCAGGGCACCAATGCCGGTGCCTGGGCCGCGAAAGGCGGGCAGGTGTCGGCTTTCCGGTTGAAGCTCGTTCAGGGCGGGTTGGCGCCCCTGCCGGCCGGGACTTTCACCACAGATTGCAAGACTGCCGGAGCCGACGATCTGAATGTCTGCGCCAGCAGCGACGCACTGACACCTGATGCCGCGGGGCACGTTAACGGCAAACTGAATATCGAGATGTCAGGCACGTTCAATCCGATCGATGTGCTGGGCGCCCTGCATCTCATTTCGCAGGACAACATGACCATTGCGCGGCCGTTGCTCAATATGACCCTGGCGACGCAGGGCACACAGAAATTTGCGGTCGAATTTCATGACGGTGGCGCTTATATCGGGCCGCTGAAAGTTTCAGATGCACCTATACTGCCCTATTAGGATTTTATACTGACATTTTGCCAAACAAGACTTGTCGTGCCGGGTACAGACGCCTAAAGTCCGGGCTTTCTGTCGCCTAATGGGATCTGGTTTATTGAGTACTCTTGCCGACCTTCGCACGCAGATCGATGCCCTCGACGCCGAGTTGCTGCGCCTTGTTGACGCCCGTGCCGCGCTTGGCAAGGCCATAGGCGAGGCCAAGGCGAAGGAAGAGGGAGCGAACGCGCAGGTCTCGCTGTTGCGCCCGGACCGTGAAGCCATGCTGATCCGCAAGCTGCTGGCCATGCCGCGCCAGGCGGCTTCCGATGGCGTGGTGGTGCGCATCTGGCGTGAGCTGATTTCCGAAAACCTGCGCATTCAGGGGGCCTCTAATGGGGGCCTTCATTTGAATCTGAGCACTGCCGAACACTCGAAAGAGGTTCTGGTGTGGGCGCGCGAACGTTTCGGCTTCGCGCCTAGCTTCGGTTACGTCAATGACCCGACTGCGGCGATCCAGGCGGCGCGCGATGTGCGTCATATTTCAGTCCTGAGCCTCGATCCGCGCGGTGGCGCCTGGTGGGCGCGTCTGCTGGCCGAACCGAAGGTGCGTATTATCGCAGCATTACCCGAGTTATCGAGCGCGCGGCCGCACGCCGTGGCGCTGGCGGCCATCCAGCCGGAGCCGACCGGTGACGACATGACCTTCTGGGTCAGCGATTCCGCCGAGCATGAAAACAAGATTGTCGAGGCCCTCGGACAGCGTGGTTTTGCTGCCGAATGGCTTTGCACGGCGCAGGGTTTGAAGCTGTTTGGCCTCATCGGTTATGTGCAGGAACATGACGAGCGTTTGGCCACCAAGACGCTTGGCAGTCTGTCAGGTATTATCGGCGCGGCGCCTCGAATTTGATCAATCGTCTGAGGCCGGTGTTTCGCGGCTAAGCAGATCTCCCGGCTGACAATCAAGATAGACGCAGATCTTCTCAAGCGTCTCGAAACGCACGCCCTTGACCTTACCCTGCTTGAGCAGGGACAGGTTGGCTTCGGTAATGCCGAGATAGGCGGCGAGGTCTTTCGACCTGACGTTCCGCTCGGCCATCATCACATTCAATCGGACTCGAATAGGCATCAGGTGATTTGTGCGTTGTCTTCGGCGATGGCGGACGCCTTGGTCATCAGGGCGGCGATGATCGCCAGGGTAAAAGCATAGATGGCGGTCAGGAGATTGGCGCAAGTCGTGGAGTTGCCGATCATGAAAGTGCCCTTCAAGGTGCTGGGTAAGATATTCGCCAATAAGGGCAGACCAAGCAGAAGGACGACATAAAGCAGTCCGGCCAAGGCAAAATTGCGCAGCGTGCTTATGGTTCGAAGCGTAAAATAATGACCGCAGGATAGTTGTAGAAAACATTGCCGGGCCTGGAGCAGCCCATATGCCAGTATACCTGCTGGAATGAAGCCCGCCAAAACGCCCATAAGCTTTTTAAGGACAATCATGAGATCGTCTGATGTGGCGAAACTTTCTGCATGTACGGGGCCATGGATCAAAGTTCCGATAATGCCTTCTTTGGCCCAGGAGGGTTGAAATGCCAGAATGGCCAATCCTATCCCCATAGACGCCCCTACAATTATCAGAATGAGCGCGGTTATCAGGCAGACTATGGCCATAAATCGGCTCAGGCCGGAAAATCCTCTGGCTTTCAGCGACTCGACCCATGACATATTGATCTGGTTCATATCACCCCCCCCTTATCTCGGTTACGATAATAATTATTGTTTCATGATAATTATTATCTGTCAACTGCGGCTATCTTAAGCGGCGCGGCACGAGAGCGCAGATACAAGCGCGGATTTTGTTTGTTGGCCGGGTCAGAAAAGTTTAGAGCTTTGGCGAAACAGAAATCGGGCCTCCCCTTTACGATTTACGGATATGCTTCATGAGCCTTGATACCCCCCGCACGGCCCCCGCGCCTAAGACGGGCATACTGGATATCGCCCCCTATGTCGGCGGCAAGTCGAAGATCGAGGGCGTGGCCGAACCAATCAAGCTGTCGTCCAACGAGAACGCGCTGGGTTGCTCGGTCAAGGCGATGGAGGCCTATGAAGCCGCCAAGGTGAAGCTGTTCCGCTATCCCGACGGCCATGCCGCGCCGTTGCGCGCCGCTGTAGCGGAATATCACGATCTGGAACCGGAACGCCTGGTTTTCGGCAATGGCTCGGACGAGGTTTTCGCCCTGCTCAACCAAGTTTATCTCGAAGCCGGCGACAATATCGTTACCGGTGAGCATGGCTTTCTGGCCTATCGCATCTCGGCACTCGCCTGTCAGGCTGAGGTCAAGCTTGCCGAGGAGCCGGAGCAGCGCGTCAGTATCGAGAAATTGCTCGAACTGGTCGATGCCAAAACCAAGATTGTCTACATCTCCAATCCGGCCAACCCGACCGGCACCTGGAACACGCCGGAAGACATCGCCGATCTGCGCGCCAGGCTCGATTCATCGATTCTGCTGGTGATCGATGAGGCCTATGCCGAATTTGTCGATGAGCCGACCTGGGAAACGGCCTTCCCGATGGCACGCGATGTGGACAACATAATTGTTACGCGCACCTTCTCGAAGATCCATGGACTGGCGGGGTTGCGTATCGGTTTCGGTTATTGCCCGGTTGATGTAATTGCGGCGATCGACCGTATCCGCCTGCCGTTCAATGCCAACCTGCCGGCGCAATATGCCGCCGTTGCGGCCCTTTCGGATGCCGTCCATATCGAGGCGTCGCGCCAGCAGATCCTCAACTGGCATCCGCGCCTGCGCCAGGCGATCAGCGGGCTGGGTTTCGAAGTGCGCAAGAGCATCGGCAATTTTGTGTTGATTTATTTCCGTGACGGCGAGGAGGCGGCGCGCGCCAATGAATTCCTGATGACACAGGGGATCATCATCCGTCATGTCGCCAATTACGGCCTGCCACAGTGCCTGCGTATCACCATCGGCAAGGATGAGGAAAATCAGGCGTTTATTGAAGCGCTGGGCAAGTTCGCGGCGACGCGCGGCTAAGTAAGCAAGATACCCCACCACCGCGCCCGGAGGGGGGCGCGGTCCCCCTCCCCACCAAAGGTGGGGAGGTACAAAAATTGAGTGCTTCTTCCTGTACCTCCCCGGCATAGCCGGGGAGGAGGGCCATCGAACGAAGTGAAGATGGTGGTGGGGTTTCTTGCTTTTTTCCCGAAGTGCGAAAATGCCGCGCTGTTTGCGGTTTCGCGTTATGCTGTCTATATTGCTGATAACGCCACAGCCGAAGTTTTCAAATGCCCGATCAATCCGCCGCTGCTGCCGCTACCAAAATCGTTTTCGGACAGGGCTTCCTGAAGGATTGCTGGTGGTTTGCCGCGCTTTCCGGCGATCTGGTGGCCGGCAAGCTGCAACGCTATGTCATTCTTGGTGAGCCGATCCTGCTGGCGCGTGATCTCGATGGCAAAGCCTATGCTGTGCGCGATATCTGCCCGCACCGGGCAGCGCCGCTTTCCGCCGGCGAAATGATCCGTGATGGCAAGGGCGGAGGCTGCGTCGTCCAGTGCTGCTATCATGGTTGGACCTTCGATACGCAAGGCACCTGCAAGAGCATTCCGTCGCTCACCGCCGATCAGCCGATGGATGTCGAGAAGATCAAGGTGCGCAACTATGCCATCCGCGAGCAGCAGGGCATTGTCTGGATCTACATCACCGCCGATCCGCGCCGCCCGTCGGAACCTGACCATGAGCCGCCTGTATTGCCGGGCATTGTTGGGGGCAAACCCATCATTGTCGAGACCATGGATTTCGACAGCCATATCGATCATGCCGTGGTTGGCCTGATGGACCCGGCGCACGGCCCCTATGTCCACCAGCAATGGTGGTGGCGCTCCGCCAAGAAACAGCTCTCCAAGATCAAGGAATTCGAGCCGCGCGAATATGGTTTCTCGATGGTGCGCCACGCGCCGTCATCGAACAGTCGCGCCTATAAAATTCTGGGGGGGGCGCCAGCCACCGAGATCACTTTCCGTTTGCCGGGCATCCGCTACGAGCATATCGAGATCGGTACGCAGCAGGTGCTGGGCCTGACCTGCCTGACACCGGTTGACGACACGCACACCCGCATTACGCAGATTTTCTGGTCGGACCACGGCCTGTTTCGTTTCATCGCCCCGCTGTTCCGGCTGGGCGCCAAGGCTTTCCTCAAGCAGGACGGCGACATGGTCAATCTGCAAAACGAGGGGCTGAGATACGATCCGGCCCTGATCTGGATCGACGACGCCGATACCCAGGCCAAGTGGTATCAACAGATCAAGAAAGAATGGATGCAATCGCGCGCCGAAAAGCGGCCCTTCATAAATCCAGTCAAGCCTGCCACTTTGAAGTGGACGTCTTAACCGGCATTTGAACTTTTCCTGTCAGGGTGCGGTCTTCTGTTGCCGGAGACCGCCTGTGGCTCTCGATAATGCCCTGTCCCAGATACGTGACGCCGACTGGCTGGATGCCAGGCGTATGCGCGTCTACGCGCTGTTCGTCCTTGTGCTGCTGGGTATCCTGCCGATCATCGCGCGTTTCGCGGCCGGTCACGGACTGATCGACAAGTCCAGTGTGCCGTTCGGTGGTGATTACATCAGTTTTTACGCGGCCTCCAAGCTGGCCCTGAGCGGGCATGCGGCGGATGCCTGGCATCCGGCAATTCATAAGGCGGCAGAAAACGCGGTTTTCGATAACAGGCTTCATGATTATTGGGCCTTCTTCTATCCGCCGGCTTACATGGTCATCTGTGTGCCTCTGGGCCTGCTGTCCTATGGCTGGTCTGTACTTATCGCCATGTCGGCCACGACCATGGCCATGCTCAAATGGCTGCATGTCTGGCTGAGGCAGATGAGGCCTGATGCCAGTGGCCTCTGGCTGCCCCTGATTGCTTTTCCCGGCGTGTGGATGAACATCGCCTGTGGCCAGAATGCGGCCTTGACGACGGCTCTCATGGCAGGTGGCTGCCTTTTACTGCAACGAGCACCGGTCATATCCGGGCTGGTGTTCGGCTTGCTGGTAATCAAGCCGCAACTGGCCCTGGCCATTCCATTCATTCTGGCGGCCGATGGACGCTGGAGAACCTTTTTCGCCACCGCTTTCAGTGCGGTCACCCTGTCCGCAATCGCTTTTTTTGTGGTCGGGCAGACTGGATATGCGGCCTTTTTCGCCAACAGCCACCTGGCGCGCGAAGCCCTTGAAAAGGGCCTTGTAGATACCTCGGCCATACAGAGCGCCTTCGCCGGCCTGAAGCTGCTTGGCCTGCCGAACGGATTGGCCTATGCCGGCCATGCCCTGGTCGCACTGGCCGTTCTGGGCTGGTCGGTCCATATCATCCGCCGTTACCGTCCCGATGCCGTGGCCCTCGGCGCCTTGCTGGCCTCGGCCACCTTGTTGCTCAGCCCGTTCCTGCTGAATTACGACCTGATGATGATCGCCCTGCCGCTGGGCTGGCTCGTCATGCAGGGAGCGCGCCAGGGTTTCCGTCCATGGGAAAAGATGCTGTGCATAGGGCTGTATCTGCTGCCCTTTCTGACGCGCGGCCTGACGGACATGATACATGTCCCCGTCGGTGTGCTGATGACGGGCGCGTTGTTCCTTCTCGTGCAGGGGCGCATAACAAAAATGGCGGACATCAGGGTGCCCGCCATTTTGGAACCTGCCGCTTAGGTGGTTATCAGGCCGCTTTCAGACCGGCGACGACGAGGGCGATCTGGGCGGTCAGACTTTTCGCCAGCTTGTCCATATCGAAGGCGCCGTTGTCGTCGCTGGCCTGATAGGCGCGACGCAGATTGGCCAGGCACAGGTCTTCCAGCACCTCGGCTGCGACCTCAACATCAACGCCTTGTGGTATTTCCTTGTTCGCCTGGGCCGATTTCAGCGTATCGAGGAGGGCGAAGCGGATGAGGTCGCTCATCTGACCGACCTCATTGACCGGCGACTGGCCCTGGCTCCATTTCATGACGAAGGCGGACAGGACGATGCGGGCATTGTGCTGGGTGGCTTCGTAGCCGCGCATCAGTTGCGTATGCAGGCGGGCGACCAGGTCGAGCTTTTCGTCAAGGGCGTCACGCATGGTGCGGATCACGCGGGTGTTCTCGGCCTCAAGCACGGTCAGGAAGATTTCGTTCTTATCGGCGAAATTGGCGAACAGGGCGCCGGTCGAAAGGCCGGCGGCGCGGGCGATATCGCGCAGGGTGGCCGCTTCGAAGCCACGCTCGCGGAAAAGTGTCGCTGCCGATTCGAGAATCTTCAGGCGATTGCGTTCTTTGGACTTGGCGCGGTTGCCGGCCGGAACGGGTTTGTCGCTGGTGATGGCGGGTTCACTCACAGGATCGGTGGTATGGTGGGGATCGTACATAACGCGTTACTCACACACAAAATGAAGTTTACCTACAGGGAAGGATTCTCGTAAGATTTTCCCTACTTAGTATGGGCTATCCTGTATTACAAGGATGACGCCGTTATTTCCGTGCGTGGCTTTTCAGTATGCGCGGAGACAAGAACTTCAACGCAGGGGGATGAAAAGTCCGTCGCTCTTCTGCATATAAAACTCGACTTTTGGCTATAAAAGGGCGATTTAGCGTCATGACAAAAATACTTTTCTATCTCGCGCTTATCGCCATGTTCGCTGTACTTGTCGTGCTTGGAGCCGGCATATTCAGCCTGGTGCGGGGCGGCACTTTCCGGGAGAACTGGTCGAACAAGCTGATGCGTCTGCGCGTGTTGTTCCAGGCCATCGCCATTGGTTTGCTGGTTATCCTCGCCTGGGCGATGAAGAATCATTCTTCTTAAGGGAAGATACGCCGCAACGGCGGTGGCGCACAGTCGTGCTTGCCAAATCTCAATGAATGAGATTTGGAAATCGTGCATAAAAAATGACGAAAGTGCTATGGTCAAGCTCAATAAAATCTACACCCGCACCGGCGATGACGGCACCACGGGGCTGGCGGACGGTACGCGCCGCGCCAAGGACGATCCACGCATGGTCGTTATCGGCAGCGTCGATGAAACCAATGCGGCGCTGGGACTGGTGCGGCTAAACAGCGACGCCGACCCTGAGCTTGACGGTCTGCTGTCGCGTATCCAGAATGAGCTGTTCGATCTTGGCGCCGATCTCGCCACGCCGTCCGATAACATCTCGTGGACGCCGCTGCGCATCAAGGCGCATCAGGTGACGGCTCTGGAAGCGGCGCTCGACGCCTATAACGAGCCGATCGCGCCGTTGACCTCGTTTATCCTGCCGGCAGGCTCTGCCTTGAGCGCGCACCTGCATCTGGCGCGGACTCTGGCCCGCCGCGCCGAACGTGACTGCGTCACCCTGGCGAAAGTCGACGGCGAAATGGTCAATCCGGAGGCATTGAAATACCTCAATCGCCTGTCCGATCTGTTGTTCGTTCTGGCGCGCCATGCTAACGATCAGGGCCGTGCCGACATCCTGTGGGTGCCGTCGAAATAACCTGCCGAGAAGATCATGTCGAAAATTGCCGCTATAGCGCTGATCCTGCCTTGCCTGCTGCTGACGCAATGCGATGCCGGCAAGAAGGCGGCGGGAAATGGCGTTGGGACCAGTCCTGAAAATCCGGCCGTGGCTTTTGACGTATCGATCGAAATGACGCCGGCTGCGGCGGCCCGTTTCAAGGCCACGGGTGATACCCTGGTGGTCGATGTCGCCTATTACGGCTACCCGACCGATGCGGCGCGTGACAAGGTCAACAGCCTGCATCAGATTGATCTGGGGCAGGAAAGGGTGGGCGTCCTGGCGACGTCGGTTAAGGTGCATGTGCCTGGCGGCGGTCTCGATCAGAAGGGCTTGAGCGATGTCATGGGCGGCCATGCCATGGTGCTGGTCGATGGTTACAGCATCACGCCTGACAGCAATGAGGACAGCCAGGTCAGTTGCAGTTATTATCGTGACCGGCTGGAAATGGCGCGCAGCCAGCCGCCGGTGCTGAAATGCGACATTCCCTCGAACAACTGATTATTCAGAGGTCGCGGCAGCGCTGTTAACGGCGCTATTTACGGCTCTGGCATTGCTCGCCTTGCGGGCGTCGTCATGATAATCGACGGTCGCCGGTTCACCGTTTTTGCGCTGCGTGAGGGTCGAAATGGCGATCGGCGCGTAGCACTTGTGGGCTTTCCACGAATACCAGCCAGCCGCCGCGTCGCATTTCCTTTTCGGAATATCGTAGAACCAGCCGTAGCTGACGATGGCGGCGCTGCACAGGCCCAGAACGATAAGGAAGATGTATTTCAGTTTGCCGATCTGGCTGGGCATGGGCAGGTCTGTCCGAAGCTATAACTTGACGTTCACGTAAAGATGTGTGTATTCCTTTATGCGCTAATACGGACAAGAGGGCAATTGAAAAGCACCACTTCAGTCACTGAAAACACCCGCAAAATACCAATCAGTAATTGACTTTGCGGGTATTGGTCGTCATTTGAACCACAGCCGAACACGCCTGATAAGGGCAACAGGAAACGAACTGCCAGAGGTAAAGCCATGAAGATTTTGGTCCCGGTCAAGCGGGTGCTGGATTACAACGTCAAGGTCCGGGTGAAGTCGGATCAATCGGGCGTCGATCTGGCCAATGTCAAGATGTCGATGAACCCGTTCGATGAGATCGCGGTCGAGGAAGCGGTGCGGCTGAAGGAAAAAGGCATCGCTACCGAGATAGTCGCCGTTTCCATCGGGCCCGCGCAGGCGAAGGATACGATCATCACGGCGCTTACCATCGGCGCCGATCGCGGCATCCTGATCCAGACCGACCAGGACGTCGAACCGCTGGCTGTCGCCAAGCTGCTGAAAGCGGTGGCCGAGGCCGAAAAGCCTGACCTGATCATCATGGGCAAGCAGGCGATCGATGGCGACAACAATGCCACCGGCCAGATGTTGTCCACCCTGCTCGACTGGCCGCAAGCCACCTTCGCCTCTAAGGTCGTGATTGAAAACGGCGAAGCGCAGGTGACGCGCGAAGTCGATGGCGGTCTGCAAACGCTCGGTGTCAAGCTGCCGGCGGTGATCACCACCGACCTGCGCCTCAATGAGCCGCGTTATGCCTCGCTGCCCAACATCATGAAGGCCAAGAAGAAGCCGCTGGAGATCAAGACCGTCGCTGATTATGGAATCGATGTCACGCCGCGCCTGAAGGTGCTGAAAGTGACCGAGCCGCCGAAGCGCACCGCCGGCAAGAAGGTGACCGATGCCGCCGAACTGGTCGCCGATCTCAAATCCGCAGGAGTTCTGTAATATGGCCGTTCTTGTTATTGCCGATCATGATGGTGTCCATCTGCGCGACACCACCAATAAGACGATCACCGCCGCCCTGGCCTTGTCGTCCGATGTCGATGTGCTGGTCTATGGTGAAGGTGTAAAAGCCATCGCTGATGTCGCGTCGAAGATCGCCGACGTCCGCAAGGTGCTGGTGGCGGAATCTGCCGACCTGAAACAGGATATCGCCGAAGACGTCGCCGCCCTTATCGCAGGTCTCGCCGCTGGTTATGACGATATCGCCATCCCGGCCTCGGCGTCAGGCAAGAACTTTGCCCCGCGCATCGCTGCCCTGCTCGACGTCTCGCTGCTGTCGGATGTCATCGAATTGATCGACGCCAATACCTTCACGCGCCCGATTTATGCCGGCAATGCGCTTGAAACTATCCAGACAACGGAAGCCAAGAAGGTCATGACCGTTCGCACCACCGCTTTCAAGGCGGCCGGCGAGGGCGGTTCAGCGGCGGTCGAGACCATTGCCGCGCCGGCCTCTAAAGCTGGCACGCGCTTTATTTCGGAAGAGAGGGTCGTGTCAGATCGTCCGGAACTGGGCGCCGCGAAAATCGTCGTTTCCGGTGGCCGTGCGCTCGGTTCGGCCGAGGAGTTCAAGGCAGTCATCGATCCGCTGGCCGACAAGTTGGGCGCCGCCGTCGGTGCGTCGCGCGCGGCGGTCGATGCCGGCTATGCGCCGAACGATTACCAGGTCGGCCAGACCGGCAAGGTAGTGGCGCCGGCGCTCTATATCGCCATCGGTATTTCCGGCGCCATCCAGCATCTGGCCGGCATGAAGGACTCGAAGGTCATCGTCGCCATCAACAAGGACCCGGAAGCGCCAATCTTTTCGGTGGCCGATTATGGTCTGGTGGCGGACTACAAGACGGCCATTCCCGACCTCATGAAGGCGCTGGGATAAAATTTTCTGTACCTCCCCAGCTTGCTGGGGAGGTACAAGTTTATGAGCCTGGCTTTCCGCTATTGCCATGTGCCGGGGCGCGCATTATTTCCATATGAAACTAAGATTCAGGTAAGGCGGACAGCATGACCACGATCAAGACCGTAGGCATTATCGGCGCGGGCCAGATGGGGGCGGGGATCGCCCAGGTTTGCGCGCAAGGCGGATATGATGTCCTGCTCTACGATGCCTCCGCCGATGCCGTAAAGGCGGCGCTCGCCCGCACGGAAAAGGGTCTGAACCGTCTGGTCGAGAAGGAAGTCATCACCCAGGCGCAGGCGACCGATGCGCTCGGCAAGCTGATGCCGGCGGCGTCCATCTCGGAACTGAAGAACTGCGATCTGGTCATCGAAGCCGCGACTGAAAAAGAAGAGGTCAAGAATGCCATCTTCAAGTCGGTCTGCGAGCATCTGAAGCCGGAAGCCCTGCTGGCCTCGAATACTTCGTCGATCTCGATCACCCGCCTGGCCGCCGCCACTGATCGCCCCGGCAAGTTCATCGGCCTGCACTTTATGAATCCCGTGCCGATCATGAAGCTGGTCGAGATCAT
>FTKR01004132.1_pt1 | contig 11571 bp, 10 predicted proteins | sample 1658141 | NCBI WGS metagenome assembly FTKR01 (sample SAMEA3914802, study PRJEB12502) | metagenome | biome: forest; material: soil | place: Canada | collected 2010-06-25 | depth 0.1 m | reverse complement strand
GCCTGCTCGATCAGGGTGTCGCGATAGACCTCCCAGGTCAGGTCCTCGGCCACGCCATTGACCTTTTCCAGCGCCTGGTAGATCGGCACGGTGCCGATCGGGGCGGGCGAATTGCGGATGATCCATTCGCGGATATTGTGGATATTGCGGCCGGTCGACAGGTCCATGACATTATCGGCGCCCCAGCGGATGGCCCAGACCATTTTTTCGACCTCTTCCTCCATCGAGGAGGTGACGGCCGAGTTACCGATATTGGCGTTGATCTTGACCAGGAAATTGCGGCCGATGATCATCGGCTCGACTTCCGGGTGGTTGATATTGGCGGGGATAATGGCCCGGCCGCGCGCCACTTCATCGCGAACGAATTCCGGCGTGACATAGTCGGGGATGGACGCACCGAAGTCCTCGCCGTCGCGGACGGTCTCGGCCTGTTCTTTCCGGCGCAGGTTTTCGCGGATGGCGATATATTCCATCTCCGGCGTGATGATGCCCTGGCAAGCATATTCGTATTGCGTGACCGACTTGCCGTCCTTCGCGCGCAACACCTTGGGCAGGTTGGGGAATTGCGGGGCCAGGGCGCCTTCGGAGACATTGCCGTTGTCTTCCGGCTTCACTTCGCGGGCCTCGATATATTCGACATCGCCGCGGTCGACGATCCACTGCTCACGCAGGCGCGGCAGGCCTTTGGCGATATCCGGCGTGAAGTTGGCGTCGGTATAGGGACCGGACGAATCGTAGATCGTCACCGGCGGTTCATTGGCGCTTTCGTGCAGCGGCACCTCGCGGAAGGGCACGCGAAGTGCCGGGAAGCGAACGCCGGGCTCATAGACCTTGCGCGAGCCGGGGATCGGTGAATTCTCGACCTTGATGGCCTTCTGGATGACAGGTTTATTCATGTGTGTTCCTCCACTTGATATGAAGGATCACGCGTCAAAAGACGGGAGGCTTGCGGGTTTTCGCGCCCTCAAACGAACATCCACTTCCCTTCGCCGGCATGATCCGGATCAGGTTCGACGGGTAATAATCTCAGCCCTGCGCGAACAGGACACCCCGGTGAACTCAAACTGAGGGCCAGCATAGGCTGATCGCGCGACGCGGACAAGCCGGAAAGTTCAGCGCCGCAGTGCCACCGGCTTGGTAGCCTCGGACTTGGCGACGAGGGCGTTCATCCGGTCGATAACGGTCTGGGCTTCGCGCTTATGCACGTCCGACAGCCGCCCGACATTCAGGATCGATAAGGTGAGGCTGTAAACCGGCGTCGAGTCATTGATATAGGCGGCGGCGTTATCGGCGGTTACATCCATCACGGCATAGATGATCACGCCGCAACGGTCGGTTTCGCCGGGCGCCGCTGCTGCCGGATCGTAAGAGCGGGCGCCGAAACGGTCGGCATAGATCGCTTTCAGTGGCCAGTTGTCGTCCAGGCCATCATAGGCGTATTTCGATACGCAGTAGGTCGCTGGGGTCGGTTGTGCCGACAGAGTCCGATAGATCGACATGAAGGCCGAGGTGCTGGCCTCAAGGGGGGCGGGCACGTTAAAGCTGGAATTGTTGAATTTGACCTGCTTCGACAGTCCGTCCAGCGAAGGCTGGACAGACCAGACTTCCGGTGGCAGGGCGGTTTCACTGTCAGGATAGACCCATGCTGCCACGTTCCTGAACACGAAGGAGGGGGGGCCGAACTGATTGCGTAACGGATCAAGTACGGCGCTCACTGGTTGCGGATTTGTGCGATCGACCAGCAGGGGGCGGCCAGTAGAGTCCACGGCGGTGGTGTCGGTGAAGCGCTGAAAGCGCTTGACGGCCACTACCGTGCCTTCAGGGGCATATTCGACGCTGAGGGTATTGTCGGCAGGGCCCGTGCTGGCGCAATGCAGGCAGAAACGCGTGGTTTTCAGGTACGGCCGGACCAGCGAATTTATTTCGGCGGCGTTTTCCGGACTGGCCAGCCAGGCGTTGACGCCGGCGAAATCCGGGCTGTAGGCCGTGTTACCCTTCCGATAGGCGTCCCAGGCCAGAAGTTGAGCGCCGATCCTTATACTGCCGGGGGTGTAACTCTGTCCGACCGACTGCGCCCGGATACGGACCTCGCCGTTTTCCGTGGCGCACAAGGTATCCAGAACTTTGCGCCGGTTCATGCCGAGTTCAACGCCGCGGATGGAGATGGGGGCGGGCGTAGTGGCGTCGGGTGAGATGAAGAGGCACGGCTCCTTTTTCATCTCGTCGATATAGTAAGGAATGGTGCCGGCATTTCCGGACGGCTCCGTTGCCGAACCCTGGGCATCATCCTGACGCTGGCTGGCCTCCAGCAGCACCGGGCTGGTGGAGAGAGCGCGGCGCAGGAATTTTTGTTCGACACCGGCCATCAGCACGGCCTGGGCGATGACGGTGCGGTGGGTGGTGATCTCCTGGGCGCGCGTCAGGGCGCTGTTGGTGTCAGACCCGCTGAAATCGACATGTTCGGGATCGACCTGCGCCAGAAGGCTGTTTTCAATCGATATCCGGCGTTTCAGTTCCTGTAGATTGGCTTTGCGCGCCTGGGTATAGATTGCCACGCGGCCCAGCAGGCCGGGCTGGCCGGAGGTCAGAATTGTCCTTAGTTCGGCATCGAGCCGCGCGCTTTCGGTCTTGAGCTTGTCCTTGAATGCCTGACGGGCGGCGTCGGGCATCTTGTCGAGCGTGGCACGCGCGAAGGCCATGCCCAAAGCGGGATTGCGCGCAACGTCTTCCGGCGGGCTGTGAGTATTGCCGCAGCCAGACAAGGACACGGAGGTACACAGGAGCGACAGCGTAAGCAGAACCAGGCGCACTCCGGAACTCGAAATCATTGATATAGCTTCCCCGGCCGCCTTGGCCCCATCGATCCGAAAGGAGGACACATCCCCCGAAAGGCGTGTGTCTCTGAACGCTTGCAGAATCGTACTGCAACGCAACCGTTTCGGCAAGGATTTCAACGAAGCCGCGTTCATGTCTACTTCCTTTTCCAAAGTCCCTTCACATCGGCCTTGGCGTCGCTACATCTTCAGGAACAATCACCAGAGAGAATATTCATGCTGCCGTCCGTTCCCGTTACCCACCACCGCCAGACAGGCATTGCCGACGGTATCGATTTCGAAATCAAGGGGCAGGAATTGCAGTTCGTCGAGATCGAACTCGATCCGGGCGAAAGCGCCGTCGCTGAGGCCGGCGGCATGGTGTGGAAAGACGCGGCCATCGGCATGACCACGGTATTTGGCGACGGCTCTGGCCAGCAGGGCGGCGGTTTCATGGGTGCGCTGCTCGGTGCCGGCAAGCGGCTGATTACTGGCGAAAGCCTGTTCACCACCGTCTTTACCCATAATGGTCACGGCAAGGCGCGGGTGGCCTTTTCGGCGCCGGTGCCGGGCGCCATCGTGCCGATCAAGTTGTCCGATGTCGGTGGCAGGCTGATCTGCCAGAAGGACGCCTTCCTGGCCGCCGCCAAAGGGGTATCGCTCGGCATCGCCTTCCAGAAGCGCATCATGACCGGTCTGTTTGGCGGCGAGGGCTTCATCATGCAGAAACTCGAAGGCGACGGCTGGGTGTTTGTCCAGTTCGGCGGCATGGTGATCGAACGCGAACTGAAGGCCGGCGAGCAACTTCATGTCGATACGGGGTGTGTGGCGGCATTCACCGATACGGTCGATTTCGACCTGATCCAGGCCGGTGGCGTCAAGTCGATGGTGTTCGGCGGGGAGGGGGTATTCTTCGCGCAACTGACCGGCCCCGGCAAGGTGTGGATACAGTCGTTGCCGTTCGCCCGTCTGGCCGGCCGCATCGGCGCGGCGATCGGCGGCGCCGGCCCCAATCGCGGAGAGGGTTCGGTACTCGGCGGTTTGGGTGACCTGATCGGCGGCAATAGATAGGCGTAATCCTGATGCTCTGTTATGGATGGGCTTTCCCCGATTCTTGAAGCCCAACTATGACCGATATTTCCGACGAGGACGCCTATGACCCGCTCGTGCCGGTGCCGGGTGAAAAACGCACCCTGACCCTGCGCGATACTTTCTCCTTGTGGTTCTCATTGGGTATCGGCCTGCTGGTCCTGCAAGCGGGGGCATACCTTGTGCCTGGCCTGTCGTTGACTGAGGGGCTGATCGCCATCGTCATCGGCAGCGTGGCAGGCGCCGGGCTGCTGGGACTGGCCGGTGTGGTCGGGGCCGATACCGGCTTATCGACAATGGGCGCACTCAGGCCGACCCTCGGTATCCGCGGCGCATCAGTAGCGGCGATCCTCAATGTCATCCAGCTTGTCGGCTGGGGTGCCTTCGAGATCATCGCCATGCGCGACGCCGCCAATACGCTGTCGACCAATACCTTCCATTTCACCCTGCCGGTTGTGTGGACGCTGGTTTTCGGCGCAGCGGCGACCGGGCTGGCTTTTCTGGGGCCGCTCAGCTTTATCCGTCGTTTCCTGCGCCACTGGGGCATCTGGCTGCTGTTGGCCGGGGCGGCGTGGATGACCTACGCGCTTCTGGCCAATCATAATCTCGCAGAGGCTTTCGCACGCAAAGGCGATGGTTCGCTGTCGCTTGGCGGCGGTATCGACCTGGTCATCGCCATGCCGCTAAGTTGGTTACCACTGATCGCCGACTATGCCCGCTTCGGGAAGTCGCCGGGGGCGGTCTTCAAGGGGGCGAGCCTCGGCTATCTGCTGGCCAATATCTGGTTCTTCGCGCTCGGCGCTGCCTATGCCCTGATGGCCGCCGGTAATCCGGACCAATTGCTGCTGTCGGCGCTGGCGGCCACTGGTGGCGGATTGGCCCTGCTGCTCATCCTGATCGATGAAACCGACAATGTCTTCGCCGATATCTTTTCAGCGGCCACATCGCTCGGGAGCCTGCTGCATTTCCGCATCCGCCATCTGGTGATCGGTTTCGGCGTCCTGTGTACACTGATCGCCCTGTTCGTGCCGATGGCCGAATTCATGAGTTTCCTCTACATGATCGGCTCGGTGTTCACACCGCTGTACGGCGTTTTGCTGGTCGATCATTTCGTGATTCGCAAGCGCCGGATTGTGCCGACTGATATCATCCGCATTGCCGGCGTCTACGGCTTCACATACGGCGTCCATATCAGCGCCTTCGCGGCCTGGGCGGCGGGCGTGGCCACCTATTATTACTTCCTCAGCCTGTTGCCGGCGGTCGGCGCCACCCTGCCGGCCTTCTTCATCGCGGCCTTCAGCTATTGGGCGCTGGCGAAGATGTTTGCGAAACCGGCGGCGCCTTTATAGTGGCCGCCGTTTAGAAAAAGTGGCGTTCACTTTTTCTAAACGGGGCTCAGGCGGTCCTTTCAGCTCCAGCATATTGCCTTCGGGATCGGTGATATAGATGGATGGCCCTTCGCCGTCAGCGCCATAGCGGGTCTCGACCTCGCCGTGAATGCTGTGAGCTGAAAGGTGAGCGAGTATATCGGCCTCATTCCACGGTGACACCCGAAAACAGACGTGATCGACATTGCGGCCTTCCTCGCCGGGCGCGGCGCCGCCCATCTTGCCAAGCTTGCCGGTGACAGGGATCAGGTCGATCAGCGAGGTTCCGACGCGCAACTGGTAGAGATCGACATGGGTCTGATACTGCTCGAACCGTGCGCCGAGCACTTCGGTGTAAAATGCCACCATCCGATCAAGATCGCGGACGCGAAAAACCACATGATCGATGTTCTGTATCTGGATCATGGATAACAGATGGCGCGGAATGCCGTTGTTATCAAGACTGCAATAAGAGGCTACCGCCCTGCCGCCAGTTGAACTATAGGGCTAGGGAGCGCGAAATTCGTTACCTTTGGAGGGGGATTCTATGGCTGAAATCAGACACTATCCGTTTGTCCGGCATCTGCGGGCTGATGCCTCGACCCATGTCATCCGGTTCTCCAGCGGCCGGAAGACCGCCAGTGGGCGGGGCCTGACCTTCTACTTCCTGCCGGACCGCACCTCCGTCGCTGAAATCGCCGTGGATGACCGGGACCTGACCTATATCTTTACTGGCCGCTCCAAGGACTATCAGATGCTCAACGCCCAGGGCACGATGACCTGGCGCGTGGAAAATCCGGAACAACTGGCCGATCGCATCGACTTCAACATCGACCTGAAGACCGGCTTGCTGCGCGGTGAGCCCCGCCAGCAGATCGAGACCCTGCTGACTGGCCTGGCCCAGCAGGCGTCGGTACAGTATTTCGCCGAACGTACGGTCGCGGCTGTACTGGAAGCGGGTGTGAAGCCCTTGCAGGAACGGATCGGCGCCGACCTGACCGCATCGCCCTTGTTGTCCGAGATGGGGCTGCGCGTCATCGCCGTGCGTGTGGCGGCCGTCACACCGAGTGCCGACTTGGAAAAAGCGCTGCAAACGCCGACCTTCGAACAGCTTCTGCAAAAGGCGGATGAGGCCAGTTTCAGCCGGCGCGCGCTGGCAGTCGAAAAGGAACGGGCGATCGCCGAAAACGAACTGGCCAACCAGACGGAACTGGCACGCCGGCAGATGCAGCTGATCGCCGAACAGTCCGCCAATACACAGGCCGAGGCCGAAGCCGAGGTCAAGGCGATGAAGGTCAAGGCCGACGCCGAGGCCGATCGCATCACGACGCTTGGGGCGGCCAGGGCGGAAGCCGAGCGCGCCATGCTGGGCTCCTACAAGGCGTTGTCGCCGGAAGCCATGCTGGCCCTGGCGGCGCGCGAATTCGCCAGCAAGCTCCACAGCATCGAAAACCTCAACATCACGCCAGACCTTCTGGCAACAGTGGTTGGTGAATTCAAGAAAACCAAAAGCACGACCAGGAACGACTGATGAGCAGCCTGACGCCGAGAGTGGTGCTGGTGACGCGGGAGAGCGACTTCGAATGGCTGCTCGCCCACCATGCCACGCGCGGCCAGGCGGCGTTCTTTCTGGAGCAGCGCGGACAGAAGCTGGCGACGGTCGAGGCCCGCCATGAACGGCTGAAACAGGCGGTCGCCAATGTCCGGGCGACGATCCCGGCGGAATGGCGCAGCGCGCATGTCAAACGTGGCGAACTGGATCGCTTCCTGTTTGCCGGTGAGGATATCATCGTTGCGGTCGGCCAGGACGGGCTGGTGGCCAATGTGGCAAAATACCTGAACGGCCAGCCGGTCATCGGGGTCAATCCGGAACCGGAGATCAATGACGGCGTTCTGGTGCCTTTTCGCGAGGATTCGGTTGCCGGCGCGATGCTGGCCGCACCGCATGGCGACTGGCCTGTGGAGTCGCGGACCATGGTGCAGGCCGCACTGGATGATGGCCGGCAGCTTCTGGGATTGAACGAGATATTTATCGGTCATGCCAGCCACCAGTCGGCGCGTTACGAAATCACCTTCGGCAAGGCGCACGAAAACCATTCCTCCAGCGGCATCATCGTGACCACGGGCACCGGCGCCACCGGCTGGGCGCGGTCTATCCGCCAGCAGTCGCGGATGGTCCATAGCGAGGCTCCGTCGCCGACGGATCAGGCACTGGAGTTTCTGGTGCGCGAAGCCTGGCCGAGTCGTTTTACCCAGGCGGAGCTGGTGGACGGACTGATCGCGCAACACGGCGCTCTGCGGATTATCTCACGCATGAATGACGGTGGCGTTGTCTTCGCCGACGGCATGGAAGGGGACCGGCTGGCGTTCGGTTGGGGGCAGGGAATGGAAATACGGGTCGCCGATCGCAAGCTGAAACTGTTGAAAGCGCCCTAGGCTGTATGTCGGACCTCGAAGCCGGCGATCAGCAGGTCCAGCCCGAACAGGAAGTGCGTTTCCGCGCTGTTGGTACGGTAATTAACCAGGGCCGCCGCCACATTGGGAAAGGCCTGGGCGCGGTTGTCAAGTGCGGCGACCTGTTCGGGTGAGGGCGGTTCGCTCTGTTCCTCCAGAACACAGCCGACCACATAGCGGCTGGTGGCGATGCTCAGGGACATGGCGTCGGCCGGCCTTATGCCTTGCCTGATCATGAAGGCCATCAGGCGCTCGATCTGTTCCACATGATCGGGCTCGGCCTCGGTGCCGGCGTGAAGCCGGGCGCCATCGCGAACGCTCAGGAGCGCTGTCCGGAAAGTCATCATGTTGCGACGGAAGAACAACTGCCAGGTTTCGCCGGGCGACGGTTCATAGGTATCGTAGCGCGCCTGGATAGTGGCGTTCAGGGCATCGAGGAGGGCGCGTTTGTTTTTGAAATGCCAATACAGGGCCGGTTGCTGGACGCCCAATTTCTGCGCCAGTGCCCGCGTGGACAGGGCGTCGATGCCGGCCTCGTTCAGCAGGTCCAGTGCTGCGTCGATAATGGTCGATTTGTCGAGTTTCATTTTCACCTTGACTCATGTGCCCCATTTCCTTATCACCGATAAATAACTTATCAGTGATAAATTTTATGAAAACGTCCCGTCTGCCGCTTTTTACCATCTATCTGACCGTCATGCTCGATATGGCGGGCATCGGTCTGGTGCTGCCTGTATTGCCCGATCTGTTCGGCGCCAATCAGTCAGGGGCAACTGTCGGCGTGGCATACGGGCTATTCCTCTCGCTCTATGCCCTGATGCAGTTCCTGTGCGCGCCCTTGCTGGGCGGCTGGAGCGACCGGATCGGCCGCAAGCCGGTGCTGATCATTTCGCTGGCCGGGGCGGCGGTGAACTATGCGGTCATGGCCTGCCTGCCGCCCTTGTGGATATTGTTCGTGGCGCGCGCCATTGCCGGCATCACCGGCGCCAATATGTCGGTCGCCACGGCCTATCTGACCGATATCTCTACCCCGGAAGACCGCGCCAAGCGGTTCGGTCAACTGAACGCCTGCATGGGCATAGGCTTCATCCTTGGGCCGGCGGCGGGTGGCCTTCTACGCGAAGCCGGCCTGATGTGGCCGTTCGCCCTTGCGGCGGCGCTGGCCGTGGTTAATCTGCTGCTGTGCCTGTTCGTCATGCCGGAATCGCGTGCCGTGGAGCCCAGTACGGAAAAGCTCAATCCACTGGCGCCACTGACCGATATCACGGCTTTCAAGGGGATCGTTGTCTTGCTGCTGGCAGGCGGCCTGTTTGCCATCATCGGGGAAATCGGTGGCAGCGTCTGGGTGCTCTATGTCGAACATCGCTATGGCTGGCAGGGGATCATCGTCGGGTTGTCCCTGACCCTGTTCGGGCTATTTCACGCTCTGGCGCAGGCGTTTATGGTCGGGCCGATGACAAAGCGATTGGGCGAGCGGGGCGCATTACTGGTGGGTGTCGCTGCCGATATGGCCTGTTATATCGCGCTGGGACTGGTGACAAAAGGCGCGTTCGTCTGGATGCTGATCCCGCTCCTGAGCGTCGGCGGCATAGGGCCCAGTGTCCTGATGTCGGTTATATCCAAGCAGGTCGATGAAAATCGGCAGGGTCAGCTTCAGGGCGTTATCGCCAGCCTGCAAAGCCTGGCGGCGATCATCGGGCCGGTGCTGATACTGAATATCTACTTCCTGTCGCGGAACAGCTTCCCTGGCTTGGTCTGGATCATCGGCGCGGCGCTCTATCTGCTGGTCCTGCCGATCGTCCTGCGCCGGTCTATCTATAAATAGATAACGGCTTCATTGTCATGACCGGCGAGGATCTGCTGTTTCAGCGCGTCCATCTGCAAGGCGAGGCGATGAGCGTCAAGCGGGGAGATGATCTCCTTGGCGCGGGGGAAGATTTCACCTTCCTCCTTGGCGACGTGATGTTCGACGGCGAATTTCAGTTCGCCGAACTTCTCCATCCATTCCTCTGTGCTGATTGAAAGCCGGCCAAGGACATGGAGCAGGGACTTGATTTCATGATGCTCGTGCTCGGACTGTTCGAGCTTGGTGTTCATTTCCTGAGTCTGGGTGGCACGTTCCAGAGCGGCGTAGAAGGTGCGTTCCTCGGAATCGCTGTGCGCGGAAAGCTCGGTCTTTATCTGGTCGAACAGGGTTTGCCGGACGGCCGGCAGGCGGATCGACATGAGGTCGTCCATCAGGCCGGCCAGCTTGCGGTGATCGCGGGTGATATAGATATAGATATCCATGGCGCGCTCCTTTTATCCACAGAGGATGCGATGGAGCGAATTGCGAAAAAATACGGGTTTTCATTGAGGTTGTAAGGGGATTGTAAAAACGCGCATGATCCACTTTTCCACATCTGTGGAAATTGTTAACACTTGCGGCGTAAGTTTACCTGTGCGGTAACTATGGCCGCGCAGGACGCAAAAACGATGTGTACCGCTACGTCCAGGTTTGTCATTATCGCCGTCTGCGGCCTGATCCTGTCAGGTTGCAACCGCCTGGGGCTGTGTACGGAAGATCATGTCGATATGATCATGTCCCATACGGGCCGCTATCAGGTTGAAGTCGTCAATAAGGATTGTGTCGGATCATCGCCGGTGCAGGAGGTATTTCTGCGCCGCGCGCAAGGTGTGATGAATGGCCGGACCGCAGTGGCGGTGTTCGATGCGTCAAATCCGGATAAGCCCGTGACCCTGACGGTGAGGTGGCAGGACGAGCGCCACCTGATCATTACCGCCGGCGGCGCAAAAGTCTGGTCGTTCCAGCCGAACTGGCATGACGTGCGGATAATGGAGCGGTAATTTCCGCATACGTATTCAGCTTCCCAAGCGGCCAGCGAGGTGCCACGCTTGTCGCACCAGAAAAAATACAGGGAGCTGATCATGTCTTTTAAGCGTCGGGTACTGAGTACCGCCGTGTCCATTCTGGCTTTCACGGCCTCAATGGTTCATGCCAAAACCCCAAGTCAGATCGATGTCTCTGCGGTGGCCGTGACAGCAAAGGCCAGCGCCCTACCAAAGGACTGGAACCGCAACGCCGCCTTCATGGAAATCTTCGTCCGTTCCTATAAGGACAGCGATGGCGACGGGGTAGGGGACTTCAACGGCCTGACCTCACAGCTCGACTACCTGCATGACCTCGGTGTGACCGGCATCTGGCTGATGCCGATGATGCCTTCCGAGGATGGCGACCACGGCTATGCGGTCAATGACTATCGCGCCGTCAATCCCGACTATGGTACCATGGCCGATTTCGAGCGTTTCGTGCAGGAGGCCCACAAGCGCGGCATCGGCGTCATCCTCGATTACGTGGTCAATCATTCGGGCAGCGGCAATGCCATCTTCCAGGATGCGGCCGTTTCGAAAGCGAGTCCCTACCGCGACTGGTATGTCTTCGCCGACAAGAACCCCGGCTGGTACAATGAGAAAATGCGTGGGGTGAGCGGCGCTTATTATAATGATCCATGGAAGCCGGTGTCGAAGACTGTGCCGGGCGGCGTCGGGCTCTATTACGGCGTTTTTTCCGACTCCATGCCGGACATGAACCTGAAGAACCCCAAGGTGATCAGGTATCTCCAGGACACGATGCGCTTCTGGATGAACAAGGGCGTTGATGGCTTCCGGCTTGATGCAGTCACCATGCTGATCGAGGACGGTCCGAAAGCCTATTTCAACAATCCGGCAAATCCCGGTATCGTGGCGAAGCTGCGCCAGACGCTTGATGAATACGACAACCGTTACATGATCTGCGAGGCCTCCGAGGGCGCCGATATGTACGTGAAAGCGTGCAGCGCCTTTGCCTA
>FTKR01001657.1_pt2 | contig 11607 bp, 10 predicted proteins | sample 1658141 | NCBI WGS metagenome assembly FTKR01 (sample SAMEA3914802, study PRJEB12502) | metagenome | biome: forest; material: soil | place: Canada | collected 2010-06-25 | depth 0.1 m | reverse complement strand
CGAAGACGCCCTGATGCTTCTGCGCGAACAGCCAGTTGATCAACGCGGCGCGAACATTGCCGGCATGAATGCGGCCGGTGGGCGAAGGAGCAAAGCGAACCTTGACGGTCATGGGAATAGTCTCATTGGCAAAAGGAGCCTTCCCTTACCTCCCCGCGCCTGATTTGAAAAGGCTTGATACGAAACACGGTAAACGCCGCTTAGGAACCGTGACGCCTGCGTCAATCTTTTATGACATCAAGCGCTGGTTAAGGTCTTGCCGCTACCTCCCTACCCAAGGCGCAAAATGACGCCGGTCAAGTGTCCGTTCAAGTAAGGCGTAGCTGCATGCAGAAGGCCCTGTGCATTTCCGATATTACCGATCGTGTCGATCCGGTTTCCCCGCAATGCCACAACTCTACCCTCTATGAAGCCTTCCGCGACGAATCCGATCTCATGGTAGTCGCCGTGGTCGATGACGCCGGTCGCGTGCTCGGACTGATCGAACGCCATGCCTTCAACCTCACCATGGCCGCCGAATATGGCCGTGCCCTTTACGGCAACAAGCCCGTCACGACACTCATGGATCGCACGCCGCTGCTGGTCGATGTCCTGACACCCTTGCGTGACTTTACACGGACAACGCTCAGCGAGCGCCCATCGGAACTGATGCGTGGCTTTATCGCCACTCATGACGGCCGTTACGCCGGGGTCGGCACATCGCTGTCCGTGTTGAAAGCGATCAGCGCTGACCTGCATCAGTCCCTGGGCCGCCAGCAGGAAATGACCAACGACCTGATCCGGCTGGGCGGTGAATCCCAGCGCCACCAGACCTTCCTGAACATGGTCATCCAGAACATCCCCGCCATGGTGCTGGTGAAAAATGCCTCGGACCAGAAGATCGTACTGCTCAACAGTGTTGGCGAGGACATGCTCGGCGTATCGCACGATGAAGTGGTCGGCCACGCCAGTGGCGACTTCATGACCGCCGAACGTGCTGCGCTATACAATACCTACGACCAGATGGCCCTGCAAAGCGAAGACGCCATCATGCTCAAGGAAGAGCACGTCACCGACGCCCATGGCCGCCAGCGTATCATTCAGCTCAAGAAAACCGTTTTGCGCACCCCCTCAGGCGAGGCCGACTGCATCCTGACTCTCGGTACTGACCTGACCGAGCAAAAACAGGCCGAAGCCCGCATCGCCCACTTAGCGCACTATGACCCGCTCACCGGCCTTGCCAACCGCGCCCTGTTCACGCGCGAAATGGACGCCGCCCTCAGCCGCGTCCAGCGTCACGACCGCAAGGTCGCGCTGCTGTGCCTCGATCTCGACCGCTTCAAGGCGATCAACGATTCCTATGGCCACATGACCGGGGATCAGTTGTTGACCGAGGTGGCCGAGCGGTTGCGCGGCTGCATCCGTAAAAGCGACATTATCGCGCGCATGGGCGGCGACGAATTTGCCATCATCCAGGATATCGAGGCGCCAGAAGACGCCCAGCACCTGGCCGGTCGCATCATCGACGCCATGAAGCTGCCCATCATGATCAACGAAACCGTGCTGGAAGTCGGCGTCAGCGTCGGCATCGCCCTGGCGCCAACAGACGGCATGGATGCTAACAACCTGCTGTCACGCGCCGACCTGGCCATGTATCGCGTCAAGGCGGAAGGACGTAATGGCTGGTGCTTCTACCTTCCGGAAATGGATGCGCAGTTGCAAGGCCGCATCGAGATGGAACATGATCTGAAGCTGGCACTCGCCGGCGGGCAATTCCAGCTCTATTACCAACCCCTGCTCAATCTCGACACCGGCCACGTCGTCTCGTTCGAGGCCCTGCTGCGCTGGCACCATCCGGTGCGCGGCTTGGTGTCACCGGCCGAATTCATTCCACTGGCCGAAGAATGCGGCCTGATCGGCCAGTTGGGCGAATGGGTATTGAACGAAGCCACCAGAACAGCCGCGAGTTGGCCACAGAACTGGCGCGTGGCGGTCAATATCTCGCCGCTCCAGTTCCGCCATAAATCCCTCGTCAATCTGGTCAGGAAGGCACTGAAAGCCTCCGGCCTGTCGGCAACACGCCTGGAGCTTGAAATCACTGAAAGCGTCATCCTCGAAGACGAGACCCACAACCTCGCCATCCTCAACGCCATCCGTGCCTTGGGTGTCCGTATCGCCATGGACGACTTCGGGACGGGCTACTCAAGCTTAAGCTACCTGCGCACCTTTCCGTTCGACAAGATCAAGATCGACCAGTCGTTTGTCCGCGACCTGCCGCATGACAAGAACGCCCTGTCGATCGTCCGCGCCATTACCGACATGGCGCAGTCTCTCGGTGTATTGATCACGGCGGAGGGGGTCGAAACACAGGCTCAGATGGATGCTTTGAAAGCCCTCAATTGCGGCGAGGCGCAAGGCTACCTGATCGGCCGCCCGGCACCGGAGATAACGGCCTATCTCATGCCAGTCGTCAGATACGGGACATAAAAAAAGCGCCGGTCAGTCCGGCGCTCTTTAAATCCTCAGTCATCCCGGTGGACGCGCTCGGAGCGCTCGTGGCGTTCCTGCGCTTCGATAGAGAGGGTCGCCGTCGGGCGGGCTTCGAGACGCCCCAGACCGATCGGTTCGCCGGTCTCTTCGCAGAAACCATAGCTGCCATCGTCGATGCGCGAAATCGCTTCATCGATCTTGCTGATCAGCTTGCGCTGGCGGTCACGGGTACGCAGTTCGAGGGCGCGGTCGGATTCCGAAGACGCCCGGTCCACCAGATCCGGATGATTCTCCGTCTCTTTCTGCATGATATTGACCGTTTCCTTGGCGCCTTTCAGGATTTCATCCTTCCAGCCGTTCAGCTTGGCACGGAAATAGGCCAGTTGGCGGGTACTCATATATTCTTCGTCTTCTGTCGGACGGTATTGTTCCGAAATTTGCACGGCAGACATTCGCTTTGACACCCCTATTGATCGACGCATGGCCCCGGTGTCTTAAGGCTGGACACCGCGAACCCTAAACAGCAAAAACGATACCAGTCGCCGCCACCCTCCCCGCCGGTCATGGCAGCGCGATTGCGCGGCTTATAAAGGGGTCCGGTTAACCTGTGAAGCGATTTTACGCAGGCGCGCCGAATTATAGTGGGAAACGTGAGCCGGTAAACTCGGCGAAGGCCGCGGCCGCATGGCGCAGGCGCTCCGGCCAGTGCCCGGCGGCGTCCACATTGGCGCCGTCAGTGATATATTTGACAGCGGCGAAAGGTACGCTTTCGACCCGGCAAACCTTGGCCAGTGCATAGGCTTCCATATCCAGCACCTGGCATTCCATGGCCAGATCACCGGTGACGAAACTGTCGCCGCTGCCGCAAATGCCGCTGATCAGGTCGGGGAACAGGACTGGCGTTTCCAGCATCGGTGGAATGCTCTCGTAGGGCGTCTCCCCGTACGCGAAGCCCAGCGGCGTTACGTCCATGTCGCGCTGGATGAACTGGTGGCAGGCGATCAGCTCACCGGTGCGGAAACAACGACTGCCGGCAGTGCCAAGATTGACCACACGCGTCGGCAGGTGGTTTTCATATCTGCGTCGGGCCAATTCACGTGTCAGGGCATAAGCCGCGTTAACCTTGCCGATGCCGGTATAGAGCACGTCGGCGCCAAGCGGTTCCAGCAATCCCATGGCCTCCTGCTTGAGGGCCATGACGAAAAGCGTGTCTTTCATACTTCAGGCATTACATCAGGCGGCGCTTGGCCAGTTCGACACAGGCGCGGGTCTCGATTTCGTTGAGCACACCCTGAAGGCGGTCGTCCTCGATTTCCTCACGCTGGAGGGCGATCATCGATTGCAGGCGGATCAGGGCTTCGTCGTCGATATCGCCGGAAAGTACGCTGACCTTGATATCGTCCAGGGCGTCGAGAATATCGTGGGAGCGCTTGACCTGACGGCGACGGCGGCCGGTCAGCACGTCTTCTTCGCCCTGCAGGGCCATCAGGGCGTCTATACCCATCATGCCGAAGGCGGCCGAGGTCTGGGCAGTTGCCGCGGATTTCCCCGCGCCGTCCTTGCCGGACAGCGAAAAACCACCACCGGCTTTCTTCACACCACTGGATGGCCCGCTGATCGGGGCGCCGGTAACCGAATTGATCCTGAACGTCATAATTTGACCTGTCTGCGAACCCACACACTATATCTTAAGAGGCCGTGTAGTTTCTTCTCTCTTGCCCCGCTTTCACAGCATAGGGGCAAAAACCGGCTTTTGCCAGTGAACGACACGGTCATTATTGCCGCCTTAGGGTAAGCGAAGCCTTAACGTCCCGGCACAATTTTCCCGTTGACGCGAACTGTCGAAAACGACCCCGCCAAGACTTTGATTACAATAAGAAAAATCACCGCCGATTCGTGGCACGGATTTCGCAACCAGATCGACAATTATGGTTAACGGGTAAATTCATGCTGCTGTCGAAACTGAAAATCGCCTTCTGCGCCACCGCTCTTGCCGGGATGATGCTCTACAGCCCCGCCATGGCCGGCTCACGCATCAAGGACATTGTCGATGTCGAAGGCGTGCGGACGAACCAGTTGATCGGCTACGGCATCGTCGTTGGCCTGAGCGGCACCGGCGATACGGTCCGCAACTCGCCCATGCTCAAGCAGAGCCTGGAATCGATGATGGAGCGCATGGGGGTCAATGTTCGTGACGCCAATCTCAATACCAAGAACGCCGCCGCCGTCATGGTCACCGGCGAATTGACGCCCTTTGGCGCCTCGGGTTCGCGCATGGATGTCACCGTTTCGGCCATGGGCGACGCCAAAAGCCTGCTCGGCGGCACACTGCTGGTCACGCCACTGCTCGGCGCCGATGGCGAAGCCTATGCCGTGGCACAAGGCACCGTGCAGACCGGTTCGGTCTCGGCTGGTGGCGCTTCGGGTTCTTCGGTCACCAAGGGCGTGCCCACAGCCGGACGTATCGCTTCGGGCGGCACGATCGAGCGCGAAACCGCGTTCAACTTCAATTCGATGCCTTTCCTGCGCCTGACCCTGCATAATCCGGATTTCGCGACCTCGCGCCGCATCGCCGACGCCATTTCCAGTCAATATCCCGGCACGGCCATCGCTGAAAATCCTTCCATCGTCGCCATCAAGCCGCCCGCCGGCATGACCATGATGGACTTCGTCACCCTGGTCGAGCCAATGAATGTCGATGTCGATACCCCGGCCAAGGTGGTGATCGACGAGGTCAATGGCGTTATCGTCATGGGCGAAAATGTCCGCATCTCGCGCGTCGCCATCGCCCAGGGCAATCTCACTATTCGTGTGGATGAACAACCCGGCGTCAGTCAGCCGGCGCCCTTCTCGCAGGGCCAGACCACGGTCGTTCCCTCCAGCACGGTGAGCATCGACGAGGAAAAGGGCAAGAAGCTGATCCAGCTAGGCGGCGGCTCGTCGCTCTCCGATCTGGTGGCCGGCCTCAATGCCCTGGGCGTGACGCCGCGCGACATGATCGCTATACTGCAATCCATCAAGGCGGCCGGCGCGCTCCAGGCAGATATTGAGGTGATGTAATGGACTCAACCGCTCTCCTCACCCTGCAAGCCGCGCAAAGCCAGGCAGCCACCGCCCAGCAGAACCAGACGACGGCTGCCATGACCGGCAAAACGGGCCAAAATACTGCAAAGGGCAACGCCAAGCTCGGCCTCGATTTCGAGACCATGTGCCTGACCAACCTGCTCTCGCCGATGTTCGAGGGATTGCAGACCGACGGCCCCTTCGGCGGCGGCCACGCCGAAGAAACCATGCGGTCCTTCTATGTCGGCGCCATGGCAAAAGAGATGGCCCAGCGTGGCGGCATCGGGATATCCAATATGATGCAAAGCCAACTGCTGAAAATGCAGGAAAAGGGAGCCGCCTGATGTCCCTTGCCGCCGCAAACGCCACCGAGCGCGCCCAGCAGCTGATCGTTCTTACAGCACGTCTCGGCGAACGCCTCGTCAGTGAAACCGCCAGCCTGGCCGCCCGTCGCCCGCAGGACATTCTCGAAGGTATAGAGGAAACGCGTAACCTGTCGAACCTCTATCGCCACGAGTCAATGCGCATCAAGGCCGATCCCAGTCTGCTGGAAGGCTTGAGCCCGCCCGACAAGAAGGCCCTGCGTGAAGCGACGGAAGTGTTCCAGGACCGCCTCCACAAGTACGAACTGGCCGTTAATGCCGCCAAGACGATCACCGAGGGAATTATCAGTGCGGTGGCCGACGACCTGAACAGCCGCCGCAAGCAGACCTCGCCCTATGGCGCCAAAGGCCGTACGCTTGACACCGGTCCGCAATCACTGAATTTCGGCAAGAAGGCCTGATTATTTATTTTTAGGATCGGCCGTTCCGCCGCCATTGCCCATATTGCGCTGGTCCTTGGCGTTGGAATAGGCACCAGGTTGAGGCGCCTGATCGCGCTGATCAGCGGCCGTCGGCACATGGGTGACACGATTCCAGTAAGCATCATTACCCGCTGAGGTCTTGTAGCGCAGTGTCTTGTCCTTGCTGGCCACGGCTGCCTGCAGGTCGGCGTCCGGTTTCGGTCCCAGGTTTTTCTGGCTGGCCAGGTCGGTCATCTGGCAATCCGCAGGCAAGGGCTTGCCCGCCTTTTGAGTCGAAACACACCAGTCATGATTCTGCAGGGCCTGCGTCACCTGTCCGCGACCGCCTTTCAGTGTACCCGTGCCGCTCGGCAATCCGGCCGGCGGCGACATGGCGCCCAAGCGACCGCCGCCACTGTCAGCCGGCGCCAAACCAGAAGGCGCCACCTTTTGCAGCGCCGGCATGCTAATGTTCGGCGTTTCGTGCAGGTTCAGCTCACTGACCTGGCCGACCGCTTCCTGGGCCTTGGCATCGAGTTCTTCCTGCGCTTTTTTCTTGGCGCGCGCGCTCATGGATGGACTGGGCGGCGCATCGGCAACCGTGGCCGGCGCGGTCAGATCCAGTGGTTTTTCCTTGGGGATGGTGACGATGATCGGCTTGACCGGTTGCGGCTGGACTACCGGCTGGGGCACGACGGCCGGCGGCGCCTGTTCCGTCTGGCGTGGCGCCTCATCGACAGGCTGGGACGTTTCCGGCGGCTGCACCTCACGCGGCACGATAACCGGCACGGGCTCCGGCTTCACTTCGGGCTTTGGAGGCGGTGGCGGCACATCCCATATCTCGGCGGGCAGGAACGGTTCTTCGATCATCTGGCTATCGAGATTCCAGATTTCCGGATGGGTGGCGACCAGCATCCAGAACAACACCCCGTGCAGGACCAGCGCCAGGACAATGGCCCCCGTCAGCCGCGAGCGACGACTGGTGCGCGCCGTGACACTGGCCAGCCACAGCTCTATGCTGTCACCGACGCGGTCCCTCATCCGTATGATGCCAGCTTGCATGTGGTCTCGGCTCTCTTTCACCCCCCGTGACGCCCAACCTGATAGTCAATTCAGGCTGTACTTTGTCCTGTTTATATTAAGGAGTCAAAAAGACCCTGCTGACAGATACCGTCAGCCCCATCGGCCAGTGTCAAAATTTGATAGGTTTTGCTGCCTCGGATTATTAATGTTGCCAAATTGTTCTTGAAGCCCTCTGGCAAATCACGGCAAAGCCTCTATATACTCCCCTGTTCCAGAAATTGAGGATATGCGCGTATGGCCAAGCCTTTCGATCAGGATTTCATTAAAGTCCGTGGCGCCCGTGAGCATAATCTCAAGGGGGTGGATGTCGATATTCCGCGCGGCCAGCTTGTCGTCCTGACCGGGCTTTCGGGTTCGGGCAAATCCTCACTCGCTTTCGATACCATCTATGCCGAAGGCCAGCGCCGCTATGTCGAATCGCTGTCGGCCTATGCCCGCCAGTTCCTCGAACTAATGTCGAAGCCGGATGTCGATCTGATTGAAGGCCTGTCGCCAGCCATATCCATCGAGCAGAAGACAACTTCGAAGAACCCGCGCTCGACGGTCGGCACCGTCACCGAAATCCACGACTATATGCGCCTGTTGTGGGCGCGCGTTGGCATCCCCTATTCGCCGGCTACCGGCCTCCCTATTGAGTCTCAGACCATTTCGCAGATGGTCGACAAGATCATGGCCCTGCCGGAAGGGACCCGACTGCTGTTGCTGGCGCCGTTCGTGCGCGGTCGCAAGGGCGAATACAAGAAGGAGATCGCTGATCTCCAGCGTCAGGGCTTTCAGAGACTCAAGATCAACGGCGAATACTACCCCATTGAAGACGCTCCGAAACTCGACAAGAAGTTCAAGCATGACATCGATGTGGTGATCGACCGCGTCGTCGTCAAATCCGGCATCATGGCCCGCCTCGCCGATTCGCTGGAAACCGCCCTGCGACTGGCCGATGGCCTCGCCATAGCCGAACACGCCGACATCGAAGACGGCGAAACCGAGCCGAAGCGCATCATCTTCTCGGAAAAATTCGCCTGCCCGGTCTCCGGTTTTACCATTACCGAGATCGAGCCGCGCCTCTTCTCCTTCAACAATCCCTATGGCGCCTGCCCCACCTGCGACGGTCTCGGCGTCAAACTGGCCTTCGACAAGGAAATGATCGTCGCCGATCCGAAATTGTCGCTGACCGGCGGCGCCATCGCGCCATGGTCGAAAGGCCCGTCGCCGCTCTACGCCCAGACCCTGCAAGCGCTCAGCCTGCATTACGGCTTCAAGATGGACACCCCATGGCAAAAGCTTGATGAGGTCGTGCAGAATGTCATCCTGCATGGCTCCGATGGCCAGAAGATCAAATTCACTTACGAAGACGGCAATCGCCGCTATGACGTCACCAAGGTCTTCGAGGGCGTCATCCCAAATATGGACCGGCGCTGGCGCGAAACCGACTCATCATGGGTGCGCGAGGATCTGGCCCGCTATCAATCTGAAACGCCATGCGAGGCCTGTGGCGGCAAACGCCTTAAGCCCGAAGCCCTGGCGGTAAAGATAGACGCGAATGATATCGCGCAAGTCTCCGGCTTGTCGATCCGCAAAGCGCATGAATGGTTCTCCACCGTCGAAGATAAATTGACGCCGCAATCGCAAGAGATCGCCCGGCGAATCCTGAAGGAAATCAAGGACCGGCTGCGGTTTCTTAATGATGTAGGTCTGGATTATCTCAACCTGTCGCGCAATTCCGGCACGCTTTCCGGTGGCGAGAGCCAGCGTATCCGCCTGGCTTCGCAGATCGGTTCCGGCCTGACCGGCGTGCTTTATGTGCTCGATGAACCCTCCATCGGCCTGCATCAGCGTGACAATGATCGCCTGCTGGTCAGCCTTAAGGGCCTGCGCGATCTCGGCAATTCCGTGCTGGTGGTCGAGCACGACGAAGATGCGATTCTCCAGGCCGACTACGTCATCGACATGGGACCGGCGGCCGGCGTCCACGGCGGTGAGATCATCGCGCAAGGCTTGCCCGAAGAGATCAAGGCCAATCCGAAATCCCTCACTGGCCAGTATCTGACCGGCAAGAAGGAAATTCCGCTGTTCTATGGTTCCGGCCATAATGACCAGCGCCGGCCGATCAACAAGAAGAAGATGCTGAAGGTCATAGGTGCCCGCGGCAACAACCTGAAGAACGTCACGGGCGAAATTCCGGTCGGCGTGATGACCTGCATCACCGGCGTCTCCGGCGGCGGAAAGTCGACCTTCACACTGGAGACGCTCTACAAGGCCGCTGCCCGACGTCTGAACAACGCCTCGGCCCATCCGGCGCCGCACGACAAGATCGAGGGTCTGGAATTCTTCGACAAGATCGTCGAGATCGACCAGTCACCGATCGGCCGCACCCCTCGTTCCAATCCGGCCACCTATACCGGCGCCTTCGGTCCGATCCGCGACTGGTATTGCGGCCTGCCGGAATCGAAGGCGCGTGGCTATGGCCCCGGCCGTTTCTCGTTCAATGTCAAGGGCGGCCGCTGCGAAGCCTGTTCGGGCGATGGCCTGATCAAGATCGAAATGCACTTCCTGCCGGACGTCTACGTCACCTGCGATGTCTGCAAGGGCAAGCGCTATAACCGCGAGACGCTCGATATCTCGTTCAAGGGCTATTCGATCGCCGACGTGCTCGACATGACCGTCGAGGAAGGCGCCGAGGTCTTCAAGGCGGTGCCGACCATCCGCGACAAGCTGGAGACGCTTAAGCGCGTCGGCCTTGGCTATATCAAGATTGGCCAGCAGGCGACAACGCTTTCGGGCGGCGAGGCCCAGCGCGTCAAGCTGTCCAAGGAGCTTTCCAAGCGCGCCACCGGCAAAACCCTGTATATCCTCGATGAGCCGACCACCGGCCTGCACTTCGAGGATACGCGCAAATTGCTGGAGGTTCTGCACGAACTGACCGACAGCGGCAATACCGTCGTGGTCATCGAGCACAATCTCGACGTCATCAAGACCGCCGACTGGCTGCTTGATTTCGGTCCGGAAGGCGGGGATGGCGGCGGCGAAATCGTAGCGTATGGCACGCCGGAACAAGTGGCGGCCAACGGCAAGAGCTGGACCGGCAAGTATCTCAAGGGCATGCTGGCCAAGCACAAAAAGCGTCATCTCGAACCGGCGGAATAGTTCGCCTTGCAAGGGAACGCGCTTAATCTCCGTTAACCCTTTTTCGGCACTATCCGAGCATGAAAAGTCTGAGTCGTGCCCCCGCCCTTCTTATGGTCAGTATACTGGCCCTGTCGCTTGCCGCCTGTTCGGGCAAGAAGGATGCTCATGCGCCGACGGGCGCTGAACAGGCGCATGGCGGTTCGCCCGTTTCCAAATGGACCTATGACGGTGATACCGGCCCGGATCACTGGGCACAACTCGGCGGCGCCTCGGCGATTTGCGGCACCGGCCAGCGGCAATCACCGGTCGATATTATCGGTCAGCCGAAGATGCAGTTTTCACGTATCCTGCTAAACTATAATTCGGTGACGGCCACCATCCAGAACACCGGCAAAACAGTCCGCGTCGTGCCGGCGAATGGCGGCGATCTCGAACTGGATGGCGCCAAGTACGCGCTGAAGTCGGTTGAATTCCACAGCCCCAGCGAACACGCGATCAACGGCCACCATTCAACGTTGGAGAGCCAGTTCGTCCACGTCGATGACAAAGGCCATACAGTAATTGTGGCGGTGTTATATGACATTGGCGTCGCAGATCCGATGCTGGGTTCGTTGTGGACCTACCTGCCGTCCGATCCGGGCCAGCCGGTGCCGCTGGCGGACCTGCTGATCAACGCCCAGGACCTGATGCCCGGCACCCAGGATTTCTATGTCTATTCCGGTTCGCTGACGACGCCCCCCTGTGCCGAAGAAGTCACCTGGATGGTTTATAGCGCACCCATGACCATCAGCGCCGAACAGGCCGACGCCTTCCAGCGTCTGATCGGCCCGAACGCTCGACCATTGCAGGCGCGCCATGACCGTGATTTCTTCCGCATGGCCGGCACCAATTAGAGCGTAATCCGACAAAGTCGGTCGCCACTTTTCGGATAAATTGCGCGACAAACAAAAAAGTTAGAGAAAAATGACAATTCTATCTAAAATCATTTTTCTCTAACCGGCGGCTTCTTCCTCGACCTTTTTCGGCTTGACCTTGCCTCTCAAGGCCCGATAGGCCGCCACCGGCGCGCCAAGCTGTATCGC
>FTKR01001951.1_pt2 | contig 11617 bp, 12 predicted proteins | sample 1658141 | NCBI WGS metagenome assembly FTKR01 (sample SAMEA3914802, study PRJEB12502) | metagenome | biome: forest; material: soil | place: Canada | collected 2010-06-25 | depth 0.1 m | reverse complement strand
GCTGGCTTCGACGCCGCCTACGTGGATCCGGCCCGCCGCAACGAGTCACGTCGCCTTAGCGACCCGGCCGACTGGTCCCCCTCACTCGACTTCGCGTTTGGCCTGGCCGATCGCCGGCCGGTCGGCGTCAAGCTCGGTCCGGGCATCGACCGAGATCTCATCCCGACCGAGTGCGAAGCCCAGTGGGTGTCGGTCGACCACGAGGTGGTCGAGCTGGGCGTGTGGTTCGGCGCTCTCGCACGAGAGGGTGTCGGCCGAGCCGCACTCGTGATCGGGAGCCACGGCACCGCAGAGCTGACCGCGGCGGAAGACAGTGCCGATGTTGAAGCGGGGGAACTCGGGGAGTTTGTGTTTGAGCCGGATGGCGCGGTCATCCGTGCCCGTCTCATCGGCGACCTTGCCCGCGGCCTTGATGCGCGGATGCTGGACGAGCGAATCGCCTACCTGACCGCCGATAAGCCTGCCGCTTCCCCGTTCGCGAGCTGCTTCCGTGTGCTGCAGAGCTTCCCGCTCGACGAGCGCCTGCTCAAGCGGGAACTGGCTACGAGGGACATCGGAACCCTCGAGATCAAGAAGCGCGGTGTCGACGTCGATCCGGCGGAGTTCCGCAAGAAGCTGTCACTGTCGGGCCCGGCGAGCGCGACCCTCATCCTCACCCGCATCGGGGAGAAGAAGATCGCGCTGCTGGCGGAGCGGGTCTAGCCGCTCAGGCCGTAGCGGCTTCCGCCAACTGCGGCGGCGAAGAACGCGACGATGATGAAGAACGCGATCACGCCGATCCCGATTGAGATGTAGCCGAGAACGAGCCCGGTGATCCAGAATCCCTTGGCGTAGGGCTGGCGCTTCTGCGCGAGGTGGCCGGTGATAACGGCCGCGAGGCCGGGCCAGAAGCCGAACCAGAAGAGCGAGAAGACGATTCCGGCGATGCCGAGAATGAGGGACGCGATCGAGAGTCCCTGGGCTGGGGCCACCGGGTAGGGCTGGTAGGCGTAGGGCTGTCCGGGGTGCCCGTATCCGGGCTGCGGTGCGTAACCGGGCTGTGGTTGCACGGGCTGCGCATAGAGGGATGGCTGGGCGTACGGGTTCACCGGAGCCGCCTGCGCGTAGGGATCGGGGCGATGGGCAGCCGAGGCTCCCGAGTTGGTGAGGTCGACGAGCGGCGCTATGGGGGTGGCCTGCTCCGGCTCGACCTTCGGCTTCGTCACACGCTTTTTCGGGGCTGGCTCGACCGGGGGGACCGGAATCGGGGGGACGTCGTTCTTGCCTTCAGCCATGATCTGCTCCGCAGTGCTCGTACGTGCCGGTTAAACAACCGTGGACCCACGCTATCGTGCGCGGGCCCACGGTCGAGATATCTGGGTTAGTTGTAGAGCCCGCTGTAGTTGGACATGCCCCACATCGTTCCGCCCCAGACGAGGACGACGAGGATGTAGAAGATCCAGAGGATGATCCAGCCGAGGCAGCCGATGTAGCCGATGATCAATCCAGCGAGGGCGAGTCCGTGGCCGGCCTCGCCTGTCTTCTTGATCTGGCTCAGGGAGACGTGACCGAGGATCACGCCACCGATGCTCACGCCGATGATGGCGAGCACGAGGGAGATGATCGCGAGGATGTTCGTCCTCTGTCCTGGAACCGGAGCCACGTACGGTGCTGCGGGCGGCGTGGGGGAAGCTGCGGGGGTTGGTTCGCTCATCGAAGAGGCTCCTTAGAGGTATGCGCTGCCGATTGTTCGGCGGTGCCATAGTGTCACCGGCGCGAGACCACGTCAACGGGGGTAGCCGCCCATTTTGGGCGAATCAGGCCTGAATGGAAGTAACCGGAAGCGTTGAGTCCGCTCCGAAGTCGAGACGGGATGGCGCCCTTCCCGCCGCGACCAACTGGGCTCCAAGGGCCGCAATCATCGCTCCGTTATCCGTGCACAGCGACAGTGGCGGGATGCGCAGCTCGACACCAGCGGCAGCAGATCGCTCGGCCGCGACCTCGCGCACGCGGGCATTGGCGACGACCCCGCCGCCGAGCAGAAGTCGGGGCACGCCGAGATCCGCGCACGCAGCGAGCGCCTTCGTCAGCAGCACATCCACGACGGCCTCTCGAAAACTGGCCGCGACATCCGCTATGGGAATGTCCTCACCGGCGTCCTGCTTCTGCTCGACCCAGCGGGCAACCGCGGTCTTGAGTCCGGAGAAGGAGAAGTCGTAGCGGTGCTGCTCGAGATCCTTCGGCAGACTCAGACCGCGGGGGAAGCGGATCGCCTTCGGGTCGCCGTCGGCGGCAACCCGGTCGATCTGCGGGCCGCCGGGGTAGGGCAGGCCAAGGAGACGGGCGACCTTGTCGAACGCCTCGCCCGCGGCGTCGTCGATGGTCTCGCCGAGCAGCTCGACGTCGTCGATGAGGTCGCGCACGAGAAGGAGGCTGGTGTGCCCACCGGAGACGAGAAGGGCCACCGTCGGCAGTTCGATGTCGCTGCCGTCCTCGCGCAGCACGTCGGCGCCGACGTGCCCGACGAGGTGGTTGACCGCGTAGAGCGGCTTGCCAAGAGAAGCCGCAAGCGCCTTCGCCGCCGCGACCCCGACCATGAGCGCGCCGGCGAGGCCGGGACCACTGGTGACAGCGATGGCATCGAGGTCGTCGAGGGTCACGTTCGCCTCAGCGAGCGCCGCCTCGAGAGCTGGCACCATCGCCTCGAGGTGCGCCCTGGCCGCCACCTCCGGAACGACGCCACCGTAGCGGGCGTGCTCGTCCATAGATGACGAAATGACGTTCGCCAGCAGGGTCGTGCCCCGCACGATTCCAACTCCGGTCTCGTCGCAGCTCGTCTCGATGCCGAGCACTAGCGGCCCGCTCATGCGAGAGTCACTTTCGGCGCAGGCAGGGTGAGGCGCATCGTGGCACCGTCGACGCCATCCCGGTAGTAGCCGGTGCGGATGGCGATGCGCTCAAACCCGAGGGTCTCGTAGAGGTGCTCAGCCGCGGGATTGTCGACGCGCACCTCGAGGAACAGCTCGCGCAGCTTCCTGGTGCGAGCCTCTGAGATGAGTGCGCCCATGAGCGTTCGGCCAAGACCGGCTCCGCGCGCGCTTTCCACGACAGCAATGGTCTGGATGTCGCCCTGCTCCGATCGTGTCGGTGCGAGAAGGCCGGCATAGCCCTCCATCGCGTCCGGCGTTCCGACCGGGAAGGCCACCACGTAGTAGGTGTTCGCATTCACCAGTTCAGCGAGGATCGCCTCGCGCGTCCACGCGTCGGTGGGAAAGGTCGCGTTCTCGATGACGACGATGGCCCCGAGGTCGTCCGCGGTGGCACGACGCAGTTGCCAGGTCATCAGCTCACCCGTTTCGGGCCTGGAGACATCGTCACGTCGGGCGAGCGGAGGTAGAGCGCCTCGGAACCGGCGAAGGCCCGCTTGTGCACATACATCGCCTCGGCGAGCAACCCGAGGGAAGCGGCGGAGACCGTCGCGGCGTCAAGCCGGGCAAGGCCGTCGAACACCGGGAGGTCATCGGGTTTGGCGAGGCCCGGTCCGTCGAGACGCATCGGGAGGCCGAACTCGTCGGGGGTCCCGTAGGCCGACCAGTAGACCTCGCGCCGCCGGGCGTCCGTGACGACGAGAGTCGGCACCGTGAGGCCGAAGGCAATGGCGTCGTGGCTGATAACGGGGATGACCGGCTTGCCTGCACCGAAGGCGAAGGCGCGCGCCGCGGCGATTCCCACCCGGAGTCCGGTGAAGGGGCCGGGTCCCATGCCGGCGACGACTCCGCTCAGCTCTTTTGCCGTGATGCCTGCCTCGGCAAGGCACTCGGCGATGAAGGTGCCGATGATCTCCGCGTGCCCGCGGGTGTCGGCGGAGTCACGCGAGGCGAGGATGCCACGGTCGCGGTCGACGACCGCAACACTGGTACCCGCGGAGGTGTCGATGGCCAATAGCACGATTAACCCAACCACGAGAGGTCGGTCCAGCGCTGACCATGACCGGTCGCGGTGACGGTGCGCGGCTCGATCCCCTCATCGTCCGGCTGGCCACCGTGCGGGCGCTCGATGTCGAGCTGCAGCCAGGAGTCGGTGATGCCGTCGAGCAGTCCTGCACCCCACTCGACCACGACGATCGAGTGCTCGAAGTCGATGTCGAGGTCATCGAGCTCCACCGCGCTGGACAGTCGGTAGGCGTCGACGTGCACGAGCGGTGCTCCGCCATCCCGTGGATGCGTTCGCGCCAGCACGAAGGTCGGGCTCGTGACCGCTCCGCGAACGCCGAGCGCGGAGCCGAGTCCGCGAGTGAAGGTGGTCTTTCCGGCCCCAAGCTCGCCATTGAGCGCGACCAGGTCGCCGGCGACGAGGTACGGGGCGAGGCGAGCGGCCAGGGCGGCCATGGCATCCGGGTCGGCGATGCTGAGGATCATCAGACGTACCGTCGGGTCACCCGAGGGCCGATGCGGGTGACGATCTCGTAGTTGATGGTGTCGGCGGCGGCGGCCCAGTCGTCAGCGGTCGGTACGTCGTTCACCGGATCGCCGAAGAGAATGGCACGGTCACCGACCGCGACGGCGGCATCCCCGACATCGACGACAAACTGGTCCATCGCTATGCGACCGCTCACGACGAAACGCTGCCCGTTGATGGACACCGGGCCGAGGCTCGATGCATGGCGCGGGATGCCGTCGGCATACCCAAGGGGAACCAGCGCCAGGCTCGTCTCCTTCTCCGTCACGTAGCTGTAGCCATACGACACTCCGCTGCCGGCGGGGACCCGCTTGACCGAGATGATGCTCGCGCTCAACTCCATCGCCGGGCGAAGCGCGACGCCCAGCTGCTCGCCGTCCTCGAAAGGGGTGAGGCCGTAGGCACCGATGCCGATGCGGATGAGATTGAATCGCGCTTCGGGGAGGGCGAGAGCGCCACCGGTCGCGGCAAGATGCACGACCTCGGGCTCGAGCCCGGCAGCGGCGACCTGCTCGAGAGCGTGGTGGAAGAGCGCGAGCTGCGCGGCGTGCGCCTCAGCGCCGGCGTTGGAGAGGTGGCTGAAGATTCCGCGGAGGCGAATGGTTCCTGCTGTCTGCAGCTCGGCGGTACGGGCGAAGACTGCCTCCCAGTCCTCCGCGGTCACACCGTTGCGGCTGAGACCGGTGTCCAGCTTGAGCTGCACGACCGGCGTGCCGGGCGCGCGCGCGACCTGCTCGAGCTGGTCTGCCGAGTTGACGCCGATGTCGATGCCGTGCTCGACGGCGAACGCGAAATCAGTGTCGGGATCGTGCATCCAGGTCAGGATCGGGGCGGTGATCCCGGCGTCTCGCAGGGCGACCGCCTCGGCAAGGTCGACGACGCCGAGCCAGGTGGCCCCGCCATCCAGAGCTGCCTGTGCCGACCGAGCCGCGCCGTGACCGTAGCCGTTCGCCTTGACGATCACCATCGCCGGAACGTCACCGGCGAGTCGGCGAATCGCCGCCACGTTCGCCGTGATCGCCCCGACATCGATACGCGCCTCGCGCATGAGCCCGCTCACGATTCGGCGATCACGTAGGCGATGGCGATGCCGCCATCGTGGCTCATCGAGAGGTGGAAGACTGCGGCACCCTTCTCCGCAGCGAGGGATGCCGCGGCACCACTGAGCTCGAAGTGCGGGTTGCCGTGGCCGTCGGAGAGCACGCGCATGTCGTGCCAGTGGACTCCCGTCGAATCCCCGAGCGCCTTGATGAAGGCCTCTTTCGCCGCAAAGCGACCGGCGAGCGAGCGCAGCGAGAGCACGCGGTCGGGGGTTGAGAGCTCGACATCGGCGAACAGTCGCGACTTGAGCGCCGGGGTGCGATCGAGGGCGCGCTCGAACCGAGCAAGGTCGACGACGTCGACGCCGATCCCGACGATCAAGGTCATTCCACCGTGACGGACTTCGCCAGGTTGCGCGGCTGGTCGACGTCGAGACCCTTGGCCGAGGCAAGCTCCATGGCGAAGATGTGCAGCGGAACCACGGCGAGCAACGGCTCGAACAGGCTTCCGGCGAGTGGGATCGGGATGACCTCGTCGGCGAAGGGAAGCACAGCCGCATCGCCCTTCTCGGCAATCGCGATCACCCGGGCGCCGCGAGCGCGGATCTCCTGGATGTTGGAGACGACCTTCGGGTGCAGCGACGAGGGGTCGCGCGGACTCGGAACGACGACGAAGACGATCTGCCCCGGCTCGATGAGGGCGATCGGCCCGTGCTTGAGTTCGCCGGCCGCAAAGCCCTCCGCGTGGATGTAGGCCAGCTCCTTGAGCTTGAGCGCACCCTCGAGGGCGACCGGGAAGCCGACGTTGCGTCCGAGGAAGAGCACGGACTTGGTGTCCGTCATCCAGTGGGCGAGCTGGCCGATCGAGGTGGATGCCAGCAGCACCTCGCTGATCTTGTCGGGGATGGCGAGCAGCTCGTCGGCAGCCGAGGCGACCTCATCGGCATTGATCTCGCCGCGCACCTGTCCAAGGTGAAGGCCGAGGAGGTACAGGGCAGTCACCTGGGCAAGGAAGGCCTTGGTCGAGGCAACGGCAACCTCCGGTCCGGCGTGCGTGTACAGCACGGCGTGGGACTCACGGGGGATCGAGGATCCCTGGGTGTTGCAGATGGAGAGAACCTGAGCACCCGCGGCGGTCGCGTACTTGACCGCCATGAGGGTGTCCATCGTCTCGCCGGACTGGCTGATCGAGACGACGAGGGTCCGTTCGTTGAGGATCGGATCACGGTAGCGGAACTCGTGGGAAAGCTCGACGTCGACAGGGATGCGCGACCACTTCTCGATCGCATACTTGCCGAGCATGCCTGCATACGCCGCGGTGCCGCAGGCGATGATGACGATGCGGTCGATGGAGCGCAGGGCGTCATCGCCGATGGGATCGAGCTCGGGCAGCTTGATCGACTGTGCGACCACGCGGCCGAGCAGCGTCTTGGCGACGGCTTCAGGCTCCTCGCTGATCTCCTTGGCCATGAAGCTCGACCATCCGCCCTTCTCGGCAGCGGAGGCGTCCCAGTTGATCTCGTATTCCTTGGTCTCGACGGGGTTGCCCTCGAAGTCCGTCACCGTCACGGAATCCGTGCGGATCGTAGCAATCTGGTCCTGGCCGATCTCGACCGCGCGGCGGGTGTGCTCGACGAAGGCGGCTACATCGGATCCGAGGAAGTTCTCCCCGTCACCGAGGCCGATGACGAGAGGCGAGTTGCGGCGGGCTCCGACGACGACCCCGGGCTGGTCCTCGTGAATGACGAGAAGGGTGAAGGCGCCATGCAGGCGGCCAACGACCTGTCGGAGGGCCTCGGTGACATCCTTCGTCTGCTGGTAGGCCTTGCCGACCAGGAGAGCGGCGACCTCGGAGTCGGTGTCGCTGGTGAACACAGCTCCGTCGGCGAGCAGCTCCTCTTTGAGCTCGAAGAAGTTCTCGATGATGCCGTTGTGAATGAGGGCGAGCTTGCCGCCGTCGCCAAGCTGCGGATGCGCGTTGCGGTCGGTCGGTCCGCCGTGGGTTGCCCAGCGGGTGTGTCCGATACCCGTAGCGCCGTCGTGAATCGGGTTGGCCTCGAGTTCGTCGACCAGCGCCTGCAGTTTTCCAGCCTTCTTGCGGGAGTCGAGATGGCCATCGACATCGATGATGGCTACGCCGGCGGAGTCGTAGCCGCGGTACTCCTGGCGGCGAAGCCCCCCGATGAGCACGTCGAGGCTCTTGTTGTCTCCGACATATCCCACAATTCCGCACATGGTCCCCAATTTTACGGGTACCGGGCTGGGAACGGGGCACCGGGAGTCGTCGAGAGCGAGCAGTAGGCTTTTCGGTGATGTCAGAGTCCACCGCCAACGGTCACCTTTCTCCGTTCCTCGAGATCGACCGAGCAGAATGGGCGGCACTCGCCCCGACGGTGGAGACGCCGCTGAGCGAGTCCGAGATCGCCCAGCTTTCCGGGCTCGGCGAGACCCTCGACCTGCGCGAGGTCAACGAGGTCTACCTTCCGCTCTCCGGACTGCTGAGCCTGTACGTCAATGCCGCCAAAGAGCTGCACCGCTCCACCACCGACTACCTCGGCGCGACGTCCAGCGAGACTCCCTTCGTGATTGGAATCGCGGGGTCTGTCGCCGTTGGCAAGTCGACGACGGCACGTCTCATCCATCGCCTCCTGGCGCACTGGGAAGGCACACCGCACGTTGAACTCGTGACGACCGATGGGTTTCTCCTGCCGAATGCGGAGCTCGAGCGTCGCGGCATCATGGAGCGGAAGGGCTTCCCCGAGTCCTACGACCGGCGTGCGCTGCTTCGCTTCGTCAGCCAGGTCAAGAGTGGGGCGCCGGAGGTAACGGCGAATGTCTACTCGCACCTCTCCTACGACATCGTGCCCGGCGAGCAGATTGTGGTGAAGAAGCCCGACGTGCTGATCGTCGAGGGTCTCAACGTTCTCCAGCCCGCCACCGCGGGCCATCGTCTCGCGGTCAGTGACCTCTTCGACTTCACCATCTATGTGGATGCCCGCACCAGCGACATTGCCAACTGGTACGAACAGCGATTCCTCAGTCTCCAACGCGGCGCCTTTGCGAACCCGGAGTCCTACTTCCACCGCTACGCCTCCCTCAGCGAGGACGAGGCCAGGGCGCGAGCTCGTGCCATCTGGGGATCGATCAACGAGCCGAACCTGGTGGCCAACATCCTGCCGACCAGGGCACGGGCATCCCTCGTGCTTCGCAAAGACGCCGACCACTCCGTGTCGAGCGTTTTGCTGCGAAAGATCTAACGACGAGGGGCCCGACCTTTCGGCCAGGCCCTTCGCTCTCCTACTCTGCCTCGGATGGCTGGGGCTTTATTGCGGCATTGGCCGCGTTGAGCTTCTCCTGCATGGAGGTCATCGACGCCTTCACATCGGTCTTCTCGCCCAGCTGGGCTGAGATGTCACGCACGCGAAGGTAGCTGGCGAGGAGTCCCATGCTCACGCCGTCTTTGCGGGCTGGGCTGCTGCTGCCTCGGCTGCCGCGGCCTGGGCCTTGGCGTTCTCGGCGAGCTCCAGCGTGGAGGCGAGCAGGTCGGGTGCTGCGGTGAGCATGTCGCCGAGGCCCTGGAATCCCTTGATGAGGTTCATTGTGTTCTTCTTTCCCTGACTGAGTTGTGGCGCCTTTTTGCGCCTTCACCAAGGATGCTCGGAGGTCACGTTTCGGGGATGGGCATCGATTGCTCAACTCGCCGCTGCCGATTACTCAGTCGCTGAACTGCTCTCGGCGAGGGCGAACGCTAGGCTTCCTCAGAAGACCCGAAAGGTGGAGAACGTGCAGGCAGGACGCGGGCTGCACGTCCCTTGGCCTATGGTCGGGCGCTCGGAGCTTCTCGTGCGGATGACGGAGACTCTCGCCTCGCCCGCCGCCACCGTTGTGGTGCTGTGCGGACCATCCGGCATCGGCAAGAGCCGCCTCGCCAGCGAAGCGGCGGCGGAGCTCGCACTGGACGACTGGTTCGTGCTCCCGGTCACCGCGAGCGAGACGATCGCCGCGATTCCTCTCGGCGCGCTCGCACCGGCCCTCGCTGCTGGGCGACTGGACTTTGATGTCTCGACCCTGGATCCCGTCGGCCTCTTCGATCAGGTTCGACGCTCGATCGAGACGCTCTCCGATGGCCGCCGCACTGTGATGGTTGTCGACGATCTCTCCATGCTCGACCCGCTCTCTCTCGCGGTGATCACGCAGCTGATCGGCTCCGGCACCATCCGCCTCATCGCCACCCTCCGCAGCGGCGAGCCCCTGCCCGATGCGATCCTCTCGATGTGGACGAGCAACTCCGCTACCCGTATCGACCTTCCGCCCCTGAGCATCGACGACCACGCGACGATCCTCAGCGGAGTGCTCGGCGGAACGGTGTCGCATCGCGCCGCAGCCGAGTTGCACGCTGCATCGGGCGGCAACCCTCTCTTCCTTCGCGAGCTGGTTCTCGGGGCAATCGCGAACGGCAGCCTTGTCGAGAACGCGCGCGTCTGGCAGCTCGTCGGAGAACCGATAGGTACCCCCGCCCTGCACGAGCTCATCCGCTCCCGCCTGCGCCACCTCGAGAAGGCGGAGCTTGCCCTGGTGGAGCGCATCGCGGTATGCCAGCCGGTGCCACTCTCCGATCTCGCTGACGTCGGATCGCGGGGCACGGTCGTCGCTCTCGAGAGCGAGGGCCTTGTCGCCGTCTCCGAGGTCGGCGGCCAGCTGCTGGTCTCCCTGTCGCACCCGCAGTATGTGGCCGCCGTCGCGTCGACGATGTCGCGTCTGCGCGTGATCGACCTCCTGCTCGACCAGGCGGCGGTCGTGTCCTCCCGGTCGATGACACCGGATGACGAACTGCGCGTCGCCAGCTGGCGTCTCGACGCTGGCGAGCCGTCCGACCCGGCATTGCTGGTGCGCGCCGCCCACCTTGCTCTCATCGCGCAGGACCAGGGCGCCGTCATCCGCCTCGCTGCCGCCGCCATCCGCGCCGGGGCGCCACCTGCCGAGATGCTCTTTCTCCAGGGTGAGGCATCGTGGACCATGGGTCGCACGGCGGACGCGATCACGCTCCTCGACAGCGCGGCGGAAGCCGATGAGGCTGAGCCGACGACCGAGCAGCTCACCGGGCTCATCGCCACCGCGCGGGCAAGCACCTATGCGGGCGAGTCCCTCGGCGACAACCGCGGACTCGCCGTGCTCGATGCCGCCGTTGCGCGTCATCCCGGGCAGGCGCGCTCCCTTGCTCTCGTGCGGGCGGTGCTGCTGCTCAACCTCGAAGAGGCCGAACTCGCCGCGGAGGAGCTCATCACCGCTCGCCCGGCGAGTGACTCGGAGGAGGTGCGTGAGGCACTGCTTGCGCTGTCTTCTGCCCTGCCGCTCTCGGCGATGGGCCGTTCCACCGAGGCGACCGTTGCTGCCCGCTCGGCCGTGGCCTACGCCCTCTCCGACGGGCGCCCCGCCTTCGCGCTCCGCCGTGCGCAGATGGTTCTCGCAACCGTGCTGCTTCAGGCCGGCGAGACCGCCGAAGCCAAGGCGTTGACGATCACGTCGTTGCATGACGCCATCGACCATGACGACGAGCTCGCCGTGAAGTACGACGAGCTCATGCTCGGCCGGTGCTTTCTCGCCCTCGGTCGTCTCGACACCGCGGCGAGGTGGTTCCGCGACGTCATCAGCGGATCGCATTCCGGCGGACCGGGCGCCTATCGCGACCAGGCCAAGGCCTACCTGGTGATCGCCCTGGCCTGGCAGGGCAAGGCGGAGGATGCCGCCGCCCTTCTCGCCGAACTGTCCCCCGAATACATAGCGCAGTCCTCGACCGCGCACCTGGCGTCCCTCTGGCTCGATGGCATCACCGGGGACAGTTCCGCGGCCGCCACCGCGATCGTCGCCCTTGCCGGGATCGTGCGGGCTCGCGGCCACAACGTGATGGCCTCATCCCTCCTGCACTCGGCCGCACGTCTCGGGTTCGCTGAGGCTGCCGTTCCGCTCGCAGCGGCCATCGGCGCCGCAACCGACAGCGCACTGATCGGCGATCGGGTCGCTCACGTCCACGCCGAGGCTGCGGCTTCCATGACGGAACTCGCCGTCGTCGGCGAGCGCTGGGTGTCAGCGGGCGCGAAGCTCTTCGCCGCGGAGGCCTTTGCCTCAGCGGGCAGCGCCGC
>FTKR01130642.1_pt1 | contig 11631 bp, 11 predicted proteins | sample 1658141 | NCBI WGS metagenome assembly FTKR01 (sample SAMEA3914802, study PRJEB12502) | metagenome | biome: forest; material: soil | place: Canada | collected 2010-06-25 | depth 0.1 m | reverse complement strand
ACGGTGGTCGAGCTCGTCGAGACCGGCTAGGCCGGCGGAGCTTCGGCGCCGGTCTTGCTCCCGCGCAGCAGCTTCCAGATGCCGACGCCGGCAGCGACCCAGACTGCGAGGTCGTCGGCGAGGCCAATCGGGCCGGTGAAGAGCTCCGGGATGACGTCGATCGGCGAGAGCCCGTAGACAAGCGCACCGATGGCAACGAGGATTGCGGCGAAAACGTGTCGGCGTGGAGTCATGCGGTCAGGGTAGCCACGTAAGGTTCGAAGTTGGTGTGAGCCTGCCATGCGAAACAGTCACGGACGAACTCCCGATCGTCGCGTTGCCATGCTGCTCTCCGCTACGCCGGGCGTGGCCCAGGCCGGAGCGCCGCGGCTTGCGAGGGTCGTTCCGGTCAGCGCTGCGGCGAGCACGATGGTGACCGCGCCGATCCCGGCGGAGACGCCGAGGTGCAACACGAGCAGCGCCCCGACCCCCGCGCCGACAAGCATGGCACCAACGGAGATGAGCCTTCGTGCCGCCGTCGACAGGTCTCGTTTGCGCAGGTCCGAGCCAATCCCGGTGAGGGTCATGGTGAGCACGGTGGTCGTCATATCAGGGACGCCGAGATGACGGACGACCGCGTTCTGGATCCCGAGTGCGAGCGCGCCGATCGCGACGATAACCAGTTGCCAGTTGAGCGAGAGCAGGTCTCGCACCACCAGGCTGATCGTGAGCGCGCCAAGGAACAGGAGCAACTGCACGGCCAGGGCGTTGCGCAGCAGCTCACCCCGATGCGTGCCGAACAGGGAGATCGCGATTCCACCAGTCCATGCGCCGAGGAGGAACCCAGCGAGCGCGACGAGCGAGCCCCACAGGCTATAGCCGGGGGCGCCCGCCAGCGCGAAGCCGATGAACACGACGTTGCCGGTCATGTTTGCCACGAAGACGCGACCCAAGCCGAGGATGCTGATCGCGTCGATCAGGCCAGTTGCGAACGTCAGCACAAGCAGCAGCGCAGGGAGCGGGCCATATACCGGATGCGCGAAATAGCTGTGCCCCCGCGACGCGTCAGCGGCATTCATCGAACGTCGATCGAGTCGTACACCCAGGCAACGTCGTCGCGGCCGTGGCCGGCGTCGCTCTCGGCAGCGTAGAGCCGCTCGAGATCGTCGAGGTAGGGAGCTGGTGCGCCCACGGTCGCCTGGGCGAGCCGGAGGTCCTTCAACAGACCGTCGAGCGCGAACTGCGCAGCGCGGTTCCCGTCGAGAATGACGGCGCCTTTGATGTGGGCGTACGGGCTGTCCGATGCAGAGCCGGTGATCGCGTCGAGGAAGAGGGTGGGGTCGAGCCCGAATGCGCGAGACAACGCGAGCGACTGCGCGGTTCCTGCTGTCAGGCTGGCGACCCAGGTGTTGCAGACGAGTTTGAGATCGGATGCCGCCCCCAGTCGATCCCCCACCACGATCGTCCGCGATGCGATCGCATCGAAAACCGGGCGGAGCGCTGCCACCGCGAGGGCGTCACCCGACGCCAGCGCGGTGAGCTCACCGCGCTCAGCTGGGTCCTTCGTTCCGAGCACCGGGGCATCCACGACGGTGACCTGATTCGAGGCGGCCGCAGCCCCCACCGCCTGCATCGCCTCTGCGCCGATCGTGCTGCTTTGCATCCAGATCGCGCCGACTGGCATCGCGGACAAAAAGTCAGCCGCCACCTCCAGCACTGCGGGGGAGTCGAACAATATGGTGAGCACGACATCGGCGGCACGAACCGCATCGGCGGGATCCACCGCCGTCCGCGCGCCAGCGGCCACGAGTGGTCGCGACTTCTCAGGCGACCTGTTCCAGACCGTTACCCCGAAGCCCGCATGGAGAAGGCGCCGCGCCATCGCCGCGCCCATCGTCCCCATCCCGAGCACTGCTACCTGCGTGGTACTCGTCATCACATGCTCCCTCTCGCTTGTCTTCGTCTTGCCTGACCCATATACTGTACATCGTGTTCAGTAATTCGCAACCCACTACCCGACGCGGCCGCCCCCGCAGCGACGCAGCGCGGCGCGCGATCCTTGATGCCGCCGCCGAGGTCGCTCTCGCCGGTGGGGCGGGCGCGAATGTGGATGCGATCGCCGCGCGCGCGGGCGTCAGCAGAACCACGGTCTACAAGTGGTGGCCCTCGGCTGCAGCCGTGCTTCTTGAAGGCCTGCTGGAGCGCACCCACGACACGATCGAGGCGCCATCGTCGGCGACGACGCGCGAAGCGCTCGAGGTGTTTCTCTCGAGCCTCGTCGCACTTGTCCGTGACACACCGGCTGGCGTTCTTCTTCGAGAGCTGATCGCAGCATCCGTCAGCGACCCGGCCGTCGGCCGCGCTCTGATCAATGATTGGATCACACCGCGTCGGGCCGCCATTGTGAACCTGCTCACCGAGGGCGAGCGTCGCGGTGAGGTACGCCAGGGACTCGAGCACGACGCCATCGTCGACGCACTCTTTGCGCCGATCTACTACCGGCTAATGCTGGGGCATCAGCCCCTCACCGACAGCCTTCCCGGCGACATCCTCGCCATCTGCTGGCCGGGCATCTCCACAGAAAAGAGAACGGAAACATGAAGACAATCACCCCATCGCGCACCACTCTTGACGCCTCGAACGTCATCCTCGGCCTGATGCGCATCTCCAAGCTGGACGACTCCGCGATCCGCGCCCTCGTCGGCGCCGCTCGCGACGCCGGCATCAACTACTTCGATCACGCGGACGTCTACGGCGGTGATCACGCCTGCGAGCGACGCTTCGGCGACGCCATAACCTTCACGGCCGCGGAGCGCGAGTCGATGATCATCCAGTCGAAAGTCGGGATCCGCAACGGGTTCTGGGACTTCTCGAAAGAGCACATCCTCCGTTCGGTGGATGAGACGCTGGCTGCCCTTCGCCTCGAGTACCTCGACGTGCTGCTGTTGCACCGTCCTGACACGCTGGTCGAGCCCGAGGAGGTCGCGGCCGCCTTCGACACACTCCACCAGGCAGGCAAGGTGCGCAACTTCGGTGTCTCCAACCAGACCCCTGGGCAAATGGAACTCCTGCGGCGCTCCGTCACCCAGCCACTTGCCTTCAATCAGGTGCAGCTGAGCATCACCCACGCCCCGCTCCTCGCGGCCGGCATCGCGGCCAACATGGCCGGACTTGACCAGTCGATCGACCGCGACAACGGCATCCTGGATTACGCCCGACTCAACGACATCACCCTCCAGGCCTGGTCGCCGTTCCAGAAAGGCTTCTTCGACGGCGTCTTCGTCGGGGATCACGACAACTTCGGCCCGCTGAACGACGCCCTCGACGACATCGCAGCCGCACACGGGGTGACGCCGACCGGCATCGCGGTCGCCTGGATCACCCGGCATCCCGCGAACATGCAGGTGGTGCTCGGAACGACCAAGCCCGAGCGCGTGACCGAGTCTGCAGCGGGGTCCGACATTCCGCTGTCGCGTGAGGAGTGGTACCGGCTCTTCACGGCGGCTGGGCACACGCTCCCCTAGAGCCGCAGCTCTGCTGGGTCAGGCGTCTGCTGGGCGAACAGTGGGATCCGGGGTGTCGAGCAGATCCGCGTGGTGGATCGAGGCAACATTCGGGTGCGCGCGCAGGCGGTAGCGCAGCACGTTGTCGCCGTAGGTCTCGAGAATGGGGCTGTTCGTCGGGTCGGCCGAAACGCCCCGACCGTCGGTGAGCTCGAGCCGCGGCATCCTCGCGTCGAGAGCGGGGTTGAAGAAGAACGGGATCGAGATGCGATCGGTGCCGACCTTCGGGGACTGCACTCGGTGCAGGGTGGCTTTGAGGTATCCGTCCGTTGCTAGTTCGAGCATCTCGCCGATGTTCACCACGAACGCGCCGGGGAGGGATGGTGCGTCGATCCACTCGCCGTCGTGCTCGACCTGCAGGCCGGCCTTGTCGGGTTCCACGAGCAGCAGCGTCAGCACGCCGCCGTCGCGGTGAGCGCCGACGCCCTGCTGCACGGTCGCGTCGTCGCTCGTGCCGGGATAGCGCACGATCTTGATCAGCGAGAAGGCGCGGTCGTCGCCGAAGGCCTCGTCGAACACGTTCTCCGGCGCACCGAGGGCCACTGCCCAGGTGCGCAGCAGACGCAGCGCGAGGGCGCTGAGCTGGGTTCGCCACTCGGTGATCGCGGTCTCGAGCTCCGGCAGGGCGGCTGGCCAGAGGTTCGGGCCTTCGAGCCGCCAGTAGTCCTCTGCACCATCGCGGGTCTCGCGCTCCTCGCCGATGTCGATCTGCTCGCGCCAATCGACCTCGCCGTTGGTGAGCTCCTTGCCGGTGCGCGTGTACCCGCGGAACTGCGCGCTGTGCACATTCTCAATCGAGAACTTCTCGTCCTCCGACAGGGCGAAGAAGCGTCGAGACACGTCAAGCACCTCATCAATCAGAGACTGCGGGATGCCGTGGCCGACCAGGTAGAAGAAACCCACGTCGTGAGTCACCTCCCGCAACTGCGTGCGGAAGCTCTCCGCGGCATCCACCCCCGCGTCGAGCTGCGAGATGTCGAGGATGGGGAGGGAGTCGAGCGTCATGGGTTAATTGTCGTCGCGGACGCTGGCGGCGGGTTGCACGTTACGACTTGTTGACTCGCCAACCTGCCTCTCCATGCCAGAGAGAATGAACGCGTCTCGCTGCGACCGAGGAAGTACTTCGAACACCGCTTGGCAACGGAGCACAGCCTCTTGTCGCTGTCGCATCGGCGAACTCGCTTAGCGGATGAGTCAGAGACGCTGTACCTACTCGTTCTAGTGTGGGGCCGAGCCCCGCCACGATTGCCGCACAATGGTCAGCGCGAATCGGGACCAGCTGAATCAAGTCAGGTCCGACTGCGAGGAGACCGGGCGATCTCGACCGCGTACTGCCGCATCTACCAGTAAAATCGGCGCCCCGACGCGGCTCGATTCGATTGGCTCATCTCACGAAAAAAAGAAATCGAGAATGTCTTGCAGCACACCTTGACGCTTTTTCGGCGCAGCCGGCTTGGTCAAACTGAGTAGTTCCGTCGTACCGGGCCCAGCATCCGCCACCAGGACCTCTATCTCACCGACCGTCCATCGATCCCGCCGTATCTCCGCTGCAACCCCGTGCCGGAGGCGATAACAGCGGTCCCAATCCGGCCCGGTCGGCAGCGCACTCGCAAGTACCGACCAAGCCTCGCCGTCGAACTTCGGATCTTCCAGTCTGCGATGAAGGTGCGCGAAAGTCGCTCGCCAGCCCGACTTGCGACTCGTTGATTCGCCGCTCGCTGCAGCGGTAAGCAATGTGACCGCATAGATGCGGTCCTTCGCATGGGTCGGCAACGACTGGACGGCACCAGGATGATCGATCATCGCGAGAAGGCGACTCCAATCTTTGAAGTCGTAGCGCCGCCAAAGCCCCGACGCGAGGTCCGCGGACATGAGAATCGATACCATCTGGCCGGGCGAACGCTGCCCCCCGTTGTCCTCGAAATCAAGCGACGCGCCGCCAACTCTGTCAAGCACCCGGCGTAACGTTGACGAGGTCGTTAGCAGCTCGGATGATGACTTCGCGTGCGAGCCCGCATGCAAGACGGCCCGCCACCAGGCGTTTCGGTCTCTTTCGCAGATCATGGATAAGGGCTCTGACCCCCCCGCCTCGACCAACGAATCCACGATGCGATCACGCTCCTGCACGCTCAACTGAAGAGTGATTTCAGTGAGGAGGTCCCGGTCCAGTGAGTCCCAAGTCGACACTCGTTGAATGATCGCCGGCGTACGCGAGGCGATGAGCACGCCCAAGTCGGGTGTAGCGGCAGCAAGACGAGCCGCCGTGTCGATGTCGGAGTGCGACGCGATATCCGCAACTAACGACTCTGCTTGCGGTGGCGATAGGTGCTCCAAACTCAAGTCACGCAGACGAGCACCAGCGCGCGCTTCACCCACTAGGGACAACATCCTCGCCCCGATGTCGAGTGCACTGAAGTCAACAGAGTCACCTGCCGCGAATGCAAGGTGAAGGCGGTCCGGCTCGGCGAGCGGCCATGACAAGTCCACCGAGTTACCTGCTCTCCCAAAGAGATCCTTCTTTAGGGTGCTCATCTCCTTCGGCGTCGGGAACTCGGAACGCAGCTGCCTGACAGTCGCGGCTGGCTGTTCCTGCTTCATGAGGGCGTATATCGAGGCGAGCTTCGACATGTCTGGGCGCCCGGCAGAACTTTCCGCACCGTAGCGTTGCAGGAACGCTCTCAGCGAAGTGCTTGGATGAAGAAGGTCCTCGACGAGGAAATCGACCCAAGGAGAATCCCGATTCGGCACACCGCTGCTCGCGCCTTTGTCCACAATTTCGAGGTCAACACGCCAGCTCGAGTCAGACGATCTCGCACGGGTCCGACTGGAGAAGTCTCGACGAAGTCGCGGCCACTGTTGCGCGAGCAGCGCGTATAGCAAGGGCTCGTGCCGATCGGCACCCCTAAGCCCCAGTACCACAGGGGCGCCCGACGAATAGAGCGCATCGAGTACACCATGAAGAATCCCGATGTCGTCGTTCAAGCGTTTGGGACTCACTTCTCCAAGCTCGGCGCGCTCAGAATAGTGCGGAAGTTCGGCCTGGACTCCGCCCTTTCGATCAGGCTTGGGTCGACGGAAAGCGTCACGAATGATGTTGAAGTCTTGGATTCGCCCTAGCGCCACGTAGTCAACTAGGAAGACGTGCGACCAGACCGAACCCGGCCGCTCCCAGTCGGGAGCGGGCCACGTTCGGATGAAGGCAAAAAGGCTCATAGTCGGTACGGGCAGCAGTGTCGAATAATAGTTGGCGTCGCTATCGAAGGTCATGTCCGTCGCGGAGCGCAAGAGCCGACTCGCTGCCTGGTCGAGTACTAGAGATGAAGTCAGCAGGCGATGTCCATCGGAATACCCGAAAAGAGCCTGTTCCACGATTGGGTTAGTCAATTCCCATTGCCCAACGCACGGGTTCGTCCAAGTCTGTCGCTGAGCCATCTTCGCGAAGCACCGACGCTCGTTCGACCGCATTGAGGGTTCGAAGTTTCGTGCGCTCGTCCTTTTTTTCGAAGTCGCCGCCTTGCGCGCTCAGTCCGTAAATGCGGATAGGCAAGCTGTCCGCATTGGCTCCGAGATACTGCCGAGCGAGTGGCGCACAGGCAGTCAGCCACTCTCCTGGCTGGGTCTCACCTGACGAGTCGAATGCGGAGACAATCAGGGCGATGCGGCGTGGTCCGCCTGGCTGCCTAGCCAAGATCTGTATCAGGTCCACAAGAGCGAGCTGACCCATGGGCTCGTCCACTGCGAACTTGACGTTGGCGCCAAGAGTCTCGTCATTGTTGATTCCCAGTGCGGCCCTAGCCCGGTCCACATCTGTGAGAGTCGGGTCTTCGGCGAACCGGGCCGCATTGACAAAGATGCACAAGCCTTGGCTTTGCCCAACGCGCTGTTCGAGTTCGAGCGTCCAAGTACGCTCCGTGAGTAATTCTTTCCAGATCTCGCCCGAGAGATCGGGCACTTCCAGGATTTCACTCTCTCGGTCTGGTAGCGCAATTGAGAGGCTCAGACCTCTGCGCTCATCGACGTTCGTGCGCGGCTGGGGTTCACACAATACGAGCGATCGAGCCAATTCCATAACGTACTCACGGTCATCCTTGAAAGACCCCAAGGCCAGGCTCACGCGTCGTTGCTGGGTAATGGCTAACACAAGGAGCGCGAGGTAAGTACTCTTCCCGGTGTGAGGACCTCCAGCGAAAAAGACCGAATTCACGAGCCAGCCTCCTTTGAGCGCCACGATATGCGTCCACTGGTGCGATCGGGCGAGAAGAACTCTTTGTCTGTTGCCCGCGCCTGCACGATCCACTTGAGGAGAAGGTCGATGTTTGTGGGATCGAGTCCCGTATCTCGAGGCCGAGCGCTCAGCTCCAAGTAGGTCACGTCAAAATTGCGATCCCGCGCGAACTTCGCCACTCCCAACTCGATTGCGTCCTTCGCTTCTCGGCGCGCGGACGCAGACAGCAGATCCGACTTGCTGACAACGATGAGAAGTGGCACGCTTTTGCTCAGGCCTCCGGGCTCTGCTAGCCCGCCGAGCATGAGACCCGCTCGCCAAACGGCTAGGTCGCGGTCTGCAGGGTCTTCAAGTCGCTCCCCGTCAAGCACCAAGATGCACAGGTCTGCACGGTCAGCTAGTGGGACCGACAGCTCAACGTCGCTGCCGTTGGCGACCTCCTCGAAGAATTCGCCGCGCACGTCAGAGGCCAGCAGGCTTACACGTCGCTCGTAGTTCGCGATCTCGAGATGAAGCAAGCGCATGTCGTCTGGCTGCGTGCGCTCTGTCTGAGCGCTATCAAGACCCGATGACAATCGCGCTGTCTTGTGGAAGAGGTCAAGAGCCCGCAGTGTTTTCGATCCCGCGAAGGACCAGCCCTCGAAGGGGCCGCGCAGGAATTGTGCAAACAGCTCGACGATCAGCGTGGTCTTGCCTGCCTTGACCTCGCCGGCGACCAGAATCACCGTGGTCGGACTGGCCGCGGCAACCGCATTCGCTTCCGTCATCCTGAGCCCCTGATCGCCGCCGATGTAGGCGATAGCGGCTCGCGACGGAGCGGCCTCCGACGCCGTGGCAGTCGATGAGCCTTCGGCTTCCTCCGGAACCTCCGAAGCGGCCACGACCCGCGGGTCCGCGGCCCCAGTCGGAGTTCCGATGCGGTATTGCGGGCATTCCTCTGGCGCGTCGAAGCCCTCAAGGCAAAGTCCAGATTCCAGGAGTGGGCAGCCAGCCTGAACGCAGTGTGCCTCAAGTGCAAGCGTCACGGAACATCCTTGATCGCGAACTCGCGGAGCACCTGCGCCGCGACATCCCGAAGACTTATTGCGAGTTTTGGATTGAAGCCTTCATGCTTGAGGACGCTACTGGCGGTCTTCTTGTCGCCTCCAAGTTCGACGATTTTTTGTGCGGCCGAGGATATTGGCAGTAGCGGGCCCACCGAGTTACTAGCAACGCTAGTTTGAGACGCGATTACTCCAAGTGCAATTAGTTCAGCTGTCCCGTCCAGCTCCCCTAGCGTGTCGCGGAGGACTGAAAACACGCCTTGGAACGGAGGGTCGAAAATGATCAAGCCATGCAACTCGATGCCGGCCGTGATCGCGCGAATTGCAGGGTCCATCTTGGCCCACGGCTCGCCTGACGAGTAGCTCGTCTGTGATCGACCCCACCACAGAACGTCAATCTCCTCATCGGCTTGTGCCAACCTTCTATTGACCAGGCCAACCAAGTCGTCGGTCCGCTTCACCGAAGCATTGATCGCGGCAGCAGCATCCGCGAGTTCGGGTTCCTCGACGTTTGCCTTCTTGCCGGCGGACAGTTTTACGGGTTGACGCGTCCGAACGCTTCGGCTCATTCGGTCAATCAGCCGATCCGCCTCGAGTCCAAGACCAGTCACCGACTCGGTCAGTCCTCGAAATCTTGCGGAATGGACGAGATGAGCAACCTGGACCGACGGGCGATCGGCGCGGAGCATCGCCATGACCGCAGCGCCAGCGACCACGGAAACGAGCAGGTCCGATTCCCCAAACACAAAAGTTGGATCCGCCTCTGCAAGCTTTGTTTCAACTGCGGCGGTACCTTCGACCGTGGTAAGCCCGTGAGCCGCGGCCACGAGGGCTTGCGTTGGAGTCGACTCAGCCAAAGCCTCGATCGCGGCGATACGGGCAGTCAAGATCTCCTGCGTGACACGGATGGAGGCTGGTCTTAGCCAAGCCGCAACTTCGCGCGAAAAATCTTCCGTCATCGATCCATCTCCTCAATGAGCTGATTGACGAGCCCGCGCTCACGGACTCGCCGAAGGATTGCTACATTTCGTTCCGAAGCAGACAAGGCATGGTCCTCTGTGAGGTCAACTCCAAGGGCGAAAGCAATGTGCCAGCGGGACGACGCTGATAGCTGGGTGAAGCGGACCCCGACGTTGCGAAGCTCGGCGCGGCGCTGGGCTTCGTCGCTGTCAACCACTAAACCCTCCTCACCTACTGGTAACACTACGAGAGGAGAGGCGTCTGAGATGCTTTCTTCTTGAGCGGCGAGTGCGCCATCAGCGTCCCTCGCCCCGAGCGCCGGCTCGATTGAGACTTGGAACGACTGCGGCGTACCGCGCTCAAACCTCGTGGTCCTGATGTCCCACTTGTGGGTTCTGATTTTCACATTGAGTACTTCGGAGTCGGTCACGGAGAGAGTCACGACGTTGTATGTCGGGAGATACGGGTCTCGTTCACCCGCCTCGTCGCGTTCAGGGGCAAGGGCGCCGGCCGACACTTCGACCGTACCCATGGCGACCTGTTGCCGAGCTTCGAAAGCGTGCTCGTGGCCGAACAGAATGAGGTGGGCGCGATGCATGTGCCCCTCGACCATTGTCCAATCTTTCAGCCAACGCGGAGGATGGTGAAGCATCAGAATTCGAACACTCGCTCCGTCGCGTTCGACCCGACACTGCTGTTGTCCGACAACTAACACTCCGAGGTCGTCGTTTGGTCCGCTGTTGATGACCGAATTGATACCAACCAACCGAACTGCGTGTCCGTCGACCACCATGCTGTCGTCTTCCCACGCGAGCTTTTGCGCTGATGTGCCGCAACCGAAGCGCTCCGCGAATTTATTGTATTCCTCGAGTGGCCGGAGCAAGCCTTGAGCTACCGGATCAACTGCGACTTGCTCACGAAGGACCTGGTCCACGGCAAGGACTTGGGCGGCCGCCAAATCTGCCCGAAAACGGCGGGCGTGCGCGCTCTGCGCTATTGCAAGTCGACTGATGTCGTGATTGCCAGGAACCACCCGAACCTGGCCAGCTGCCAGACCTCCCGCCGCCTGTCGCAACAGATCTATCCAGTCCGACGCGACCTGGTACTCTGCGGCACTCGCGCTGAAGGCGATGTCGCCTCCGACGACTATTCCGTCAAATATCTCGCCTTCCGCCACCATTGATCGAACGTCGCGAACAACCTCATTTCGCAGGTCCGAGTCCTCGTCCCATCCACTTGTCGTGAACGAATGGAAGTGAATGTCACTAATGTGCAGAAGCCGAAGAGGCACCTAATCGACCTCTCATCTCAGGGTTCTGACACCAACGTGTGGACCTGAATCGAGATTATCGGAGCATTGCTCGGCGCGGGCTACTCCGGTTATGTACCCGCAGCGTCTAGGGCGAAGGCTCGAGAGACCGTTTCTCATGTTCAAAGCAGGTTGACAGCGCTCACACTACACACGCAGCGTTCGCTACGTCCGTCGAAATGCCCGAAGACCAAACGATGACGCGATGACGCGATGACCAAACAAGACTCAAACCGGGAATTTGGTCAAGCTCCGACGGAGGTCTTGCCGCGTGTCGGCAGAGCCGCCACGCAGGCGCTTCCTCCGCAGCGCGGCAGTCGCGACATCCTTCGTCCACGGTCAGAACGTAGGCCACACATCACCCCGAAACGCAAAAAACCACCTCTTCGAGGTGGTTTCCCGCGTTTGCGCGGAGACGGAGGGATTTGAACCCTCGGTACCCTTACGGGTACTCCACCTTAGCAGGGTGGTGCACTAGGCCGAACTATGCGACGTCTCCAAGTGACAGTGACCAAGCATAACTGAGGTCGCGGCGTCCTTTGGATGCGTCCG
>FTKR01000002.1_pt1 | contig 11653 bp, 11 predicted proteins | sample 1658141 | NCBI WGS metagenome assembly FTKR01 (sample SAMEA3914802, study PRJEB12502) | metagenome | biome: forest; material: soil | place: Canada | collected 2010-06-25 | depth 0.1 m | reverse complement strand
TTAACCAGACTCCTTACATAACGACGTTGTCTTTGCTTATCTGAAGACACCCACCATCACCAAACTTCAAAAGCCCGAAAGTTCTTTTCGGGCTTTTTTTCGTTTGAAATCAGGGCAACACATCTTCGCGCACAGAATTGTGCAAAACTTCTGCCTTAGGGCTTGCCATGCGACGCGAACCCTTGCTATAGGGCGCGCCTTGCCAGCGTGTTCCCCGATAGCTCAGTTGGTAGAGCAGTCGACTGTTAATCGACTTGTCGCAGGTTCGAGTCCTGCTCGGGGAGCCAGCAAGGCGTTTACCAACGTCTGCTTACGTTGAAAAATCCCTTATAACTTAACGGTTCATCATCGAGCTGGCACTTTATGGCCTCTGGATTCCGGCTCATAAAGACCTATGCCAGAAGCCTGTCGAGCTCCTCAGCCAGGGCGTTGATGCTAAAAGGCTTGGTTATAAGATGCGTGCCGGCATCGAGCACGCCGTTATGCACGATGGCGTTTTGCGTGTATCCGGTCATATAGAGGATTCGCACCCCAGGCCGCTGTCGCTGGACTTCATCCGCGAGCTGGCGTCCGCTCCGTCCGGGCATTACGACATCGGTCAGCAGGATATGGATGGGAACATCTGACTCTATCATATGCATGGCCCGGTCAGCATTCTCGGCAACCAATACGTCGTACCCCAGCTCAACCAGCGCTTCGCTCGTGTAATCCCGCAAGCCTGCTTCATCGTCGACGACCAATACGGTGACATCGCGCCGATCTTTTTCGGCATATCTCGCAAGGTCAGGCTCAAACGGGGATACATTTTCAAGTGATCGCGGCAGGTACAGCTTTATGGTCGTGCCATGTCCCACTTCACTATAGACGTTGATGTGCCCGCCGGATTGCTTGACGAAGCCATGCACCTGGCTCAGGCCCAATCCGGTGCCCTGCCCGACCGGCTTTGTCGTAAAGAAAGGTTCGAAGACCTTCTCCAAAATGTCACGCGCTATACCCGTGCCCGTGTCGGTGACGGCCACAAGTACATAAGGTCCGGGGGCAACGTCATCTTGCGAACTCGCATAGGTCCGGTCGATATGCGCGTTGGATGTCTCGATCGTCAGCCTGCCCCCATCGGGCATCGCATCGCGCGCATTGACAGCCAAATTCACCAGCGCCGTTTCCAGTTGCCCCACATCAATATGGGCCTGCCACAGTCCCGCTGCGCGGACAGTTTCGATAACAATCGTTTCGCCCAGAGTCCGCCTCAGCAACTCCGACATATCCGTCACCGCCTTGCCAACATCGGCCGCCCGCGGATCGAGGGGCTGCTGTCGGGAGAAGGCCAACAATCGGTGTGTCAGCGTCGCGGCACGTCTGCCAGCCTCCTGCGAACTGCTGACGAAGCGCAGCAGTTTGGGATCGGCATCGGGAAACCGGCGCAGCAACAGATCATTGTTGCCGAGGATGACGGCGAGCATATTGTTGAAGTCGTGAGCAATACCACCGGTCAGCCGTCCAACGGCCTCCATTTTCTGGCTTTGCCGCAGGGCGGCTTCCGCCCGTTCACGATCCGCCATCTCCTGGCGCAAGCGTTGATTTCCCTGCCGGAGGGCACGGGAATCGAAAGTCATGATGGTCAGCATCAGACCGGCGACGATAACGAGCAGTCCGGCACCGCTGTAGCGTGCGATCCGTGTGCCGATCGCTTCAGTCCGTTGTCGGAAATAGACGCTCCCGAGCGTTACGCCATTTTCAATAACCGGCGTCCGCACGGCCACGACCGCGTTGTTCGGTCCCGAATGTCCCGTTGCCGCAAGATCCAGGGCGCTGGGCACGGCCCCATAATGCGCCGCCAGCCTTCCCTTGTCATCATATACCGCTACGGCTTCAATGTCAGGGCTTGCCCTGAGCGCGGACGTATATTCGCGAATGGCGTCAAGATCGTTGAAGGCCAAAGCAGCAGAAACGGAATCAGCCAGGATTTGCGCCTGGACCTCAGCGGCCTGGGTGACCTGGTCCTGGTGTTTCGCCTCAGCATAGATGGCCAGCGCGATGCTGGCCCCCAGCAAAAGCGCCAGACTTAATCCTGCAGCGAAGACGCGGTGCATTTCAAGAAAACTGACTACACGCTTCATCCTTGCCGTTCCTTTGATCGTTTTACAGAGAGCGCCAATCCAAGCAATTTGGGACTAACGGACAGACCGCTGCGCTCGGCCGCATCCTGATCGATCCGGAAACGGACGCGTCCGTCCTGCATGGCGAAGTCAATCATCCCTGGGGTCTCCGACTCATCCGTGACCGTCAGCACCGGCGCTCCCCGCATCGCGCGCAAGGCATTCGCGACGCTCTGAGCGGGCGAGCCGGCAAGGTAGGCTATATCACAGGTCGAACCTGGCCCGATTGTATCCACTCTGAAAATCCGGATGGGCCTTTCGCCCAATCCCTGTCCGACAAGCGCCTGATCAAGAACCGCACCAAAAGGATCATCGCCTACGACACAAATCGAAAATGGGCGGTCCGAGGTGTCGGTCGGCCAGGTAACAAAAGGCGCCAGCTTGTAAAGGTAGGTCGCCTTGATCGCGGCCTCAAGCGACGGAGGCTCCCCTCCTGCCGCGGACACGGAAAAGGAAACCGACATCAACGCAATCAGCACGGTCAGGCAAAGATGTCGATGAAGCCAGGTCATCGTCAATAGCCATATCGCAGCGAAACAAGAACAGACCGCCCGACATATCTGGGGGATGTCGTTGACGGGTCCCAGACTTCGAGATGACGGGCGTGCAACAGATTTGAACCATTGATCGCGAGTTCAATATTGTCGCGCATACGCCAGCCGACATGGATATTCGCCTCCGTATAGGCCGGAACCGGTGCGGTCGTCACCTCGCCAACTGCCCGCAAACCGATGTCGAGGTCCACCTTGTCCGTGACGTTCCATTCAGAACGTAACTGCGCCTGGTAGTCGGGATCCTGACCGCCAACAGACAGGTTGGTCAGGTCGTTGAAGCTCGGCTTCAGCTCAAAATGCTTGTGCAGCAGGTTAAACCCGCCGCTCAGGCGCCAGCCCGGCATGATTTCATATCTGCCCCATCCTTCGAGACCATAGACCGTTCCTCGGCCGCCATTTTTCAGCATGAGCGGGAAAATCGTCTCCGGGTACTGGTCCGTCCGCAGATCGTCATAGACATTGTAAAAAGCGGACAGCGACAGTGACGACCGGGAGCTGGGCTGCGCTTTCCAACCCGCTTCATATGCCGTGAGCTTCTCGGATTGAAAATCCGGAGAGGGAACAAGGAAGGGCGCCGCCTCCAGCTCGCGTTCGATCCTGTTCGGCGTTCGGACAGCCTGCGAAACTGCCGCCCAAAGCAGCGTATCCGCGTTCGCTTGCCAGGCGATGCGGACATTAGGCAGCCATTCGAGTCCCGAATAGCTGTTCGTCTCAGCCTTGATGCCGATCGTAAATTTCAGGTCTGGTCGCAGCGCAATTTCGTCCTGGACGAAAAGTGAACCCAAGGAAATCGTCGTCTTCGGGTCCGCAAAGTAGAAGGCATTGTACGAGACGAAATTCTCATTCCAGTGACGCAACTCTCCGCCCCAGATCAGTTGCTGGCGGTTACCGATCGACAGGGTATGCTGCGCATCGATATGAAATGTGTCGCGGCTTTCGTAAAGCGTCGGATCGTTCCGTTCATCATGGTCAATATAGGCTTCCACGGCGATACTGGACCCGTTTTTCAACCGGCGAGACCAACCTCCCAGGATGTCGTATCCGCTGAACCGCGTATTGCCGTCGTCGAGCCTGTTGTCATAGAGATCGCCCTTAACGGTATAGGTATCGAAATCATAGGCGCCATCGATACGGAAGCCGCCATGCCCACCGCTCAAGGCATCAGCGGACGCATCCGTGACTTCCGCCGGTTCGGTTGAGCTGGACGTGAAGCCATCGGCTGAAATTCTATAATTGGCATGTTGACCAAGTGCCCCGCCGTAGCGGATCGTGGCGCTGCGTTTGTAGACCCCGGACGTTGCCCGGACAAAAAGACCTTGCGTTGCCGAAGCGTCCTTGGTGATGATGTTGATAACGCCATTGACGGCATTCGCCCCCCAAAGGGTGCCGCCTGGCCCGCTGATCACTTCGATACGATCAATATTGTCGAGCGTTACGTCAACCTGCTGCCAAAGCACCCCGGAGCCGATCGGTTCATAAACGCTGCGGCCATCGACCAGAACAAGCAACTTATTGGCTGTTTCGGGTGAGTTGAACCCGCGCGCCGTTACTGTCCAGCTATAGGCATTGATACGTGCGACTTCCAGATTGGGCGCCAGTCTCAACACCTCCGGCAAGGCGGTCACGCCCAGACGGCGGATGTCGGCGGATGTAATGACGTAGATGGCCGCCGGCGCTTTGCTGAGCACTTCCGGTCGTTTGGAGACAGAAGTCACCGGCAGTGTCGCGAGGTCATCAATAGAGAGGGCGCGCAGGTCCTCTATTGAAGGCGGTGTTACGGATGTTTCAACGGCAATGGCCGTCTGGGGAGCACAAACAGTAAGGGCGACCACGCTGCCTGTCATAAACGGCGCCAAGGTAAACCGCGCACGATCCCGTTTCATTGCATCCGCCCCTTTTCCGTCTATGACAGCGTTATTCCGCGTCACAAATAAAGAAGCCATATTGTTTTTTCGATTCGATAAGAATTTGAAAAGATTGCGAAATACTCGCCTCATTCAGATGAATGCTTTGGAACCACCTCTTGGACACAAACCAGCCCCTGACTCAGATTACGAATCCTTGAATCGTACAGCGTCAACCGGGCCCTTCGTCCCCGCTTTAGCGACATTTTCCAGACTTGTCGAAACTGTGCCTCTGCTGTCATAGTCGTCGCATGGATAAGGCTGAAACGCGCCCAGCGCCCTCGGATATAATCACGCGCGTCGGCGCCATCGACCTGCTGCGCGCCCTCACCATGGTACTGATGATCTTTGTCAACGACCTGTGGTCGCTGAAGGATATCCCTGCCTGGCTTGAGCATGTTCCGCGCGGTGTCGATGGGATAGGGTTGGCCGACGTCGTTTTTCCGGCCTTCCTGTTTATCGTCGGCATGTCCCTGCCCTTCGCCATCGATAGCCGACAGGTAAAGGGCGACAACGACCTTCAGCTTGTCTGGCACGTTATCGGCCGGTCAATCGCCCTGCTGGTCATGGGCGTATTTTTTGTCAATGGCGAAACCATCAATGCCGGCGCGACCGGCATGGAGGCTGTCATCTGGGATGCCGTTTGCGGCTTCACCTTCATATTGATCTGGAACGCCTATCCAAAGACAATGCCCGTATGGATGCAGTGGAGTTTAAAGACACTTGGCGTCATCGTCCTGGCTGTGCTGGCGTTCATTTACCGGGGCGGAGAAGATGGCCAGCTTGTCCGGTTCGCGCCGCACTGGTGGGGCATCCTTGGGCTGATCGGCTGGTCTTACCTTGTGACGGCGCTGGTGACCATTTTTGCGCGCGGCCGGCTTGTTATTATGATCGGCGCCTGGGCCGCTTTCAGCCTGCTGAGCCTGGCCTGGGCCGCCAAACTTGTCCCTGTGCCTTTTCACATCATACCGGAGCCGATCATCGACGGCACCATGACCGCCCTCAGCCTCGGCGGCGTGGTGATCGCGCGATTGTTCCAGATATTCCAGAATAAAAATGAAAACCTGCGCATGACGCTGCTGTTCACTGTTATCGCCGCGCTCCTGATCTGCTTGTCGCTTTACACTCGACAATTCTGGGGACTGTCGAAACTTGCCGCCACGCCGGCCTGGCTGTTCCTGTGCAGCGCCTTTACGCTGATCGCCTTCATGGCGCTCTACTGGCTGAGCGATATCGCCCGAAAAGAGCACTGGTTCAATCCGATCAGGGCCGCCGGCACCGATACCCTGCTGTGCTATCTGCTGCCGGCCTTTCTCTACGCGGCCATCGATATGGCCCATATTGAGCTACCCGATCCGCTATTGACCGGCGGCATGAGCCTGATCAAATCGCTGCTACTCGCGCTGATCTGCGTATGGATCGCCGGCGGCCTGCGCAAGCTTGGCATCCGATTGAGATTGTGACCCGGTTAAAATAAGACCATAATAAGTCCTGCGACGCTTCCGGTTTTTACAATCGGTGACTCGCTCACCTATGTTTTCCTTACCGGCGAATCCGCATCCTGAACGCGTTGTTCACAGCGAGTCCACGCCATGCCCCGTACCACCATATTCGATCATGAATTTCAGCCGGCGGCCCGCACGCCCGCACCACATAGCGACGGCCGCGAGTTGATCGTATTTGAAAGCATAGTGGCTCTGCTGGCCCTGTTGCTGATCATTTCCGGTTTTAGCCTCTTTATCAGCCAGGCGTTCAACGCACCGGATGAAACCTTGCCGAGCGGTGCCATCAAGATTAGTGCCAATCTGATGTCGGTTGATCGTCCTTTGAGTCTGGTGGAAGCTTGAAATGACCACGACCCGCAGTTTTACGCCCCATATCCTGGCAGCCTTCTTTGCCATCATCTTACTGGCGATTGTCGCGGCCAGCGCCTGGTCGCACGAACAGGCCTCCCAAGCGGCACGGGCTGATGCCACGGATACAACAGATACTTATGTGCCCACGGATGACGAGGCCCCGGTTATCGATGCTGTAATCGAAAAGGCAGACAGCTAGGTTGCGTACCCCGTAGGTACGGCACGGTCATTTTTCAGGGTTTCCATCGAAATATAAGCCGAGACGTCGAACAGATCGATGCGGCTGACCAGACGCTTATAGATAGCGTCATAATGCGCAATATCCGTGACCACTATCTTGATAATGTAATCGAGATTGCCGGCCAGTCGATGGACTTCGACGATTTCCGGAATATCGGCAACTCCGGAACGAAAACGTTCCAGCCAATCCGCCGTATGGTGCGCCGTCTTGACCATAACGAAGACAGTTGTGCCGACATTCATGCGGACGCGATCGAGCACCACCACATGACGAGCAATATAGCCCTCTTCCCTGAGCCGGGTAATCCGTCGCGAACAGGCGGAAGGCGACAGGTTCACTCGTTCAGCCAGATCGCTAAGCACGGTATCCGCGTCGCGTTGCAACAGGTCGAGCAGTTTTCGGTCACGATCATCAAGCATCCCTTATATTGCACAAAAAAATCATACTGCGCAATATATTTGCGCGAACCATCCACCAACCCTTACAATACGCGCGCCCTTTTTCCCACATCCGCCGTAACATGACCTTCTAATCAGGAGTTCAAGATGCGTAAGATCGGTTTGCTCGGCGGCATGAGCTGGGAAAGCACCGCCACCTATTACAAGCTTATCAATGAAGGGGTCCGCAAAACCATGGGCGGGCTGGCCTCGGCCGATATCCTGCTGCGGTCACTGGATTTCCGGACCGTGATCGCCTTGCAGAAGGCCGATCGCTGGGATCAGGCCGCGCGTCTGCTCGGTGATTCCGCGCAAGGGCTGGAAGTCGCGGGCGCAGATTGCATCCTGATCTGCACCAATACCATGCATCTGGTCGCCGAACAGGTCGCCGCCAGTTGCGACGTGCCGCTGATCCATATTATCGGCGAAACGGCCAAGACTCTGAACGCCGTCGGTCATCGCCGCCCGTTGCTGCTGGCAACACGCTACACGATGGAGCATGGCTTTTACGCCCAACATATGAACCGCTACGGCCTCGATGTGATCATCCCCGAAGCCGATGACCGGCTGATCTGCCATAATGCCATTTTCGACGAGTTGTGCCAGGGAGTCATCAGCGAACGTGCTCGTCAGGCGCTGATAGACATGACCCGCCGCGGCGCGGATCAGGGCGCCGACAGCGTGATCCTTGGCTGCACCGAACTGGGTCTGAGCGTCGATGCCGCCTGCCTGCCCCTGCCCTGCTTTGATTCGACGCATATCCATGCCCAGGCAGCGGTCGATTTCGCGCTCAGTGGTGTAACGGTTCCGGCGGGGCTTAATTTCGTCATGGACGGCGCTTATATCTGAACCTTGCCGCTGTGTTTTCCGGCGTGCTATAAACCGGATCTGCATTTTCAAGGTATCAACCATGCTTCGTTACGAGTCCATCGCCGCCACACCGGCCTCCGATTACCCGTTCCGCAACCTGATCGGCGCCGATGTTCTGCCGCCGGAACTGGAAGGCGATATCGCTCGCGACTTCCCGCAGATCGACAAGACCGGCTATATGCGTCCGGAAGACTTTCCCATGGGGCCGACCTTCAAGGCGCTGCTGGAAGAGGTGCGCGGCGAAGGATTCGCCCGCGCCATCGGCGACAAACTGGGCGTCAACCTGGTGGGAAAACCTTCATGGGTGACCGTGCGCAAATGGTCGGCGCTGAAGGATGGCCGCCCGCATACCGACGGCGCCGATAAGCTTGCGTCCGCCTTGATCTATCTCAATCCCGAAGGTGGCAGCGGCGGTAACCTGCGTTTCCTCGAAGGCCCTGACCAGGCCGGCCCCGGTACCGACGAGGTGAACCCCGGTTATGGTCACTTCATCGCCTTTCCACGCCTCGATAATAGCTGGCATGGCCATACACCGTTTGAGGGCGAACGCCGCGTGGTCCAGATCGCCTGGCTCGTCAGCGAGGATGCCGTCGCCCGCAAGGCCAAGCGCCACGGCATCACAGAATTCCTCAAGAAGCTGTTCTCAAAGACCAGGCAAAACGAGATGATGTAGGGTAAAGGCCGGTAAATCTGTTTCCGACAGTCATTCATTGACTGGAGGCAAGGGCGACCGCCCGCCGCCGCCAATGCGGCGTTCCTTCCTAAGAAAAAAAGCAAACTACGCTTGTCTTTTAAAGCTCTGCTTTAAAAGACAAGCGTAGTTTGCATACCACCGCCGGGCAGAACCCAGTCAACGCGCCAGCCATCCGCAAAGCGCGTGATGCGATCGTTATCGGTCGCCATCAGGGAATCATTGAAATTGCGGATGGTTTCCTTGCCCCCCGCCACGACCGACAAGGTATTGACGGCTTCGGTCTTTTCCGGCGGGTCGATCTGAGTAGTGGCCGTGTAAAAACCCCGGTCGTCACTGGTCGTCCGCGCCCGGATTTCACCATTCAGAATCACCTCTATCGTCGTCGTCGGCGCCACGCGGCCGGCAATGGCCAAGGCACCCGCACGATCATAGTCAATCACCGCGACGGGCATGATATCGTTGAACAGCGCCAGGCTGGGGGCGCCGGGTCGCATCAATACAGCCTTTTCGGGCGCGCCTGCCGGAATGAACAGGCGGCCATCGGCGTGCATGGAACGTCCGCCGTCTTCCGTTGACAGGTCGAAAAGCCCGCCTTCGGGTGATGACGGCAGCTCGGCGCGAAACCGTCCCTTGGAATCAGACGTGACCCCGACCGCGCGCTGGCCCGAATAACCGAACCGCACCCGCGCATTGGCAATGGTCTGGCCGGTCACGACAAACATGTTGGAGCCCGCTTGATCCACGCCGGTAATTTCTGGCGCGCGCCAGTAACCCGCCGCCTCCATGGCGCTGGTGGCCTCCGTCGTCTTCGGCTTTTCCTTGCACGCCGTCAGACAGGCGGTTGCGGATAGCAGCAGAACGAAACACGTTTTCTTTAAGGGGACAGGCATCATGATGGCCAAGGCATATCCGTTTTCAGCGATTGCGAATAGAGGCTTAGAGACATTGCCATTCAGATTTATAAAGATGACAATATGAGTCGCCGTTAGATGAGAGTAAACGCCCATGTCCTTCGCCAAGCCTGATATCCGCTCCGTCTGCGTCTATTGCGGTTCGGCTTTCGGCAAGGACGCGGCCTATCGGCAGGCCGCGCGTGATCTCGGCCAGATCCTGGCCGGCGCCGGGTTGAGACTGGTTTATGGCGGCGGCGGAGTCGGCCTGATGGGCGAAACCGCCCGTGCGGTCCATGAAGCCGGTGGCAAGGTGCTGGGCATCATGCCGAAATTCCTGCAAAACCGCGAAGTCGTGCTTGATGACATCGACACCCGCATCGTTGACAACATGCACGAACGCAAGATGATGATGTTCGAGGAATCGGACGCCTTTGTCGTTGTCCCCGGCGGGATAGGCACACTGGAAGAGGCCATCGAACTGATGTCGTGGCGCCGGCTCGACCTGCACAAGAAGCCGATCATCTTCCTGAATATCAACAACTACTGGGAACCGTTTTTCCGACTGATCGAACACACATTGGCCGAACAATTCACGCCGGAGGCTTTTCTCAGCACCTTTACCAGCGTCAATTCGGTCGAAGACATCCTGCCCGCGATCGCCCGTATCGGCGCGCAAGACATGGATATCGACACCCGCAAGGTGGTTTAGCCCCGCAAGCGTTGGGCGATCTTGTACCTGCCGATCAGGAAGCTGAGCGCCCCCATGTCAGGACCATGTTCCTGACCTGTCAGCGCCAGGCGCAACGGCATGAAGAGCGCCTTGCCCTTTGCGCCGGTCGTTTCCTTGATGGCCGATGTCCAGGCACTCCAGCTATCACGGCCATAGTCAGCCGGCAGCAGTTCGAGCGCACGGGTAATCAGGGCCGGATCGCTGATAATAGGCTCGATATCGCCACGCACGATGTTCACCCACAGCACGACCTCTGCAAACCGGTGCAGGTTCGGCTTGACAGTCTCCCAGAACAATTCGCCCAGATCGGCACCGAAATCTTCCAGGCGCGTTTTCACATCGGCGTAACTCATGGCCTGCAAAACGCCGGCGTTGAGGCGCATCAGGTCGGCGAAATCATAACGCGCCGGGGCACGGCCCATCTTGCCAAAGTCCTGTCCTTCGACCAGCGCCATCAGTGACGGTGCCGCTTCCAGCGCATCGGAGGTGCCGATCTTCGCCAGATGTGACGTAATCGCCAGCGGTTCCAGACCATCATCGCGCATCTGCGAGATCGACATCGAACCTAGACGCTTGGACAGCCCTTCGCCATCGCCCCCCACCAGCAGCGGCATGTGCGCGAAAACCGGCAGCGGCGAACCACCGAAAAAGACCGACAGCGCCTCGAAAATCTCAAGTTGCGTACCAGTATTGGCGACGTGATCCTCGCCGCGAATGACGTGGCTGATCTTCATGTCGATATCATCCACCACCGACGGCAGGGTATAGAGGAAAGCGCCATCTTCGCGGATCAGAACCGGATCGGACATCGAGGTCGTATCGACTTCGCAATGACCGCGCACCAGGTCTTCCCAGGCGACGCGCTTGCCTTCCAGTTTGAAACGCCAGTGCGGCCGACGGCCTTCGGCTTCAAAGGCAGCCTTTTCAGCATCCGTCAGGCTAAGGGCGGCACGGTCATAGATCGGCGGCAGTCCGCGCGACAGCTGCACCTTGCGGCGGCGATCGAGTTCATCGGCCGTTTCATAGCAGGCGTAGAGGCGGCCATCAGCTTTCAGGGTATCGGCGCACTTTTGATAGATGTCGAAGCGCTTCGACTGATTGTAGCGCTCACCCCATTCCAGGCCGAGCCACTTCAGGTCGGTCTCGATCAGGTCTTCGTTTTCCCTGGTCGAGCGCTCCAGATCAGTATCGTCGATCCGCAGCACGAAGACGCCCTGATGCTTCTGCGCGAACAGCCAGTTGATCAACGCGGCGCGAACATTGCCGGCATGAATGCGGCCGGTGGGCGAAGGAGCAAAGCGAACCTTGACGGTCATGG
>FTKR01778090.1_pt1 | contig 11749 bp, 11 predicted proteins | sample 1658141 | NCBI WGS metagenome assembly FTKR01 (sample SAMEA3914802, study PRJEB12502) | metagenome | biome: forest; material: soil | place: Canada | collected 2010-06-25 | depth 0.1 m | reverse complement strand
TTCGCCGGCCTGATCATGAGCCTGAGCCACGATGAAGGCCCGATTGCCCGCCTGCTGCAAAGCCGGATCGCCTACTGGCTCGGCCTGGTCTCCTTCGCCCTTTATCTGGTGCACGACCTCGTGCAGAAGATCATCTTCAAATCCCTGCCCGTCTGGGGCGTCGATCTCGGTTTATCGAAAATGACCTGGGTATTCGTCTCGGTCGCCGTATCGCTCGGCATCGCCGCCCTGGCGCATTACTATTATGAAAAGCCGTCACGGGTCTGGGCGCGTAATCTGATCAAGGCGCTGGAAACCCATGCGCCGGTATTCAGCCGCGCCAACTACGCCAAAGTTGCTAACTATGTACGTTCCGTCGCGGTTCGTCCGACCACGCCTGCGGAATAATCACCAAACTGGGTCTGCAGGAAAGCCCATAAGCGCTTCCTGAATGCGGCGAAGCGACCCTTCGTTGATATTCTCCGGCAGGGCGTCAAGTGCGAAAAAACCGACATTCTTGATCTCGGCGTGCGAGGTCATCGGCACATCTTCGTAGGTATCGACGCGGAACAGCAGGACGTGATCGCCGGGAAAGAACTGTTCATTACTATGGACAGACAACAGCTTCGGCAGTTCCAGCGGATTGACGCCCGCCTCCTCCCGCAGTTCGCGCGCGACAGCGGCATGGGCCGTCTCGCCGGCATCGACACCACCGCCCGGCAGCCACCAGCCTTCGAGATAGGTGTGCTCGATCAGCAGCACCTCGCCCTTCGGATTGACCACCAGCCCGCGCACACCAAGCGTCTTGCCGCGCGTCGCCCGTGAATAGGCGAAAAACAGCGGACGCGAATAAGGTTCTACAACACGTTTCCAGTCTTCCATAACGGCAGGATGGCGGGATTATGCGGCCGATGCAAGACGGATAGGTGACATGCCCGTATTAAATATAGGTCATCCGTCCGTGATTAAACGTGAACGGACGCGGCTTACCTCTTGTTTCGCCGGCGCAAGACGGTTATCAAAAAAACATTCAGTTTGCGGAGTCTTTCCATGCTCGCCATCTCCATCCTCGGCCTGTTCCTTGTTTTCATGGCCGTCATGAACATCATCGATTTCGGTCGCGTTGATTAAAACAGCCCTGGTAACCGGCGCCGCCAAGCGGATCGGGCGCGCCATCGCGCTCGCCCTGGCCAAGGCTGGCTATAATATCGGCGTCCATTATGGCCATTCGCACGATGATGCTCAGGCGCTTGTCAATGAGCTTGAAGCACTGGGCGTCAAGGCCCACGCCATTCAGGGCGATCTCAGTGATGTGGCCAATGTCGCCGGTGTGATCGACAAGGCCCGCGCGGCGCTTGGCCCGCTCGATGTGCTGGTCAATAACGCCTCCGTCTTCGCCGACGACCGCGCCCGCAGCCTGACCATCGAGAGTTGGCAGACGCATATGGACACCAACCTTCTGGCGCCCGTGCTGCTATCACAGGCCTTTGCCGCGCAGTCTGATATTCGCCCCGGTGCCTCGATCATCAATATGATCGACCAGCGGGTACTCAAGCCCTCCCCGCCATTTTTCAGCTACAGCATGTCCAAGGCCGGCCTGTGGCACGCCACGCGCACACTCGCACAGGCCTTAGCGCCGAATATCCGCGTCAATGCGGTTGGCCCCGGCCCAACCCTGCGCTCGATCCACCAGAGCGAAAAGGACTTCGAGCGCGAAGCCCGCTCAACCCTGTTGCAAAAGCCGACTTCTCCAGAGGAGGTGGCGGCGGCGGTGATTTACCTGCTCAACGCGTCGAGCGTCACCGGCCAGATGATCTGCGTCGATTCCGGCCAGCACCTGAACTGGAAAACGTTGGATATGTTTGACGTTTGATAGACTACTGCGTCAGCCCCTTGAAGACGTTTGTATCAAGGCCACGCACTATCATGCGACCATTTTCAGCGTCAGGATCTGCGAGAACCAATCCTGTAAGTTTAGCGTCACATGCCATGTCACCAAACTCGTCAGATACATACACAACACTGCCTGTAGTTTTCTTGAAAATGGCGCTCGTCGGATCAAGTGACATGACATTCATCGCATAATAAGGTCGTCCCTTTAACGAATGAAAGGGCAGGAACTCCACCTCTACCTTCAAAGCGGAAGTGATTATCTGCTTTGTTCTGTCGGAAACGACCGGTGCCATAAGCATCCAACCAACGAAGTCAGCGACCTTGTAGCTTTTGGGATATATTGTCACTGGTGGAACTTCCCACTCAGACTGTAAGCTCCGGCAATTGAAGTGCGTGTTAAAGTATCGCAGATCATGCGGTATCAAACTCAGACGTTTCTTCGAATAATAACAAAGCTCGTAAATCATTCTCTTAGCGCCGCTTAGCATTGCCCATCATGCCACGCACCAGACTGCCAAAGACGGCAATGCCGATAGACCGGATGATCGGCACGGCGACCGATGTCACCGCCTTCATGGTCTGTTGTTGGGCCTTTTCCTTCGCCTTTTGCGCCTCCAGATCAGCCTTGGCCTGCGCTTTTGCCTGGGAGGCAGCCGCAGCCGCAGCCTGCTTTTCCGCGGCAGAAGGCGGCGCCGGCGGTGCGGACGCCTGGGCCGCAGCAATCTTCGCACTCAGGATTTCATAAGCCGACTCGCGGTCCTTCACCGTATCGTAGACACCGGCCACCGGTGATTTCGCCATGATGTCGGCGCGTTCCTGATCGCTGGCCGGGCCCATGCGCGAGGCCGGGGGACGGATCATAGCCCGGTCGCAGATATTGGGAATGCCCTTTGGATCAAGCAGCGACACCAGGGCCTCGCCGGTGCCCAGTTGCTGGAGGACATCGAGCGTCTTGAAGGCCGGGTTCTCGCGGAAGGAATCTGCCGCCGCCTTCAAGCCCTTCTGCTCCGAAGGCGTATAGGCGCGCAGGGCGTGCTGCACGCGGTTACCCAACTGACCCAGCACCGTATCGGGGATATCCGCCGGGTTCTGCGTGATGAAATAGATGCCGACGCCCTTTGAGCGGATCAGGCGCACCACCTGTTCGATCTTTTGCAACAGGGCCGGCGAGGCCTCGTTGAACAGCAGATGGGCCTCATCGAAGAAGAAAACGAGGCGTGGTTTTTCCGGATCGCCGACTTCCGGCAGTTCCTCGAACAGTTCCGACATCAGCCACAACAGGAAGGTCGAATACAGTTTTGGATTCTGCATCAGGCGGTCGGAAGCCAGGATATTGACATAGCCCTTGCCGGCGATGTTGGTGCGCATCAGGTCTTCGAGACGCAGGGCCGGTTCGCCGAAAAACTGCGCGGCGCCCTGATTTTCCAGGGTCAGCAGGTTGCGCAGGATGGTTGCCACCGTCGTCGGCGATACCTGGCCATAGGTCTGGCTCAGCTCCTTGGCATTATCCGAGATATGGTTGAGCATGGCGCGCAGATCCTTGAGATCAAGCAGCAGCAGGCCATCCTTATCAGCTACGGCGAAGGCGATATTGAGCACACCTTCCTGTACGTCGTTCAGTTCGAGCAGGCGCGCCAGCAGCAGCGGCCCCATCTCGGAAATGGTGGCGCGGATCGGGTGGCCCTTCTGGCCGTACAGGTCCCAGAAGATGACGGGCGCCGCGGCCGGCTGGAGATCGATCCCCATCGATTTCGCACGTTCCAGAAGTTTGTCGTTCGGAGCACCGGGTTGCGAAATGCCTGACAGGTCACCCTTGATATCGGCGGCGAAGACCGGCACACCGGCATCAGAAAAAGCCTGCGCCAAAATTTGCAAGGTGATCGTCTTGCCCGTACCGGTGGCGCCGGCCACAATGCCGTGGCGGTTAGCCCGGCCATAAAGCAGGATTTCCGGCGCTGTGGCCTGACCAACGAAAGCACCTGTAGAGTCTGCCATAATCTTACTCCTTAAAGATAATCTGTTTTAACTCGCTGTTGCCGGCTTCACCAGCCGTCGCGTCATCCAGCCGCGTAAAAAACGCTGCATCGGCATTTCAAAATAGCGATGGCTCAGCCAAGCAAGACCGATCGCCACACCCATGAACATCATAAATGCCAGTGGCGAGGCAAAAACAGGCACACGCCAGGCAAAGGACCAGTGGGACAACACCAGCATGACAGCCAGTTGCAATGGAAAGTGCAGGAGATAGATCGAATAGCTGATGTCACCGATCCACGATGCCCTGTGTAGATGAGTACGGCTCATGAACTTTACTTTCCAGTGATCCTGCATCAAACCCAGCGCCAGAAGGCTCAGGGGCAGGACGACATAGAGAAAGAGTTCAGTATTAAAAATGAATTCCATCAGGTTGGCCGCAGGCCTGTCCAGCGGCTCGTTGCGACCGCTGATATAGCTGATCACCCATAGGCACGGCACCAGCACCGCCAATAGCCAAGTGAGCCGGCGGCGCCAGACGGCATTGGCCGGTTCGCGCAGGTTACGCACCGCATAATAGACCAGACCGCCGAGGAAAAAATTCGGCAGGCCGCGCGCGAAATCATTGGGGTCCATCAGATGCGCATTCTTGAAAACCATTCCCCCGACACACAAAGCCGTCAGGAGGACCACTTCATTCTTACGGAAATAACAGACCACAAAAAACAGCACATACAGAAACAGCTCAACCGAGATTGACCAGGCCGGCCCGTTGAAAGATTGCGGGGCGTTAATCACCCACTGCTGAACGGCAAACAGATTCAGCACGAAGTTTCCGGTTGAATTTGCGGAATAAATGAAATCACCACCATACAGATGGCGAAAAAGCGGTTGCCCAACGGCGACAAAGATCAGGGTTACGAAATAGAGTGGGTACAGACGGGCAAAACGGGCGATGAAAAAACTTTTGGCATCGGTGCGGTGGCTGGAGACGGCCTCGCCGTACAGCCAGAAAAAGACATAGCCGGATATCGAGAAGAACAGTTCGACGAAGAATTGCCCATAGATGTAGACCGGTAGCAGGAGCGCGCCAAAAGGCAGGTGATCATAGTCAAAGCCTGCCGTGTCGCTGATCAGCAAGAAATGCTTGTAGTGAAAGGTCACGACCAGGATTGCCGCCACACCACGCAGGATATCCAGCTCGTAAAAGCGGGCTTCGCGGGGATGCAGGGGGGGAGCGGCTGACAAAGGCGGCTTTAGGTCTGGCGTTCGACGCTGTAGACGGCGAGATTTTCCAGCGCATTGCGCCATGGCCCCGGCTCAAAAATATCGAGAGCGGCCCGCGCCTGATCGGCATAGGCACGTGCCGTCTTGCGGGCTTCATTCAGCGCGCCGGATGAGACCAGCAGCGCCTGCGCATGGCTGAAATCACCGTCCTTTTGCTCACGACGGGCGATGGTGCGTTCCCAGAAAGCGGTGTCACTGGCGCGCGTCGCCTGCATGGCCAGGATCAGCGGCAAGGTGGATTTGCCCTCGGCGAAATCGTCGCCGGCATTTTTGCCGAGATCGGCGGCCGCGCCCTGGTAATCGAGGATATCGTCCTGAATCTGGAAGGCGAGGCCGAGGTTCATGCCATAGCTGCGCAGCGCCGCGATCTTCTCTTCAGATGTGCCGGAAGCGACCGCGCCACTTTCCGAAGCTGCGGCAAACAAGGCCGCCGTCTTTGATGAGATGATCTCGATATAGTCGGCCTGGCTGAGGTTGAGGTCAAAGGCCTTCATCAGTTGCAGCACTTCGCCCTGGGTGATCACCGCCGAAGCCTTCGACAGGATATCCAGCGCCCGCAGGGAACCGGTTTCGACCATCAGTTCAAAGGCGCGGGCGAACAGGAAATCGCCGACCAGGACCGAAGATGGCGCGCCCCAGATCAGGTGTGCAGCTACCTTGCCCCGGCGCAGTTGCGAGGAATCGACGACATCGTCGTGCAGCAGGGTGGCGGTATGGATGAACTCGACCGCCGCAGACAGATTGTGGTGATGGCTGTTGGTCGTGCCGCACAGGCGCGCCGCTGCCACGCACAGCAGCGGGCGCAGGCGCTTGCCGCCGGCCGCGATCAAGTGTGCTGCCAGGGCCGGAATGACCGCCACTTCGGACTGCATGCGTTCGGTGATCAGGGCATTGATATCGATCATGTCGGGATCGCACAGGCTGACCAGCGCCTTGACGTCAGGCTTGCCAGAATCCTGGGCTACGTCCGGAACCGCCTCCGGTGCGGGGCGCACAGTGTCGATATTGGCCGAATCCAAAGCTGATACTCCTGAACTTTAACCTTTAGGGCATAAACCGCCTTGACGCCTCAGGCAATGCCCCGCGATACTATTTAGGCACTTAACTTGTGACAGTTTGCGCCCCTGTGGCTGCAAAACGCGCACCAAATGAAGCGAAAATGGCCGCGAACTTAGATGATATAAGCCCGCAATCCGGCATAAAGACGACGGCAACGCACGTGCTGGGAACCCGCGTCAAAGTGATGCAGCCCCGGAAGGGGTATCGCATCGGCATGGATGGCGCGTTGCTGGCCGCGGCCTGCGCCAGCCTGCCGAAGGTAAAGACAGCGCTGGAACTGGGATGCGGGGTTGGCGGCGCCCTGTTGTCCCTGAAAGCGCGCCGCCCGGCGCTTGACCTGACCGGCATAGAGCGCGAACCGGACTATGCGGGACTGGCACGGGAAAATGTTCGGCTGAATGATTTTATCAATGTAACCATTATCGACGGCGATATCGGCACGGGGTTCAAAAGCTTTGGACTGACGCGCTGCGATCTCGTCTTTTCCAATCCGCCCTATTTCGATGATCCCGACACTCTCCGCGCGCCGCACGAAGCCAAGCGCCCGGCCTGGATCGCTGATGACGGGCTGGAAGCCTGGCTGGATTTCGCGCAGGCCGCCGTGGTCGATAACGGGCATATCGTTTTTATTCATCGCGCCGACCGGCTGGCCGACATCCTGGGTGGCCTGTCGAAAAAATGCGGATCGTTCATCGTGCGGCCGCTTCAGCCCTTTGCCGACAAGGAGGCCAAACGCGTTCTGGTGCGGGCCCAAAGGCTCGGCAAGGCGCCTTTGCGGCTGATGCCACCGCTGGTCCTGCATGACGATGGGGTACGCAAGCACACGCCGGAAGTCGAAGCTATTCTGCGCGGGGAAGCCGCACTGGACTGGTAAGTTTTGCCGCCAGAAGACGCGACCCCGCCATGCCGAGATGCTGGCCGTTAAAATACAATACACCCGCCTGGGAATCATAAACCCGGCAATAAGCCGCATCACACAGCGCATCCGAAGGCCGCAAGACAGAGAGCCCATGACTCTGCGCGAAAGCGTCTAGTTCGGCGATAGTCTGGCCATTATCACGATTGAACGCCGCGCGGCTCATACCGACGCTTAAGGGATCGCGCCCCAGCCGCATCGCCAGTCCGACCTGCGACGGCGGATCGAAATCGTAGACCGGCACCGGATAGACAAGCACCACCTGTTTGCCGGAGGCTTGCAGGTCAAGAGCGCTCAGTTCCAGCCCGCCCAGCATGGCGGCGCTGTTTTCACCATCATAGCGGCGGTAATTTACCACCAGAAGCACCGTACTGATCCGGCGATCGGATTTCAGGTGCAGCAGCATGTCGGCGTTATGCGTGCGGCAGACACGGTTATAGGCGATGGTAAAGCCGACGCTCGGCGGACAGGCCGAGGCGGTGATCTGGCGCACGGCTATCTGTTTTGCTGTCAGTTGATCGCCAAGCACCCTGGCCAGTTCCACGCCTTCGCTATCGCCCCAGACGGCGATGGACGGCGGCGCCTTTGCGTCACCATAAGTGCAGGTGTCGCGGTATTCCCGGCGGACATTTTGCGGCAGGTGGCATTTTTTGCGGTCGGGATTGAAGTCATCCGTGGCGGCAAAAGCGGCCTGTTCGGCCAGATTAAAGCGCTGCGGCAGCCCCTTGGCATCAAAAACAAGCAGGGAGGCGATGATCGATACCGCCATCGCACCGCTCGCCGGAAGCCACAGCCGGCGCGGTCGCCTTTCAAGGAATGGCTGCTCGATATAGCGACGCGACAGGGCGGCCAAAACAAAGGCCGCGGCGACAACGGGCACGAACAGCCAGAGCGAGTCCCCGAACAGGAGCCGGGCAAAAACCAGCAGCGGCCAGTGCCAGAGATAGAACGAATAGGAAATATCTCCCGTCCAGACCAGGGGCGGCGCACTGATCAATTTGTTGCCCCAGCCATCCTTCGTCAGCAAAAGAAGTGCCGCGCCAAGGCAGGGCGGCAATGCTAAAAGACCGGGAAACAGCAGGCGGTCATTGAGCAATACCAGGCTGGTAATGATTAACGCAACGCCCAGCAAAGACAGAACACGTTTAATTTTATCGCTAAGGGTAAAGCGTCCCTGCGCCCAGAGGGTAAGGCTGCCGATCAGCAATTCAAAGGCGCGGGTGGTTGGCAGGTAAAAGGCGGCTTCCGGACGAGTCGTCATCTGTGCCGCGATCACTGATAACAGGGCCAGCCCAGCCAGGATCGGCCACAGCCAACGCCGGGCAAAGGCACGAATCGCCAGCAGGGCCAGCGGAAAGGCAAGATAAAACTGCTCCTCGACGCCGAGTGACCAGGTATGCAGCAGGGGCTTCAGGTTTGCCGAAGCATCAAAATAATCCGCCAGTCGGGCGAAAGCGAAATTCGACAGGAACAGCGTGGTGAAAAACTGGCTGTAGACCAGTTCGCTGAGCAGTTTTGGCGGCAGGATGATCAGCCCGGCAACCAGCGTAAAAGCCAGCACCGTGAATAAGGCCGGAAACAACCGCCGCACCCGTCTCTGGTAGAAATCGCGCAGGCGGAAAGTCCCCGCCTCCATGTCGCGCAGCAGGATTTGCGTGATCAGATAGCCTGAAATGACGAAGAAAATATCGACGCCGGCAAACCCGCCCGGAAGCGCCGCATGACTGACATGGAACAGCACCACCGCCAGCACCGCGATACCGCGCAGGCCTTGGATATCGGCGCGTTTTGGGTATGCATCAGGCGTCATTCGCCGCCTTCGCTACACCATCGAGATAGCGTTTGGTTTGATCGAGCAGATTGTTCTTGAGGCCGGCGCGGCGGCCAAGCAGGTCCGGGCTGCCGGCATTGTAGTCGCGCATCAACTGGCGGACAAAATCGCCGGACTGCACATCTTTCAGCACGTCCTGCATGGCCTGTTTGCTGGCGGCATTGATGATGCGCGGGCCAGTGAGATAGGCGCCGTACTCGGCGGTATTGCTGATCTTTTCAAAGCCGCCGGACATGCCGAGTTCCCATAGCAGATCGACCACCAGCTTCAGTTCATAGCAGGTTTCGAACCACGCCACTTCGGGCGGATAACCGGCATCGACCAGGGTCTGGAAACCCTCCGTCACCAGGTTGCGTGTCCCGCCGCACAATACCACCTGTTCGCCAAAGAGATCGCTTTCGCACTCGTCCTTCATGGTGGTTTCCAGAATGCCCTTGCGGCCGCAGCCCAGCGCCGCGGCAAAGGAAAGCCCCAGCGCCTTCGCATTACCAGTGGCATCCTGCTGGACCGCGAACAGGCAGAACACCCCCTCACCCGCCACATAGATATCGCGGATGCGCGGCCCGATGCCCTTGGGCGAAACCAGCAGCACATCGACATCGGCCGGCGGCATCACCAGACCGAAATTGCATGACAGGCCGTGCGCAAATATCAATGCCTGACCGGCCCGCAGGTGCGGATTGATTTCATCGTTGAATAGCTTCTGGTGCGCCTCGTCCGAAGTCAGGATGACCAGCACATCGGCCCACTTCACACCCTCAGCCACGGTCATTACCTCGAAACCATCGGCTTCGGCCTTCGCGCGGGTCTTCGAGCTGGCTTTAAGCGCCACCTTGATCTGCGTCACGCCGGAATCACGGGCATTGAGCGCCTGCGTGCGGCCCTGACTGCCATAGCCGATCACCAGCACCTTCGATGCCTGGATGACGGATAGGTCACAATCACGATCATGATCATGATAAAGGGGAAGTGGGGCTACTGTCATATGCAATTCCGTATTGGCTTCTTAGTTAGAATCGATCCAGTTAACGATTCACTTCTCGTTAACCTTGAATCAATCTCTCGGTTGTATCGTTAAGATTCATGCTTGAATGGCAATAAAATCTTATCGTTGGCTTGACGTGAAAATTTAGATTGCTATTGCGGCAATTTTTTTCATCATGCGCGGATGAATATGATGTTCGACCAAACAGTCTCTGAAAAAACCCAACTGCATCCTGAAACGCAGTATTTGAACTTGCTTCAAGATCTTTTGAGTAACGGTGCGAGACGTGAGGATCGCACCGGCGTGGGTACTCTTGGATTATTTGGACGGCAAATTCGCTTTGATTTATCAAAGGGTTTTCCACTTCTTACAACCAAAAAGGTGCATTTCAAGTCGATCGCGGTCGAGCTTTTATGGATTTTACGCGGTGACACCAATATTAAATTTCTAAAAGATCACGGCGTTACCATTTGGGATGAATGGGCCTGTCCGCAAGGCGATTTAGGTCCTGTGTATGGAAAACAATGGCGCTCTTGGGCAGGTCCTAATGGTGAAACTATCGACCAGATTAAAATATTGGTCGATAATCTTAAGGCGAATCCTTATTCTCGCCGTCATGTCATTTCGGCATGGAACCCTGCTGACGTTGATAGCATGGCTTTACCGCCCTGCCATTGCCTGTTCCAGTTCTTCGTAGCGGACGGTAAACTGTCCTGCCAGCTCTATCAGCGTTCGGCGGATATCTTCTTAGGCGTGCCGTTCAATATCGCCTCCTACGCCCTGCTAACCCATATGGTGGCGCAGGCTGTTGGACTTGAAGTGGGCGATTTTGTCCATAGCTTCGGTGATGTCCACCTCTACACTAATCACATTGAACAAGCGAAGACGCAGCTTGAACGCAAGCCATTTGATTTTCCGACATTGAAGCTGGCCCCTAAAACAGACCTCTTCAGCTTTGAATATGGCGATATTACGATTGAGAATTATCAATCGCATGGAGCATTAAAGGCGCCTGTCGCAGTATGATGCCGAAGATAAGACTGGCGCTGGTCGTTGCCATGAGCGATAACGGCGTGATCGGGCGTGATGGCGGCCTGCCGTGGCATCTGCGGTCCGATTTGAAGCGCTTCAAGGAAATCACCCAGTTCAAGCCGATCCTCATGGGCTCGACCACATGGGATTCGCTGCCGAAGAAGCCCTTGCCCGGCCGCCTGAATATCGTGCTGACCCGCGATGTCCGCATGGAGGCCGAGGGAGCCATCATCTGCCACTCGCTGTTTGAAGCGCTCGATATCGCCCGCGAACACGCCGCCGACGATGGCGCCGATGAAATCTGCGTCATCGGCGGCGCCAATATCTATGAACAGACCCTGCCGAAGGCCGACCGGATCTATGTCAGCCATGTTCATGCCGACGTCGAAGGCGACGCACATTTCCCCGCCATAGACCCGTCCATCTGGCAGGTGACTTCAGAAGAGTCGTTCGCCAAGACGGAAAACGACGATCATGACTTCACCCTGAAGATTTACGACCGCATCAAGGCCTAGACTAACGCCCCCAGCAGGGCGCGATCGAATCCCTTGGTTTCGTCGCCACGACCGGCGCGGATCTTTTCGACCCATTGTGGATCGGAGAGAATGGCGCGGCCGACGGCCACCAGGTCAAACTCACCGGCATCGAGACGTTTGAGCAGGCCATCGATTGAGGCAGGATGCGACACCTCACCGCCAAAGCCGGCGATGAACTCACCCGACAAGCCCACCGAACCGACGGTGATGGTCGGCACGTTCGTGATTTTACGCGCCCAGCCGGCAAAGTTCAGATC
>FTKR01820574.1_pt1 | contig 11776 bp, 12 predicted proteins | sample 1658141 | NCBI WGS metagenome assembly FTKR01 (sample SAMEA3914802, study PRJEB12502) | metagenome | biome: forest; material: soil | place: Canada | collected 2010-06-25 | depth 0.1 m | reverse complement strand
CCCTGCGCCGCCGGCATGGCCGAAAGCACACGGCGCGCTTCATTGAATGTATCGAGATAGGGTGTACAATAACCGATGCCGAGCACATCAAGCCCCCGCACATCCGGCCACGCTTCGCCCAGCTTGCGGCCGATCAGGCGCTTCGCCACAGCGCCTTCCGGTGACTGATAAAAGCGGTTGAGATCTTCGACCGAACGACGCAAGCGGGTTTCCCTTGATGGTTACAGTTCCTATATAGGCCGGATCAAACAAATAGCAGAGTGAAAAGCTAAATGAGCCTTAAGGTCGATATCTTCCCGGCGTTGCAGGACAATTACGGCTTTATCCTTCAGGATGAAGCGTCAGGCAAGGTGGCCATTATCGATGCTCCCGAACCGCGCGCCATCAGCCAACGGCTGGCGGCCTTGGGCCTCGACAGGCTGGACTATATCCTCAACACCCATTGGCACCCCGACCATGCCGGCGGCAATGCTTTGCTGAAAAGCGTTATGGCTCACAGATTTACGGCCCGCAGGAAGTGACCCGGATCGCGCCGCTCGATCATCTGCTAAAGGCCGGTGACGTCTTCATGCTGGGTGAAACGAAGCTCGACATCATCGATCTTGGCGGCCATACGCTCGGCCATATCGGCTATATCGATTGCGTTGGTGGCCAGGCTTTCGTGGCGGATACGATCTTTCCGCTTGGTTGCGGCCGATTATTCGAAGGTACGCCTGAACAGATGTGGGGCGCGCTGAAACGCATTGCCGAACTGCCGGATGACACTATCCTCTACACCGCCCACGAATATACTCTGTCCAATCTGAAATTCGCCGAAAACCTTGGGACCGGTGCCGCTTTGTCCGAGCGCGCCGTAAAAATCCGGGCCATGCGCGAACGCGGCGAGCCGACCGTGCCGTCAACTGTGGCGGAAGAAAAGGCGACCAATCCGTTTCTGGTCTATCCGTTTCGGGAAAGCACTTTCGCGGCTCAGGCGGCAAAATTCGGCGAATTGCGCAGGGCGAAGGATACGTTTTAGCGTCTGGCGCTACTGCCAGCCGGGGCGGAAGTCAGGATTACGTTGAATATCCGCCGCGAAGACGGACGGCCGCTCCAGTCACCACGCGAAATATCGAGCTTGAGCACCAGCACGCCATTTTGCAGGGTGGCGCTGGGCGGACGGCCTTCGATAAACTGAACCCCGTGGATTGGCGCCATGATCTGCTTGCCACGCGTCTGTTGGGAAACCTGCACCAGCGCCTCAGCAGTGACACCGGCGGCATCAGCATAGAGGAAATCGGCACCCGGTGTCACATCTGGTGCATCGAAACCGATCGTGCGCCCCACGGCTAGGCTAACCCGGCGGCTGGCGTGGACCAGCGACTGAAAGAGCAAACTGGGCGACATACGCCCCGGCGTGAAGGCGTCGGCCTTGCCGGTAACGGCGGCGGGATCTCCCATCGGACGATCGTCGCTGAAGAGGATCATACCACCCCAGCGCGTCGATTTCAGGACAGATTCGCCAACATCGTTCTTGTAGACGACATCGCCCTTCGGCCCCTGAGTCGGGGTCAGCAACCACACCTCATCTTCGCCATCAAAGCGCACAAGGCTGCGATTGTTCGATTCATCGAGTATAAAGCCCTGGCCGTCTTCGGATTTGAAATGCGCCACCGGCGGGCGTGAGGGCGAGCGGCCATCATCGGCCTTCTTGCCGAACATGGCTTCCTTCAGCGAACGCGGACCGTCGGCCAGCGCTGTGCTGGATTCGGCCAGGCAGAACACCAGGATCAGTGCGGCCAGAAGGCGTGCCAAAGGATGTGCCAGAGTCTTCTTCATTACCCGGTTATTTACGGACTGACTTGGGCGGATTTAAGACGCCGGTTAACTTTCGAGCGCCGCAATGCGGGCGCAAAAAAGACGCGGATGTCGCCACCCACGTCTCTTAATTTCTTTCCCACGCACGACTTTGATTGAGTCATAAGCCGTTGGGATGAGGCGAAAAGTATTAGCTCGCAAGACCCGTAGCGCAGCGTACTTTTGGGTACGTGAGCAACGGAAGCTTGAGAGATGATGCTTTGCAGGCCATCCCAACGCGCTTAGGGCCAATCAAAGCATGTGTTGCCCGCCATTGACGGCGATCGTGGCCCCCGTGATGAACGAGGCCATGTCCGAGGCCAGGAAGGCGCATATCTCGGCCACTTCTTCCGGCGTACCGAGACGACCGACGGGAATACCGGCAACAATCTTGTCAAGTACAGCCGGGGCGATGGCTGAAACCATTTCGGTCGAGGTATAGCCGGGCGCCACGCAGTTGACCGTGATGCCCTTGTTGGCCGATTCCATGGCCAGGGCCTTGGTGAAGCCGATCATGCCGGCCTTGGCGGCGGAATAGTTAGTCTGGCCCGCCTGCCCCTTCTGACCGTTGATCGAGGAAATATTGATGATGCGGCCATAGCCACGTTCACGCATACCTTCGATCACCTGGCGCGTCATGTTGAAAACGCTGTCCATATTGGTGTGGATGACGTCCTGCCATTGCTCCTTGGACATCTTGTGGAAGAAGCCATCCCGCGTGATGCCGGCATTATTGACCAGGACTTCGATCGGTCCAAGCTTGGCTTCGACCTCTTTCACCGCACGGGCGCAATCATCGAAATTGTCTACACTGCCCTTGACGATGGTGACACCGTATTCCTCGGCGATCTTTTTGGCCGCCTCTTCATTGCCGGCGTAACCGGCGGCGACCGTCAGGCCGGCATCTTTCAGGCGCTTGACAATGGCCTTGCCAATACCGCGCGTACCACCGGTGACCAGTGCAACTCTACCCATAGTGAAATCCCTCTCTGTAAAATTTTTTAAATAGCTTCAATGGCCAATGCGACGCCCATGCCGCCGCCGATGCACAGCGTGGCAAGGCCCTTTTGGGCGCCCGAACGCTGCATTTCGAACAGCAGGGTGGTCAGCACACGCGCGCCGGAAGCCCCGATCGGATGGCCGATGGCGATAGCGCCGCCATTGACGTTCACTTTCGAAACGTCCCAGCCGAGTTCGCGATTGACCGAAATGGCCTGTGCCGCAAAAGCTTCATTGGCCTCGATCAGATCGAGATCGCCGACCTTCCAGTTGGCCTTGGCCAATGCTTTGAGCGTCGCCTGGATCGGCCCCGTGCCCATAATGGCCGGATCAACGCCGGAAATGCCGGAGGAGACGATGCGGGCCAGCGGCTTGAGACCGCGTTTATCAGCTTCAGCGCGCGACATCAGCACCACGGCGGCAGCACCATCATTGAGGCCGGAAGCGTTCGCGGCAGTGACGGTGCCTTCCTTGTTGAAGGCGGGACGCAGGCCGGAAATGCTGTCAATGGTGACGCCATGACGGATGAATTCGTCCTTGTCGACAACTGTGTCGCCCTTGCGGCCTTTAATGATGTAAGGCGCGATTTCAGCTTCGAACCTGCCGGCCTTCTGGGCAGCTTCGGCCTTGTTCTGCGAGGCGACGGCGAATTCATCCTGCTCCTGGCGCGAAATGCCGAACTTGGTGGCGATGTTCTCAGCCGTCTGGCCCATGTGATAATTGTTGAAGGCGTCCCACAGGCCGTCCTTGATCATGGTATCGACCAGCGACAGGTCGCCCATCTTCTGGCCAGCGCGGATATAGGCGGCGTGAGTGGCCATGGACATACTTTCCTGGCCGCCGGCGACGACAATCGCGCTGTCTCCCAAAGCCACCTGAGCTGCGCCGAGAGCGACCGCACGCAGGCCGGAGCCGCAGATCTGGTTGATCGACCAGGCCGGAGCATCATAAGGAATACCTGCCTTCACCGAGGCCTGACGTGCCGGCCCCTGGCCTTGCGCCGCCTGCAGAACCTGACCAAGGATGACTTCATTGACATCCGAGGGTTGCAGACCGGCCCGTTCGACGGCCGCCTTGATGGCGTGAGCGCCCAGATCATGTCCCGGTACGGCCGCGAAACTGCCGAGGAAGGAACCCACCGGTGTACGCGCGGCGGAAACGATAACGACTTCATTGACGGACATGCCGGACTTCCCTGTAACCACTAAAGTGTAAAACCACGAAAAAGACTTGCGTAGCCGGGCCTTACGGCACCTGACAGGTGAAATCAAGTTACGCTGTTACGCCCGGCACTGAACACTAGTTTCAGTTTATGACCGCATTGGTGCCCTATCGTGAAGGCCTCGTCACGCCCTAAAAACCATCCTTTCAGGGTCGCTCATTCAACTTTTTGTGCGCAACATGTTTCGCAAAATGTCTTGCGTATAAATTGCGCAGGACACAATAATGAAAGCCTTGCACAGAAGGGATTTGGGCGATTTTAGAGCTTCCTCTTTACGCATAAGCAAAAAAGGGCTTATGTTGTGGGTGCGAAATAGAAGACAGACCCGATAAATCGGGCGCAATAATCTTAGGAAGAGTACAGGAGAGACTGCTCAGATGGCCGAAACAAAGACACGGGCAAAACGTGGCGAAGGCGACCGCGTCATCATCAAGAAATACGCCAACCGGCGTTTGTATAACACGGCCACGAGTTCCTACGTCACGCTCGACAACCTCTCCGACATGGTTCGTCAGGGGGTCGATTTCGTGGTTTTCGACGCCAAGTCCGGTGATGACATCACCCGCGGCGTACTGGCCCAAATCATTTTCGAAGAAGAAAGCCGCGGCCAGAACCTGCTGCCGATCCAGTTCCTGCGCCAGCTCATTGGCTTTTATGGCGACAGCATGCAGAACCTGCTGCCGACCTATCTGGAAATGTCGCTCGACGGTTTCGCGAAGCAGCAGGAACGGTTTCGCTCGCAGTTTTCGCAGGCCTTCGGCGCCGCCCCCGGCATTGGCTTCTTCGACGAGCAGGTGTCGCAGAACCTGGCCATGTTCGATCGCGCCATGCGCATGTTCTCGCCGTTTTCGTTCGCCAATACGGCCCCCGGCGCAACCGGGCAGGCCAGTGCATCGCATGAGCACGCACCGGAAAGCACTTCCGCATCCAAACCCGAAACGGATCAGGTCCGCGAACTGCGTCAGCAGATGGAGGCCATGAAGGCCCAGATCGACCAACTGGCCCAAAAGGGTTAAGTAAGACCGGCGGTTGTGCTTGAGGATAACCGCCGGCTTTTCTCTTTGCTTAACGTAAGTACGATAAACTCCCCGCATGAGCGGAAATTCTCCAGACACCCAACTGCCTGTCCCTGCCGGCCCCGTCATTGACCACGAGCCGAACGACACAGCACGACGCAAGCGGAAAACCACAGCTGAAGCGGACGACGTTACATATGCCGCGCAGCTTCTTGGCGGTGGTGAAAAGCGTGGCCTGCGCGGTGGCCCCGAAACGCTGGATCGGGCAAAATCGACCTATCTGAGGTCGGAATATTCCGGTCCCAATGATCGCCGCCCCGCCCCCGGTCATGTGACAAAGACTGAAATCTAACAACAATTTTCCGGCACGCTTATTGCAAAGCTTGAAGTTCCTTCACTGCGGAGCCTTGTGTGCTGTCCTTTTCCAAACCCCGTAAAATCCGTCCGGTCTGGACGCGCGTCGTCACGCGCGCCTTCGATATCTTTGCAGTGACGTTAATTTTCGCAGTGTTTGGATAATAAAAGCCCGCCGGTATACCAGCGGGCTAATAATCTCAAAAATTCCAAATCCTAATGTCCGAAGTCGATATCTTTCCGGGCCGAAACCGCCGTTACGATAAAGCCGGCCAGCACATCCATTAGCGTCATGAAGGTCAGCAGGAAAAAAGCTGATGTGGCAAAGGGCTTGAACAGCAGGAACTCGACCAGGCAGACGATGAACAGCACCATCGACAGCGAGTGATTGACGATGGCCACCTTGTCGGACTTGGTTGATTTGAGCAGTTCGAAGAACAGGCAAATCAGCGCGCCAAAGAGAATGACATCGCCGACATTGACCGACCAGTGCGTACCAGCGGACGGCATGGGCAGGTTGAACAGCACCTGCATGACGGCGTTATAGGCCGCGCCATCGCTGCCACCGAGCGAGAACAGCGCCAGGATATTGTAAACGAGGAACGGAATGACGAGTAGCGGAAACGCGGTAATCAAGCTGAACCCCCTTTGTTGATTATCAGCGGGCTGCCGGTCATACATGCCGATGGCCGCTTCCCTGGCGATAAGATCACGATCGATAGCCATTCAAACCGCTCCTTAAGTCCGCCGCCTACCGCCCGCTTTCGGTTACCTTGCCGGGCTTGCGTAAACGACTGTTTAACCACATTACACCGGGCAGGTCGGAAAGCGCTACAGCTAAACGTCCGATATTGGTATATTTGGACTGACCTGTGGTACGTAAGCGATCATCCACGGGTTCAAATAAAATATCAAAGCCTTCCCGCGTCACCAGTGACGGCAGGTAACGATGCATCTGGTCGAAATAAGGCAGGCGCAGGAAAACCTCGCGGCGTAAGGCTTTCAGGCCGCAGCCGGTGTCGTCAGCCTTGTCGTTGAGCATCGCCTTACGAATGCTGTTGGCCAAGCGCGACGCCCATTTCTTTGACGCCGTATCCTGGCGATTGCGTCGCTGGCCCGCCACCATGCCGACCGTTTCCGGCGCCTCATGCAGGATTTGCGACATGCGGGCGGCATCGGAGGCAGGATTCTGGCCGTCGCCGTCGAGCGTCACCACCAATGGCGCTTTAGCCGCGAACACGCCGCTGCGCATGGCGCCGCTCTTGCCCACATTGTTTTCGTGGCACAACACGCGCAGGGACGAAATATCCGATTGCGCCGCTACCAGGCGCGCATGGGTATCGTCACGACTGTGATCGTCAACGAAAATGATCTCGAAACCATCCGGGCCAAAGGCCGCTGAAAAGGCCGCCTCGATTTCCCTGGCGACTTGTACGGCCGCCCCTTCCTCATTATAGACAGGCACCACGGCAGAGACGATTAAAGGCATGATTAACTGACTCGCGAAGCTGTGGGACAATGACGGAACAAGGGATTGAAACCCATCGGGTTTTATGCCTCATAGACCGTTTGCATTTCAGCGTAAATAGGGGCCGCAATGGGTTCGATGTCCGCGACCACACAAAACCTGATCCAGTCGGCACTTCAGTTCGTGCAGGGCCACTTCGCCCAGCTGGTGTCAAAAGGCCGACGCGGCCCGTTGCTTGCCGCCCTGCTGGCCTTCGTGGTCGCCCTGCCTTGCGCTATGATGATGCCACCGCTCGACCGCGATGAATCGCGCTTTATCCAGGCCTCGGCCCAGATGATCGAGACGCACGACTACATAAATATCAATGTGCAGGACGTACCGCGCTACAAGAAGCCGGTCGGCATCCACTGGCTCCAAGTGGCGGCCGTCAAGCTGACATCCAATGTCGCCAAGCGCGACGCCCTGGCTTTCCGCTGGCCGTCCATCCTCGGCGCGGCACTGGCCGCCTTCGCTTGTGCCTGGGGCGCCTCCTATGCCTTCGGCACCCGTATCGGCACCAAGGCGGGCATTATCTTTGCCGTTACCTTCATGCTGTCGACCGAGGCCTTCATCGCTAAAACCGATGCCGTACAGTGCGGGTTCATCACCCTGATGATGGCTGCGCTTGCCCAGATCTATCTCCGAACCCGCGACCTCGGCAAGGATGACCCGCGCCCGAAAATGCACGGGGTCAAGCTGATCTTCTGGTTCGCCCTCGCCGGCAGCATCATGATCAAGTTCATCATCGGTCCGATGATCCTGGCCACGACCCTGCTCACCCTCTGGGCCTGGGATCGCAAGATCCGGTGGGCAAGAAATATGGGCTGGGGCTGGGGATTAATTCTGGTCGCCCTGATCAGCGGCCCATGGATCATGGCCATCACCGTCACCACCGACGGACAATTCTGGGTCGGCGCCGTTGGCAAGGACTTTGCAGATAAGCTCAAGGGCGGCTCCGAAGGCCACTTCATGTGGCCCGGCTATCATCTGGCCCTGCTGCCAATCACTCTGTTCCCCGCGGCGTGGTTCCTTGGCGGCGCTTTGCAGACAGCGATTTCGCGCCGACATGAGGCTGCGATCCGTTTCGCCATCGCGTGGTTTCTGCCAGCCTTCCTGATCTTCGAACTGTCCCCGACCAAGCTGCCGCACTACACCTTGCCGACCTTCGCGGCCCTGGTCTGGCTGTGCGCGGTGTCGCTGGATGTGCCACTGAAACTATGGGCTAAGATCATCAACGCTGTCGCTGGCATCATCGGCGGGCTGGTGCTAAGCGCCCTGGCCATTACCGGATATGTGCTTTACGGCACACCGGCGGCCCTGGTCTTCGCCATCGCGGTCAGTCTCGCGGCCGTCGTCATCGGCGGTTTCGGCGGCTGGCTGATGTGGGTCAATCGCCAGCGTACAGGCTTCGCCTTCCTGCTGGCGGCCGGCATCCTGACCCACCTGGCCTTTGTCAGCGAACTGGCGCAACTCAAGCCGTTGTGGATTTCCCGGCAACTGGAAGCCGCTCTCGTGAACGCGCATCTCGATCCGCGCCAGGGCATAGCCCCCGGGCCGGTGGCGATCATCGGTTATTCGGAGCCAAGCTTCGTCTTCGCCATGGGCACCAAAACACAACTGCTCAATGACGATGCCAGGGGCGCGGTGCAGGCCCTGCGCGAAGGCCGCCCGCTGTTCGTGGAATCGCAGTTTGAGCAGGCTTTTCAGGCCGAAGCCAAGGCGCGAGGCTTGAAACCACACGCGATCACCCAGGTGAAAGGCCATAACTATAATGGCCATGACCAGGTTCTGACACTCTACGATAATCCGCCAGCGCCATAAACGCTTACGGTCGCTCGCAAAAACCGCCTAAAGCGGCATGTCGTCTTCGTCATCGCGCAGGCGATCGCGGAACATGGCGCGGGTGACAGACACCGCGATGATCAACGGTCCCAGCAAGCTGACATAGGCCATGCGCCAGAAGCCCTTCCCCTTGGCGCGCTTATTGAAATAGTAGATCAGGCCGTTGCCCTTGTTGCGCTCGACGAACACCGGCTCGACTCTCGATGTATGTCCTTCATGAACCACCTCGGCATGGGGATGGAACAGCACGGTTCCGCCCATTTCACGGGTACGCCAGCACAGGTCGACATCCTCGACATGCAGGAAGAAGTTATTGTCGAAACCTTTCAGGCGGCTGAAATCGTGCCGGGAAACGGCGAAACAGGCACCGGAGATAGTCGGTACCGATATGGGCGTCTCCGGCAGGGGCTGATCTTCATAATGGATTTCGTACTTACCCCATGCCGGTACATATTTGGACAGTTGCAGCAGGGAAACCAGGGTCGTGAACGGCGTCACCTCGCCGCGCCGGGCACCACGTTGCTCGGTCAGGTCCGGATTGAGCAGTCGCGCCCCGACCAGGCAGGGACCGGGCTGATCCGCCGCCGCCTTCACCAGTTTACGGGTGCATTCCGGTTGCAGCAAGGCATCCGGATTGAGGAAAATGAGCCAGGGCTGGGTCGCCAGATGGGCGCCGAGATTGGCCGCCTTGGCGAAACCGATATTGCCCTGCCCCTGCACCAGAAGGACATGATCGTATTCGTCCTTCAAATCGCGCAAGCGCTGCTCGACTTTTTCCGAGCTGCCGTTATCAATAATGATGAACTGCTTGACCTTGGGATCGTTCAACACCCGGCCGATGCTGTCGAACAGCACCTTGCCGGTATGAAAAACGACCATGATCAGGGTGACGCCATCCTTGTCGTCGCAAGGCGCCATCTGAAGATGCTGCACGAAATATTGCGCTTCGCTGGTGGCCAGCTTGCGTTCTTTCAGCATCTCGATGATGGATGGCGGCAGGGCAGTCATCAGCTCTCCTTGAGATCGGGCGGCGTGGCGTCTTCAGCGAGTCTCTTCACCGCCTCGGCGATGCTGAGAATGGTCTGGCCATCGGAACCAAGGAAACGCAGGGCCACTTCACCCGTCTCGGCTTCCTTGCGGCCGACAACCGCGATGACCGGCACCTTGGCCAGAGAGTGCTCACGGACCTTGTAGTTGATCTTTTCGTTGCGCAGATCGGCCTCGACACGCAGGCCCGCCTTGCGCAGCGCTTCGACAACGCTTTCGGCATATTGATTGGCATCGGAGGTGATCGGCGCGACCACGACCTGAACCGGTGCCAGCCAAAGCGGGAAGCGGCCGGCATAGTTTTCGATCATGATGCCGATAAAGCGCTCGAACGAGCCCAGGATGGCGCGGTGGAGCATGACCGGGCGCTGGCGCGAACCATCTTCGGCGACGTATTCGGCATCGAGGCGTTCCGGTAGCACGTAATCCAGTTGCAGTGTGCCGCAGGTCCATTCGCGGCCGATGGCGTCCTTGACGATGAAGTCAAGCTTGGGCGCATAGAAGGCACCGTCACCTTCCGCGATCACCGGTTCGACACCGGCCTGACGAGCGGCCTCGGCCAACATGCCTTCGGCCTTGTCCCAGAATTCATCCGAACCCGCGCGCGTTTCCGGGCGCGTGGCCAGAGTGATATAGGCCGTTTCCATGCCAAGATCAGCGTGGACCAGCTTGGTCAGGCGGACGAACTTTTCCGTTTCCTCGACGATCTGGTCTTCGCGACAGAAGATGTGGGCATCGTCCTGCGTAAACCCGCGCACGCGCATCAGGCCATGCAGCGAACCGGACGGCTCGTAGCGGTGGCAGGCGCCAAACTCGGCCATGCGCATCGGCAGCTCTTTATAGGAACGCAGGCCGACCTTGAAGATCTGGACATGGCCGGGACAGTTCATTGGCTTGAGCGACAGGGTTTCGCCCTCGACGGTCTCGCAGACGAACATGTTCGGGCGGTACTTTTCCCAGTGACCAGACTTTTCCCAGAAGGTGCGATCGAGCACCTGCGGCGTCTTGACCTCGACATAGCCGGCCGCATCGAGACGGCGGCGCATATAGGCCTCAAGCGTGCGCCAAAGCTGCCAGCCCTTGGGGTGCCAGAAGACCATGCCACGGCCTTCTTCCTGCATGTGGAAGAGATCCATGGCGCGGCCAAGCTTGCGGTGATCGCGCTTTTCGGCCTCCTCGATGCGGTGGATATAGGCTTCGAGATCGGCTTCCGTGGCCCAAGCCGTGCCATAGATACGCTGGAGTTGGGCATTGTTGTGGTCGCCGCGCCAGTAGGCGCCGGCCAGCTTGGTCAGCTTGAAAGCCTTGCCGATAAATTTTGACGTCGGCAGGTGCGGCCCCCGGCAAAGGTCCTTCCATTTGTCGCCATGACGATAGACGGTAATGGTCTCCGTGCCGGGCAGGTCGCGGATGATTTCGGCCTTGTAGGTTTCGCCGATCGATTCGAAATACTTGATGGCGTCCTCGCGGTCCCAGACCTCGCGGACGATCTTCTCGTCGCGATCGACGATTTCTTTCATCTTCGCTTCGATTTTCGCGAAGTCATCCGTGCTGAAAGGTTCATCGCGGGCGAAATCATAATAGAAACCATCCTCGATCGATGGCCCGATGGTGACCTGCGTGCCCGGAAACAGTTCCTGTACCGCCTCGGCCAGGATATGGGCCGTGTCGTGACGGATCACTTCGAGCGCCTCAGGGGCGTCGCGCGTCAGAATTTCCAATGCCCCCCCCTGCTCAAGCGGTCGATCCAAGTCCAGTAACTCCCCGTCGAGTTTGATAAGGACGGCTTTCTTCGCCAGTGATTTTGACAGGCTTTCGGCAATGGCTCTGCCGGTGGTCCCCTTGTCAAAGCTGCGAACGGCGCCATCGGGGAACGTCAAGTCTATCATCATCTTAGTCACTTTTTAGCTGGCGACCTGTAGCCCTTACGGCGGGCTTCATCGCGCAATATTT
>FTKR01001033.1_pt2 | contig 11790 bp, 9 predicted proteins | sample 1658141 | NCBI WGS metagenome assembly FTKR01 (sample SAMEA3914802, study PRJEB12502) | metagenome | biome: forest; material: soil | place: Canada | collected 2010-06-25 | depth 0.1 m | reverse complement strand
CTCGACGAGTCCGGGCGTCGGGATATCTCACGGCTGAGCCAGGACAACCTGGTGCGCCCAACCGAGCTCGACGAGCGTCCGGCCATCGAGATTTATCACGATCGCTTCCGGCAGGTGATCCTCGGCGATCTGCCCCTGGAGCGCCGCCGCGGGCTGCACCTCTCGCTCGCCCGGGCAATCCAGGCACTTCCGGCGGCGGATCCGGAGGATTTGCTCGTGCACTATCGCGGCGCGGGCGACGAGCGCGCCGCCCGCAGCCACGCGCGCAAGGCCGCTGATCGTGCGATGAAGACTCTGGCCTTCGATCGTGCAGCGGAGCTCTACGCCTCGTTGCTCCCCGGCGATGAAGACGCCGGCGCGCGCGCGGTGATCCGCGAGGAGCTCGGCGAAGCGCTCGCCAACGCCGGTCGTGCCGAGGAGGCCGGCGCGAGCTTCGAGGCCGCGGCAAAGGACGTGGAAGAAGCGATGTCGGCGGGAGAGGCGGACGCCGCGCGCGATCTCCGGCGGCGAGCGGCGGAGCAGTACCTCTGCGGCGGCCACGTCGATCGCGGGATCGCGGCCCTCAGTCAGGTGCTGCGCGCGGTGGGCATCGAGTACCCAGCCTCTTCTTTTCGAGCGTGGGCCGCGATGGTGATCGGTCAAGCCCAGCTCCAGCGGCGCGGTCTCGGCTTCGAGGAGCGGCGCCCAGACGCGGTATCTCCTGCGGAGCTGGCCAGGATCGACGCCTACTGGTCAGCAGGTCTGGGCCTGGCCTGGGTGGACCGCACGCGCACGAGCGCGTTCCAGGTGCGCTATACGCTGCTCGCCCTCGAAGCCGGTGAGCCGAGGCGAGGCGCGCTGGCGCTGTCGGTGCACGCCTCGCAGCTCGCCTCCTTCGGCGGCGCGGCGAGGCTGCGCCACGGCAAAGCCGAGCTGGCCAACGCCGAGCGCCTCGCGAAGGGCAGCGAGGATCCGCTGCTCAAAGCCTTCCTCGTCATGATGGATGGCTCGATCGCCTTCTACGATGCGCGATGGCGCCTCGCGCTCGATCGCTGCCGCGAGGCGGAAGAGACGCTCCGCGCCTACTCCCGCACGACCGGCTGGGAGATGACGACGGCGCGGCTCCTCTCCTTCGCGGCGATGACCTACCTCGGCCAGATGACCGAGCTCCGCGCCAAGCTCCCTGCCTTGCTCGACGAGGCCCGTTTGCGCGGAAACCGCCTGGGCGAAGCGACCCTGGCGTCGGGTTTACCCAACATGGTCTGGCTCTCGTCGGACGAGCCCGAAGAGGCGCGGAGGCGCGCTGACGACGCCATGGCCCTCTGGAGGCAGGACGACTTCCAGATGCAGCATTATCTGCACTTGATCGCCAGCGCGCACATCGATCTCTATCAGGGTGACGGCGCCGGCGCGCTCCAGCGCATCGTGACTATGTGGCCGCGCGTGGTGACTTCATTTCTGCTGATCGTGGAGAACCTTCGAATCACGCTGCACCACCTGCGCGCGCGCGCGGCGCTCCGCGCGGCGACAGGCGGCGATCGAGATGGTGAGGAGGGGAGCGGGAAGCGATGGTGGCAGAGGCGAGCGTGGTTGCTCCTCGTGGCGACGTGGGACGCGGCGCGCTTGGAGCGCGAAGAGGCGGAGTGGGCCCGACCGCTCGCGCTGGCGATCCGCGCGGGCGTCGCTGCGGCGCGGGGGCGAGATGGAGAGGCGGCGGCGGGGCTGGAGGCGGCAGCGCGGCTGTTCGATGAGCTGGAAATGGCGCTTTACGCGGCGGCGGCGCGCTACCAGCGCGGGGCGCTGCCCGGCGGAGAGGCGGCGCGGCGCGAGGGAGAGTCGTGGATGCGCGAGCACGGCGTGGTGGAGCCAGCGAAGCTCGCGGCGATGCTGGTGCCTGGGGCGTGAGCACCCGGGGCTTTTCAGGTGCGCAAGGCGAGAGCCTGACAGAATCGCCCGTCGACGGACCTCGGCTCGTGCCGTGATCCTCTAGTCGATTCTGTCAGGCGCTCTCAGCTTATCCCTTCAGCTTCCAGTAGTAGTTGTTCTCCGACGGTGGAAAGGTTTTACCCTTTTCAACGTGACGATCACCTTTGGCTCCGTAATAGGAGTTGTCGGTGTCATGGTACTGTCCGTGCGTACCGGTTTGGGGGCACGTTTGACCAGAATAGTACTTACCGTTCGCCATAGAATCGTACCTCGTGCAATAGCTTGCGTAGCACCACTTATCGGTCTCCGCAGGCGACATGAGTGTCGTTCCGCGGGCCGCGGGGCCGGTTGGAACCACGCAAGCCGGTAGTTGAACCGGCGCCCTGAGCTTCTGACGCGTGCAGCGCTGAGCGACTGAAGTCCGCTACTCTTCAGCGGTTCCAGTGCACCAGTGCGCTGAGGTGCTGCTCGCGAACGGAGCGCATCGCTTCTCCGAGCAGCTTGCGATCGAAGGTGCGGGTCGCTTCGATGATCGCTTTGGGGCTGTGGGTCACGTGGCGTGAGCGCAGGAGCCTTCCGTCGAGTACGACGAAGAGCTCGGCGGCGTCCTGGGGTGCGTCCACGACCTTGTCGAAGCGCTCGTCGAGGTGGCCGCGCAGCGGGGCGAGCTCGACGATGAGCCTCTTGCCGAGGAGATCGCGGATGTCCTCGGGGCGCGTCGTCGTCAACGCGCGGGCTCGCTGCATGTGCCAGATCAGGTAGCGGCGGAGGCGGCGCTCGGGGAGTCGGTCCATGCGCTCTCCCTGCTCGAAGCGGTCGAAGGCCTCGACTCCGGCCAGCACGGCGTCCACGGCGGCGACCAGGATGGTTCGCGTGTTCTCTTTGCCTTGCTCTCCGCCGCGGCGGATCTCCCAGCTGGCGAGCGTGGCCACCGCCAGCGCGTCGGCCCAATAATCGACCTCTTCGAGGGCCACTCCGGCGCGGCCCACGCCTGCGTGGGTGGCGGCGTGGAGGTTCTGGTTGAAATGAAAGAGCTCGTGCAGGAACAGGCTCTGTCCGACGCGCCCGAGGTCGGCCTCGGACAGGGGGCGCAGCGCTTCGAGCAGGCCTTTGCCAAAGACCATCGTCCCCTCGATGATGTTGAGCTCGAAATCGCTCCCCTGCGGCTCTCTGCTGATCTGGATCGATGACAGGCGCGCGAGGAACTTCTCGGCTTCTTCAGCGCTCAGCGTCGGCGGCAGATCCTCGCTCTTGAGGCTCTTCTGCAGCGCCTGGATGCGCACCAGGATCGCTTCGAGCCTCCGCTTGCGGTCGAGCTCGCTCTCGGCTCCTTCGGAGATCTGGGGCTGGGCGCGGCTCTTCCAGGGGAGCGACGCGGCGAAGCGGTAGGCGCCGCCCTCGAAGTTGGGCACCCATACGTCCTGGATCGGATGCACGTTGATGGCGCGACCGACCATGTAGGCGAGCGTGGCTGGGCCGGCGATGAAGATCGCTAGACCTTTACGTCGGGGGTAGTCGTTGGGGAGCTTCTCGAAGATATGGGCGAGCTCGCTCATCACCTGAGCGGCGTTGCTCTCGTCGAGCATGGCGAGGATGTTCTGTCCCACGCTCACCTCGATGAAGCCGGCCATCGCGCTGTTGCATGCCCCGAGGAAGGCGTGCATCTGGGCCCGCTGCGGCGTGTAGCCCCCCGTGGCGATGAAGATCGCGACCCGGCCGTCGGCCTCGGAGGGCTCGGCGAGATCGAGGCCCTTGACGATCTTGAAGTAGGGCTCGCTCCCGGCCGCCGGCCTGCCTTTGAGCGGGAGAGCGTCCCAGGAGAGGTCTTTGCGCTGGTTGATCAGGGTCACGTCGGACCAGGCCGAGAGCGCCATCCCGAGGTGGGCAAAGACAGGGAGCGGCGCGCGTCCGGCGATGTAATAGCGCACTGGCCTCGTGTCTCCCTCCAGCCTTCGTCGGGCCTCGACGACCATGCGCGCCACGGCGTCCGCGCAGCCGGGAAAGTCGATGCCGAGGCCGTGGAGCGCTCGCCGGGCGCCGAACTGGCTCAGGGTGAGCACGTAGCGCTCGGACCGCTCGTCCGGTAAATGCTTCTCGATGTCCTCCAAAATGACGGGGTTGTCGGAGATGATGTCGAGGAGGAACAGGACTTGTACCGGCTTGCGCGCCGGGCCGAGGGCGGCGGGCTCGATCGGGGAGGTCGGCGCCGCGGCAGCGCGGGTGATCAGCGCCGGAACGTCCGCGTCTTCGCTCCCCTTGAGATCCAGCGCGTTCCGGGCGAGCTCGAACGCGGCGCGAATCGGCTTTTCGTGGGCGACGGCTTTGTAGAAGGCCAGAGAGAAATCAATCGCAGCCTTGTCGGTCAGGGCGCTGTCCATGCCGACGGCGAACTCGACGTGCTCGGCGATGGCCTCCGCCAGCGGCTTCGAATGGCAGGCGTTCAAGAGGACGACGTGGATTCGATCCTTGAGGATCCCGAAGAGCTGAGCGAGCGACTGCTTGCTCACGCGGCGCGCTTCGCCCTCGGACTCTTCGAGGATGATCTCCTCGCTCGCTGTTCCATGCCCGCTGAAGTGGACGATGTTCGGCTGGCACTCGAGTAGCGCGTCGCGCAGATCCTCTGTCCGGCCTGCCGTTCGCGTCATCAACTTCACGGCGCCGCTCTGCTCTTCGGCGCGGAGCGCGCGGGCGATATCGCGGAACTCCCGGTCGACGCGGAGCCGCTCGCTGGAGCTCGGGTTGGCGGAGAAGAGCAGGATGGTGATCGGACGCTGAAGCTTTTGCGAGGACATGGTGGGCACCGAGCGCGGAGATATCTTTGGTGGAGGTCGCGGGGGCGAGTCGATAGCAGCCTCCGTGCCACCATGGCTGTAAGTGGTGTTTCCGCGTGGGGATAAGAGAAGCACTCTCGGAGCATGCGTCGTGTGTCCACGCGAGGAGACAATCCCTTGAAGAGGTGTCCAATCCTGCGAGCTGGGGTCTTGGCGGCCTCGGTGCAGCGAGAGGCCTACAGCGGTCCGAGCTTTCGAAGCGCGGCTTCGAGGGCGTCCTGGTAGCGCTGCGCGTCCTCCAGCGTCGGCCCTTCGTCTCCGCGGAACGGGCCGGGTCGGGGCACCAGCGGCGGGGCTTCGCGACGGGCCTTGATCCACGAGCTCCTGTCGTAGTCCTTGGCTCGCTGGAAGAGCGTGCCTGTCTCTTCGAGGACGGGGAACACCGTCACGTCCGGCGCTCTCCCTTCGCGCTGCAAGAGGCCGTTGACGGCGAGGCGAGCGGCGTGACAGGCGCCCTCCATCGTCGCGAGGTCGGTCTCCGTTTGCACGTAGTCCGAGGCGAGGAAGAGGTTGGTGAGGCCGTCGAGGGCGGCGCGTGGCCGGGAGAACCAGGAGCCGGGCGGGTGGACGAGGAGCGGTGTCGGGTTCCGGGCGCCGTCGCTCTCGAAGGTGATGTTCTCGTCTAGGTGGGCGCTCGCGAGGTTTGCGTCGGAGAGCACCTCTCCGGCGGCGCTGTTCACCGCCTCCTTGAGCTGCTCCCAGGTCTCGGTGAGCACCTCTTCGCGGCTTTTGCAGCGCCGCGCGCTCTTGCCGAGGCGCGGGCTCGGCGTCTCCCAGTCACAGATATCGACGGAGAGCACGCCCTTCACGGTGCCGTCGCCGTAACGGCGGTGAAAGAGCTCGGCCTCGGGTTTATCCTTGTTCCAGAAGCTCGCCTGAGAGATCGAGCTCAAGGCCCAGGGGGAGTCGGGATAGGCGACGTGGCCGTCGCAGATGGGCACGTCCTCGCGCAGGAAGTACTGGGCGCCGACCATCCACGCCGTCATTTTGCGGGCCTTGCGCACGCGGTCGAGCCCGCGGTCGACGAGGGCCATGGCGTTGCTGATGGCGGGCTGGATGCGCTCGATGGGGAGCGCGGCGATGTAGTGATCGGCGACGATGGGCGCGGCGCCGCTCTCGACCTCCACGGCGGCGATGCGGTGCCCGCCCTCGTCGAGGGTGAAGCTCTTGATGGTGGAGCCGAAGTGGAACACCACGCCTCGCTCGCGGAGGTACGCCTCCCAGGGCTCGAGCCACTGGCTGCGGGTGGGTCCACGGAGGACGCGGTCGTTTGCCCCGCGCGGCCGGCCGAAATCAATCATCATCTGGATGACCTTGTTGCCGATGGTGCAGGCGCTGCCTTGCCTCGCGTCCATGGCGACCATGAAGCGCGAGGAGTTGAGGTAGCTCTGAAAGCGCCGCGAAAACGTCGATCCTTCGATGTAGTTGAAGAAGCTCATCTCTTCGTATTGATCGCGGCGCCGCTCCTCGCAGGTCCGCATGAAGTCGATCATCTTGACGGCGAAGCGGCCGAGATCGATGAGCGACAGGCTGGTCCCGACGAAGAGCTCGTGGACGAGCTGCGTCACCTTCAAGAACTCCCCGACGTCGCTGGGCGCGTGCCGCTTCAAGCGGAAGATCCCCGGCGACTCGACCTCGGCCATGCCCATCTCGGTGCACCCGACGAGGTTGTCGAGCACGCTGCCGCCGCCCGGGAGCGGGGTTCGACTCATGGTGTCGGGGATGTGCTTGTACCAGGCGGGGAAGAAGCGAAACCCATGCTCGCCGGGGAGATCGAGCCTGCCGTCCTTGCCGGTGCCGGCCAGAAATTGACTCTGGGCCTTGCCGCCGAGCGCCTGGCCACCTTCGTGGACATGCACCTCGAAGTCCCCGCCCCGCTCCGCGAGCTCGTGCGCTGCGGAGAGGCCGCCGATGCCGCCGCCGAGGATTGCTACCTTGATCTTCTTCGTCATATGCTGCGATGGCCTCCATGAGAGTGAGCAGAGAGTAATTTCATGTGTGCCTCGACGTGCCTGTTCGCCCCTGGCACAGGGGATGCAGTCCGCGGCGGCCATGCAAGCCACCACTCTTGATCAGGTCATCACCGAGATGCGAGCCGTCACCGAGGTCGCTGAGAGCGAAGGGAGCCGGATCGGCTACTTCGCTGCGCTGTACACGCGAGTGACCACCGCTGTCACCCGGGGTATTCGCGCTGGGTTCTTCGAAGATGGGCCGCAGATGGAGCGGCTCGACGTCGCTTTTGCCAATCTCTACCTCGACGGCGTGCGGCGTTATCGCGGCGGCGAAGGCGGCGTCCGGGCGGCGTGGCGCGTGGCCTTCGACGTCGCCGCGGAGCCCGAGGCGACGCTGCTCCAGCACATCTATCTCGGGATGAACGCGCATCTGCTCGTGGATTTGCCGGTCGCTGTCGCCACGACGTGCCCGCGGGAGAAGCTCCCCTCGCTGCGAGCTGATTTCTTCCGGATCAACACCCTCGTGGATGGAGAGATGGGTGCTTTTCACGACGATCTCTGCCGCGTATCGCCTGGCCTCGAGCGCCTTCGCGGCCGCGCGGGGAGGCTCTGGGAGGCTTCGAGCAGCCTCACGCTGCGGGCCTCGCGGCGGCTCTCGTGGAGCGGCGCTGCGTGGCTGGCGGGGCGAGAGGTGGAGTCGCAGGGGCGGATGCTCGACATCGTCGACAGGGCGGCGGCGCGGATAGGGGCGCAGATCGGCAGAGGAGGCGCTCTCCCGGTGTGGCGCGGGCTTCGCGAGGGCGAGAGCGAGGATGTCAGCGAGGTTGTTCGCGTGCTGCGGGGTAGCCATTGGTGAGCTGCTGGAGCAGGTAGGCGAGGGCGAGCGCTCGTTGCTGGAACGGCAACGAGCTCTTCGCTGTCTCCTGTCCGCGGCAGCAAGGAGCGTTCCAGGCGCCTTTCGCTTGCTTATCTGGTCTCTGAGCCAACGGCGACGACCGGGCGTCCACGTTGCTGGACAGGTGAATCCGCGAGTGTCCACACGACTGGACGGCGACCGTCAGGCTCGCTCTCTCGCGATCTCGAGCACGCCAAGCGAGACGGTGTCGCTGTCGCGGGGGAACACGTAGGCGCGCACTTGCCATGCGTTGCGGGGATCTCCGCCCAGGATGAGGAGCACGGGTTCGGGGCACGCATAGCGCGTGTCCCGAGCGATGGCGCGCATCTGCGCTCGATCATGCGCGCTGGCCTCGGCGGAGGCGTACGGATGGAAGTGCCACTCACCGAGGTAGTAGGTGCGCGCGGGGGAGCGCCAGAGCTTCAATAGCCACGCTTCGAGCCCCTCTGTACCGCACTCGAAATGATACCGACCGGCCTTCGAGTCCCTCGGAGGTCTGGAGACGGTGAGCACCTCGGCGCGGTCGAGCCCGTCGTTGTAACGACCCACCAGGATGCCGCCCGTCTCCTTGGTGCCGGCAGCTCGCGTGAGCCGGAGGAGTGACCGCACCTGAGGTTTTCCGAGTGACAGACCGAAGCGGCGATCAGCCGAACCGAGATCGAGGGCTTCAACCATGGTGCTCTCCTGACTCGGGGGTCAGAACACGTCGTAGTCCAGCGAAGGTTTCGTCCGCATCGTTCCAACGTTCGAATACCTGCAGCCGCGGCGAGGCCTCGGGCTTGGCCGCGCCCGCTTCGAGTAGCTTCGCGCTCGTGGCCGCCAGGAGCATCAGATCGTCCAGCCTGCCTGGCCAGAGCGGGTGCCAGCAGCCCGCGCCTTCCCAGGGGAGATCACGCGTGCTCACGCCTTGCCAGTCTGTGGTTAGCCAGGGTGTGAGCTGGGCATGGAACTCGTCACGGGGAAACGAGCGCGCGCTCGCCGAAAAGAAGTAGAGTCGGCGCGCTGCGCGACCTACAGAGATCGAGAAGAATAATTTTGGCTCGGGCGACGCGATCTGCGCCAGAACCTCGAGCGGCCCGTCCTCCCCCGTGCAATCGAGGAGGATCTGGCGGTCGGCGATCTGCTCCTGAGCTTTTTGTGGATCCCAGGGGAGAATTGAATCAACCGCGGCGACTCGGGCGTGGGGCGAGCAGGTGTTGAGGTGCTCGGCGAGCGCTCTGGCTTTGTTCTCACCCAGAGCGTCCATGTGAAGAGGGTGTCGAACGAGGTTTCCCACGGCGAGCTTGTCATGATCGATGAGCAGGACGTCCTCCGCTCCCCCGCGGATCAGGAGCTCGCCGAGCAGAGCGCCCAGCGCGCCGACGCCAACGATCGCGATCTTCGAGAGTCGAAGCTGTTCCATGAACCGTCCGCGCGCTCCCGTTCGATCCGAGTGCCAGTTCTCGGAGTTGAGCCATCTCAGAGGTCTCTCATCGGCTAGCTTGCCCTGACGCTCTTTTTGCCAGCGGCCGAGCGCGTTGTCGCGAAAGCCTCGTAAATAGCTGCGCTGCTGGCGTGGGCTGCGTCGGGACGGCGGCGTCTCCGCCTTCTTCGCGCCCGGACGGGGCAGCTCGAAGACTTGCCAGTGCATCTGCGCAGGCTGCTCTCCTACCCTCTCCGGAATTGGAGAGCCGAGGAGCAGGATCGAGCGTTCATGATCACGGAGATGATTCACGAGCGGTCGAAGCATCGCGTCCAGCTCGATCCCCTGCGTTCGCGCGGCACGACGCAATCCCCCGAAGGTGCAGGGCGCTTGCCATGGGTGGAGCGTGGGCGGCGCGTCGAGCCGCATCCAGAGCGCGGGTATGCGCGGCAGCGCGCTCTCCGAGAGAGCATATCCCCAGCGCGCCGCCATGATGGACCGTCCATCGATGTGACTGAACTCAGCGACGACAGCGTGCTTTCCAGCGGCGTCGATCAGCGTCGCTCGTCCCACGCGCTCCTTCGTGGCGAGCCATGTCAGGAGCGAGCGCTGATCTTCGGAGAAGACCAGCGTGAGCGGTTGATCAGGCGCCACCAGCACTGCGGGGAGCTCGAAGGGGTCTCCGGGCTGAAGCAGCCTCCCGCTGGCCGCCGCTTCCAACCAGTCCATGGCGCGAAGTACATGCCAGCGGAGGCGGAGATCCGGATGCGATGGCTCCTGCGTGAGAGCGAGGCGACCCAGCGGCGCGCGCTCCGGCGTTTCGAGGCAGAGATTCCCGCTGAGCCAGGGGATCTCTCTTGCTTGTTCGCGATTGATGGCTTGATGAGGGAAGGTCCCGCGCAAGCCGCCCTCGCGGGCTGGATGAACCTTGATGGGTCCGAGTGGATAGCACGGGTCGATGAGCACGACCCAGTCGCTCGTGAGAGGGACAGGTGATTGGCTCTGGACCTCGGCGAGGGAGAGCCGGAGCCGCAGAGAGAAGCGACCCACGAGCGCGTGGAAGCGGAGGTCTTCCGTGATTTTCACGCCTTCGACTCCCTCGAGCGATCTTCTTCCCCCTCGCAGCGAGGCGCTGGGTCGTGTCTCCACGGCGCTCATGCAAAGCGTCGGTGGTCAGGCATCGGCGTCGAGCCGCTTCGCTCGGTGAACCCCCCCTTGGGCCCTTCGCCGCCGCTCTTCGGGGGCGGCGGGAACCTGTCGCCGAAGAGCTCCTGCCAGAGGGTCACGCTCTTCGCGAGTTCCTCGGTGTTCAAGGCCTGGCGAGCGACGGTCGCCGCGGCGGCTACGAGCCCGTAGAAGCGGTGAAAATCCGCAGGCTCGAGGCGGCGCAGGTCGTCAAGACCGGTGCTGTGGTCCGGGAGCACCGGTTTGCCTCCGCCGAAGCGACGGACGATCTCTTCCAGCGTCCTCGTCACGCCCTCGGCGACGGAGCTGATCCCGTCCGGGCAGGTCTCGGCGACGATTCGTTCGATGGTGTAGCCTTGCGGCTTCTCGAGCTCAGGGTACTTGTCGTACTTCCACCACTTGATCGCCTTGACCACGTTGACGTAGTGACCGCTCGTGACCGCGTTCTTTTCGTGGGTCCACTCGATCTGCGCGAGGGGATTGGTGTCCTCCCAGCGGCTGGCCTCACGATCCGGGATGCGCAGCGCGGCGTCTTTCCAGGCAGCGCGAATGGACTTCTTGACGCTCTCCTCGTCGAGCGGCTGATCGAGGTCGTCAGGCAAGATGCCCATGACGCGCTCCGGCGGGGAAGACGTCAGGACCAGATCCATATCCAGGCTCCCCTGGGAGATCCCGATGGAGCGGCCCTGGTATCGGTAATCACCCTTGTAATGCTCTCTCATGAAGGGTCGAAAGAGCTCGAGAGCTTCACTGGGCGAGTACTCCTCTTCGTGCAGGCGCGTGACGACGACGATGTCCACGTCCGAGCGCCGCTTCGGCGCGGGGCGCAGCGCGGTGGAGCGGCGGTAGCTGCCTTGAAGGAAGGTCGTCACGATGGCGGGCTTGAGCGGCTCGTGAGCCAAAAGGCGTGCTCGGAGCTGGATGTGGCCTTTCTTCAGCTCCTCTCGTTGCGTGTCGGTGGGGCGGATATCGTGTAGAAAGTCGGTGAAATAGCTCGGTACTTCCATGCGTCCTCCAGGAGGCTGGCAAGCCTCACCTCGCTTGATTGCAAGGGCGAGACCACGAGGACACCGGGAATTTTCGCGAGGAAACGCGGTCTGAGTGGCCAGCATCGAGGACGGTGCGTCTTCAGAGCAAGACGATCTTCGAGCCGGCCCACGACGGCGTGACGCATGGTTGAATGGGGCGCGTAGCGCGGCCAGATGTGCTCTGCGCCCTTGGCAAGCTTCAGTGGCTTTGCTCTGTTGCGGCGCTCAGGCCGCTTCGATGCGCGCGGGCACGTGCTTGTGCCACGGAGTCCCCGCGATCTCGTCGCGGTCGCCGGAGGCGGTGAGCTCGTTGGGGGCGACGCCGCTCACGTCGCTGCCGCCTTCGCCGTCGGGGTACGAGACGCCGAGGCCGTTGGGCAAGGTGGCGTGGCCGGGCTGGAGGGTGTCGGTGATCTCGACGGCGACGATCACGCTGGCGCGGCGCGTGGTGATGCGGGCGCGGCCGCCTTCGAGGATGCCGAGGCGGACGGCGTCGCTCGGGCAGAGGCGGAGGGCGGCGTCGGCGGGCTTCTTTCGCCAGGCGGGGTCGCGGAAGATGGTGTTGGCGGTGCCGGAGCGGCGCTCGCCGGCG
>FTKR01000207.1_pt2 | contig 11831 bp, 6 predicted proteins | sample 1658141 | NCBI WGS metagenome assembly FTKR01 (sample SAMEA3914802, study PRJEB12502) | metagenome | biome: forest; material: soil | place: Canada | collected 2010-06-25 | depth 0.1 m | reverse complement strand
CCGATGAAGAACATCCGGCCCAGCGGATCGTAGGTGCTGGGGAAGGTGTTGCCGTTGCCATTTTCGAACAGGAGGCCGCCCATGATGGCCGGTGGGTCCTTGTCGAACAGGTTGTTGACGCCGGCGCGCAGCACGAGGCCGTGCGGCAGGTCCTTGGTCATGGCCAGGTCGAAGTAATTATAGGCTTCGATCTTGGCATTGAGGGTCGACTTGGTGCCGGTCAGGTACTGGTCGTCGCTGTTGGTCGCCAGGTCGGTTTCACCGAAATAACGCCAGTTGAGCGAGATCGAGGACGGCGCCCAGACCGAATCCCAGCCAGGGGTCCAGGTGGTGCGCAGGTTATGGCGCCACTTGGGCGAAGGCTGGCCGCAAACGCCGCCGTAGAGGCCCTTGCAGTCATAGGAGCCAAGACCCGGCAGCACTTCGGTTTCCAGCGAATTCAGCAGGGTACCGACAAACGAGAAGTTCAGGCCGCCAAACTGGGTATCCAGCGAATAGGCACCGGTGAAGTCAAGGCCGGTCGTTTCCAGATAGCCGGTATTGACGTTGGTGGAAATAACATAACCACCTGTCATATCACTGCCGTAAAGTGAACCGGTAGCCGGGCGTGCCGGGTTGCCTGGCGAAGCCGGGGCGCCGGGATCGCGATGAACCAGGCCGCAGTAGAATGAATCACCCGTCGTGAGACATTGAGACACTGCTGTCTGAGCCTGAACCGAACCGATATAGCCATCGATATGAATTTTGAAGTAGTCGATGCTAAGAGACAGGTTGCGCACAGCACGCGGCGTGAAGACTAGACCGAAGGTTGTTGTCTTTGCCGTTTCCGGATCGAGATCCGGATTACCGCCACCGAGCGCCGTTCCAACATCGGCCGCCGTATCGGGGATAGAGCGATCCACATACTGATCATGCGTTACGCCCGTGCGTGCACATTCAGCCTCTGTTGCCGCGCCTGGTTTCGCCAGTTGACTTTCCGAGCAGGGGTCAATCAGAGCAACATTGCCGACGGCCTGGGCGGCAAACAGCTCAGAGATATTGGCTGCGCGCATGGCTTTGTTATAGCTGGCGCGAAACAAGATATCGGGGGTAGGCGCATAACGCACTTCAAGTTTGGAAGTCTCAGTCTTCTTGGAATCACCGACCGCCTTCGACGATGAAACGTCATAGTTCGACGTCCGGTAACCGAGCGAGGCGTTCAGAGAGTAAATCCAGGGCTTGTCGGAAACGATCGGCACTTCGATTTCAGTGAAGAGTTCATCAACTGAAACCTTGCCATCAGCATTAGACGCATAGGAAAGCTGACTTTCGTCACGGCGTTCGTCAAGGGTTTCCTGACGGTGTTCGCCGCCGAGCACAACGGCGACACCATCATCAGCCCACGGCGACTTGATGCCATACTGGCCGAGATCACCGCTGACATAGGCGTTGAAAACGTCAATGGTTTGCTCGTTGCGCGTGAAAGTCGGCGCGTAAATGAAGGCATAACCTTCTGCCGAAGGACCATTAGCGCTAAAGACATCGATCGGCATACAGCCATTTGATGTGTCTTGGCACACCACTTGACCGCCTATATTAACAGCTCGCAATGCTTGAGCGGCTTTATCCTGATTGATATCGTTCTGATAGTTGAACTGACCAACAGTGGTCGCGTGCATGAAATTCGCGTCATAGGTCCAGCCATCGGTGATTGCGCCGCGGAAACCACCAGTAAAACGATAGTTGGTGTGACGCATGTCATTGCGGCGAGGTGTACCCGTGGCAGCACGCAAGGCGACCCAGCTTTGTACCAGTGTATCCGTTCCGGCTGCGGCGCCGCACATCATGGTGGCCTGCTCGGCGCTCATCAGCGGGTTGTCGCAGTTGATGGTAAAGGCGCGACCTGACCAGATGCCTGAGGGCGCGACCTGGCTTACCGAATGATCGTCCATAAACATGAAGCTTCCGTAGGCTTCTACATGTTCATTGACCTTGTAGTTGGCGAAGGCCCCGGCCTGATAGCGTTCGGAATTACGCAGCGTGTAGTTATCCGGCGCATAGTTATAATTGAACGTCGCATCGTTCGGGACCCAGGTCTTGGAGCCGTCCTTGTTGTTGGCCAGATTCTGATTTTGATAAATGCCAGCCTCCGCGCTCAGAGGGCGAAACCAGCCATAGGCGTGGGTGCTCGACCCGCCACAACCGAATTGCGAACCGTCGGCATCGGCGAAGACCAGGGCGCAGTTGGAATAGTCGCGGGCGTCCTGGCGGACGGCTTCCATCTTGCGATAACCGAAATAGCCCATGACGTTACCACGGCCTTCATCGATATCGCCACCGGCGGCCACGTTGAAGTCATACTTCTGGCCGTCCCAGACATTCTCCTTGGCCAGCTTGAGACCGGCGTCGGACTGAATCCCGCGCAGATAATCATCATCGTTGGTGTGCTGGTAGATACTGTACTGGGCATCGACACGAACGCCCTTCAGCTTCTTGCGCATGATGAAGTTGACGACGCCAGACATGGCGTCCGAACCATAGACCGAAGACGCGCCGCCGGTCAGCACATCCGTGCGCTCAATCAACGTCGTCGGAATGAAATTGAGGTCAACACCAAGCGTCGGCAGGAAGCGCTGGCCGTCAATCAGGACCAGCGAACGGTTGCCACCAAGGCTGCGCAGGTTGACGCCTGCCGTACCATCGGAGTTGTTCGACTGGTTTTCATTGTTGCCGGCTTCGATCTGCGGCAGCGCCTTCAGGAAAGAATCCACGGCAATCGCGCCCTGGAGCTTGACTTCCTTGGCATCGACCGTGGTGATCGGCGAGGCGCTCTTGAGGTTAGGACGGCGGATACGTGTACCTGTCACCACAACTGTCGTGGCCTGTGCTTCATCGGCTGCAGGCGCTGCGTCCTGCGCGAAAGCCTGCGTCATGGATAAGGCGGAACCGAGAGCCGTCAGAGCGACCCCGGTCATAATCAGCGCTCTTTTGTTTATTTTCATCGTGAAATCCCTTTTGCAAGCGTCAAACAAATTACCCGTTTTAAGGGCTGCATTCCGCAGAACCGCCGCAATTTGACGCAGGTGAAAACAATCACCACTTTCACGGAACGTCAATTATAAATTATACGATTTTGAAACATAAAGTATACAATGATGCCTTATTTTGGCATGTGAGACTTTTATGTCATGCTTGAAACATCGCTTTTTACTTTGCCGTGCAAAGGAAATCGCTATCATGGCCCGCAGGAGCGGCATTCCCGTTTACAGAGAAACCAATTTCTCAATCTTCCCTATCCAGGCTCACCATGACCTCTGTTATTGTTTTTGAATCCGTTACGCCGGAAAAATTTGACACATACATTCGTCCGATCAATCAACCTGCGCTCCTCAAGGGCATCGTCGCGGAATGGCCGGCTGTTAAACTTGGGTGCGCATCAGACGAAGTCTTGATCGATTATCTGAAGGCGCATGACAGCGGTGAACAGGCAGGCGTTTATCTCGGCGCACCAGAAATACGCGGCAACTTCTTTTACGGCGCCGACACGAACAGCCAGAATTACCGCCATGGTCCGACGCCGATTCCCATGGCGCTCGATCGTATCCTGCAAGAACGCGCCAATGCGACGCCCTGGTCGGTCTATGTCCAGTCGGCCATTATCCGCAAACACATGCCGGGCTTTGCCGATGAAAACCGCCTGGATCTGCTGCCCGATATCGAGCCACGCATCTGGATCGGTAATGAGGCCGTTACCCGCGCTCATTACGATCTCAATTCCAATATCGCCTGCGTGGTGGCTGGACGCCGGCGTTTTTACCTGTTTCCGCCTGAACAGCTCGTCAATCTCTATCCCGGCCCGTTCGACCGCACCATCGGCGGCGTGCCGGTCAGCATGGTCGATGCCGAAAACCCTGACCTTGAGCGATATCCCCGGTTCACCGAGGCCCGGAAGGTCATGCTAACCGCCGAACTGGAAGCCGGCGACGCATTGTATATCCCTTACGGCTGGTGGCATCAGGTCCACTCGCTGTCGCGCTTCAATGTGCTGGTCAACTACTGGTGGGATGATACCCCGAAGGCCGCGGCCTCCGGCTATGATGCTCTGTTCCACGCCATATTGGCCATCCGCGACATGCCCCAGGATCATCAGACTTTGTGGAAGACGCTGTTCGACTATTATGTCTTTACCGGCGGCAACGATCCGCTGGCTCACCTGGCAACAGGCGACAAGGGCTCGCTCGGCCCGCTGACGCCTGAACTGACGGCACGCATCCGGTCCTTCCTGCGCAAGGGACTGACATAGCCATCGCATTGGGGTTTCCCTTTGGTCAAAAATGCGCTAGGCGGCAAATAACAAAGGGAAGCAAAAATGACGACCAAACCGCTCAACTCGCCGTTCAAGGTGCTGATCGCCAGCCTGGCCGGCACGACCATCGAGTTCTTCGACTTTTACGTCTATGCCACGGCGGCGGTTTTGGTCTTCCCTACCCTTTTCTTTCCGTCGAGCGACCCGACCTCGGCTATGCTGCAATCCTTCGCCACCTTTTCAATTGCCTTCTTCGCCCGACCGATCGGCGCCATGGTCTTCGGCCATTTCGGCGACCGCATCGGCCGCAAGGCGACCCTGGTGGCCGCGCTCCTGACCATGGGAATCTCGACCGTGGTAATCGGCCTCCTGCCCGGCTTCAAGCAGATCGGCGTCATTGCGCCGCTGCTGCTGGCATTATGCCGATTCGGTCAGGGCTTCGGCCTCGGCGGAGAATGGGGCGGCGCCGTCCTGCTGGCCACTGAAAACGCGCCCGAAGGCAAGCGCTCGTGGTACGGCATGTTCCCGCAACTCGGCGCGCCGGTCGGTCTGTTCCTGTCCTCCGGCATTTTCTGGGTGCTGCTCCACTTCATCTCACAAGATGCGCTCCTGAGCTGGGGTTGGCGCGTGCCGTTCATCTCCTCCATCGTCCTGATCGCCGTTGGCCTGTGGATGCGTTTGTCGATCACCGAGACGCCCGAATTCCAGAAGGCCGTCGAGACCGAAGAACGCGTCAAGGTGCCGCTGGTCGAGATTTTTCGCAACTATAAGCGCAGCCTGTTCCTCGGCACCTTCGTCGCCATGGTCACCTTCGTACTGTTCTATATCGGCACCGCCTACCTGCTCTCCTATAATGTCAAGGTTCGCCACATTCCCTTCCTTGACGCCCTGGCGATCCAGATCCTAGGCTCGATCTCGTTCGGTCTGTTTATACCCCTATCCGGCAAACTGGCGGAACGCTTCGGTCGCCGCGCGGTGCTGATCGGCACCACCGTGCTGATCGGCGCCTTCTCCTTCCTGCTGCCTGTCCTGATGGGCGGTAGCGAAACAGGCATCTTGTTGTTCGCCGTGATCGCCATGGCGCTGATGGGCATGACCTATGCGCCGATCGGTACGGCGCTTGCCGCACCCTTCCCGACCAGTGTCCGTTATACCGGCGCGTCGATGACCTTCAATCTGGCAGGGATTGTCGGTGCCTCACTGGCGCCTTATGCCGCCACCTGGCTACAAGGCCATTATGGCTTGGCCTATGTCGGCTACTACATGCTGGCGGCGGCAATCATCACCCTAATCTGCATCCTGGCCTCGCGCAAAGGCGAGGTATAAAAAAGTCCGCCATCTTCAGGACGGCGGACTTTTTTGTTTAAGCGGTAGTACCGGCGGCGGCGGCGGTGAACAGTTTCACCCCGAAGACCGGACCGGCGGTCTTGCCTTCCTTCGGATCGAACCTGATCGTCACCTTGGCCTTGCCCTTGGTCAGTTCTACCGGGATTGGATAATTGACATCGATCCAGGCGCCAGGCTGGCGGCCGGTCAATCGCTCGTGGGCAATGGCCACGCCATCAACCAGGATATCGAATACGCGGTTGTTTTCGGAACCCCAATAGGTGGTTTGCAGGATCAGCGGCCCCACGTCCTTGCCATCGCGCTGGGTCTTCAACTCGAACGAGAAATAACCGAGCGTACGGGCGTCACGGCCCTGGCGGCCACGATAGACAACCGGATAGGAGATTTCCGATTTCAGGTTGTGGTCGCGTTCGGGCTGCATTTCACCGAGGTGCATGACGTCCACCGAACGCGCGGCCTCGTCCTTGAGACGGGCCTGCTCGGCCTTGTAGGTCACTTGCGCGTCAGCCCATTCAGCGTCGTTGTACTTGCTGAAATAGACGGCGTTGCGGCGTTCCCACTGGGCATAGAACGGCTTGAAGGTCATGTCGCCCGGACGGCCGATGCCATTGGTCTTGTAGACCGCCTGCTCGACCGACACCGGCGTGATGGCGGCCAACAGGTCCGCACCAACCAGAGCCGGCGCATCGCCTTCCCACTTATCTTCAGAGGCGCCGAGATCGGCCGAGAGCACCATGGGCCCGCGCAGCAGCGCCACAACCTTTTCGTCACCCGCCGCATGTTCAAAACGCAGGTCGAGCGGCAGGTCGAGCGTGACCACATCGCCGGCGCGCCATTTGCGATGGATCAGGGCGTAGCCCTTGGCCGAGGTCGCCAGGGCCGGCTTGCCATTGACGAGGATTTTCGAACTGGCCGCCCAGGCCGGAATGCGCAAGGCCACGGTAAAGGCCTTCGCGCCCGAAAGCTGACTGACCTTGAAGGCGATGTGGCCGTCATACGGATACTTGGTGTCGAGTTCGAAGGTCGCCTTTTGTGCTGCCCAATTCAGTTTCGACGGAATGTACAGGTTGACGAACAGCGTATCATCCTGCTGCCAGTAGATCGAATCGCCGTGCTTGGAATGGCTTTCGATACCCGTCAGCACGCAGCACCAGAAATCATTGTCCGGCGAGGAGAAATCGCGCGCCGTGCCCGACATCAGCGGCATCATGTAGGCGAACATGCCGGTCTTGGGGTTCTGCTGCGCCAGAATGTGATTGAGGTGCGCCCGTTCGTAATAGTCGAAATAGGCGGCGTCCGGCGACCAGCTATAGAGGTGGCGCGTCAACTTCAGCATATTGTAGCTGTTGCAGCTTTCGCAGGTCTGTTCGGTGATGTGGGTGGCGATGGTATCCGGCTCGAAGAAATACTCACGGTCGGCATTGCCGCCGATGACGAAGCTGTGGTGCTGCGTCACGCGTTGCCAGAAGTAGGTCGCCGCCTTGGCGTCCGAGGCATCGCCGGTGATCTCGTGCAGGCGCGCCAGGGCGATCAGCTTGGGAATCTGCGTATTGGCGTGGAAATTGGCCAGCTTGTCGTCGCCGGCCTTCAATGGATCGAGCACCTTTTTGTCATAGATGCGCTGCGACAGCTTCAGCCAACGCGGGTCATTGGTGCGCGTGTAAAGCTCGGCGAAAGATTCATTGAGGCCACCGTATTCGCAGTTAAGCATCTTCTGCGTCTGCTCATCGTCAAGCGCGGCGAAGACCTTCTCAATATAGGCGCCGAAGCCGACCGCTACTTCGATGGCCTTCTTGTTGCCGCAGTACTTGTCGGCATCGAGCAGGCCGGCGAACAGCTTGTGCAGGCTATAATAGGGCGACCAGGCGCCGTTGAGATCGAAGCCCGCCGAGCGGATATCGCCCGCCATGAGTTCCGGGAAGATTTCCTTGCCGTCAACGAGCGAACCGTCTTTCCGTTTCCTCATGATGGCGCCGGTATAGCCGTCGCCCTGCGCCGCCTGCACCTTGGCCAGTTCATCGACGATATAGTTGACACGGTTCAGGCATTCGACATTGCCGGTCTGGGCATACATCAGGGAGAGCGCGCTGAGATAGTGCCCCAGCCCTTCGCCGGCAATGGTGTCGGATTCCCAGCCGCCATAGATATCGCCCTTGACCGGCAGACCCGCGAATTTGTGATAGTTGTGCAGGAAGCGATCCGGAGACAGGAACATCAGGTATTTGGTATTGGCCTCGACCGCATCATAGAAAGGCGATGGCGTCAGGCGCACGTCGCTCATCGGCACCGGCTGCGCTACTGACGGCAGGACAACGCCCGCTTCCTTTGCATAGGCCACGCCGCCAATCGTCGTCAATAGCGTGCCGGCCGCGACTCCGCGCAGCAGGAAACGGCGGTCAATAGCGGTCGCGTTCGGCAGTATCGGGCGGGTCATTTCATAGCCTCGTTATGTGAATCCGGTAGTTGCGCCCCAATGATTATACTGTATACAATTGCCTGGCAATACATATATATGTGAGGTTACGCTGATGAAAACCCTGCTGCACGCCACCGCCCTTACCGTCATCCTGACCTCTTTGGGCACGCTCCCGGCCTTTGCCGATACAGCCACGGATCAGAAATTCGAGTCCATATACAAGACCGAATGGGACTGGCGCAGCCAGCAGGAAGCGGCCAACGAAGACAGCCCGTCGGGTGAAGTCGCCGCACACCTGCCCGATGTCTCGGAACAAGCGCAGCAGGCCAAGCTCACCAAGTGGCAAGACACACTGAAACAACTCGACACCATCGACCTCAAGGCCCTCTCCCCCAAGGACGCCGAGGACTATCAGGTCTATCGCTTCCAGATTGAAACCCTGATCGCCGACCAGAAGTTCAAGGTCTACCAGCGCCCCCTGAGCGGCGACACTTCATTTTGGGGCGACCTGGCCGGCATGGCGCGCGGCAGCTTCCATAGCGAAACCGACTATCGCAACTATATCGCGCAACTCAATGACATGCCGCGTTATTTCAAGGACAATACCGACAATATGCGCGCCGGGCTGAAGCGCGGCTTCACCCTGCCGCAAATCTCGTTGCAGGGCCGTGACGCCACCATCACCAGCGTGACCGACGCCAAGTCCGTTGAAGACAATATCTACTACACGCCATTCAAGTCGCTGCCGGCCACCATTCCCGCCGCCAAGCAGGCCGAACTGCGAAAGCTGGCCGCCGACGCCATCACCAAATCGGTCCTGCCGGCGCACAAGACCCTGCTGAAATTCATGCGCGAGGAATATATCCCCGGCGCCGCCAAGTCGATCGCCGCCTATGACCTGCCTGATGGCAAGGCCTTCTACCAGTCGCAGGTGCGCGAATATGCCACGGTCGACATGACGCCGGAGCAGATCCACCAGATCGGCCTCGACGAAGTGGCCAAGATCAAGGCGGAAATGATGACGATCAAGGAGCAGGTCGGCTTCAAGGGCGACCTGCCCGCCTTCAACAACTTTCTGCGCACCGATCCGCAGTTCTACGTCACCAAACCGCAGGACCTGCTCGACCGTGCCGCCTGGACCGCCAAGGAATTCGACGGCAAGGCCTCGCAGTATTTCGGCCGCCTGCCGCGTTCACGCTTCGGCATCATCCCGGTACCGGATGATATCGCCCCCTTCTATACCGGCGGCCGCGGCGGCCCCGGCGTCTACCTCGTCAACACCTGGAACCTGCCGTCGCGGCCGCTCTATTCACTGCCGGCCCTGACCCTGCACGAATCTGCGCCGGGCCACGCCTTCCAGATGCCACTGGCTGCCGAAAACACCGACCTGCCGCCTTTCCGTCAGTTCACCTATATCTCGGCCTATGGCGAGGGCTGGGCGCTTTATTCCGAACGCCTCGGCGTCGAGATGGGCATGTACCACACGCCTTATGAAACCTATGGCATGTTGAGCTATCAGATGTGGCGCGCCTGCCGCCTGGTGGTCGATACCGGCATCCACGCCAAGAGCTGGACGCGCGAACAGGCGCAGAGTTTCCTGCTGGAAAACACTGCCCTGTCCAAGCATGAAGTGACCACCGAAGTGGATCGCTATATCGCCTGGCCCGGTCAGGCCCTCTCCTACTATCTGGGCGAGATGGCCATCTGGAAGGCCCGTCACAAGGCTGAAGCCGCGCTTGGCGAAAAGTTCGACCTGCGCCAGTTCCACGATGCTGTCCTGCAACTTGGCTCGGTGCCGCTGCCCGTCCTCGAAGCCCGCGTCGACCGCTTTATCGCGGAAGGCGGCAAGGGCCCCTATGCGGATGAGAAATAGCATGAAGCGGGGGCTGTTTGCTGTTTCCTTTGCGGCTCTGCTTCTGTCGTCCAGCCCAGTTCTGGCGGCGGAAGCCGAGCGCGCCGTCATGGCGAAGGCGGAGATTCCGACGCTGGAAAATCGTGTCGTGACGATGCCGCCCGCCTGGCTGAAGCTCGATCCCTTCTACCAGAAATATGCCGATGCCGGCGGTATTCCGATCATCAGTTCGAAGAACGTGCCCGACACCGGCATCATGGTGGCGCGCGATATCGTACTCTACATGCTCTCCGAACGTCCCGATATCCGTGACCAGTTGATCCGCAACGGCGCCCGCATTGGCATCATGGCGATCGACGAAACAACGACCGACATCCCTGAGCAAAGCGACTGGAAAAAACCGGCCATCGACGATCCGCGCCTGTCGAAATGCGATGTGCGCGACTACGCCAAGGGCATCGGCCTGCAAAGCGACCGCGATTACTGGGCAAAACGTGCCCGCGGCATGGGCGGCACCTACACCACCGGTGCGGCGGAAAACATCATGGGCGTACCCGGCACCCGCTATTACGGCGAAAATATCCTCGTTCACGAGTTTTCGCACAGCATTTTCGAGGCCATCCGCACCGCCGATCCCGCGCTGGCGGCCCGCGTCGAGACGGCCTATGCCCATTCCAAGGAAAAGCGGCTGTGGCAAGGCGCCTATATGGCCAATACGCTCGATGAATACTGGGCCGAAGGCACGCAGTTCTGGTTCAATTCCAACAAGGCCTACATCACCGATACTCTGACAGTGCTCAATGCCGATGACTTCAAGGCCCACGATCCGGAATTCTATGCCATCCTGTCGGAGGTATACCGCTGGGATCACCACATTCCGGCCGACGCCTATTACATGCATCCGGCGCGCATGAACACCGCCCACATCAGTCTCGACGCCACCGGCAAGGCCAAGGACGACTGCTTCTCCTGAGCGGCGGCGGTTTGACAAAGCGATTTTACACGGTGTAATGGGGAATTGTCTGACATTTCCCAGAGTGCATAATGCCCCTCTTCACCCGTCGTCGCTTCTTAACCACATCCGCAGGTGCCGGTCTGATGTCCCCTATTCTCGCGCAAGCGGCCGATCCCGCTAAAATCGTCAACCCGCTGGTGTTGCAACGCGCCGATCCGCAGATCTTCCGGCACGACGACGGCTATTATTACATGATGGCCTCGGTGCCGGAATATGACCGACTGGCCATCCGCCGTGCCCGCACCCTGGCGGCTCTTGCCACAGCCGAGGAAGCCGTCGTCTGGCGCCGTCCGGAAAGCGGAAAAATGGCCGGCTATATATGGGCGCCCGAACTGCATCATTTCGATGGTCAATGGCATATCTATTTCGCCGCCGGCGATGGCGATGACAAGTTCCACATCCGCACCTATGTCTTGAGCAGTATGGACGTAAACCCGCTGACCGGGAAATGGACGCTGACCGGACAGCTTGAAACACCGTGGGATACCTTCACCTTGGATTCGACGACCTTCGTTCATCGTGGCGTGCGCTATTTGTGCTGGGCGCAGCATGAACCGGGCATCGCCACCAACAGCAATCTCTATCTGGCGCCGCTGGCCACGCCGACCACGCTCGGTGCCAAGCCCGCCCGCCTGACGGTGCCGACCTACGACTGGGAAACCATCGGCTTCAAGGTCAATGAAGGCCCCGCCCTTCTGGCGCGCAACGGCCGCCTGTTCCTGACCTATTCCGCGGCAGCTACGGACTATCACTACTGCATGGGCCTGCTGACGGCGCGTGACGACGCCGATATCATGGACCCGGCCTCATGGACCAAATCGCCGGAACCCGTGTTCAAGAGTTCGCCGGCGCACAATGTCTGGGGCCCCGGCCACAACAGCTTCACGGTCGATGAAAACGGGCGCGACATGCTGGT
>FTKR01804417.1_pt1 | contig 11898 bp, 7 predicted proteins | sample 1658141 | NCBI WGS metagenome assembly FTKR01 (sample SAMEA3914802, study PRJEB12502) | metagenome | biome: forest; material: soil | place: Canada | collected 2010-06-25 | depth 0.1 m | reverse complement strand
GTCTAACTCTTCTAATTCTGCCAATAACGAGCCGAGTTCTTTCACCCGCCGATCTTCAATGAATTTCAGGCATGCTAATTCTTCCCGTCTTATGCGCTCATCTTCTGCTCGTCGTTGTTCCGCCTCTCGTTTCAGGCGCTGCTCGGTTTTTGACGTTGCAAGCACAGCGAGGCCGACACCGATATCGCCCGCCATGTTTTCCAGCAGTCTAGTTTTTGTATCGCGATAGGTGCGACGCGGCGAGACGCCAGGCCAAACATAAACCTGCTCAAACTCTATCGCTAGGATTCCAGTAGGATGGTAGTCCCATTCAGCAAAGCGCGGTCGGTTCCACAAAAACGCGGAATCCCAATCATTGCGTTTAATTGCTCGCTGATGTTTTAACTCCCATGCTTCTTCCTGCGCCGTTTCCGGTTCTGTTAGGACATGCTTCTCACGCTTATTCGACTGCAAAAGAGCAATTTAGTTTTTTGCTCTGACGGATTTCGTCCACCTTTAAGTTTCTATAGCTACATATCTTGGTCGTCCAAGCAATGCCGATATGTAATCGGTAGCCGGGAGCTTGAAGACCTAGCATCAAATTGAACAGGATACCTCGTCATATCGGTCTGGCGACCCGTTACCTGATCGAACATCAAACAGGTGCCTGATATGGCCAGATTCTTCCCTGTTAGGTCACGGGAAATTCCCTATTTTCAGCAGTAGGGAATTTTTCAGTAAAACACGGAATTTATTGTGCAATTATGCAGAACACTTGGCCATTTTCGAGATATTCCGGCAAATTCTCTGTATTTTCCCTGATAGCAGGGAAAAATCGACCCTGAGGCTGGGTAGCTGATAACTGCCAGCGCCACCACTTCTTACTAATATGCAAATTATGATTCCGGTTTTGGGCTTGGCATCTGAAGAACCGACTGTATTTACGTCGATTCTTTAAGCCACTTCTTCCATCTATAAACCAGAGACTCGGGCATATAGCTCCTATCAGACGAAAAACGCCCGGCGTCTCAGCCGGGCCAGATTGCAGGTGTGCGTTTTCTGACGCTCAGACCCAGCCATACTGCGCCGCCTGATCTTCCCAATGCAGCGGCATATCCTCGCCTTAGTCAGGTGACTGACCATCAGTCCATCCGGTTGCCGGCCCTGAGTACCCTGAATAATGTATCGTTGATGACCTTACAGACGATTAGACCCGCGCAAGATCTGCGCGGAGTCTCTTGGACGCCAATAGAAAGTGGCAGATCGCCCATAGATTTCCGCAGACGACGATCAAAATCGCGATTTGCAAGGAGTTGGAATAGCCCTGCGTCTTTACGGCATCGCTGAGCGCGCCCACGAGCAGGGGGCCTAGGCCATAACCAAATAGATTGCCGAGCAGGAAGACAATTGCGCCGATCGTGCCGCGCATGCGTACCTGGACTAAGCTCTGCGTCAAGGCAAATACAGGGGCCAGCCAAAGTGACGAGGTTGCCGCGAAGCAGGCGGTAAAAACGATCGCCATGTTGAGTCCAGGGGTCGTGAAGGCCAAGAAGCCAAAGACGACAGAGCCGAGTGTGGTCAACGCCATAACGGCACAATACCAGCGCTTGTCGATACCGCCCAGCCAGTCGGCGATACGTCCTGTCAGGTAAAGGCCGACGATGCCGGCGCCGCTGATGGCGATGCCAAGCATCGGTCCGATCTTATGTAAATCGGCAAGATGCTGGCGCACGAGAAAAGAGAACGTGAAGGAACTTACGCCGGCCAGCACAATATAGGCGATCATGGCCCCGATCAGTAGATGCACCAGAGAGCCCTGACGGATGATGAAGCTTAGCGTAACAGACAGGGGAGGAGCCATCTCCGCTTTAACCCGGTCGGCAGTACCGCGTTTTGGCTCCTTCATAAAAAGCAGCATGGCTGCGGCAAGCAGGAAGCCAGGGACGGCAGCTGCGAAGAGCGCGGCGCGCCAACCCCACGCATGGACGATTTGCGTGTTCAGAGTGAGGTTGATCAGGGCCGATGTCGGCGTGCCAAGTGAGAAGATCGCCATGGCCGTTGCACGTCGTTTGGGACCATAAAGGTCTGAAATGATTGACAGTGCGGAAGGGCCGCCGCCGGCCTCGCCGATTCCCACGCCGACGCGTAACAAAAGTAGCGTGCCAAAGCTCTGAACGATCCCGCATGCCGCCGTCATTGCGGACCATATGGCCAGACAAGCAGCCGCAAGATTGCGGCGATTCGACCGGTCGGCAAGGATGCCCAATGGCAGGCTGGCTAAACCCATGCAGACTGCATAGACGAGGCCTGTAAGCAGTCCCAAATCCAGATCGTTGAGCCCAAATTCCTTTTTGATGGGCTCAAGCAGGATGGTGAACACGATCTTGTCCAAGACCAATAGAGTGTTCAGAAGGTAGAGAAAAAATAGGGTTAGACCGGCACCTGCAACGCGTTGGTTTATTGGGTCGATTTTCTGAAAAACCGGGGTTTCGCCTGAATCAGCCACTCGCATCTCCCTGATAAGATGTCACAATTATTTATGTTTATAGCCGAGCCTAGTCGAGGCGCGTAATAATTGCTAATTCATGTGTCACATGGCACATATTCATAATTCTCATCTCAAGCGCCTGGATCTGGGCATGCTTTCCGCTTTGCTCCTTATGCTTGAGCAGCGCAGCCTGAGCGATGTGGCTCGCGAGGTGGGCATGTCGCAACCAGCGCTTAGCCACGCGCTGGCCCGGATGCGTGAGATATTCGATGATGACTTGTTAGTGCGTGAAGGCAACGCACTCGTGCCGACACAACGGGCCGTTTTGATTCGTGACCAATTGCGAAGTCTGGTTCCCGATTTGCAAGGGCTTCTCGAAAGCGCCGCCTTTGATCCGGCAAGTTCCCAGCAGGTTTTTAAAATTGCTATTACCGACCATGCTGGTCAGGTCCTCTTGCCCGACGTCATTCATAAACTCGGTGAACAGGCGCCTCATGTCGTGACAGACATTAGCATTATCCCCAATCGCCAGACGGATTTGAAGGAACTTGATGATAGCCAGTACGACACGCGTATCGGCTGGCTCCGTTCGCTGCCGCCCCGTTGGCGCAAGCGCAAACTGTGTGACGATCGTATTGTGTTGATTGGTGCACCTGAACATCCTGATTTTGCAGACGGAGGCAGCCGTCTGACAATCGAGCGATTCGTGGAGTTGAAACACGTCGCCTTGCGGAGCGAGCGCCCGATATACCCTAACATGGTCGACACTTTATTGGCTCAACACAGCCTGGAGCGACAGGTCGTTATGCGCGTTTCCCATTTTTCCGTTGTGCCGTTCCTCCTCACGGGCTCACGCATGGTGGCAATGTTCCCTGAGCGGTTGGCACTCAAATTTGCCGATCTTGGACTTATTCGGATTGCCCATCCGCCAATCCATTTCCCTCCGAGTGATCTGTCGCTCGCCTGGCACCCGCGCGTTCATAGTGATCCCGGCCATGTCTGGTTGCGCAGACTTATCGTCAGTTGCATGACGGACGTACGCCGCCAATCTAAGGGTCATGCAGAAAATGAATAGTTATAATCTATACCATGCATTTCACATGGAGGTAGATCGCCCGTAATTTCACCCCTGCACATCGCGGATATTTAAAGCGCGAGGCAGGGAGTAAACTTTAATGGATACCCAGGATACGACCGGGGCTTCGCGCAATAACAAACGACGCGGCGTCCAAATCAGGTCAAAAATGAGCGACAGAATGAGCCGGCTTTTCAGCTCGCTCGATCATGTCCGTAAACCCAGTTTCCCCGTCGGCATCGCCAAGGCGAAGTTGATGACCCGCGCTTTTCAGGCTAGCGAAGGTCAGCCCCAAGTATTGCGTGTGGCGCACGCTTTCGCAGCGGTATTGCAGGATATTCCCGTTTTTATTGAAGCCGATGATTTATTGGCTGGTAATTTTGCGAGTAAGCCTGGGGGCGTCGAGCTGAGTAGCCTTTGGGCGGCCTGGGGCGAGGATGAGCTGGATGCTCTGGTCGCCGGTGGCTTTCACGTCGATCCTGCGGATCGGCCAGCTATTGCAGAAATGAACGCTTATTGGCAGACGCGCTCGCTGACCTCGCGGATGACGTCGCTTTACGACGAGGATCGCCTTTGGCCTTACGCCCAATTGGGCGTCGTTCTGCCGGCTTTTCGCAGTAAGGCGGAGGGCTGGGGACCAGGTGGCATGATCGGATGTGGTTGGGGCATCCACCATGAAATCAGCCAGATTATTGGCATCTTCGATTATGAACGGGTCCTGCGCGAAGGGGTGTCATCTCTGATCGCCGAGGCCGAGGATAAACTCAAATCTACACACATAACGGGCGCCTCCGAAATAGCTCGCGTGGAGCTCCTTCGCGCAATGATCATGTCGCTGAAAGCGATCGTCAGCTTTGCAGGACGGCTGGCGGCCACGGCCCGTGCCGACGCAGCTCGTGAAAAAGACCATTCCCGGAAGGCTGAATTGCTTGCCATGGCGGAGGCGTGTGAGCACGTGCCCAATCGACCGGCGCGCAGCTTTCGCGAAGCAATGCAGTCCTTGTGGATCATGTACCTGATGGTGCTACCCGCCGGCATTCTCTCTTTTGGCCGGCTAGATCAACTCCTTTACCCGTTTTACCGTCGCGATATAGATGAAGGCCGGCTGCAAACCACAGAAGCGTTAGAGCTAATGCAGTGGCTCCGCATCAAGGACTCACAGATCGTAATTACGTCAGGACAGACGCACCGAAAGAAATATGGCGGTTTGTCCAAATGGCACAACTGCGTACTTGGTGGTCAGAACGCAGACGGAAGCGACGCCACCAATGACGTCACCTACCTGCTCCTTGAAGCGGCGGGCACCTGTCCGGCACCACATCCGACCCTGACCATGCGTGTGCACGAGGGTACGCCAGACAAGTTGATGGATGCTGCTCTTGAGCTGATAGGCAGCGGTATCGGTTTGCCGGCAATGCTATCCGACAAATCGTGCATTGAATTTCTAGAGCGCGAAGGTGTTGATATCGAAACGGCTCGGGGCTATGGCGTGGCCGGTTGCTTGGGCATCAATATCATCGCGGCCTCGCGCATGATTGCCTGCCCCATGTTTGTTACACCTTTAGTGCTCAAGTTCGCCCTTTATGGCGGTATAGATCCACGTTCAGGGGAACAGGTCGGCCCGGAAACGGGCGCCTTAGACACTTTCGATACGTTCGAGGCGTTTTGGGGGGGCTTCAAAACACAGCTGAAGCACTTCATCGGCCTCCAGGCTGAGTTCAATAACATAACCATCAACTCCTTCGGCGAGCGTTTTCCACAGCCGGTAGAATCTGCCCTCACGCAGGGCGGTATCGGCGCCGACAAAAACATACTGGGACGCACCATGCCGTTCGAGAACGGCTCGGCAATCAATCCGATTGGCCTGGTGAACGTTGCAGATTCTCTAGCAGCGATCCGCAAACTGGTGTTCGACGACAAAACCGTCTCCGCCTGCGATATGCTGCGTCATCTAAATGAAAACTGGAAAGGTGAGGGCGGGGAGACGACGAGAACCTTGGCCCTGGCGGCGCCCAAATTCGGCAACGACGATGACTATGTTGATGCGCTCGCTGTCGATCTTTTTGATGCCTGTATCGAGATAATCACCTGTCTGACCACAAGTTACGGCGGCTTTCAAAAAGCTAGCGCCATCACCATCGGAACCTGTGTATTACCGGGCGGTCAGGCAGCAGGCGCCACGCCAGACGGGCGTTTCGCCGAGGACAGCCTGGCTGACGAGTCAGTTACCCCGATGCGTGGTCGTGACGTAAGCGGTCTGAGGGCAGCGCTCAATAGCGCTGTCAAGATTGACCAGGCCGCCTGGCAATCCCTGGCGATGGATTTGCGCATTGATCCCGATCGCCTGGCGACTTCCGACGGGCGTCATGCCACAGCGGCAATGGTGCGAGACTATTTTGCGGCGGGCGGCAAGCATCTTCAGTTCAATGCCGTCGACACTGCTACCCTGGTTCAGGCGCAGGCCGATCCGGCTGCTTTCCCGGATTTGATTGTCCGTATTGGCGGTTGCAGCGCGCATTTCACCCAACTCAATCCTCAGGTACAGGCGGAGATTATTGAACGGACCGAATACGCGAACTTTGACTAAGTCCTGCTTAAAAGTAACTATAAAAATATAAGAGGAAACAATGGCTACTCAATACAAGACCGCTCTCGTCAGTTCCGGCGCAATCGCCGCAGTTCTGACGACAGTTCTCGCAATGCCGGCCTTCGCGGCAGATCCGCCAAGTGCCGCGCCGGCCAAATCTGACATAACTGAAGTCGTTGTCACGGCTCAGCGTCGATCGCAAAGACTTCAGGATGTCCCCATCTCGATGCAGGCCCTGACGGCCAATAATCTGGCCGATAGAGGTGTCACCAATCTGAAAATGGTCACCAATTTTATTCCCAATGTCGAGTTGACAAACACTAACCGACCGACAGCAGGCGGCTCCGCTTACGCGGCATGGATCAGGGGCGTTGGCACAGGCGACTATGCCTATCCGACGGATCCGGGTATCGGCATTTATGTTGACGGCGTCTATATGGCGCGGACGCTCGGTGGTCTTTTAAGTGTCGCGGATATTGAGCGTATTGAGGTGCTCCGGGGACCGCAAGGAACCCTGTATGGGCGCAATACTATCGGCGGGGCAATCAACGTTGTCACTTCAACGCCCAAACTTCATGGCCCCTTTGAGGGCATATTCTCGGCAAGATTAGGCGAGTACGGACGCGCCGACGCCGGAATCCAGGTCAATACGCCAATCGTTGAAGATAAGGTTGGATTCAAGGCTTCGTTCAACGACTTCAATTCCGACGGCTATGGCAAGCGCATCTATACGAACGAGACCATGAACGGCGAACACCGTCAGGTAGCCCGCGCAGGCCTTCTGTTCCAAATTGCTCCGGACTTCACTGACGATCTGCGCGTCGACATGAGCCAGCAGCGCAATAAAGGCTCGGTTGCCCAGATTGAGACGGTAACCGGCATCCCTGCTGCCGTGGCGCGTTTCAATACCTACGCCGCCCCTGGCCAGGCCGCCGCCCAGGGACTACCCGTCGGTACGGGGTACGGAAATCCCCTGTTTTCACTGTCCGGAAAATACGCGTCGGCGGGGACGAGCCCGGTCAAGGACGATTATGACATTGGCGGGCTTGCCAATACCATGGCCTGGAATGTCAGCGACGCCTTGAAACTCAAGTCGATTACCGCATTTCGTCGCCTGCATACCCATATCATGGTAGATGGTGACAACAGTCCCTTCACGGTTTCGACGACTGATGAAAACATCAATGACAGCCAGTTTAGCCAGGAATTTCAAGCATCGGGCGCACTCTGGAACGGTGGATTCAAATATGTCCTTGGCGCCTTTTACTTCGATGAAACTGGTGCTTCCGCCAAAACGAGCTATAGCTTCCACGGCGTGTACGAGGTTACAGGTTTAGCCAGCGACGCACGCGACACCTTCACCCAGCAAGCGTACCGTGCGCGCTCGTCGGCTGTCTATGCTCAGGCCGATATCAGACTGACTGATCAACTGGAACTATCAGTCGGGGGCCGGATCAATGAGGACAAGAAGGACTTTACCGTTAAGGTAACCCTGCCAGAACGTGGCAATGTAGTCTCGGTGCCCTTGCAGACAAGGTCAGCGTCCTGGACGTCGTTCACACCTCGCTTTGGCCTCAACTGGAAGCCCGCGAAAGACATCCTCGTATATACTAGCTATTCCGAAGGTTTCAAAAGCGGCGGGTTCGGGAGTCCAACGGCAACCGCCGCGGCGCCGGTTTACGATCCGGAAAAGCTCTCAACCGTTGAGGCAGGTGTCAAATCCCAGTGGTTCGACCACAAGCTGACGGCTAACTTTGCGGCCTATGACAGCACCTGGAAGGATATTCAGTTAAATGTCATCGTGCCAGGGCCGACCGGAGGCGTTGTTAATGTCACGGCAAACGGCGGGACGTCGCATCTCTACGGCTATGAGGCTGAATTTACTGCCCTGCCCACCAACAGCCTCCGTCTGAATCTGGGTGTCGGTTATACGCATAACGAATTTACAGACCTGGCGGCGGGGGCTGTGACAGCAGGGGTTACTTTGACAAGCAAATTGCCGCATGTACCCGAATGGTCGGTCACACCAGGAATCCAGTATGACTGGGATACCAGCTTTGGTCAGTTCATGGTGCGCACAGATGCGAGTTATCGCAGCAGTCAGTATCTGACAATCGGCGATCCCGGCTCATTCGAGAAGGGCTACACCCTGGTAAGCGCACGCCTCGCCCTGCGACCAGCATTCAATTCCAATCTGGAATTGGCGCTGGAAGGAAGTAATCTGACTGACCAACACTATCTTGTCTACGAACAGGCTGCGTCAATCTTCGGCATCCGTATAAGCCAGCCAGGCGATCCACGAATGATCTCCGCGACCGCAAAGCTGCGTTTCTAGTTCCTGACCTTAGCAGGCGCACTCGAAAAGATGCGGCTGCTAATTCTGTTGAAGGCTTATTGACATGATATACCGATCCCTTGGCCAAGGACTTCCCGACATTTCGCTCCTTTCGATGGGGTCGTGGAACACCTTTTCTCGCCTTGATACGAGCGCCTTGTCACGGCTAATGGCACGTGCCTTCGATCAAGGTGTCAATTTTCTTGATATTGCTTATTACTGGGACAAGCCCGACACCGAAGACGCCGTAGCGGCGGCTTTCAAGGCGCTAAATTACCCGCGCGATCGATATGTTATCGCCCAGAAACTTTGGCTGTGGGATTATCCAAAAGAGAGTTTCGCGGATCAACTACATAAATCCCTGAAGCGCCAGCAGCTCGATCACGTTGATCTCGTCATGGTGTCGCGCCCCACGCCCGACCTCGTTTTCGAGACTTTCGTCGAGGAGGTGGTGGATCTCTTAAGGCAGGGAATGTCACAGGGATGGGGCGTCACCAACTGGTCGCCAGATCAGATACGAGACGCCCAGCAATTGTGCCGGCTGAACGGATGGCCCCGGCCCGTGCTCCTGCAGATGCAGTACAATGTCATGCGTCGCCATCTAGCAGAAAACGCGGATCATACGGCGCTGTTTCAAGATGGGGATATCGGGTTGTGTGCGGCCTTTATGCTCGAAGGCGGGATACTGGGCGGATATCTTGCACGCGATCGGGTTGATCCCCCTGATTTCGTCCAAGGGGTAAAGCCCGTAGAGCGCAATATTGCCCGAGATTCTGGCGGGGTACGAGAAGAGATAAGGCAGCGTCAGCCGCAGTTAGCGGCGATCGCCGCAGATTTCGGAGCCACGGCAGCGCAATTGTCCATAACATTTTGTGTCTCCAATCCGTTTATCCGTTCCGGATTGTTTGGCGTGACAAGCCTTACCGATCTGGATGACAATCTGAGGGCGATCGATCTCCTGTCGCGCGCCGCGGAGATTCGCACCGCTGTTGCGGCACTTGCTATAGATGGCGTTAAACCGCCCAAGCTGTTTAATCCGCATAACGACATCTGAATGCAGTATCTCAACTTGGGAAGGTCGGGCCTAAAGGTCTCGGCCATGGCACTGGGAACAGCGCATTTCGGTGGTGAGAGAGCAAGCTGGGCAGTCTGGTTCGACCAGGCACAAGCCGTCTTTCGCCATGCGCTCACGCGCGGGATCACATTTTTTGACAGCGGATCGACCTATGGCGGGGGGGATGCCGAACGGTATCTCGGGACCATGATCCGAGACAACGCGCGACGTCAGGATGTCGTAGTGACGACGAAGGTGTTTTTCCCGACGGGCGAGGGGGCCAATGCCCGAGGCCTCTCGCGCCACCACATCCGACAAGCCGTCGACGAAAGCCTGAAACGACTGGGAACGGACTATATAGATGTGCTGATGATTCACCGGTGGGACGCAACGACACCGATCGAAGAAACGCTTTCGGCGCTGGATGATGTTGTGCGCAGTGGCCGGGCGCTTTATCTCGGGGCGTCATCGATGTCGGCTTGGCGGTTCATGAAGGCGCTGGGGTTACAACGATCAAACGGTTTGGCGCCTTTCGTCTGTATGCAGAACTTGCATAACTTGCTTTATCGCGAAGAAGAGCGCGAGATGAACCCGCTGTGCGATGAAGAGGGGATTGGCCGTGTGCCCTGGTCTCCCCTCGCGCGGGGTCTCCTGTGTGGGCCTGGAATAGATCCGCTTCGCGAAAAAGATGATCGGCTGTTGCGTGACCGAAGCGATGCTGAACTTGACGGGCCGGTTTTGGATGCATTGGACCAAATCGTCACGGCAACAGGCAGCCCGCATGCGGCCATTGCGCTCGCATGGCTTTACACCAAGGGGATTGTTGCGCCTGCCGTGGGGCCATCTTCTCCGGCGCAGCTCGATACGGCGCTTCAGGCGCTCGAACTGGTTCTGTCCGCGGAACATGTAAGCCAACTGGAGGCATCCTATCGGCCGCATATTATCATGGGGCACCAATCAAATGGGTGAACTCGAAGGTCGGATTGCCATTGTGACCGTTGTCGCCTCCGGCATTGGACTTGCCACTGCCGAAGCCCTCATCGAAGCGGACGCCAAGGGGCTTGAAATCTGACAGACTTGGCGTTGCCCCATTTCTTTGATCCAAAGTGGTATGGTCGGGCTTTGAATGTCCGCTTTCCTCGCGACATGGGTAGATCCCGATGTCTCTTAAGGGGGCGAAGGCGAAGCTTCCTCGGAGATACATCCTCCAAGGTGGGCGAGCTGAATCCTGGACAATCTTTATGCGGTGGATTTTTTGCCCGCCAGTAAGAGTGCCGCCACGAGGGCCGCACCGATCAGCGGCACCAGAGAGAGCATGACCGTGGTGGCATCGCGATTAGCTGTCAGGAGTACACCTGCCAGAAAGGGGCCTGCCACGGCGCCGAGGCGGCTGACCCCGACGAGGAAGCCGACGCCTGTGCCACGCCCCGCGGAGGGATATAGTTCCGTCGCCAAAGCATAGAGCAGGAAGCCGCCACCGCTCAGAAAGAAACCCATGCCGAAGCCGGCCGCGCAAGCCAGCGCGATATTGTGGTCGAGCCGCGCCATCCAGGCCACGCTGGCCGCCATGCCGAACCAGGTAAAGAGGTAGAGCCAGCCACGTTGCCGCACGCGGACCAAAGCGCCGAAGGCAAAGCCCGAAGCCGCCCCGCCGAGCGTCAACACCATGGCGATCTTCGAGGCATCAGTCTTGAGGAAACCCTTGCTGACCAGCAGGGACGGCAGCCAGTTGATCAGCAGGTAGAGTGCCAATGAGGTGAAAAAGGCGCAAATCCACATCAGCAGCGTGATGCTGAGGCGCTTTTCGCCGGCGAGAGCATCGAGAATGTTGACCGTCACGCCGGTCTCCCGGTTACTGCGAAAGGCCGCCGATTCCGGCAGGGCGAACAGCATCATGGCCGCCACAAGTATAGGCGCAATGCCGCCGATCCAAAAGACGCTTTGCCAGGCGATATCTGGGCGGGAGACCATCAGGCCGCCAACCAGGAAACCGCCGAAAGGCATGGCGGAACTCAGCATGGTGACGCGCACGGCGGCGCGCTCGGGCTTGCCCGTTTCGGCGGTCAGGGCGATCAGGTTGGGCATGGCGCCGCCGAGGCCAAGGCCGGTCAGGAAACGCATCAGGAGCAGGCTGTTGGTATCGGCGACCAGAGCGGTGCCGATGCTGAACAGGCCGAAAAGAACCAGGGAAGCGATGAGCACGCTCCGCCGTCCGATACGGTCCGACAGGCGGCCACCGACCAGGGCGCCGATAAACAGGCCGAACGTGCTGGCGCTGAAGACCCATCCGAGTTGCGCTGGCAGAAGATGAAAGACCGGCGCGAATTTCGGCGCGGTGATACCGGCCGATTGCAGGTCATAGCCTTCGCACAGGCCGGCG
>FTKR01060829.1_pt1 | contig 11937 bp, 10 predicted proteins | sample 1658141 | NCBI WGS metagenome assembly FTKR01 (sample SAMEA3914802, study PRJEB12502) | metagenome | biome: forest; material: soil | place: Canada | collected 2010-06-25 | depth 0.1 m | reverse complement strand
AGGCGGTGCGCGATGATGATGATCGTCACCTCACCGTGGAGCTTGCGGAGGCTCTCGGAGACGAAGGCCTCGGAGCCGGCGTCCAGGCCGCTTGTCGCCTCGTCGAGAATGAGCAGCTGGGGGGCGGAGTAGAGCGCGCGGGCGAGTCCGATGCGCTGGATCTGGCCGCCGCTGAGTGAATCCACCTGCTTGCCGACGGACGTGTCGATGCCATCGGGAAGCGTTTCGATGAAGTCGGTGAGGTAGGCGGCCGCGAGCACCTCGGCAACGCGTTCGCGGTCGATCTCCTCCGGCCGCACGCCGAGTGCCACGTTGTCGGCGATCGTGCCAGAGACGAGTCCGGGCTTCTGCGGAACGTACGAGATCTTTCCCGGCGCGATGCGGCGCAGGTCGTTCGGCTCGACTCCCCCGATGCGCACCTCTCCGCTCTCCGGGTGAAGGAGTCCGAGGATCATGTCGACGAGCGTGGTCTTGCCTGCGCCCGACGGTCCGATGATCGCGACCTGGGTACCGGCAGCAATGTCGAGCGAAACCCCGTGCAGGGTGTCGTGAAGGTCACCCGGGTAGCGGAATCGCACGTCGTCGATGTGCACGGGCAGGCCATGGTTGCGGGCGATCGCATCGAGCTGGGCCCGGTCGACGGCGACCTCGGCCGGCGCATTGCGCTTGGCTTCGCGAATCTCCCCCAGGATGACCTGCGAGGGACTCGCCTGCTCCACGTTCTGCTTCATCGAGCCGATGGCCGTCTGCAGCGGGAGGAGCGAGGCCATGATGCGAACGCCACCGGTGAGGAAGACGCCGATGGTCACGATGCCGGAGGAGAGCTGTCCGGTGAGGAACTGCTGCGCGACGAAGACGACCACGCCGAGGATCAGCGCGGTCTCGACAACGTAGCGGGGCATCCCGCCGAGGAAGGTCATCGTGGCACCGCTGCGCGCGATGCGCATGCGCGACTGGAAGATGCGCTCGATGAAGAGGTCCTGCTTCGCGAGTACCGAGATCTCGCGGTACGAGTCCATCGTGTCGCTGACCGCCGCGTTGGTGAGCACAGTGCCGGCCACTGCCTCCTGGCCGGCGCGCTTGAGGTTGCCGCCGATGAACACCTGGATGACGACGATGATGAGCGAGAAGTAGACGAGTGCGAACAGCGCAGCCAGCGGGTTCACGGCGATGAAGGTCGCCGACACCACGATGAGAAGGAAACCTTCACCGATGAACACGGCGATGTTGTTGAGCAGCCCAGTGAACGCGTAGGTCGTGGAGACAGTTACCGAGTACTGCACCTCGGCCTTCGAGTACTTCTTGACCTGGTCAAGCGAGCCGCGCAGAACGTAGTCCGCGATCTGCCGGGAGTTCTCGCCTTCCACCCCGGCGATGAGAGTGGTGAGGCGCCGGATGAGGAACACCGCCGTCGATGCCTTCACGATGAAGACAACCAGCACGAAAACAACGAGCCAGACGAGGCCCTCGCTGGTAACAGCCGGCAGCGTGATGCCCAGAATCTGGGTGGGGGCGCTCGTCCCGCTTGAGGACAACTGGGACGAGCCCACGCCGGCGATGAAGCCGATGAGGGCGATGCCAACGACATCGAATAAGCCGGTCAGCGCACGCAGCCCTACAAGCGCGTAGTACTGCACCCGCTGTTTTCCCGTGAGGAAGCTCAGGGAAAGACGTACGGAGGCAAACATGGGTTCCAGACTGTTCGGCGGGTGTGACGGCGAGGACTAGTGGGTTGCCGTCGAGCTGGCACGCGACTTGTACCAATCGTAGGTCCTGCGGATTCCATCGACGAGATGCACCTGCGGTGTCCAGCCAAGGGCGTGGATGCGGCCCGAGTCGAGGATCTTGCGCGGAGTGCCATCCGGTCGGCTGCTATCCCAGGCGATCTCGCCGGTGAAGCCCGTTATCTCGGCGATGATGGTCGCAAGATCGGCGATGGTCACATCCTTGCCGAAGCCGACGTTGATCGGGCCCGGCTGGTCGTAGTTGTCGAGCAGGAACAGCGCCGCGTCGGCGACATCGTCGGCGAAGAGGAACTCGCGCAGTGCTGTGCCGGTGCCCCACAGGGTGACGGTCGAGGCACCGCTGGTGACCGCGTCGTCGAACTTGCGGATCAGCGCGGGAAGAACGTGCGAGGTCTCGAGATCGAAGTTGTCGCCGGGACCGTAGATGTTCGTCGGCATGGCGGAGATCCACGGATGTCCGAACTCGCTCCGATAGGCATCGACAAGTCGAATCCCCGCGATCTTCGCAATCGCGTAGGCGTCGTTCGTCGGCTCCAGGGGTCCGGTGAGCAGCGAGGACTCCTTGATGGGCTGCTCGGCGAACTTGGGATAGATACACGAAGAGCCGAGGAACAGCACCTTCTCGACGCCTGCCGCGTGGGCGGCGTCCAGCAGGTTCGTCTGCAGCATGATGTTCTCGCTGAGGAACTCGACCGGGAACTTGTCGTTGGCGGCGATTCCGCCGACCTTGGCCGCTGCAATGACCATCGCGTCGGGTTTAGTGCTGGCGACATACTCGAACACCGCGGTGCGGTCGCGCAGGTCGAGCTCGGCCCTGGTCTGGCCGATCCACTCCTTGGTGCCGGCCTCGTCGATGCGGCGGGCGATGGCGGATCCGACGAGTCCGCGATGACCGGCGACGTAGACGCGCTCTTTGCCTGAACTCATTTCTTCTTTCCTCCCACGTACTGGCCTGCACGCATGGTTGCCCAGCGCACGGGACCTTCCCACAGGACCGACAGCGGTCGTGCCCACGCCGGCAGGTGCTCACGCCGAACCTGACTGGCCTCCCGGACCGAGTCTGAGCGCTGCCCGACGGACAGCGAGTCGTCGTGCCACCGGAAGGCGGCAACGGTTCTGCGCAGGTACGACAGCCTTCCCAGACGGGCAAGCTTCAGGAACAAGTCTAGGTCAAAGGCCCAGCCGAGGTCCGTGCGCACACCTCCGGCGGCGACGTAGGCAGAACGCCGAAAGAGGGAGCCGGGCTGCGGGATGAGGTCAGGGCCAATGTGCAACAGCGGGGACGCCCAGCCGCCGGAGTTGTTGGCCCAGATGACGGTGTTGTGCTCGTCGATATAGTCGCAGCCGCCAAAAACCGCAGAGGTCTTTGGGTGTGACTCGAGGAATGCACTCGCGATACCGAGCGCGTCGGACCGCAGCAGATCATCGTCGCCAAGCCAGCCAACGAACCGGATGCCCTCCGGCAGTGCCGCAATCCCCTGGTTGATTGCCGCGGGCAGGCTTCGTCCGGTCTCGTCGACCTTCTCGTCGATCAGACCCTCCGCTACGAGAGTGGAAGCGTCGAATGCTGCCGGGGCGACGATCAGTATGTAGCTGTCGCCGGCATCCCGGATCGATCGCAGCGACTGCTCCAGGTACTGCGGGCGGGTCCCGAGAGTCGGGACAACGATGCCCGTGACGTGGTCGGGCGCCATCCTAGGAAGTCCAGGGAGCAACCCGGGGCACGTCGACGACGTAGCCGTCCAGCTCGGCGAGGTCGTGGTCGACCATGATCTTCGCGAGCTGTTCGGGGTGCACGGTGGCCTTCCAGCCGAGCTCGCGCTCTGCCTTCGAGGCGTCGCCGACGAGCGAGTCGACCTCGGTCGGGCGGAGGTAGCGGTCGTCCGTCTTGACGTAGTCCTGCCAGTTGAGCCCGACGTGCTCGAACGAGAAGCGCACGAAGTCCTCGACGCTGTAGTCGGTGCCGGTGCCCACGACGTAGTCGGTCGCCTCATCCTGCTGAAGCATGCGCCACATGGCCTCGACGTACTCCGGTGCGTAGCCCCAGTCGCGGCGTGCGTCGAGGTTGCCGAGGTACAGGTCGTGCTGGAGCCCGGCCTTGATGCGCGCGGCAGCCGTCGTGATCTTGCGGGTGACGAAGGTCTTGCCGCGGCGGGGGCTCTCGTGGTTGAAGAGGATGCCGTTGACAGCAAAAAGGCCGTAGGCCTCGCGGTAGTTGCGAGCGGCCCAGTAGGCATAGACCTTCGCGACGCCGTAGGGAGAGCGCGGCCAGAAGGGCGTGTCCTCGGCCTGCGGTGGCGGGGTGGCACCGAACATCTCGGAACTGGAGGCCTGGTAGAAACGGGCCGGCACCTGCGTCTGGCGAATCGCCTCGAGAAGGCGGATCGTGCCGAGGCCGGTGGTGTCGCCGGTGTACTCGGGCTCGTCGAAGGAGACGCGCACGTGCGACTGGGCGGCAAGGTGGTAGACCTCGTCTGGCGCGATCTGCATGAGCAGGGCGGACAGCCGTGAGCCGTCGGCCACATCCGCGTAGTGCAGGTTGAGGCGCGCACCCGACTCGTGCGGGTCGTGGTACAGGTGGTCGATTCGCTCCGTGTTGAAGGTCGAGGCACGGCGGATCAGGCCATGCACCTCATACCCCTTGGCGAGCAGCAGCTCGGCAAGGTAGGAGCCATCCTGTCCGGTGATTCCGGTAATGATGGCGCGCTTGGTGCCAGTGTTGTTCGACATCGTGCCGTCATCCGCTCAGTTCGCCCGGGTGGGAACACCCAAGTCTATATATTTATCAAAACCCGGCCGAAAGGACGCGGGCATTCACTTCTTCCGCCGCTCGCCCTCGAGGGAGGCCAGCGCGATCGCCGAGGAATCGCTGAGATCCACCCGTCGCGCACGGCGGCCGGCCCTCGCCTTTGCCAGGTGGTAGAACGGATTGACGAGAAGCCAGTAGAGCTTGCGCCCGACGCTGAAGTCCCGGTCGCGGACGATGTCGGCCGGGTCCAGCACAAGCGCGCGCACCGTGCGTCGGAAGGCGCTCGGCGGCGGCGGTACGACCGCCCCGGAGGCGCGAAGCCCCACGATCTCGTCGAAGATGCGCTTGGCGTACTCCCGATAGGTGAGGTCGTTGGAGTGCACGACGCTGCCGCGGGCGGCGTACGCCTTGCGGTACCCGGCGTCGAGCACCGCCCGACCGAAGACCTGGTCCTCCGCGTAGTCGACGTCTTCGTAGGGGATGGTGTCGCGGAGGAAGGCGGCGCGGGCGGCAGAGTTCACGTCGGAGTAGAACGCCGCGGGCAGCCAGTAGTGCGGGCTTCGCTCGAACGCCTCGCTTCGGTAGGAGATCGTCGTGCCGAACTCCGGGCCTTGGGTGGAGAACACCCGGTTGATCTCGTACTTGAGGATCGGCACGCACGTGGGTCGAGGCTGCTGTCGACCGACAACGGCCTCGACCCCGGGAAACAGCCGCAGGGGCGCGAGCAGTTCGGCCAGCCAGAAATCGCTCGCCGGAACCGCGTCGTGGGTGAGATAGGCGACGAATTCCCCGCCAGCAAGCTGGGCTGCGAGGTTGCGGGTGCGGCCGTGGCCGAACTCCGAGTTCGGAATCTGGTGGAGTCGTACCTCCGGATAGCGGGCCACGATTTCTAGCGTCGAGTCCGTCGAACCGGAGTCGATGACGAGTACTTCAACGGACCCGTCGAAGACCTGGGTCCGCAGCGCGGCGAGAATCGCGTCGAGGTACTGCTCGCCGTTGTAGCTGAGAATGGCGACCGTGGCGTCGTAGCTCTGGCTCATGACCGCTCCTTCGAAATGGACGACCAGGTGCGCTCGATCCCCTCGTGCAGGCCGAGCAGGGGGCTTCGGCCGAACTCCGAGGTGAACCGGGTGGTGTCGAGAACGGTGTGCTCGAGAAAGGTCGCGGGGGTCGGCGCAAAGGCGACCTGCGGGGTTCTCCCGGTGACGTCTTCGATGACGGAGAGCAGGTCGAGTACGCTCGTGCCCGTTCCGCTGCCGATGTTGTAGAGATTGTGCTCTGCCGCGGTGCCGACCGTGTCGGCAACCATGCTCACGGCATCCTCGACGAAAACGTAGTCGCGCACCATCGCGCCGTCCCCGAACACCGTCACCGGCTGCCCGGCGAGCACCTGCCGAAGGAAGATCGGGATGACGCCCTGGACCTTGCCCGATCGCTGGCGCGGCCCGTAGGGGTTCGAGATGCGGAAGGCGACGGAGTCGAGGTCGTACTTGCGCGCGAAGTACTGCAGGTAGCCCTCGATCGCCAGCTTTCCGATGGCGTAGGGCGAGACCGGCTGTGGCAGGGCCTGCTCGCTCAGCAGGGCGCCCGGCTGGTCGCCGTAGATCGCCCCGCCGGTTGATGCGAAGTAGACCTTGCGCACGCCGGCGTCCACGCAGAGCTCGAACAGGTCGATGCTCGATGCGATGTTGGTGCGGGCATCCATCGACGGATCGTTCTCAGCGGATGCCGGAGTCGTCGTCGAGATGAAGTGGAAGACGTACTCCTGTCCGGCGACCGCCGCGGCAACGTCCGCGCGGTTGAGGAAGTCGCCGGAGCGCCGTTCGACGTCGGGAGCGTCCCAGGCGACATCGCGCGCGGAGAAGCGGTCGAACGCCGTGACCTCGTGCCCGCGCCGCACGAGCTCATCGAGCAGGTGAGAGCCGAGAAAGCCGTTCGCTCCGACGATGAGGCACCTAGCCACGCATCACGCCCTCAAAGGAGGCGACAAACTGCCGGCCGGACTCCGCCCAGTCAGCGTTGTCGAGGCTCGCTGCCGCCGTGCGCGCATGGGCGGGAAGATCGGCCCGATCGACGATCGAGATGAGACGGTCGGCGAGCGCCCGCGGCGACGCCGGCGCGTACTCGATAAACGGATTGCTTGAGACCTCGGTGTTGTTCGCACCGTCGTTGACGACCGGGATGACGCCAGCAGCAAGAAGCTCGAGCGGCAGCAGCGACATGTTCGTCATCGACAGCACGAGACCGGCAGCACAGCGGTTGTACACCGAGTTGAGCTCGTGCACGGCCATCGTGCCCAGGTTGGTGAAGGCGAAGGGAAGGCGGAAGCGGCTCACGTCCCAGCCGGCGAGGTTGATCATGTAGTCCGGTCGCTCGCGAGCGAACAGATCGAGTGCCATGACCCCTAGCTCGAAGCCGCGTCGCTGGGTCACCGGCCGCGCGTAGAAGAAGATCTCCTTACGGGTCGCGTCATTGACGACGTGGTAGTTCCCGCGGTCGGCGGCGAACTCGAACGATGTGGTGGGCATGCCGTACTCGCGCGCCAGCTTGCCGGCCAGCCAGCCACCGGCCGTCGTGCCGGTGAAGCCGAAGCGGTAGGTGTTCTCGGCCAGCACCGAGTCGGTGCCGACCGGATAGAAGTAGGGCTCGAAGTCCTGCACGAAGTAGAAGCGTCGCGCCGGTGACGCGTCACGGAAGGCCGGATACGCGGTCTCCCAGCCGGTGGCGAAGATGGCATCGACCCCGGCGGCAACGCCCGCAGGGGTGTACCACTCGACACTCGCGGCGATCGTCGGGTAGGACGACGACCGCCGGGTCATCTCGATCACCTGGTCGGCAGGCACCGGGTTCGAGACGCTGTACAGGTAGATCTTGACCGTATGGCCGGCCTTCTCCATGTAGTTGATGAAGCGGTAGATGTTCTGGTGGCCCCCACTGCCTTCCCCCGGGGGCGACATGATCCAGGCGACCGTGAGCGGGCCTGCACCAACAGAGATCGGGTTGGCGACCGCGGGGTGCGGCGAACTCCAGTCGACCGCGACCGCGTCGTCGTAGTGCACAAGGGAAGGTGCCTGGCTGGTCAGTCGCGACATCCGGTCCCGTACTCGCCGCACCAGCGCCCGCGGGCCCTGGGTGCGCAGGATGGAAAGGGCGATGCCGACGCGGTTCATCAGCTGTTCCCGAGCAATCCCAGGAGGTAGTTGCCGTAGCCGCTCTTGGCGAGCGGGGCAGCGAGCTCTGCAAGCTTGGTGTCATCGATCCACCCGGCGCGCCAGGCGATCTCCTCGATGCAGCCGATCTTGTGACCCTGTCGGTCTTCGACCACGCGGACGAACTCGGTTGCCTGCACCATCGACTCGAAGGTTCCCGTGTCGAGCCACGCCGTGCCGCGATCGAGCACGTTCACCTGGAGAGCCTGGCGGTTGAGGTAGTGCTCGTTGACGGTCGAGATCTCGAGCTCGCCACGTGGACTCGGCGAGATGGACTTCGCCACCTCCACCACGGAGTTGTCGTAGAAGTACAGCCCGGGCACGGCGAAGTTGCTCTTCGGGTCGACCGGCTTCTCCTCGATGGAGACGGCCTTGAGGTTATCGTCGAACTCGACGACGCCGTAGGCGCGCGGATTGCGCACGTGGTACGCGAAGATGAGCGCACCGTCGACATCGGTATGGCGCTGCAGGTTCGAGCCGAGCCCAACGCCATGGAAGATGTTGTCGCCGAGCACGAGGGCGACCTTGTCGTCGCCGATGAAGTCCTCGCCGATGATGAAGGCCTGGGCGAGGCCATCGGGTGAGGGCTGCGCCGCGTAGCTCAGGGAGATCCCGAGCTCGGAACCGTCGCCGAGCAGACGCTGGAACTGGGGCTGGTCATCCGGGGTGGTGATGATGAGGATCTCGTTGATGCCAGCGCTCATGAGGGTCGACAGCGGGTAGTAGATCATCGGCTTGTCGTAGATCGGCATGAGCTGCTTGGAGATGCCCTTGGTGATCGGCCACAGGCGTGTGCCGGATCCTCCGGCGAGAATGATGCCGCGCATTGTCAGTTCCTCGTGGTCGAGAGGGAGGCGTACAGCGCTCGCGCAGCGTCCCAGGTTGGCAGTAGTCCCGAGGCCTGCGCTTCAGCGAGCGTCGGAGCCGCGACATCCTTCGCTGAGAGCAGCGGCTCACCCGCCTCCTCGGGGAAGATGATGGCGATGTCGGGGTCGAGCGGGTTGAGTCCGTGCTCCCGGGTCAGGTTGTAGACGTCGGAGACGAGGTAGGTCACCGTTGCCCCCTCGGTCAAGGCGACGAAGACGTGGCCGAGACCTTCGGAGAGGTAGACGGCCTTGCGGTCGACGTCATCGAGACGCACCGAGTCCCACTTGCCAAACGTCGGCGAGCCAACTCGGATGTCGACGACGTAGTCGAGGACGGCGCCGTGAACCGCGGTGACATATTTCGCCTGGCTTGGCGGGATATCGGCAAAGTGGATTCCGCGCACGACACCCTTGCCCGACACCGAGGTGTTGGCCTGGCGAAGTTCCAGGGGATGCCCGATCACCTCTTCGAGGCGGTCGAACCGGTACCACTCCAGAAAGACGCCACGATCGTCCTCGCGCTGCACGGGAGAGATCTCGTAGGCGTCCGGGATGGCGAGTTCACGGATTTGCACGCTTTGAATCCTAACGGTGAACGCCTAGCGCGCTGGCTGGAGCAGATCACGCACGGCGTCGGCGGTCCCTCGTCCGTAGAGCCGGTAGTCGCCGGCGCGCAGCGCCCGAAGCACCGGACCGACCCGCCGCGCCCGCGATGGTGCCAGCGCAGAGCGCTGCTGCTCGTGCAGGAGTCGCCCGGCGGCAGCGTCGCGAATCGCCGGGTCGACGGGCAGCACCGAGAGCCGTTCGACCAGGGCGGCGGCACGGGCGAGCAGGCGGGCGTTGCGCGCATCCCGTGGCTCCCCGAGCCGACGGAACTTGGCAACGAGGCCCAGCTTGGTAGCCCCGACCTCGTTCGCGCCGTGTTGGCGGTAGTCGATCAGCTGCTCCGGCAGAAGCCGCACCCGCGCGGTGGCGGCAGCGATCGCGGCTAGCCACTCGTCATGGAGCCAGGCGGCGGGGAAGGGGAGGGCGGCATTCAGCAGGGAACGCCGGAAGATCATCGTGGCGCCGGTCACGAGGTTGCGGCGCACCAGCGCACGGAACGGCTGCGGACCGTTGACACCGGCAAGCTCTGCCGGAGAGACCTCGATCGCCTCGAACAGCCCGATGCCGAGAGGGGTGCCGTCGCCGTCGACGAGGGCGGCATCGGATCCGACCACCAGCACAGCCGGATCACTCTCCAGAATCTGGAGGAGACGGGCGAGACGGCCCGGGTGCCAGCGATCGTCCTGGTCGCTCAGGGCGATGACGTCGCCCGTGCACGCACGAACTGCCTGCTCGAAGTTGGCCGTCACGCCGAGGGCAGTGGGATTGCGGAGAATGCGGAGCGCCGTTGCGGGGAAGCGCTCGGCCACCCGCTCGGCGATGGCAATCGTGTCATCGGAGGAGGCATCGTCGGAGAGCACGATCTCGGCCGGGGCCGGCACCTGCCCGAAGATCCCGAGCAGCTGGGTCTCGAGGTAGCGCGCCCCGTTGTACGTCGCAATGGCAACGGAGACGGTTGTCACGGGCCCTGTTCCTTCTTCGGGTAACGCATGCCGCCTCGCGCAGTCCTGCAATAGGACCGATCGGCCGCAGATCAATCTACCGTAGAACTATGATTGGGCTGTCTATGGCCTCCCTCCCGCGCTCGAGCGATCCCCGCGTTGCCGTCCTTACGGTGAGCTACGGATCCGAGGAAGTGCTGACCAGTTTTCTCGCCTCCGTTCCCGCTGCGGCATCCGTTCCGCTGCTCGTCGTCATCGCCGATAACAAGCCGGAAGCGTCGGGAACGGTACGCCAGCTGGCCCGCGACAACGGTGCGGAGTACGTGCCGCTGGAGTCCAATCCCGGCTACGGCGGCGCAATCAACGCGAGCGCGGCATCCCTCAACAGCTCGATTGAGTGGCTGCTTATCAGCAATCCCGACGTCACACTCGGGGTCGGCTCGGTCGACGCCCTCGTCGCGCTCGGCGAGAGCGACCCGACCATCGGCGCCGTCGGCCCGGTGATCCTCACCGGTGAGGGCACGGTCTATCCCTCCGCTCGCGCAGTGCCGTCGCTGCGCACCGGCGTCGGACACGCCCTCTTCGTCAATGCCTGGCCCTCGAATCCGTGGACCCGGCGCTACCGCGACGAGCAGTCGCAGTACCCGAGCCGCCGCGACGTCGGCTGGCTCTCCGGCGCCTGCGTTCTCGTCCGACGGACGGTTTTCGACGAGCTCGGCGGTTTTGACGACGGCTACTTCATGTACTTCGAGGATGTCGACCTCGGCTACCGCATAGGAAAGTCCGGCTTCCGCAACGTCTACGAGCCAGCCGCAACGGTAACCCACACCGGAGCGCATGCAACCGCGAGCGACTCCGGACGGATGGTGCGTGCCCACCACGACAGCGCGCGACGGTTTCTCAACCGCAAGTACGCTCGCCGCATTCTCTGGCCGATCCGCGCGACCCTCAGCGTCGGCCTTCGTGCTCGCTCCTGGTTCGTGCGCCGTCGGCTCGACCAGTAGCCCACATCAGTAACTAGAATCTAGGACTGCAACCCCCGACCCCAGGAGCTACTCGCGTGAAAATTCTCGTCACCGGCGGTGCAGGCTTCATCGGCTCGAACTTCGTTCGCCGCACCCTGCAGGACGCCTACCCCGGGCTCGAGGGCGCAGACGTTGTCGTGCTCGACGCTCTGACCTACTCCGGCAACCTGGAAAATCTCGCCCCCGTCGCGGACTCGCCGCGGTACCGTTTCGTCGAGGGCGACATCCGCGACTCCGAACTGCTCGACGAGCTGCTCCCCGAGATCGACGCCGTCGTGCACTTCGCCGCAGAGTCGCACGTCGACCGCTCCGTTCGCGATGCCTCGGTCTTCGTGGAGACGAACGTGCTGGGAACGCAGCGTCTTCTCGATGCCGCACTGCGCTCCGGACTCAAGCGCTTCGTCCATGTCTCGACAGATGAGGTCTACGGCTCGATCGCCGAAGGCTCGTGGGACGAGACTCGTCCGCTCGAGCCCAACTCCCCCTACTCGGCGAGCAAGGCCGGCAGCGACCTCATCGCGCGAAGCTACTTTCGCACCCATGGCCTCAACGTCTCGATCACCCGCTGCTCGAACAACTACGGTCCGTACCACTTCCCCGAGAAGGTCATCCCGCTGTTCGTGACGAATCTCATCGACGACAGGCACGTTCCTCTCTACGGCGAGGGCAACAACATTCGCGACTGGCTGCACGTCGACGACCACACCCGCGGCATCGCGATGGTGCTCGTCGGCGGTCATGCCGGTGAGATCTACAACATCGGCGGCGGCACGGAGCTCACCAACAAGGAGCTCAC
>FTKR01000541.1_pt3 | contig 11943 bp, 7 predicted proteins | sample 1658141 | NCBI WGS metagenome assembly FTKR01 (sample SAMEA3914802, study PRJEB12502) | metagenome | biome: forest; material: soil | place: Canada | collected 2010-06-25 | depth 0.1 m | reverse complement strand
CGCGGTTTCGGTCCGGAATATAACCTGGTCACTTTGAATGGCCGTTCGATGCCGGCTTCGGTCGGTGGCGGCATGAGCGCCACGCGCTCGTTCGATTTCGCCAATCTCTCGGCCGACGGCATCGCCGGTATGGCCGTTTACAAGACCGGCCGCGCCGACGTGCCCTCCGGCGGCATCGGTTCGACCATAGACGTAACGACTGCCCGTCCGTTCAACTACAAGGGTCTGACGGCCCAGTTGTCCGCCAAGGCGATCGACGATACCTCCAGCAAGGTTGGCTCTTCGGTCACGCCGGAAATCTCCGGCCTGTTTTCGAACACCTTCGCCGATGGCAAGGTCGGCTTCCTGGTTAATGGCTCCTATTCCGAGCGCAATAGTCGCCTCGAAAACGCCAGCATTGGCGGTTGGTTGCAGAACCAGGACTTCGGCAGCGCCACGGTCGTTAACAACAACGAAAACCCTTATGGCAACTACTGGGCGCCGCAATCCGAAGCCTGGGGCTTCGATGACCATGAGCGCACCCGCCTCAATGGCCAGGCCGTATTGCAGTTCCGTCCGACCGATAGCCTGACGGCGACGGTGGACTACACCTACGCCCTCTATAAGGACCACTTTGTCTCGCACACCTCTGGCGCCTGGTTTGGTTACGGCGGCGACCTGCATTCGATGACCATCAACGAGCATGGCACCGCCACCAATATCAACGATACCGGTTCCGATCTGTCCTACTCGGTATTCGACGATCACGTGAAGAACGAGCTGAAATCGACCGGTCTGAACCTGAAGTGGGACGCCAGCGACAACCTGACCGTCGATTTCGACGCCCACCATTCGGTAGCTGATTCCGGTGGTGACGGCGCCAACGGCAACAACATGTTCATGATCGTCGGGCAGAATCCCGGCATGGCGATCGACAAGATCTTCACTGTCACTGACACGGATATCCCGACCACGACCTGGACCTATCATGCCCCGACGACGGTCGATAACCTCGGCACCGACAGCATCCTGCCGCTGTTCGGCCAGGCCAACAACAACACCTTCGAAAACAAGATCGATGAAGTGCGTCTGGACGCCACCTGGCGCAATGCCAGCGACAGCGGCCTGAAGAGCATCAAGGTCGGGGCCGATTACAAGATCTTCGAGACCCACGCCCTGTCCTATAATTCCGGCAACTTCGCCTATGGCTACTATAATCCGGCCGATCTCGGCCTGATGAAGGCTTCGACCTTCACCAAGGTGAATACCTGCGATCTGCTCGAAGATTTTTCAGGCGGCGGCTGCGATATCGCTATCCCCTACATCTACACGTTCGACCTGGCTCAGGGTGTGGCCGACGTTCAGGGCACCTACCCGCACACCTTCGCTTTCCCGACCAATCCGACCAGCGATCACAAGATCCGCGAAGAAACCAAGGCAGTCTATTTCGTCGCCGATTTCGATACCGATTTCAATGGTATGCGCTTCCGCGCCCTGGCCGGTCTGCGTTACGAAGAAACGGACGTGACGGCCAACAGCCTGGAACAGAAGCCGATCTCGGTGGAATGGGTCAACCCGACTGAGTTCTTCACGCGTTACGCCGCCGATCCGGCCTTCTCGGACATCCAGAAGTCCTATAACGAGTTCCTGCCGAGCCTCGATACCAGCCTGCAAATCACCGACAAGCTGCTGGCCCGCGCGTCGTACTCCAAGACGATTACGCGTTCGGACCTGATGTCGATGGTCGGCACGACTTCGGTTTCCGGCACGCCGAAGCCAGGCGCCCGTACGGCCACGGCGGGTAATCCTGGTCTTCTGCCCTACGAATCGAACAATATCGACCTGTCGGCGGAATACTACTACACTCGCGACTCCTATGTGTCGGTCAACTACTTCTCCAAGCAGGTTGACAACTTCCTGACCCAGACCACGGTCCAGGGGCCGATCGCCGGCCTGACCGATCCCTCGAACGGCCCGCGCGCCACCGCCGCCCGTGCGGCGGTCATTGCTCGCGGTGACGATCCGACGGCGGCCAACATCTTCGCCCAGATGCAGGCAGATACCGGTCAGTCGACCTTCACCGGCGCCGCCGATGATCAGTTGATCACCTGGGATATCACCTCGCCATCCAATGCCAACAGCACGGAAATTCACGGCTGGGAATTCGCCGTCCAGCATATCTTCGCGGATACCGGCTTCGGCTTCCAGGCCAACCTGTCGATCCCGACCGGCGGTGCCCAGTTCGACATCGAAAAGATCGGTTCACAGTTCGCCCTGCCCGGCCTGTCGAAGTCCTACAACCTTGTCGGCTTCTATGAAAAGTACGGCTTCCAGGCCCGTGCCGCCTTCACTCACCGCGGTGAGTTCCTTCTGGCCACCAGCCAGGGGCAGTCCTCCAACGAGCCACAGTTCGTCGAGGCCTATGATCAGCTCGACGTCAGCGCCAGCTACGATATCAATCCGCACATCAATGTCTTCTTCGATGGCATCAATGTGACCGGTTCGTCGCAGCGCCTGCATGGCCGTTACAGCGAGCAGTTCCTGAATGCATATCAGGGCGCGGCTCGCTATCAGGTCGGCGTTCGCTACAAGTTCTAGAGACTGTTTGCAAATGCGTGATGCTGGCCTGCAACGAGCTACTTTCTGCGCTTCCGGTGCTCACGTACTTAAGTACGCTGCGCTCCGGTTCTCGAAATCAGCCCGTTTGGCTACGCCGAATTACATTTCGGCTCAGCCTGACGCATTTTCAAAACAGTTTCTAAATTCAATAACTTAGGCAAAGAGAAGAGGCCGCTGGAAACAGCGGCCTCTTTTTATAGCGCCAAACTTTTACCGGGCCAGGCTTCTGGCCAGATAGGTCCGTACATAGTCGGCGATTTCGGGTGTCAGGCCGCCATAGGCGCCGCGGGCCTTTTCAGGCAGATGGGCCAGCGGATCGCCGTTCACCTCGAAAATCAGATGGTCGAATACCGATTTCCACGCGGCCCTTTGCTGCGGCGGCAAGTCTTTCAGGCTGAGCAGGGCGTGCAGAAGAGTGTGCATCGGCGGTGCGAAATAGTCCGGCACATCTCGCCACCAGTAATTCACCAGCGCGCCGAAAGGCGACAGCGATTCCACGCCATGCCACCACAGGCTCGGAATATAGAGCGCGTCGCCCGGTTCCAGTTCGGCGATTTCGCCAGCCGCTGCCGCCTCGGCATAAAGCGGGAATTTTTCGAGATTCGGAGCGCGCGTATCGACCAGGCTGACGATCTGGCCGGCCGGCGTCATGTCGGGTGGGCCGATGTAGAGGTTCTTCATCTGCTCGATGGGAAACAGGGTAAAGCGTCTTCGGCCAGCCACCACGCAGGCGAGGTTTTCGGGATTGTCGTAATGCGGGGCGATGCAGGTGCGGTTGCCGATCCATATCGACTGGATGACCGAAGGGGCCGGGATCAGGCCGAGCGCGGAATTTTCGTCGGCAAAGCCCGGAATATAGGTGGCCAGCGATAATGAGCCGGCATATTTCGCCGGCGGATTGGGGGTGTCGAGATTGTTGATCAGCCAGTCGAGCAGTTCGTTGAGTGCTGCACGCTTCGACTCGAAATTAAACCCGCTCAGGTCGGCCTTATAGGCGAAGCGGCCGTTGATTTCGGGCGCGCCTTCAAACAAAGGCGCGGGGACGCCGTTGTAAAATCCACCAATATATGCCGCGAGTGCGGCGGCGGAGTCGCGGCCTTTTGTCACCGCCGGCCAGTGGCCGATCAGCCCCTTCAAAATGGCTGGCCGGGCGCGCGGTTTGATGGTGTTGAGGAAGGTGTCCCGATCGACATTTTCCCAGATTTCCGTCGTTTTGGTGATCAATGTCACGCGCCTGTTCCCGCATAAGTTCAGTTGTAAATATATATAGTGAAATCAAAATGATACAACCCACATCATAGGCATGAAAAAGGTGCGAAGAGCGCCATTTTTTTCTGTTTTGGCGCGGCGTACATGGTATAGATTTGAATATAAATACGGATATTTCCGTCACAAAATAACAGGCAGGGGCAATGGTCAATCAGGTTGTTTTGAACCACGAAACGCATGGCGATTTGCGCGTCGTCATCTATCCGTCGCCGCGTTTCGGCGATAATATCGGCATGGTTGGCGTTATCCTGCGCGAGTACCAGAGGCTGGTGGCGCATTACCCGATTTTTTTCCGTAAAAACGCCGAAAATGGTCGTTTTGAACCGGGCGTCCTGCTCGGTTTCAGCGCTACGGAAAACCTCTATCTCGTCGATGAACGCTGGGACGCCGCCTATGTGCCGCTGCACATCCAGCGCCAGCCGTTCTTGATCGCGCCGGTGGGGGAGAGCCATGCCGTCACCATCGATATCGACAGTCCGCGTGTCTCGACGGATATTGGCGAGGCGCTTTTCGCCGAGGGTGGGCGTGCCACCGACTACCTGCAAAAAGTGACCTCGGCGCTCAAGGAACTGGCGGAAGGCACGGGCGCCGCCTATGCCTATGGCGCCAAACTCGCCGAGTTCGAGCTGATCGAATCCGTGCGGCTCGATGTCCAGTTCGTCGATCATTCCGAGGTGAAGCTGGAAGGGCTTTACACCATAAATGCCGATAAATTGCAGGCCTTGCCAGGTGACAAACTGATCGAATTGCGTGACCTCGGCTTCCTGCAACTGGCCTATTTCCAACTGGCCTCCCTGAGCCATGTGGCGGGATTGGTGACGCGGAAAAACCGCCGGATCAGCGGGCTGAAATGATGGAAAAAATTACGCGCTCCGTTGTCGTCGTGGGCGGCGGCACGGCTGGATGGCTGACGGCAGGGCTGATCGCCGCGCGTCATAAGGGCCATGTAAAGGTTACTCTGATCGAATCGCCGAATGTGAAGATCATCGGTGTCGGCGAAGGCACCTGGCCGACCATCCGCACCACCTTGAAGCGCATCGGCGTGTCGGAAACCGACTTCCTGCGCGCGTGCGATGGCACCTTCAAACAGGGATCGCAATTCATCGACTGGACGACGGGGCATGATACCTACTACCACCCCTTCATGCTGCCGAAGGCCTACGACGCCATCAATCTGGCGCCCTACTGGCAGGCCGATCCGCAGGGCCTGAGTTTCGCCGACGCGGTTTGTTACCAGCCCGCGGCCTGCGCGCAGAACTTGGCGCCGAAACAGATCACCACGCCGGAATATCAGGCGATCACCAACTACGCCTACCACCTCGACGCCGGCAAGTTCGCCGGCTTCCTGCGCGAACATTGTATTGAAAAACTTGAAGTTTCGCACATTCTGGCCGACGTGACGCAGGTCGATACCGACGCCGACGGCTATATCACGCAGCTTTACGCCGCCGGCCGCGAACCGGTGCCGGGCGACCTGTTTATCGACTGCACCGGTTTCCTGTCCCTGCTGATCGGCAAGCATTATGGTGTCCCGTTCAACAGCGTTTCCGATCGCCTGTTTATCGATACGGCGCTGGCCGTGCAGGTGCCCTATGCCGATGAAAACGCCTCCCTTGCCTCGGTGACGAAATCGACCGCCCAGCGCGCTGGCTGGATCTGGGATGTCGGCCTGACGACCCGGCGTGGAATCGGCCATGTCTATTCCAGCCGTTTTACGACCGATGACGAGGCGCTGGCAGACCTGAAAGCCTATATCGGCCCCCAAGGCGAGGCGCTAAACGCAGAAAACGTCCGAAAAATACCCATCAATTCGGGATATCGGGAAGTGACGTGGGTGAAAAACTGCGCGGCGGTCGGTCTGTCATCGGGTTTTGTCGAGCCGCTTGAGGCCTCTTCCATCGTCATGGCCGAGCTGTCGGCGCAGATGATCGCCGATCAGTTGCCGGTCAATCGCGCCGCCATGGCTATAGTCGCCAAGCGTTTCAATGAAACCATCCGCTACCGCTGGGAACGGATCGTCGATTTCCTCAAGCTGCATTATGTGCTGAGCACGCGCGACGAACCTTTTTGGGTTGCCAACCGTGATCCGCAAACAATTCCTGAAAGTCTGAAAGATTTATTGACCCTGTGGCGGAGCCATTTTCCGTGGCATGAAGACCTGGATCGCCGCGAAGAACTTTTCCCGACGGCCAGTTTCCAGTATGTCTATTTCGGTATGGACGGCCGGACCGATCCGGGGCCTTTCCCGGTGACGCCGGACTGGCAAACGGCGCAGGGTCATTTCCGTGATGTGGCGCGGGCGCGCCAGGCGGTCACCGGCCAGTTACCCAATACGCGCGAATTGCTGAAAAAAGTCAGTCAGTTCGGCTTCCAGAAGGTCTGAGCCGCACCAGGTCTTCCGGGGTATCGATATCGGCGAGGATAAAGGCGCCAGCCTCGATGCGGCGCACCTTGTAGTGGCCGGATCGCAGGAGATCGCGGGCACCATGGTCGCCGGAAAGCTGGCGCAGGTCATCGAAGCAGATGGAAGCGAACAGGACTGGATGGCCGTTTTGTCCGTCATGCACGGGCGCGACGATATCATGGCCGGGTAGGGAGGTGGCCATTTCGCGGTAAAGATCAGGCACCACCAGCGGCATATCGGCCAGCACGACAAAGGCGGCTTCGCAGGGCTCCAGCGCCGCCATGCCTATAGCCAGTGAGCCCCCCATGCCCGTTTCCGGATGCAGATTAACGATATGGGCCACGCCCTCCAGCGGCGCACGGGCAACCACAAGAATTTCGCCAAGTCCCAAGACGGCAAGGCCATCGAGCACATGGCGAAGGACGGGTTTGCCGTCGAATGCCGCGTGCAGCTTATCATCGTCGCCGAAGCGCCGCGATGCCCCCGCCGCCAGAACCACGGCCGAAAAGCGTTTCATGCCGCTACCTTTCGACGCCATTGTTCGACCACCTGCGCCATGATCGACAGGGCGATTTCCGGTGGCGATCCAGCCGAGATATCCAGTCCGACCGGGCCGTGAATGCGCCTGAGGGCATCAGCTTCTACGTCGGCTTCTTTCAGGACTTCAAGACGGCGGGCATGGGCCTTGCGGCTGCCGAGCGCGCCGATGAAAAAGCTGTCGCTGTTCAAGGCTTTCAGCAGGACCGGCGGCTCGTAGGTGTGGTCGTGGAAAACCGTCGCCACGGCGCAGTAGCGGTCGAGTGCAATGTCGAAATCATTGGGCGAAGTGAGGTGATGGCCATTCAGTTTCGCTGCCAAAGCCTCATCCGGTGACCAGATATCGAGTTCGATCTCCAGTGCCGGCGCTAGTTGCGCCAGCGCCTGCACAATCGGTCCCTGCCCGACCACAATCAAACGGCAGGTGGGCAGATAACGCCGTGTATAGGCAGGTTCGTTTGGTGCGGAAATCGCCATAGATGCCGGCTGGCGCGCGTCACGACTGGCGATGATCTGCCGGATTTCGGCGTCACTGATCAGGACATCGAAAAACACTTTCAGACCTGATCCGCATGGCAGGGTGATATCCTTGAAGCGCGAACCCTCACCGTAAAGCTCGGTACGGTTTTCGCCCAGTCGCATGGCCTCCAGCGCATCGAGCACCAGCGTACTCTCGGCGCAGCCACCGGTGATCAGGCCGCAAGCCTCACCTGTGTCGCAGACGGCCAACTGGCTGCCGATCGGCCGCGGTGACTGGCCGGTCGTATTGATCAGTGTCAGCAGGGCGGTCTTGCGGCCGACTTTGCGCCAGTCCAACAGCATCGGCAGCACGAAATCGCGATAGACGGGCGCAGGCAGGATCAAACGGCCACCGGTTTGGCTGCCAGCATTTCCGGCAGCACGGGCAGCTTACGCAAGCGCACACCACAGGCGGCATAAATCGCATTCGCCACTGCCGGGATGACCGGCGGCAGGGCCGGCTCACCGAGACCGGTCGGCGGGAAATCGCTCATTACAAAATGGACGTCGATCTTGGGCGCTTTCGGCATCCGCATCATCGGGATGTCGTGGAAATTGCTTTGAACGGCGCGGCCTTTTTCAAAGGTGACTTCGGCCTCCATCGAGCCGATGCCATCCATAATCGAACCCTCGACCTGATTGAAAGCGCCGGTCGGGTTGATGATATGCGAGCCGACATCGCCGACCGCCCAGACCTTGAGCACGTGCCACTGACCGTCATCCGCCACGCGGACATGCGCCACCTCGGCGAAATAGCCGCGATGGCTGAAATAGGTGGCGACCCCCATGCCCTCCTCTTTAGGAAGCGCGACCTTGCCCCAGTTTGAGCGCTCGGCGACGGTTTGCAGAACGGCCCGCATCCGCGCCGGATTGTAATTCGCCTTGTCGTTCAGATGTGCGTCGAGTTGCGCCAGCCGGAAGGCGACCGGGTCCTGGCCTGCCTCGTGGGCGATCTCATCCCAGAAGCTTTCATGGACGAAGGCGAGCGCATTGGAAGCCGGTGCGCGCAGATAGCCGGTCGGTATGGTGGTCTCGATCAGCGACTGCTCCAGCCGGAAATTGGGCGTCACCAGCGGGGCGAAGGCATTGCCGTCAATACCGGCGCCCTGGGCCACCTTGCCATCACGGCTGAAGGTGACGCTGCGGCAGGCATAGGCGGTCAGTTTGCCGGCCGCATCGACACCGGCGCGTAGTGCGTGATAGCAGCCGGGGCGGAAGAAGTCGTGGGCGATATCGTCCTCGCGCGACCACACCAGCTTCACCGGCTTGCCGGCCTTTTGGGCGATGGCGGCGACCTCGGCCATATAGTCGTTTTCCAGCCGCCGCCCAAAGCCGCCACCGGCGCGTCGCATGTGAACGGTAACGGTTTCCGCCGCAACACCGAGCGTTTTGCCTACCAGCTCTTTCCCGTCGTTCGGCACCTGGGTCGGTGCCCAGATTTCGACGCCTGAGCCGGTAACGCGGGCCGTGCAGTTTTGTGGCTCCATCGGCACATGCGCGAGAAAGGGCACTTCGTAGAAGGCGTCGATGGTCTTCGTGGCGCTTTTCAAGGCCGCGTCGGTGTCGCCGCTCTGTTGCTTGATCTCGCCCGCGCCCTTGACCAGCGCCTTCGCCTGTTCGAGATAGACGGCGCTGTCGTGAGGCGTCCCCACGGCGTCATCCCACACCGGTTCCAGCGCGGTGCGGGCATTTTGCGCGTACCACCAGCTTTTGGCCAGGATGGCGATGCCGTCCTGCAAACCGTGCCAGTCCGTGCCTTTCAGAATGAAGACATCGGTCACGCCCGGCATGGCCTTCGCCGCCGTCAGGTCGCAGGATTGCAGCCGCGCGCCATAGACCGGTGACTTGACATAAATGGCGTAGAGCATACCCGGCAGAGTCATGTCGATGCCGAAGATCGGCTCACCCCTGACGATTTTCGGACTGTCGTAACCGTTCTGCGATTGACCGATCAGCTTGAAATCCTTTGGGTCTTTCAGCTTGAGGCTTTCCGCTGCTGGCGGCGTCAGTTTTGCCGCGTCGGTCGCCAGTTCGCCATAGGTGAAGGTCTTTCCACTGGTATGGATCACCTGCCCCCTGACGGTGGTAAAGGCATCATGCGGGGCGTCCAGCCTCTTCGCCGCTGTTTCGATCAGTAGCCAGCGCGCCGCCGCGCCGACCTGACGCATCGGCTCCCAGTTCATCGTCGTGGTCATGCTGCCGCCGGCAAATTGCGCACCGTAACGCGCTTCATCCGAAGGCGCGGTTTCGATGCGGATCTTTGGCCAGTCGGCGTCCATTTCTTCAGCGATCAGGATGGGGAGCATGGTCTTCGCCCCCTGGCCGATTTCGGGGTTCTTGGCCAGAATGGTCACCACGCCGTCGGGCGCTATGCTGACATAGTCGGTGAGCGGAACTTGCGTGCCTTCAGCTTTCGCAAAGCCGAAACCGAGCAGAAGGCCGCCGCCGATACCGGCCCCGGCCTGGAGGAAAAGTCTGCGTGTCGTGTCCATCTCAGGCGCTCCTCAGATCGTCGGTCTGTTGACCGGAGGCGGATTTGATGGCGGCGCGAATGCGTTTGTAGGTTGCGCAGCGGCAAAGATTGCCTTCCATCGCCTCGTCTATCGCGGCATCGTCAGGTTTCGGTGTCCTGGTCAGCAGAGCTGCAGCGGTCATGATCTGCCCAGCCTGACAGTAGCCGCACTGCATGACATCCAGCTCAAGCCATGCCCCTTGCAGCGCCCGACCTTCACGGGTGTCGCCTACGCCTTCGATAGTGGTGATCTTCGCGCCGTTAAGCGATCCGATCGCCGTCACGCAGGCGCGCGTCGCCTCTCCATCGACATGCACGGTACAGGCGCCGCATTGCGCCACACCGCAGCCGAACTTGGTGCCTTTGAGGTCGAGTTCATCGCGCAGGGCCCACAGCAGCGGCATGTCCTCCGGCGCATCGACCTGACGCGGCTTCCCATTGATGGTAAGAGTGATCATGCTGTCTCTCCCGTTTGCTGCGGCAAGATTAAGCCTTCCGGTACAAATCACGCAAGCAGATTGATGCTGATGGGTCACTTCGGGTCACGAAGCGCTCTCAGGCATGGATAGGCCTTGAAAAGATATATAAAACCAGATCATATAAACCCAGATCCTATATACAAAGCCGGTGCGCAAGCGCCCAATAACAAAATAGCGAAAACAGTCGAGATGAACCACACTGACAAGCCTTCCCAAAACGGAACTGCGCGCGAGGTCCTGATCGTCGGCGGTGGTGCAGCGGGCTGGATGACGGCGGCCTATCTGGCGAAACATCTGGGCACCTATCAGGACGGCGGCCCGAAAATCACGCTGCTGGAATCGCCGGAGATCGGCATTATCGGCGTCGGCGAGGGCACCTTCCCGACCATCCGCAATATCCTGCGTTCGCTCGGTATCGACGAGGCTGAATTCATGCGCGGCAGTCATGCCACTTTCAAGCAGGGCATCCGCTTTGACGACTGGGAAGTGACGCCACAGCGCGATGAAAACGGCGAGCTGAAGCACAGCCATTATTTTCATCCGTTCGAGGCGCCCTATTGGTCACGCGAAGAACTGAACCTGCTGCCCTATTGGCTGATGCAGGACAAGGACAGCCGCCCGCCGTTCGCCCAGGCGGTCACCTTCCAGAAAAAGATCGCCGACGCCGGATTGTCACCCAAGGGTATCCACCAGGGCAACTACCAGGGGCCGCTGAATTATGCCTACCATTTCGACGCCCACCGCTTCGCGGGTGTGCTGGCGAAATTCGCCAAGGGGCTGGGTGTTCGCCATCTGGCGGGCAACCTGACGGAAGCCGTGCTCGATGTGGATGGTGCGATTGATCATATCGCCACGGCCGAGCATGGCAACCTGAAAGCCGACCTCTACGTTGACTGCACGGGCTTTCGCGCCGAACTGATCGGCAAGACGATGAAGGCCGACTTCAAGCCAATCCGTGACATCCTGTTCACCGATCGGGCGATGACGGCCCAGGTGCCCCACGTCAAATCCGAGAACAGGCTGGAAAGCTATACCATCTCCAGCGCTCACGAAGCCGGCTGGACATGGGATATCTCGCTCAGCGACCGCCGCGGCATCGGCTATGTCTATTCATCGGATTACACGACCGATGAGCGCGCCGAAGAGGTCTTGCGCGAATATATCGGCCGGATCAGCCCGGAAACGCCCTTGAGCGAAATCACGCCGCGCCGCATCAGCTTCACCGCCGGCTACCGGCAGCAACAGTGGGTTAAGAACTGTGTCGCGGTGGGCCTGTCCGCCGGCTTCCTGGAACCGCTGGAATCGACCGGCATGGTGCTGATCGAATCCGCGGTCAACAAGATCGTTGAATTCTTCCCGTTCAGTGGCCCGGCCGATACATCGGCGCATATTTTCAATGACCTGATGACCCGGCGCTACGATACCATCATCGGCTTCATCAAGTTGCACTATTGTCTCAGCAAACGCGAAGAACCCTTCTGGGCCGATAACCGCAAACCGGAATCGATCCCCGCGCACCTGCGCGAACTGCTGGCCTTATGGAAGACACGTCCGCCATCGCGCTTCGATTTCGTACTCGATCACGAGAGCTTCGCCTATTTCAGTTACCAGTACATTCTCTACGG
>FTKR01801934.1_pt1 | contig 11968 bp, 9 predicted proteins | sample 1658141 | NCBI WGS metagenome assembly FTKR01 (sample SAMEA3914802, study PRJEB12502) | metagenome | biome: forest; material: soil | place: Canada | collected 2010-06-25 | depth 0.1 m | reverse complement strand
CAGGCCAGCCGCGCCGTGGCGCTGGTGGCTATCGGCTGTGTGTTGTCGGGCAGCGTGGGCGATGGCTTCCGCCGCAAAGGCCTGAAACGCCTGCCGAAGGCCTTGCGCCGTTCTGCCTTGAGCGATGGTTCGCCGGTTTCACGCAGCCCGGAGCAGGGTCTGGAACTGCTCTATGACCTGCTGCTGCTGGTCGATGGCCTGAGCCAGCGCAGTCAGGCCGTGCCGGACTATATCGAGGAACATATCGAGCGTCTCAGCCGTTTTGTGCGCACCCTCAGCCACCCGGATGGCAGCCTGGTGTCCTTCCAGGGATCGGAATCGCTGCTGGAAGATCAGATCGCCCCGGCCTTGACCCATACGGAAGCCAGGGCCGGCGCCACCCTGCCGAACGTGCTGGAGCAGGGACGTTTTCACCGGATGCTTGGCCGCAGTTTGAGTGTCTATGTCGATGCCGGCGAAGCCCGCGGTGGTGATTTCGGTTCAGCGGCTTGCGATTATCCGATGGCGTTCGAGGTTTCCGGCGGCCGTGACAAGCTGATCGTCTCGCCTGGCTGGTCGCCGGCGCAGTCGGACCGGCAGGCGTTTCGCGTCATCGGCGCCGCCAATACGCTGACCCTAGGTGATGAACTGATCCTCAAGCCGATGGCGGGGAAATTCGGTGAACTGCTCAGTTTCACGCTTGAAGGGCCGCACTACAAGGTGCGCAGCCGTCGCGTCGAGGCCGAGGAGTCCGGCACCTTGCTGGAACTGGAGCATGAGGGCTGGCGGCCGAAATTCGGCCTGAAGCACGAGCGCCGGCTCTATGTCGATGCCCAGCGCGATGAACTGCGCGGCGAAGAACGCCTGACGCCCATGGCGAGCAAGAAGGAACTGCCGGCCTCCGTGCCCTATGCGGTGCGTTTCCTGCTGCATCCGGAGGTTCAGGCCTCGTTGGCGCGCGACCGGAAGAGCATCCTCCTGCGCGGTCCGGGTGGCCGCGGCTGGTGGCTGCGTCATGATGCTGCCGATGTGGCGCTCGATGAAGGCACGGTCTTTGAAAAAGGCGTGGCGCGCAAGAGCACATTGATCGTGCTGCATGGCACCGCAAGGCTCGATACGCCGACCCGCCTGCGCTGGAAATTGTCTCCGGCTGAATCCTGAGAAACAGGTCAGGTCTTTACTTGATGACCCTGCCCTCCTGACTGCATCCTTACATCGAAAAACGGATACTGCGGGTCAAATCCGCGTTTTGAATCGCGTAATCGGAGCAAGCACAATGACACATATCCTGAAGACCGCCACCGCCGCCGTACTGAGCCTGGGCCTGATCGCCGGCACCGCCGCCATTCCGAATATTGCGGATGCCCAGACCTATCGCTGCAAATATGAACAGAAGAAATCCGGCAACAAGGGGGCCGTGATTGGCGCCATTGCCGGTGGTCTGCTCGGTAGTCAGATTTCCAAGAATGAACGCGGCTTGGGCACGGTCGGTGGCGCTGTGGTCGGTGGCTACACCGGCAGCAAGATTGCCAAGAACAACGCCAAGAAGCGCTGTGTCGATGAAGTCGCCTATCGCACGCGCACCGTTTATGAGACAGACAAATATGGTCACCGCCACAAGGTCGTTTACCGTTACGTCCGTCAGTAATGGGCGCAATTAATTTTTGAATGTTCGAATCTGAAAAAGGCCCTGCCGGTGACGGCGGGGCCTTTTTCATATGGCTTTCCGTGTGTTTAAGGCTTTAAAAAATAAATACTTTTCTGAATGAGAATGAACGTTCGCGTCAAATCCCGTTCAGATTGGGAGGCTTATAACTGTCCTCATGAACGGCACACCGATCCTCGGCAAAGCCAAGACACGAAGGACGAATGTTATGAGCAAGATCATTAAGAACGCTATGAAAACCTTTGGGGCCGCTGTTGTCACCTCCGGCCTGATCATCGGTTCTACCGCCGCCGTCATGGCCCCGACCACGGCTTCGGCCCGCACGACCTATCAGTGCGAGGTCACCAAGTCGAACAGCGCCAAGACCGGCGCCATTCTGGGCGTCATCGCCGGTGGTTTGCTGGGCAGCCAGGTTTCCAAGAATGAGCGCGGCCTGGGCGCCGTTGGTGGCGCGGTTGTCGGCGGTTTGCTGGGTAACAAGCTGGGCAAGGACCAGGGCAAGGACACCTGCAACAAGGCCGAGGCCGCCATGCATCAGCAACGTTATGACGACCGTAATTACGGCTATAGTCGCCAGCCGGTTCGCTATGACAGCTACAAGCATTACAGCAATGGTGATCGCTATGGGTCTCGCTACTAAATGCCCCCATGAGTAGTTTGAGACTTGCGATCATCAGCGAAACCTCCGCCGTGCTCACCCACGGCGGAGGTTTTGTCATATGTGGTCGCAGCTTGTTATCCGGCCGGCCTAGGCAAATGTGACAGGTTCGTGTAAACCCCCGGCAACATTTCCCTCCCCAATTTACGGATAGCCCATGCCCGCCGCTCCCGATTTCCCACCCGCCGCCGATCTGGTCATCCCGAAACGCGCCCTGATCTCGCTGTCCGACAAAACCGGCCTGATCGAAGCCGCTCAGGCGCTCGTCGCTGCCGGCGTAGAATTGCTGTCGACCGGCGGCACCAAGGCGGCCCTGCAAAAGGCCAATATCGCCGTGAAGGACGTCGCCGACATCACCGGCTTCCCCGAAATGATGGACGGCCGTGTCAAGACGCTGCACCCCAAGGTCCATGGTGCGCTGCTCGCCTATCGTGACGCCCCCGAACACGCCCGGGCGCTGAAGGATCACGACATTCAGCCGATCGATATTGTCTGGATCGATCTCTATCCGTTTGAATCGACCGTCGCCGCTGGCGGCACCTTTGAAGCGGCCATCGAGAATGTCGATATCGGCGGTCCGGCCATGATCCGTTCGTCGGCGAAGAACCATCCTTATGTCAGCGTGTGCGTCGATAAGGTCGGTATGGATGAGGTCCTGGCCGCCATTGCCGAGACCGGCACCACCTCGCTCACCTTGCGCAAATCCCTCGCCGCCCGCGCCTTTGCTCGCACGGCCTCTTATGATGCCGCCGTCTCGACCTGGTTCGCCGCTCAATTGGGTGATGCCTATCCGGAGCGCAAGACCATCGGCGCCAGCCGTCTGCAAACCATGCGTTATGGCGAAAACCCGCACCAGTCCGCCGCCTTCTACAAGACGGCTGAGGACCGTCCCGGCGTCGCCACGGCGAAACAGCTTCAGGGCAAGGAGCTGAGCTACAATAATGTCGCCGATACCGACGCCGCCATTGAACTGGCGTCGGAATTCGACCCCACCGCCTCGGCCGCCTGCGTCATCGTCAAGCACGCCAATCCGTGCGGCGTCGCCACTGGTCCGGACCTGCTGACGGCTTACAAGCGCGCGTTGGAATGCGATCCGGTGTCGGCCTTCGGCGGCATCGTGGCGCTCAACCGCAAGCTCGATAAGGCGACAGCCGAAAAGATCGTCGAAATTTTCACCGAGGTCGTGGTGGCGCCGGAAGTGGATGAAGACGCTATCGCCGTTTTCGCCGCCAAGAAGAACCTGCGCCTGCTGATCACCGGCAAGCTGCCCGATCCGCTGGCCGGTGGCCAGGTGTTCCGTTCGGTGGCCGGCGGTATGCTGGTCCAGTCGCGCGACACGGCCCGCATCACGGCGGCCGATCTCAAGGTGGTCACCAAACGTCAGCCGACCGAGGCGGAGATCGAGGACATGTTGTTCGCCTTCACCATCGCCAAGCATGTCAAGTCGAACGCCATCGTCTACGCCAAGGAAGGCCGCACGGCTGGCATCGGCGCGGGCCAGATGAACCGCCGCGATTCCGCCCGCATCGCCCGTCTGCGCGCTCAGGAAGCCGCGGAAGGGCTGGGCCTGACGGATAGCCTGGCCAAGGGATCTGCCTGCGCTTCCGAAGCCTTTTTCCCATTCCCCGATGGTCTGCTGGAAGCTGCGGCCGCTGGTGCGACCGCGATCATCCAGCCGGGTGGTTCCATGGGCGATCAGGCGGTGATCGACGCCGCCGACGCTGCAGGGCTGGCGATGGTGTTTACAGGAACGCGGGTGTTCCGCCACTAAATCACCTCTCCCCTTATAAAGGGGAGAGGGGGTTTTTCTTATCAGTAAGACTAAAACTTACACCGGCACTTTGATCTCACCGGTGAAGTGGCCATTGAAAACGATATCCGACAACGGCAGGCGCACCGAAGGCGCTTCACGCGTTTGCAGGAAATCGGCCAGGCTCGACGTATCACCCTGATGGCCGATGGCGACGGCGGCCTCGATCTTCAGGTTGGCGGGCAGGCTCAGCACGGTCGGCGCCTTGTCATATTCGATACCGGCCATACCGTGGGCGACCAGGCCGAGGCTATGCGCCTGCAGGGACAGCGACATGAAGGCGGAACCGGCATCGAAGCTATTGGTGATGTTCTGGCGCTCGCCATCGAAAGTCGTGATCGAGGCGATGAATATCAGCGCGCCCGCTTCCTTGGCCCAGCCTTCATTGAACGGCACCAGCAGGGAGAGCAGGGTATCGAACTCCGGCGTGCCGCGGACACCATAGAAGAAGCGCCACGGCTGAAGATTGGAGGCCGACGGCGCCCAGCGCGCGGCTTCCAACACGGTAAGGATTTGTTCTTCAGTCACGGGTTGTTGCGTGAAGGCGCGCGGCGACCAGCGCTCAAGGAATTGTTTGTCGATAGGGTATTCAGAAGTGCGCGGGGAGGCGGTCATGGAAAACTCTCACAAGGGCTAAATATATTATGGACTGGCTTTTCCGGCCGATTTCTGATTCACCAATTAGGTAGATTGGCCGGAGCGCCATTCAGTAACTATATGTGTGACAGTTACGTTTTATCAAGAGGTATTTGATTGCTCGATACACTTCAGCACCGATTTAACCTCCTTGAGCCCTACCTCACCGCCTACGGCCCGAAAGACAAAACCAAACGGCCGGCTGTCCTGCTGTTCCACGCCTGTAACGGTGTGCGCGATCATATCCACGCCTATGCGAAGCAGGTGGCCGATCTCGGTTTCCGCGCCTATGTCGTTGATTCCTTCCTGCCGCGCGGCTGGGATGAAAACGCCGCCATGAGCCTGGTTTGCACCGGCCTGGCCCTGCATGGTTATGAGCGGTCGGGCGATGTGCTGGCGGCGATCTGGGGGCTTGGCCAGCGGCCGGAAGTCGATGCGGATAACATAATCCTGGCCGGTTGGAGTCATGGCGGCTGGGCGATCATGGACCTGATGACCGAAAAGCTGACGCGTGACGGCGAGGCGCGCCTGAAGAATCCGACGCCGGAGCCAATGAGGGGCGTCAAGGGCGTCTTCCTGGTTTACCCTTACGCCAATTATCCGGCGCGCACCAATATTCACGGCTGGCAGTATGCACCGAAGACCCTGGCGGTGCTGGCGAAGCAGGATTTCCTGACCAACCATAGCCACGCCGATCATGTCTTCAATCATCTGAAATCGGAAGGCCTGCCAGTCGAGCGCCTTGATCTCGACTGCACGCATTGCTTCGACGAGGACAGCGCCCTTCATTTCGGGCCGTTGATGTCCTATGATCGTCGCAGCCATGAAAAAACCAAGATGGCGTTCGAGGGTTTCGTGAAGGAAACTTTCCAGGGCACCTGATCTGGAAAAGTGGGGGGATTTCAAATGGATACGATGGCGCAGCGCTATGCCCTGCTGGAGCCGGATATTACCGTCTACGGTCCGCAGGATGAGGTTGTCAGGCCTGCGGTTGTGCTATTTCATGGCTGTGGCGGGATGCGGCCGCATGTTCACCTGTATGCCCAGGCTGTGGCCCTGACCGGGGTGCGCGCCTATGTCGTCGATAGTTTCAAGCCGCGCGGCTGGGATCGCAATTTCGCCGTGTCGCTGATCTGCTCTGGGGCGGTATTACAAGGGTATGAACGCGCCGGCGATGTCCTGTCGGTTCTCTATGGCCTGCAAAAAAGCGGCCGGGTCGATATGAACAAGGTGATTTTGTGCGGGTTCAGTCATGGCGGCTGGTCGATCATGGACCTGATGACCTCTCCGCTGACCAAAGCGGGGAATGTGAAGATCGCCGATCCCGATCCGGCTTTGGTGGACCGGCTCAGGGGGCTTTATCTCGTCTATCCCTATATCAATTTTCCGGCGCGCTCGAACACCGCGAAGTGGCTGCATAAGCCGAAAACCTTCGTCGTATTGGCGAAGCGGGATCACCTGACGCCGATCAAGCATTCGCAGAAGGTTTTCGGCAAGCTGAAGGCGCAAGGACTGGATGCCACCACGCTCGAACTCGATGCCAGCCATGCCTTTGATGAGGAAGATAACAAAGGCCTGATCATGCAGTACAATCCGGCGATCATGCAGACTTCGCTGGAAGGTTTGCTGAGCTTCGTGACGGAGCGGCTGACTTAATCATATGGGTGTGGGGTCACGGACCCGAAACCCCATAAGCTTTAAGCGGTGTCCTTGATCCGGATCATCCCAAGGAAGGCATCGACCTCTTCGGACATCGCCTTGACCTGTTCACCCAGACTGCCGGCGCCAATCAGCACCTGCGCCGAGGTCTCCGTCGTGATCTGCGAGGCGCGCGACACCTGCACCAGGTCGGCATTGATCGTATCCGCCCCGCTGGCGACCTGCGCCACATTGCTGGCGATATCGGCCGTGGCCGCTGTCTGTTGGGTCACGCCGGCGGCGATCGAGGTGGTGACGCCATTTATGCGTTCGATTGTTTGGCTGATCGAACGGATGGCATCGACCGTCTCTTCGGTGACTACCTGCATCGACGAGATATGCTCGCGGATTTCGCTGGTGGCGCGCGAGGTCTGGGCCGACAGGTTTTTCACTTCACCGGCGACGACAGCGAAGCCCGCGCCGGCCGCACCGGCGCGCGCCGCTTCGATGGTGGCGTTGAGCGCCAGCAGGTTGGTCTGGGCGGCGATATCCTGGATCAGCGCGACCACTTCGCCGATCTTGGCGGCGGCCTGGGACAGGTTATCGACCGTTTGCGTCGTCTTGTGCGCCTGTTCGGTGGCCGCTTGGGTCATCAAGGTCGTTTCCTCGACCTGACGGCTGATTTCGTTGATCGAGGCTGACAGTTCTTCGGTGGCCGAGGCGACGGTCTGCATGTTGCTGGAGGATTGCGACGTGGCGCTGGCCATCGAGGCCGAACGCTGATCGGCTTCGCGGGCGGCATTATCGAGGCTCGTCGCCGCCGTGTTCAGGTCCTGCGAGGTCTGGCCAACACGGGCCGCCACGGCCTTGATCTGGCGCTCGAAACTTTCTGCGCTTTTCAGCACCTGCAAGGCGTTTTCATTGTCGCGCTCCAGCTTGGCGCGGGCGGTGACCTGCTCGATTTCGAGACGCCTGACGGCGGCAATATTGTCCTTAAAGGCGGATACGGCGTGAGCGATCTCGCCCACTTCATCACGGCGCTGCTCGTAAGGTACGCTTGTGACCTCGTGGCCGCTGACCAGCTTGTGCAGCAGGTTGGCCAGCGTCTTCAGCGGCACCGAGATATGGCGCACGACGAGAAAGTTTATCGCCCCGCCGATCAGCAGGGCCAGCAGGCCGATCGTGGTGCCGATCATTACAACCCGGCCCGACAGCTTGTCAAAATCGGCATCCGAAGCCACGGCTTCCTTGCGCGCCTGTGAGGCCAGCTTGGAAAGCGGCGCTACCATTTCGGTGCAGGCGGCATCGATTTCGCCGTCCAGGGCGCGAATTTCCGGGGTCATTTCGGTGTTGGCGTCCAGCGCCGGCAGCATTTTCTGCTCGAACACACCGGTATAGGCCTGATACTTGTTCCTGGCGTCATCGAGCAGGGCGATGTCGGCGGGATCAGTCAGCTGACCGCGCAAATCCGTGAACAGGCGCTCGGTCTGATCCTTTTCTGCCTGCCAGTCGGTGCGCGTCTGGCTGAGTTCATGATTGATCTCGCCGTCGGCGATAATCTGGTACAGGCTGGCGCCTTGTCCCGCTAGGGTTTCCGACGATGAGGCAATGCGCACAAGGCTCATGCCGTTATCCTGGAGCTTGCGCAGATGCTCCAGACTGCTCCACGAGCCGATAATGAACGCCCCCATGGCCAGAACAAAAACGAGAGACGCGGCGAATAGCTTATGGCCGATGGAGAGCTTCATAATGCACCTGAATCAATAACGCGATTATCCTCAGGCCTACAGGGTTATGGTTAAGGAATTCCTATCCATTTTCCGCGCTGAAAATGAAAATTTCGCCGCTGGCCGTGACGGCGATTAACCGGTTACCGGACCATATCGGTGAAGCCTCGAAAGCGCCCAAGGCTTTCACGTTTTCGACGCCCGGCGCAGGCGGGTAACCCTGCGGAAACAGCACGGTCATACGCAGTTTGCCCTTGTCATCGATGAGACCCAGCGCGTCGGTCTTTGCTTCGTCAGTCTGGTAATGCCACACGATCCGGCCCGTCCGTTTATCGAAGGCATAGAGGTCGCCGGTCATGGTGCCCGCGAAGGCGTAATCGCCCGCGATCACCGGTGAGGTGTAGGTCCAGACCTTCGTATCGGTGCGGTACTTTTCCTTGCCGGTCCTTTTATCGAGTGCGATGAATACGGTGGTGTCGGAGGTCGGGAAATAGAGGCTGTCGGCATCGACCGCGGCGGTGGCCAGCACCCAGCTTTTTTCGGCGTCATAGGACCAGCGCAGCTTGCCATCGGTCACATCGAAGGCGCGCATATAGCCATCGCGCGACCCGATATAGACCGTCTCGCCGTCAATCGTGGGAGCAGCGCTGAAACCCTGCAAGATGCCGGTTTCCGCGTCCTTGCCGCCCTGAAAATCCCACAGCTTGCTGCCGGTTCTGGCATCGAGCGCGTAGAGTTTCGTACCCCAGGTGGCGATGAACAGGCGGCCATTGCTCAAAGCCGGCGCGGCGTGGATGCTGTCGTCAGCCTCAAAATGCCAGACTTCCTGGCCGGTCACGGCGTCGAGCGCATAGACATGATGGTCGCTGCTGCCGAAATAGACGCGGCCGTCCTGCACCAGCGGCGAGGATAGCCAGAAATCCCACGGGTCAGGCGTGATGTCGGTCTTGGGGCCGTCTGCCTTGGGCATGCCGTAGCCGCCGGGAACGCCAAACCGTGCCTCGCCACCGGTTTTGAATCGCCACAGGGCCTTGCCGGTTGTGGCATCAAGCGCCGTCATATTGCCGTCGCGGCTCAGCATATATAACCGGCCATCCGCGACGGCCGGCGTAGAGCCGATACCGCCCTCGGCATGATAGAGCCAGGCCTGTCTGTGTGTCGTCAGATCAAAGGCATAGAGATTGCCGTTTTCAGTGGCGATATAGAGCAGATTGCCGGCGATAACCGGCGAAGCACTGACTTCGGCCGGCAAACGATGTCGCCAGACCGGTTTCAGGTTGGCGATGTCCTTCGGCGTGGTCGCTACAATGCCGCTGTGCCGAGCATCGCCCATGAACATCGGCCAGTCTTGGGCAGCCACAGGCATGGCGACAGCGGCGGCCATAAGCGCGCCGGCGAGCAGCAGATATTTCATGAGGTTCCTCCCGAACGAATTACCCATATCGCCGGAAGGACGCAACGTCAACTTACACGGTAACGGCGAACTGGCCGTTCTTGCGGAAGCGCCACAGATAGGTCGGCACGATCGATTCGACCGCAGTGGCGGCGATGCCGAGATCCTTCAGGCCTTTGGCGCCCTTGGCGACGACATTGTCATTGGCCAGAAGCAGGACCTGGTCGGTAGTCAGGATCGGGGCGGGGACAACCGGCACCATGCCCTTGAGGCCTGCCTGGATATCACCCGCCAGGCCAATCAGCCGCGCGATGACGACCGGCATCCACACCAGCGGACGTGGAGACTGCACCTCGGCGGCGGTATATTTGATCAGGTCCTTAAAGGCGAAGACTTCCGGGCCGCCCAGCTCGTAGGTCTTGCCACGGGAATCGCTGTTGCCGAGCGTGCGGGCGACGGCCGCCGCGACATCGCCGACATAGACCGGCTGGAACTTGTTGTTGGCGCCGCCGATGGCCGGCATGAGCGGGAACATCTTGATCTGGCCGGCCAGCGAGGTGAAAAAACCATCCTGGGCGCCGAACATGATCGAGGGGCGCAGGATAACCGCCGAGGGGAGGGCCTTCTTCACGGCCAGTTCGGCCTTGCCCTTGGTCGAGGCGTATTTCGAGGCGGCGTCCGGATTGGCGCCGATGGCCGACACCTGGACGAAATTCTGGATACCCTTTGATTTGCAGATGTCAGCCATCCAGGTCGAGGCCTGGCGATGCACGGCGTCGAAGCTGCTGCCGACCGTCTGATAGAGGATGCCAACGAGGTTGACGCAAGCCGAGGCGCCTTCGAGCGCGCGTTCGATATCGCTTTCGCGGCGGACATCGCAGCGCACGACCTGGATCTGGCCGACATCGCCGAGCGGCTTCAAGTCATAGGCGAAGGTCGGTTTGCGTACGGCGACGCGAACGCGCCAGCCCTGTTTCGCCAGGGCGCGCACAACTTGCTTGCCGAGAAAACCGGAACCACCGAAAACCGTGACCATATTCGTCATGATCTTATCCTTAAATACTGATCTGCCCGGCGGGAGACTCGTCTGGATACGCCGGCTTCGCCCCTCGATAACGCAAGGTTTTTGCTGAGGCAATGTCTTTACGGAAATATTGCGCACTGCGGCAAGGGTGTGATAGTTGAACGTTGTTCAAATATGATGTTGAACATTGTTCAATTTGTGATAATTTGACGCCCGGCAGCATCTCGCCTGTCGCTATGGACACCTTTCAAGGAAAACCCAATGTCCACTACATCCACTCCGCAATATATGCCGCCACCGCGCCAGATTATCAGCCGCAGCAAGGGCACCAAGCTTTTGATCGTCTGCATTCTCGCCGTTCTGATGTCGGTGCCGGCCGGCTGTGTCTTCCTGTTGCTGCTTGACCGCACGCATCGTGCCGAAGAGGTGACGCGCGAAATCGGCGGCCTGATGGGCGGGCCGCAGACCTTTCTCGGCCCCGTCATAGCCGTGCCCTATACCACCCCGCCGAAAACCGAAATCGATAGCCAGGGTAACAAGAGCACGACGCCGTCACAGACCGGTCAGCTCGTTGTTTTCCCGGTGACTGGCAATGCCGTGGCCACCAGCAAGAGCGAGGTCCGCTCGCGCTCTCTGTTCCGTGTGCCGGTCTACAGCACCGACCTGCATTTCATCGCTCGTTTCGAGCTGTCGCAGGTGGCGGCGCCGGCCAATGCGACGCTCGACTGGAGCCGCGCCCAGCTCATTTCCGGCGCCTCGGATTCGCGCGGTGCCCGCAAGGATATCGTCGCCATGATCGATGGCCAGCCGGTAACCCTGGCTCCTGCGACCGAAGGTGCACAGAACATCAATACCGATGGCGGCAATGGCCAGCTTGATCTGTTTTCCAGCCCGCTGGCCTTGCTCGACACCACCAAACCGCATGACGTCACCCTCGATATGAGCTTTACCGGCGCGCAGAAACTGGGCGTTCTGGCCTATGCCAAATCCTCCGAAGTGACGCTCTCCGGTGACTGGAATTCGCCCTCCTTCGGCGGCGGTTTTCTGCCGGCCACCCGCGCCTTCCACCACGATCAGCAAACCCCGCTGATGAAGGGCGAGCAGGATTTGAAATCGGGCTTCAAGGCCACCTGGTCGGTGCCTTTCATCGCGCGTGGCCTGCCGGCGGTCATCAATCTCGACAGCCTGTCATCGCTCGGCAAGTCGGAACTGTCGGTCTCCTTTGTTGAGCAGACCAACCCTTACAAGAATGTCGGCCGCTCACTGAAATACGCGCTGTTGTTCGTTGGGCTGGTGTTTCTGACCTATTTCGTCTTCGAGAGCACCTCGAAGCGTGAACTGCACCCGGCGCAATATATCCTGATCGGACTGGCGCAGATCACCTTCTACCTGTTGCTGCTCTCTTTGGCCGAACGTATCGGCTTCGATTTCGCCTTC